>JACCDG010975572.1_pt1 | contig 91532 bp, 72 predicted proteins | sample 7442471 | NCBI WGS metagenome assembly JACCDG01 (sample SAMN15323444, study PRJNA562643) | freshwater metagenome | isolation source: river surface water | place: USA:Blue River Watershed | collected 2017-08-17 | reverse complement strand
CTAGTGGTCACGAAAGGCTCATCCGCTACGACTAAAGAAATTGCTCCCAGTAAGACTCTTGCGCTTTCGCCTCTCAAAAAGACATTCTTTGCGTGCCGGATAACTACGGCGCCAACAACTCTTCCAACATCGCCACTGGAAGCGGACCTTCATCGAGTGCTTTGTTGTGAAAAGTCATAGCATCAAAATCTTTGCCTTTTAGTTTCTCTTGCTTTGCGCGCAGATTCTGCCATTCGCGCATGCCGACATAGTAAGAAGGCAAATGACACGAACTCAATTTCACTCGCTTCAATTTATTTTGCGCTTCAGCCATATTCTGAAACGCACCTTTCATCATCAACTCGATTGCTTCCTGGTCTGTCATCTTGGTCGTATGCATTTTGATATCGAGCATTGTGTTAGTAATTAAACGCAGACGAATCTTATGCATGCACAATTTATATTTGGGCTCATCTTGCATAAAACCTGCGTTCATCATTTCTTGAGCGATATATTCAGCCCAGCCTTCTACATAGGCTTCGTTGCGGAAAGTGGCTCGCAATAAGCGTCTATGGACGGGCTGCATAGCGTTAAGTCTCTCAGATTGTATGTAGTGTCCTGGCAATGCCTCATGAATCACAAGCCATTTGAGTGTGTAATTGTTGTACTCACACAAAAGCGATTCGGCTTTATCATCGGGCATCGAAGCGGAAATAGGCATAACCCAAAAGTCTGCAGCAACCTGCGGCTCAAGTGGAGGCGCACTGTTCAAGCCCGCAAACGTATGCCAGTTATAAAAATCGCTGGCAGGAACGACACGGAGATTCATCCGCTTGTTCAGGCTAACGAGTTTGGATTTAGTGACAAACTTTTTCACCTCGTCCAAATCTGCGCGAATAGTTTCCATCAACTGAGTTCGCTCGGGATGCTCAGTCGAGATGCGCTCAAGCACTGCGCCAATTATTCTATTTTGTCTGTCCTCCGCGCCTTCGTTGGGATTGTTCAAAGGAACTGAAAACATTTTGGCATACATCGGCTCTGCCAAGGTGAGCATTTGCGCTCGCACTTTTTTAAATTCCGCTTCGCACTCTGCAAGCACTTGTTCAGGAGTCGAGCCACTATCGAAAAAGAGAGCAAACTTTTTATCATACAGGTCTTTACCCAGACGCCAGCCGTCATCAGGCTCGCTTGCAGGCAAGTTTGCTCTCTGCGCCTTCAGCCACTGGCTATATTGGCGCAACTCTTCTGCTGCAATTTGTGACGCTCTAGTGAATTCAGGTTCGTTGACAGTCCCACGCGGAACGTATCGCGGTAAAGTTTGCTCAATAGCTCCAAGTGCATTGTCGGTGGCGCCAATACCGCTTTCTATAAGAAACGGCGAAGTCACTTGCAATACTTCTTTGGCTTGTTTTATGGCGCGAGGAACTTGTTTAAGACGCGAGATAACATATCTTTGTTTTTGATCTAGAGAAAAATCCGGTGCGCGAAGAGGTTGGATTACAGCCGTTGCAACCATCATAGGAAGCTGAACGGGGTCGCGAGCATAAGACTTAATACTTGTGTACTCGAGCAAGTTCTGCGCAATCTGGTTATCTATCAATTTCCAGTCGGCAAGCTCTTCTTTGTCCAGAGTCTTAAAATCAATTTCGCGTTTAAACTTATCACGCCAATTTGTGTAGAACTTTATTTGTTGCTGCATCTGCTCGCCGCTTAGATTATCCAGCTCGCCATCGAGTTCAATAATTATTTTTGCTTGTTTGTGCACATGCTTGTGATAACCTGCGCAGGTAGCCAGATTTGGACGATTAGCCAGTGACTCGTACATAAAGTTTTGACTTAGCTCAGTAAATTTTTTGTTCTCAGCCAATGCCGAGATTGGCATTGAGACTGCAATTGCAATTGCCAAAACAGTAGCTTTGACTTTCAATACTTGCCTCACCTACTCGACTAATTGACTAGTTTTTCAACAACCGGCACCGGCAGCGGACCTTGATCAAGCACTAAATCGTGAAACTTGAGCAAGTTGAAATTTTTGTGCTTATCTTGGTAATTTTTTCGAAAAGCAAGCCACTCTCGAAGACCGGCATAATATGTAGGCAATTGGCACGAACTCAATTTGGCGCGGCGCAATTTTCCTTCCGCTTCGGCTTTCGTCTGGAAACCATCACGAATCATCAAATCAAGCGCATCCTGGTCCGACATTTTCATTGTGTGCATTTTAATATCGAGTATTGTATTTGCAAGCAGACGCAGTCTGATTTTACGCATGGTCAATCTAAACTTAGGATTGTCTTTCATGTAGCCCTCGTCGAGCATGACCTGCGCGATGTACTCAGCCCAACCCTCGATATACGCGCCGTTGCCGTATAGCGAGCGCAACAAGCGCCGTTGCATCGGTTTGATATTATTCACATGCTCAAATTGGATGTAGTGCCCTGGCAGTGCTTCGTGGATAGTCAGCCACTTAAGCGTGTAGTTGTTATATTCACGCAATTTGGATTCAGCTTTGTCGGCAGAATCTTTAGGATCGATTGGTGTGACCCAATACTCGGCACGCGCTTCTGGCTCAAGCGGAGGAGCGCTGTGGAAGCCGGCAACAGAGTAAATTCCTCGCAAATAAGGCGGCGTTGGAATGACTTTTAAATTGTTGCGCGGACTGAGAGTGACAATTTTTTTGTCGGCGATGAATTTCTTTATTCCTGCCAAATCTGCCTCGACCGCTTTCAATAGCTGGTCGCGCTTTGGATGTTCGTCCGAGATTTTCTTAAGCACTTCACCGATGATTCTATTTTCACGAGCAGTGTCGTCTTTGTCTTGAACTTCTTTTTTGCCGAAATATTTCTGGTGCATCGGAGTTGCGATGGCAAGCATCTCGGCACGAACATCTTTGAATTCGCGCTCTGCACTTTCAAGTAACTCTACAGATGTGACGCTAGTTTCCATAACGTACTTAAATTTCTGATCGTAATTCTGCGCGCCTAGTCTCCAGGCGTCGTCGCTTCCAGTAAGCTTTTTGTTGGTTTTCAACCAGGTGTTGAAGTCTTTGAGCGCTTTGACGGCCTTCGGTGCAGCCTGCTTATAACGAGCATACATAACCGTTCCAGGCTTAATGTCTTTGAGTATTGTTTTTTGAATTAATTCGATATTGCCTTCGTTTTCACTGATTGCGGTGCTTACAAAGATTGGAGGCGCTTCATTCAAATATTTTTTGCATTGCTCTAATACTCGTGGAACCTGCTCGATGCGCGAAACAACGTGCGCAACTCGCTTCTCTTTAGGCGCATAGTTGCCTGCCAACGGCTGAAACAATGCGCTTCCGATCATTTCTACTACCACAGTGGGATTGTGTTGATAGTTTTTGATTGCGTCTAGTTCAAGCAGAGCAAGCGAAATCTGATCGTCGACTAATTGAAAGTCGGCAGCATCTTGCTTATCGAGACTCGCCATAGGCGTCTCGGTCGCAAAGCGTTTGCGCCAGGTCTCGTAAAAAACTCTCTGTCCTTGCATGAATTCAGCGCTCATGTCGTCGAGCATTGCATCGAGTTCGAGCACTCTGCCAGACTTTGCGTCCTTGTGCTTGTGATAGCCCATTTGCGATGCCGTACTTGGAGATCGCGATAGCGACTCTTTCATAAATTGGTCGCTTAATGCGCTAAATTTTTGGTTGGCAGCTCGCGCTGGAAGCGCCATGATCAAGAGTGCTGATGCCAGTAGGATGGTGGTTTTTCGAGTTTTCATGCCGCAAAGTATACAGCCCTTTTTGGTCGGTGTGTTGAACATAAGTAATCCGGGATGTTTTGCTTATTGTTGACAACGCAAGCCAAAAGGACCTATTCAACATCGTTCAAAAAGTTCAATCTTTTAGTGTACGCTGTCAATCCATTGAAGTGCAGCCGCAATCACAGGATCATTTGGTGCGCCGCTAGCAATTTTACCCTGATCAATTGTCATGTCGGGGTCAATTGCATTTGGATAAACATTTTTATTACGATCGGCTTCGTAGGAGGTAGTCACCATAATGGTTGCGCCATCGCTCAATGTAATTGTTTGGTTTGCTGTAGCCAAACCGCCAGTTCGCTCACCAAAGAATCGAGTATTAGTGCGACCTTTGAATGCGATACCGACTGCCTCGCCCGAACTCAAAGTATTTCTATCTATTAGCACCGCAATTGGTGCCACCTCGTGATAGTCGCTCATTCCGTCAAAAATTGAAAAATTGGCGTGTACACCGCCAATACTCACAACGCCAGCCGCACCTTGCCTGTAATACCAAGGCGTAAAATTCTTTCCATAATTAAAGTAACCAATCGTGCCAGCACCAAGAACAGGTCCAATTCCAACAAGCATAGGCCACATGTTGCCGCCACCATTTCCGCGCAAATCAATAACCCAGCCTTTGACGCCATAGTTGCGACAGCGATTTACCTGCGCTCGCAAAGCCTTGCAATAGTCTTTCAATTTCAATTCATCGCCAGAAATACCTCCAATCACCACATGACCTATGCGACCTTTTCGGGACTGAAGAAATCCGCCAGTATCCTGCCTTTGTATAATTTTCCCAGGGCGATTGTCCGCCACTCTTTTTGTTCCAGCCGGAAAAGGAACCGGTCGCCCCTCAGGCGTCATCATGAAACTATGATTGTCGTTTAGCTGGCTGAGTGCATAGGTTATCGCCGCATAAGTGTCGGACGGTTTTGCAGCATTCATCGCCATTGACTGCGCCCGGCGGCGTACGTCTGACCAGCCAACTTTGTCGCGATTTATAGAACGCGATTCGATTTGATTAAGCGCGTTATTCAGATATTCTTGTGCGTCCTGAGCAAGTGCAGCGCTATTAAGATTGAGCACTAGTGTTGAAGCTAAAACGGCTAAGAAAATATTGGAACCACGACTCATTTTGCCATTTTAACATCTTGGCTTTTTAGTTAAACCAGAGCGCAAATCCCGGGAAATTACTACCAAAATCACGTTGCAATTGACGCCAGATATCACCGTCCACAATCTCACCGCGCTCAAGATATGGCGCCGCTGCAGGTCCTTGCACCCACAAAACGACATCTAAAGAAGTTGGCTTTAAAAATACTTTGCGCACATTTATGCCTTGCGTTCCGTCACCGCGCCAGAACGGCACCAACAATTTACCGGCAAGAATTTTATCTACTTTGCTCATAAACTGAGTCCACGATAAAGCCATTTCTGGAGTGACACTTACATTAGGAATAACACCTGTCTGCTTTGGATTGGGAATCCATTCGTGGTCGTCATCGGTCTCTGCCATTAGATATTTCCACATGTCTTTGTTCTGTGCCACCATCGCCTCAAAGTGATGCAGTGCCGATTCCATTCTTGCAGGTTCAGCTACTTGCCACCGCACGAGGTGTATAAAAGATATGATATCGGTAAAATCCATTTCTTGGCGAGAAGCACGCATAATGTGCTTTTTACCCGTCAAAAAAGTGTATGGCGAGTTAGTTTTTTGGAAAAATAAATGTCCAGTGCAGTCGAAAGTTTCTTTGCTATCGTAGGCTAAATAAATTTGACACACGCCCATAAGTAGATTGCAATAACCTCTCAGCCAGTGCATGTCTGCGCGATCGAATTTGATATAAAACTCTTTTGCAACTTCTGGTGCCACTTCCTGTGAGCGATTCATGCGCGAATATAATTTGTATAAAGTCTCGCCATCGCTTACTTTTCCATCGCCATCTAAATCTAATTTGATCATTCCAAAATGAATCGGAAGTTTGATGTCCGGATCCTTAATTGGCGCCATGGTTTCGTTTGCGTTGTTTAGACCGTCGTAAAATGCTTGTACGATATAACGAAGCTTTTCATAGGTTAAAGTTTGCGGATTTGGATTCTCTTTTACATCCAACGCACGCAGAGGCGGCAACCCAAGCCTTGAATCACTGATTCCATATTTGTACAAATCCTGCGACAAATGCTCTATTGCCCGAATGAATTGCAACATTCCAAGACCAAAGCGCGCCTCATCATTATTGACGCCGCGTCCAAGATAAGCGGTAAGCGCCCGATCGCCTTCAGCAAGCTTGCCCGAAATCAAATATTCTTCTGGCGATGGTGCAGCCGCCGCCGCACTCGAACTGCTTATTTGTCCCATAGTCGCCCCCGCGATAATTGCTGCGGTTAAAACCCCTGAAGTGCACTTTTTTATCCACATGTAGTCGTATCAATCCTCATACTACTTATGCCAATCGAACTGCTCTCATACTAAAAGCCGATTGCATTCGGCATTTGCCAGAACCGACACTTTTAAAAGTGTTGAGCGTGAAAGAAACTTACATCATATAATTTAAATTCTGGACAAGAATTAACGTCTTTTCTAAGGGGTGAAGATGAATATGCTCAAAAGCACATTGAAACTGTCGCTGCTTCTTCTTGTCACTTTTGCGCTGCCTGTCTATGCCCAGGGGTCTGTGCAAGGTATTTTAGACTCTTACCTCAATGCGCTTGGACCGCCCAAATTTGTCTGTGGAGTGGGACTGAGAGATAGCAATTTCAACAACCAACCGTCACAGTTAGAAACCGATACACTGGCAAACATTCACCAGTATGGCAACTCCGCCATTCCAACACTTATTCAAAACCTCTCCAACCCCGCAAAGCATGATTCCAGGCTCGCAAGTATTTGTGAGCGGGCATTGGGTCAGTTGGGGCCGGCGGCCACCTCGGCGCTAGTTTCTATGTTGCAAAACGGCCAGGACAACTTGTCTATCCAATGCGTTCAATCAGCTTCCAGATTAATTAGATTTGCAGATCCTGCCATTCGCCAAAAAGCGTTGGTCGATCTATTAAATACAACCGGACGCTCTCAGCCGACCTGCTGGTTTGCCGTCGACGAGATTACAAGAACAAGCGGCAGTCGCAATCTAGACAATCCAAGCGATCACGATACAAATCTGCTTGCGCGTTACGCTCTACATTTTGCAGCTGGACTGAACAGCAATAGTGAAGATATGCGCCGCTCATCGGCACGTCTGCTCAAACATTGCACTCCCGCGGTGCGAGATAGACAAACGGCATCAAAAGTGGCATTACAACTAGCCAAATATTTAGAGACTCGAATAAATCAAAAAAGCAATGGATTTGACACAAGTGTAGTGGAAGCGATTTCGTACCTACCTTCAGCGCCACCACCTGAAGTTATAAACACCCTTGTACGCTGCGCTAATGCCCAGGATAAATTTGTCGCTGAGTCAAGCGTAGGAGCGCTAGTCTTTCTTGCAAGTCGCTTTGAAGATGTGCCTTTGAAAGGAATCTTTAGTCTCTTGTCTGGCGATGAATCCAAAAGGGTGCTTGTGATAAGTCGCCTGAGATTGCTTAGTAAGCGTCATGACGAAGCGGTGCCATACTTAATTCAAATAGGCTCGAATCCTTTAGAACGAAATTCCAAAGTGCTTGTCCAGACTTGTCTGACGTTAGGCTCATACGACAAAGATGCATTACCTGCAGTTCCAATGCTAGCAAAACTGCTAGCTCACTCAGATATACAAGTACAAAAGTCGGCTTGCGAAGCTTTATCAAATATAGGTAGAGAAGCCAAGCAAGCGCTTCCCGCGCTGTACAATTTGTGCAAAACAACACAAGACCAGCGACTTTACAAAGATGCAGCGCGCGCTATAAAAAGAATTAGTCGATAAAAAATGAAGAGTTCAAATTATTTGGTTGAATCAATTGGCAAAGACTCGATGTCAGATGTCGCGTCAGAGATTTACTCACTCGCCTGCCGAATTGATTTCTCCCTGCCTGGTTTTGCCCTTCTACGTCAATCACATATAAAAGATTCGCTTCAACACCGCAAAGAATTAGTTGAACTAAAAGAGTCGCTTTCAGATATTCATCAAAACAAATCAGGAAAGAAGTTGGGTTGGTTCACAATGAGTCGCTTTGACCAGAAGAACACGACAAAGCTTCATCGAGACGGTGGACCGGATCAATCGCTTCTTATTCTAGGCTACGAGCCAACTTCGGTGCAGTGCGAAGTCTCGATGGCCGATTATTCTAAGTGCGCTTTTGATTTGAAAATCACACCAGAAGAATTTCTCGAGCGTCATAATCCGATGTATGAAGAGGGACTGGAGATGCTCAATCCGTATATTTTCAAATTGACTGAGTTTGATACCAGTGTTTATCAAATTTTAGTGGTGAATAACAGCAATTTTCCTTTCAGTACGGAAAATCCGCACTGGCTAGGAGTGTTGCACGGAGCTGTTATTCAGCAAAGTTCGGCACCGCGAATAATCAACAGCACAAGCGTTTGCCCAATAAGTTCTGGCGAAGCTGAAGGCGTTTCGCCCGATAGAATCGAAGATTTTTTGCTAGAAAACACGAAGCTAGCTAATTACGCCTGATCGCATTTACATTCAATACAATAGAAAAACAATTCCTTAAAGAAACTATCGCAAACTGCATAGGTTAGTGGCCACCCGCGGGAGCGACAAATATTATGTTGATGCTGTTTTCGAGCATTTTTGCGACTTTTATGATGTTCTACATCTATACGATTCCGGCCAATGCTGCCGAAGTCGCTGACACCAACGCGCAGAAAGAAGCCAAAGCAAAAGCAAAAGAGCCTCGGGCTGTCATTTCTAATCATGAAATTTTTACCGCAGGGGCAGGCAAGAACAACGCCCGTATGGGTACTCTGCAATCTGAGTATGTCAACAGTACTAATCAGCATAGGCTGGCTGCCGAATATAGCCGAAAAGCGGTAGAGGCAGACCCTGATGATATGGACGCACGATACGCGCATGGCGAAGCGCTTTTTAAATTGATCGAAAAGGGTAATACCGATCCAGTAGTACATAATGAGTGTGTCAAAACCTGGCTCATTGTCTACCGCGGGCTCGTTGGCGAAGAGAAAGGACTTTGTTTCAAAGGAATAAGCATTCCACTTACGTGTGAAATGTTCGGCGATTCCAGAAGAGACATGTCCAAACGTCGCCTTACAAAGTTGGTTGGAAGACTACCCAAAGCGTGGGAGACCAACAATAAATTCCTAGGTAAAGTGCTTCATGCCGAGCCCGAAGTCGATGCCAAAATCATCTCCGAAATCAAATAGCGCACACCCCGCAGTGCTCTTGAGCCTTTACAAAAGCTTTAAAAATCGAATTGGCACACATAAATGCTTAACCAGCCTTTGGCATCATAAAAATGCGGGCAATGGAAAAACCAAAACGGTTGTAACTTTTCAGGAGAAAATCATGCAAGCTGAATCAATTTTAAAACACGCCAAGCTTTTGGTTGTGCCCTGCCTTGTTTCATTAATATCTATTTCTGGCGCAATATCTGTAAATTCGCAACCCGCGCCAGGCGGGATAGGAATCAAGCACAGTCCGGGGCATGGAGGATTTCATATGATGCCACCATTTTCAATGGCGTTTCCTGCGGGCAATATGATGTTGCCGCCACCACCACCGCCACCACTGGGTATGGAAATTGCAGCACTCATTCATTGCGAAGACATTGATTTAACTGACGATCAAATCAGTCGCTTAGCCGATATTAAACGCGCAACTCACAAGAAAGTTGAGCCCGCGATGTCTAAGCTGCGAGATCTAGAGCGCGATTATCGCGACGCCTTGATTGGTGGCAAAGATGCGAACTCATATAGGGAAGACATTCTTGCCAGCAAGAAAACACTTGATGCTGCAATGCTCGATTCGTCACAAGACATGGTAAATGTTTTGACGGCTGAGCAAAAGAAAAAACTCAAACTAGCACTCGACAAGCGCGAGGTGTTTCCCTTTCAAGGACCAAGGGCTCAGCATCATAAAGAGTTGAAAGAGGGCAAGTGAGGGCAAAAGAGACCGGTAGATGTTAAAATACCTCTCGATGATTGAGACCAATACTGAAAACACAGACTCTCGCGTCGAGTTGCTTTTGATCGATGACGATTTGAAGTTCTGTCGACTAATCGCTGAATATTTAGGTAAGCACGGCTTCGATACAACACTTGTACATGACGGAAAGATGGCCCTCCAAACATTGCCTACAAAAGATTGGGGCGCCATAATTCTAGACGTTATGTTACCGGGCTTAGACGGATTTGGTGTTTTGCGCGAGATTCGCGAAGTATCAGATACTCCGGTGCTCATGCTCACAGCGCTTGGTGATGAAACAGATCGAATAGTCGGTCTTGAAATTGGTGCCGATGATTACCTTCCCAAAACTTTTTCTCCGCGCGAATTGCTTGCTAGACTGCGAGCAGTGATTCGACGAAGCAAAGGCAAGTTTAATGCTTCCAAACCAAGTTATAACGAGAAAGACGCAATTATTATCGCCAAAGATTTAACTTTAGATTTAAATGCACGAAGCACCACTTTTAATGGCAAAGAATTATCACTCACTCCTGTTGAGTTTGACATTTTAGTGGCGCTTGCACAAAGTGCGGGACGAGTCAAAACCAGAGAGAATTTATTAAATGACATTCGTGACCGCAATTACGATATTTATGATCGTTCGATTGATGTTCACATTTCTGCGTTGCGCAAAAAATTGAATGATAGCTTGAAAAATCCTAAGTACATAAAAACCGTCCGCTCAGCAGGATATATTTTTGTTGGCAAAAATGAGCAAAGCTCATGAAAGTCCGGTTTTCACTCTACGCGCAAACCATTGCACTTTTAACCGGTTATTTGATGGCGCTTGCACTTGCAATCGGTTTATTTCTCAATTCCAATTTTGGCGGCTGGGAAGCGTTACTTAACAGTCCCGTAGGCGACCGCGCAGATGCGGTTGCAGGAACCATTCGCAATCAACTTGAAACGGCACCATCGGAGAAATGGACCGGCATTTTAAATGATTTTGGACATTTGTATAACGTCCAATACTCAGTCTTCGATTTTGCTGGAAATCAACTAGCGGGCGAAAAAACAGAACTTCCTACTGAAGTTAAAAATAGATTTTTTCCGCCACCGCCCCCGATGCCTCCCGATTTTAAATTAGGCGTGTTCACGCATAAATTACCAACATTTCCCGGACAACCAATTGGACCGGGGCAACCGATTGGTTTTGGCATTCATGTAGGAACGGCTCAAGGATTCGTGCACGGAACCGGTCCTCGATTTGATCACGGACCGGTTCCGGTTCCAGCATCAGGTCCGGGTCCCAATCATAAATTCAGCTTCTTTACCCCCGCCCATACACTGGGAATCCACGGGCGCATGGTCACACATATCAAATCAGGCAACGAAGATTCTTACTGGATCGGCGAGCGATCCATCTTTAAAACAAAAGAGGGCAATTTTCTGCCTGGCGCAATTCTTGCTCGCATGGAAAACCCCTGGGCGAGCAGTCTAATCGTCGATTTCAAAATGCTTGGCTTAGTGCTTGCAGCAATTATTATTCTTTCAATATTATTTTGGCTGCCCTTCGTGCATATGATTACCAGAGAGTTAACACGCCTCACTAAAGCAACCGAAGAAATTGCCAGTGGCAAATTCAATGTAAAAATCGACAATAAAAGAAACGACGAAATTGGTCGACTAACAGAAGCCGTAAACACTATGGCGTACAGACTAAATGGATTTGTGGAAGGTCAAAAAGGCTTCCTTGGCGCTATTTCGCACGAATTATTTTCGCCATTAGCAAGGCTTGGTTTAGCACTCGAACTCTTAGACAGTAGCTCGTCTGAAGAACAAAAGCGACATATCGCGGACATTCAAGACGAAATAAATGAAATGAATCAACTCATAAACGAGCTTCTCGCCTACGCTAGAGCTGGAATGAATGAACCAAAAGTTGAGTTGAAAGAAGTAGATCTCAATTCCATCTTGAATAGCCTGAAAAACAAGTTCAATCTAAACGATAATTTGAAGCTTGATCTACCGCAACCATGCAACGCTTTAGTGGAGCCACTTTTGTTCGAGCGAGCAGTAAGCAATATTTTACGCAACAGCATTAAATATGCAGGACAAAACAGTCCAATTGAAATTTTGGCAACCAATATTCCTGATGGCAATAAACTCAAACTAATTATTTCTGACCGCGGACCCGGCGTCCCCCAAGATGCCATCTCAAGACTGGGAGAGCCTTTCTACAGGCCAGAAGCCTCGCGCAGCCGTGAGTCTGGTGGAGTTGGACTTGGTCTTGCGATTGTGAAAACCTGCATTGTCGCTTGCGAAGGAGAGTTTTCAATTTCAAATAGGCCTGAAGGCGGACTGAATGCAATTATCATACTTAAGAAAAAAAACTGAAGTGACGCGAACTTCGCATAGCCAATTCCTGAGCCTTTTTTGCAGCAGCCATTAATATTTGTGGCTCGATGCAAGTCGCAGGTATCGATGCTGCGCCCATCACTTTTTTGGCAGAATGGGTAAGCGGACTCAGACTAAAAAATATTTGCAAAGATTCCATCAAATGCATCGCTTCATTCCTTCCAGCCGAGTGCAGGAGAATAAAGTATTCATGCGGATCTGTCTGAGTGATTAAGTCATATTTGGAATTGTTGCTTCGCACTCGCTCTACTAACATGCGATTTATTTCTATGAGTTGCTCTGGCTTTACATTAAGCTTCAATGAGAGTGAAACTATCGAAAGAGGAATTTCAGATCTCTGAAATCGCTCAAATTCTCTTTGTAGAAAGAAGACGAACGAATCGAATTTGGTCAATCCAGTTGATGCGTCATCATGCAAATCGAGCACTTTATATGCCCTTTCAAAATCTAAAACAAATGGTGGCGGCAAGACATTGACTAAACCAAACGGTTTAATTGGAACAGCGCTACCAACACCTTGCTCATCGTAGCTCAAGCTGCTGTCGACTTTGATTCGCGCCAAAACCATTTCTAAGTCTCTATAAATCTTGGTCCAAATTACTTCTGCATTGTTTTCAACTATTCGCAGAAATGTACTCTGAATGCCAATTCCAATCTCAGGGAGTTCAATTTTGATGCAGAAACTAGAATTAGTAAATGCATTTTTGAAAGTCAACTCAACTGGTTTGCTGTATTTCTGCGTCAGTGACAACATATAAGTTAAATCGTCTAACGTAGGCTGTGAGCTCAATTTGGTCATTTTAATAGTCTGATTTGAGCCCGGTGTTGCCGAATTCATTGTTGCCATAAGTAGTAGCCACCCTGTAAGTCCTCGCCGAATACCATTCAATTAGGTAGGCGTAAAGAATTTATTTCGAGCCTGCGTTTTTTTTAAGATTGAGTAAAGACCGACTTATTTAGAGCTATTTTGCAAAAGCTCTTTCAGCTCTTCATTTTCTGGATGGTGCTCTTGCAGCGAATTAAGTTCTTTCAAGGCGTCGTCGTTTTTGCCAAGCTTCATTAGCGCTTTGATTAAACCAAGACGTGCTTCGTAGCTGCCAGCGCTAATAGATAAGGCTTTGCGCTCTTCTTCAACTTGACCCTCAAAATCGCCTTGATTGCCTAAAGCCACAGCCAACAAATGATGCGTTGTGTCATTTGTGTCGTCATTAGAAACCGCTTCGTGTAAGGCACTAACAGCAGTATCATTGTCATTTTGAGCCAGTGCTACTTCGCCAAGAGTTTTCCAACCAATGGGATCGGTCTTGTCCAGTTCTACTGCCATTTTAGCTTCGTCCATTGCTTTGGGAAAATCTTTCTTCATCAGATAAGCTTTGGCTATTACATAGTGAGCAATGGGATTTTTGGGGTCGGTCTTCAGAGCCGTGGCAAGCACATCAATAGATTCGTCATAACGACCTAACTCATTTAAGATGACGCCCAAATTATTTTGGGCGGTCGGATTATTAGGACTTTTTTCAAGCGCTTTGCGATATGAAATTTCGGCGTTCTTGTAGTCGCGCTTTTTGAAGAAATTATTACCTTCAATCAGATATTCGGTAGATGTCTTCACTTCCACATTACAAGCCGAAAGCAAAATCAACGCCGAAAGCAAAACACCCAGATTCTTCAACTGAGCCAATGTGCGTTCGGTTTTGTTATTCATCACCATCTTCCTGGCATTCTAACATGGCAAAAGCCTGCAGTGGCTGGTAAAAGCCCTAGTTTTTGGCTCCACGGGCTTGGTCAGGTAACAAATTAAGACCTGACTTTTTCCTTCTCTTTAGAAGTTATATGCAACTCTTTGAGCTGCTCTGGTGTCACCGCAGACGGTGCTTCAGTCATGGGGCAACCGCCAGATTGTGTCTTAGGAAAGGCAATTACGTCTCTAATAGATTTAGACCCTGTCAAAAGCATGATGATACGATCAAGACCCAACGCCAATCCACCATGCGGCGGAGCGCCCGATTCAAGCGCTTTAAGCAAGAAACCGAATTTCTCTTGAGCGTGCGGCAAATCAAGTCCGATTGACTCAAACACTCGCTCTTGCACACCTCTATCGTGGATACGAATAGAACCGCCACCGATTTCGACACCGTTATAAACAACGTCATAGGCGCGAGCACGAGCGGCTAGAGGGTCTGTTTTAATTTTATCTAGATCATCCAGGCGTGGGCTTGTGAATGGGTGGTGCACGGCGACCATGCGCTTTTCCTCTTCGTCATAATCAAAGAGCGGGAAATCTACCACCCATAGCAAAACATGTTTGTTTTCGTCGATAAGACCAAGCTCTTCGCCAATTTTCAAACGCAGACGACCCATGACGTTTGCTGCCACTTTGTCAGAAGAAGCAATCATCAAAATAAAATCGCCTTGTTTAGCACCTGCAAGCTCTTTCATTTTGTCGAGGTCTTCGGGACTCAAGTGTTTGTCTATGCCAGAAGATCTGACACCGCCTTCGTTAAATTCAAGAAACGCAAGACCTTTGGCTCCGAATTCTTTGGCGAAATCCTGATAGGCATCGAAGTCTTTGCGCGACTTCTTGCCTGCTTGCCCTTCCAAGCAAATGGCTTTAAGCACGCCGCCTGCATCGACCACATCTTTAAAGACTTTGAATCCGCAAGTCTTTGCCGCAGAAGACAAGTCTTTTATTTCCATACCAAAGCGCAAATCTGGCTTATCGGCTCCATATTTGGACATTGCTTCCAGATAGGTCATGCGCTGAAATGGAATTTGAACTTCAAATCCAGCAGCGGCAAATGCGTCTTTCAATAAGCCTTCGGTTACAGCAAAGATGTCGCTTTCATCAATGAATGACATCTCCATATCAACCTGAGTAAACTCTGGTTGCCGGTCAGCACGCAGGTCTTCGTCACGGAAGCAGCGAGCAATTTGATAATAACGCTCAATTCCGCTCATCATGAGAGTTTGCTTGAAGAGCTGGGGAGATTGGGGCAAGGCATACCAGGAACCGGGATTGAGACGGCTCGGGACCAAGAAGTCGCGTGCACCTTCAGGTGTAGCTTTGGTCAGGATAGGAGTTTCCACTTCGATAAATCCGGCTTTATCGAGATACATGCGAATTGCATTGGTCACGTTGTGACGGGTACGCAAATTGTGTTGCATCTCTGGGCGACGCAAATCTAAAAAGCGGTATTTTAGCCTCAAGCCCTCGTCGACCGATGCGGCTTGATCCAGTTGAAAAGCAAGCGGTGCAGCGGTGTTTAGAAGTACTACTTCGTTTGGATAAAGTTCGACCGTGCCAGATGATTGGTCCGACTTTTGCGTTCCCTCCGGGCGTTTGGTCAATTTGCCCTTAGCAATAATGACAAATTCGCTTCTCAAACTAGAAAAAATCTGGTGGGCTTCCTTATTTATGCTGGGGTCTGCGACCAGTTGCAATTTGCCGGACGAGTCTCGTAACTCAACGAATATCAGACCTCCCAGGTCACGCCTGACATTTACCCAGCCGGCTACACATACTTCTTGACCGATATTTGCTTCGCCTAGATCCGAGCATTTAGTGTCGCGTTTCATGGTTTTATGGACTTCCATGGGATTCCTCTGGAGGTGGATTTGTTTTATATATCTTGGCTATTTTACTTAATTACTACTGGCAAGCAGGTAAACACGTGCTGATCTGGTGAAGAAGTTGTAAACTAAATTACTAATAGGGCTAATAAACAGCGGTTATTTTTCGAGAAGCGAGTTGTCAAAATGCATTATTTTCTAAGTGGACTCCCGCAGCCAGCAATCATGGCAATCGGTGCATTACTATTTGCTTTAGGTTGTTCCTACTTATATAAAGGCTGGAATGCTCTAATTCTGGGACGGTGTCATTACTGGTCTGGATTTTTGCCATTCACAGTCATTTCGCCATGGCTTTTGCATTTGCCGCCCAAGCAAGGATCGCTTGTCAAATTAAGAGAAGGCATGTTGTGTCATATGGTGATTGGACCGCTCTTTTTCATTACATCTTTCTTCTTTTTAATCCCGGGCTTGGACATGGTCGCCGGCGGCGCCGGTACCAAGTTTGCCAATTTAGTTCTTAATGCTGCTGATTCTACAAAACCGACAGCCATTATCTATTCGCCGCCACTTAACTATAAATTTCCTATTTTGGCTCGCGCCGGCAAAACCTGGAGCAAGTTGTTCAACTCTCAGATTTATGAAGATCCGTCCCATAGCTTGTTGCCTGGCAATCAGACTAAATCTCTTGATCAAGCACAGAATGACGCGGCCAGAGGACATAACTAGTTAAATTTCGAGTTGAATGAAACATTCACCAGTAAATCTTCTGGCCCTTGGCTTAAGTCTTAGCTTAAGCCAAGGCGCTCCAGGTCAATGTTCGCCAGCAAACTCTACAGCAGATTCAAAGAACACCCAGCTCCAGAAGTTGCTAGATGAAACTAGAAAGAATCTGAAACAACTGGAGACAGATAGAAACTCACCCAGATCCTCCTCAGGGGATCTTTCAACAAAATGCCACAAGTTGATTGACAAGGCTCAAGAACTGAGTACCAGCATAAATCCCAAAAGCGACACGAACAAGCAGCTAGCTGATGTACTCATTTTAAAAGCAGATCTACTTGAACTCACTGGCAACATCGATTCTGAGCCTCTTGAAACCGCTCTTAAAATTCAAGAAAAAACTTTTGGACCAAACAATCCTAAAGTCGGTGAAACGCTGAACAAACTGGCATATGTAACCTTAAGAAAAGGAGAGATCTCAGATGCCGCAGACTTGTTGAACAGATCCATACAAATCATGGAATTCAACAAAGGTACTGGTGCAAGCGAATTAGCAGATGCCTTAGATAAGTGCATGAAAAGAGGATTTCAAAGAGCAATTGAAGCACGGCGCATAACTTGCAGGGCTACTCGTTCAATTGCAAAATACGCTGGCAAAGAAAGTCCGGCAATGGCTACTTGCCTGCACGCTTTTTCCTTAAGTGGCTCAGAACAAGGCTTTGTTTGGGGAGCAGATAGGCTTCCTCCTTCAGCAGAAGAAACCGCTCTCATTCAAGCCCTAAAATTGCAAGAGAAAGGTGGAAAAGAATCACTCAAAATTGCCGAGTTTCTAGAAACGCTTGCCCAAATGCAAGACCAAAAGGGAAAGAAAGACGATGCGGTCAAAACATATAAGCGTGTAGTTGAGTTGAGAGAAAAACTTGCAGGTGAAAATCTTTCACTTTTGATATCAACCTACAACAAATACAGAGATTACTTGCTTCAAATCAAAGATACTGTCCAAGCTGAAGCGACAATGAAAAAAGTCTTTGCTTTTTATGAAAAACACCCGGGTGAAGAGGAAGAATACTTAAAATCTGGACATGTGAGTATGGGTTCCTTTTATAAAAGAATAGGCAAACCAAAGGAAGCTATCGCTTGCTACGAACATGCCTTCAAATTACAGAACAAGCATGGCGACACAAACACCGATGTGCTTGACGAGCTTTCGAAACTTTACTTTCAGCTAGGAGATTACTCAAATTCTGAAAGAACTTTGAAAATCGCATTCAGCACACTAGCTAAAAAATCTAAAAGTGCTCGTCCTGAAGATGACTATGTAATAAGAGATAAATTGCTGAGCCTAGCCATTACCCAAACCAAATTGGGTAAGTTCGATGAAGCTGGCAAAAATTTTCAACGCGTAAAAGACTCATTTGAAAGAATTACTGACTTGGGTAATTTTCTTTATCTGGGTGAAAGGTTGCCAAAGAATTTTATGATCCCTTATGTCGAATATTTGCAGAAAACAGGCAAGACGTCCGAAGCACAAACTATGAAAACTCGACTGGATGCCTTTTTAAAGAAGGAGCTGGCTGTGTGCCCAGGCTGTGGAAGAGGCTAGTATATGAATTTTTCTAATCGCTCGATTACTAGTAAATGTTTTTTAGTAGCCACCATTATTAGTATCATATGCCTTCCTGCGCAAGCCTTAAATTCAAAAGCCGATAGCTTGCAACAACAAGCAAGAATGGAAAAAGAAAAGAAAAACGTAGCCAAAGCGGAATCGCTCTTTTTGCAAGCAGTCAAGGAAGGCGACAAAAATGGATACTGTTATCGAACTAATGCCGCAGAGGAATTAGCTCAGTGGTATCTTGAACGCAAAGAGTACGTTAAAGCGGAAGAAATGTTCAAGAAAGCTCTGATATCCGGCGCGAAAGATTGGGCTAAATACCAGGACTTCGAATATGAATTTGAAAACAATGCCTACTTGTCACAACTCTATCGGCTTCAAAACAACTACGCTAAAGCGGCCGAAAGCTTAAAGAGAGCAATTTCGTTCATGTCAAAAACGAATAACATGCACAACGACACCTGCTTGAAATTGAGCAACGAGATGATTCTGGTAGCACGGTGGCAAATGGAGAATAAGCAAAGTAAGGAAGCAGAAATTCTTTGCCGTGCAGCCTTGAAAGCATTAACGACCTCAGACAGTGCCAAATATAATCAGGCAGAAATCGCACGTTGCAGGAATCAACTTTCTCTGGCATGTCTTGCTAATAAAAACGTTGGAAAAGATGAAGCATTAATCGACCAAGTAATTGCGCAGCGCTTAGAAAATTTTTCTATTTTAGATTGGGAAGTTGCTGGGCCCAGTTTGAAAAAAATCGAAATTCTGCAAGCGACAGGAAATAAAGCGGAAGCTCAAAAGCTTTTAAATCAACTAGGTAGATTTTGGCCAAAAACTGCATTCTCCAAAGCCAGTACACAAGCTGCGCAAGAATGGGAAGACTCCATACTTTGCAGCAGTGAAATATCCACGCGGTATCGCGGTCATTATTCTAAGGATGCCGAAAAAGCCCTTGCCATAGCCAAACAGTTTGGCTCCAAAGATATCCGTTACGCAATCAGTAACGCTCGTCTTGCTACATTGATGTTGCACAATGACTATAAAATGACCGAACCTCTGTCGCAGACAGCAATAAAAAGCATAAAAATGACACTAGGAGAAAACAATCCTGCTGCTGCATCTTTCCTAGAACACTGGGGAAAAGAGCTGGAAAATACTACCACCATCCATAGTGCACCATATTCAATGTATAAAGCAGCTCTGGCTATAAGACTTAAAACAACAAAGGCTGGCGACGAAGAGGCTTTCAAGGGAGCCAAACAGATAGGCAACTTCTGCAAAACCATGTTCATTAACCGCAAAGAAGACGAACTTATCTCTATGTATTCAGATGCAGCAACCATCATTGTGCATGCCAAAGGTTTGAAAGACCAAAATGCACTTGACGCATTAAGCGACCAGATATCTATGCTTGAACGACAGTATCTTTATACGATGAATGCTTCCGACCACGCAAAAACCTTTGAGCTCTACAAAAAATTGCTCGTTGCACAATCACTCTTTTACGGAAAAGACAGCGCCGAAGTAAAGGAAACTGCAAAACAATACGTTGCTCTTTTACGCAAGATGAAACTTACATACGAAGCCAACTCCGCTGCCAAGAGCTGGAGATTGAATTAGACTACCTAAACGTTAAGCATAGCGTCAAGAAAGAGCGCCTACTTATTGTGACACCCCCTAATCAGTGATAATATGGCAAACGTTATAGCTTTTCATATCTGGACAGCTATCCGGAGATATCCGGTGCCCAGATATTCATTTGACGACCTGAGGGGTGAATAAGCATTGTCAGAGGTTAGAGTAGCGGAAGGGGAAAGTATCGAGCAGGCCCTCAAGCGCTTCAAGAAAAAAATCCAGAAAGCTGGAATTTTGTCAGAAATCAAGCGCCGCGAAAGATACGAAAAACCCAGCGTTAAAAGAAAACGCAAAGCCGAAGCCGCCCGCAAGCGTCGCGCCTAAGGTAAGTCCAACAGCTTAGTGCTTTTGGGGTTTTACATTTAATCACTTGACTACCGGCTTGGAGTGCTGTTTTCCTCCAGAGTGGGAATATTAGTTGTAGCTATATTCCGACTTCCTTCACCGGGGGCTTTTGTCATGGTTACCAAAGAAAGAACTGCCAGTTTGAACGCACCTAAAAATGAGGGCGAGCTGGTCAAAGTTGATTTGTCCAAACTACAAAATGGTTTGAATAAAATCTTCGCCAGGCAAAATCGCAAAGAATTGAACAAAATCTATCAAGATGATTTTGACTATCTCTGGGACTTAAAAGAATTAGCAATTTTAGAAAAGAAACAAATTGTAGAAGTACCAGGCACCTGGCTGTCCGAAATGGACAGTGCATTGGCCAGCCTGGATGAGAGATCACACACACACTAAATCCTCCGCTTCAACAGCAAAAGCAGGCTGGATACTAACAGCCTGTTTTTTTGCTTTTTGCATTCTGAATTCAGCCTCTATCGCGCCTTTAAGGGCGCAGCCCACAAAAAACATCATGCAGCAAACTTATCAGCGTCTGCAATTAATCGCTCAAGCTGCTCTAAAAGCCGATGACAAACTACTCTTGCAACTAGAAGACACAAGAAAACGACTGGCAAAACTATGCGCGAATAAAGCCTATCCCAGCCTTCATGACGATATTGCCGCGCTTCAATCGCAACTGAACGAAACACTCGAAGACAATCCTTATATAAGTAAAGAATTCGAAGCTGAGTCGGGCATAAGCTCGCAAGAATTGCCGGTCAATCGCGAAAAGGCACGCATCAAAGTTTCACTGGATCCTTCTATATCTGAGTTTTTGGTGCAAAAGTGGAGCGAAAATCCACCAGCATCGCTCAATCAAAAGGCTGGCACAATTTGCGTTCTGACAAATGGCTTTGATTTAGCAATTTTATATGTAAGCTCGCTTGAAGGCTCACCCTGCAAAGACCGGAAAACGGGCAAGCCACGCATTTTGAGCCTGCGCATAACCCCAGACCCCAAGAGCGGTTCAGGTTACTCACCGGCTTTGAACTAGGCTAAACCCCATGTCTAAAACTGCCCCAGGATTCTAGTCTGGATGTATAGGCAGAGGGAACGCGCCATGCGTTTCTCAGCATTTGGCGGCATTTTTTACCTACTGGAGTTGAAAAACCTATGTTCACAAACAAAAGGCAAGTAGCGCTTCTTGGAGTCGCAGTCCAGGCGTGTCTTTCGCTAAGCATGACATTGCCACTCGAAGCAAGATATAGCAGCACAGCTCAAGCAAAATTATCGGGAAATCCCTCGGCTAAAGCGACAGCCGAAAAGAAAACAAGCTTTGATGGCGAAGGTTCAGGCACGCTTATTGCCATGTCACCCACCGGAAAACGAGTAGGACAGTGCCCTTTAAAACATACTGATGTAAAGGCAAAAATCTCAGGTTATGTAAGTCACGTCACAGTCAAACAGACTTTTCATAATCCCTATGATCATAAAATTGAAGCAGTCTACACATTCCCGCTTTGTGAAACAGCCGCAGTCGACGATATGGTAATGAAAGTGGGATCGCGCATTGTGCGCGGTACCATCAAGAAAAAAGAGGAAGCCAAAGAAATCTACGACAGAGCCAAAGAAGCAGGACACGTAGCCTCACTCTTAGACCAAGAACGTCCTAACATTTTTACTCAGTCTGTCGCTAATATCGAACCAGGTAAAGAAGTCGAAATCACAATTCAATATATAGATCTTTTACCTTACGACGATGGCAAATATACTTTCAATTTTCCAACAGTCGTAGGACCGCGCTTTATCCCGGGTGCCTCAACCGGCTCTAAGTCTGGCACGGGGCGAGTGAATGACACAGACAGAGTAGGCGACGCATCTAAAATCACACCTCCTGTTACTCCAAAAGGCACACGCGCCGGACACGACATATCTATTTATGTCGATATTGATGCTGGTGTAGCGTTGAGCAATTTAAAATCAGAATTGCACGAAGTGAGTGTGAATAATCCAAACGCAAGCCACGCCTCTGTTTCGCTTATGAATAAAAGTACGATTCCAAACAAAGACTTTGTTCTTTCATGGGACGTGGCTGGCGACAAACTGAAAAGCGGATATCTCACGTATAGAGAGCCCAAGTTACATGATGGGTCTGGATATTTTACTTTAATGTTGTTACCGCCCAAACGTGTAACACCAGATACAGTGGCACCAAAAGAAATGGTCTTTTTGATAGACTGCTCTGGATCACAGAGCGGACCGCCACTTGAAAAAGCAAAAGAAACTCTAAGTTATATCGTCGATCATATGAATGCAAATGATACTTTTCAGATTATTGCGTTCAGCGACACCCAGAAACTCTTATTTAACGAGCCTCAACCTTCATCTGAAGCAATGCGCGCCAAAGCAAAGAAATTCATCAATGGACTCGATGCTAACGGCGGCACCTGGATGGCAGAAGCAATCACTAAGATGCTCACCATTGCAGCAGATGAACACAGATTACGTATAATCACATTCATGACTGATGGTTACGTCGGAAACGACATGGAGATTTTGGGACTTATTAACAAGTCGCGCGATAAATCACGCTGGTTTTCATTTGGCACCGGTAATGGTGTCAATAGATTTCTGATTGACGGAATTGCCAAAGAAGGCGGTGGTGAAGCAGAGTATGTATTGCTCAATTCCAAAGGAGACGAAGTCGGCAAAAAATTCTATCAGCGCATTGCCTCACCTGTTTTGACCGATGTCAAAGTGGCATTCGATGGCGTTGAAGTAAAGGAAGTTTTCCCCAAAAACGTAAATGATGTCTGGGCTCAAAAACCGCTCTACATCAAAGGTCGCTACATAAAAGCAGGAGCAGGCACCATAACCCTTACTGGATATCAAGCCGGCAAGCCATACAAACAAACAATGCAGGTCAATTTCCCTGAAGATGCCTCTGCCAACAAAGGTGTAGCATCTATTTGGGCACGCGCCAAAGTAGATAGACTCATGTCCGAAGACTGGAGGGGCGCGCAGAGCGGCAATCCAAAGAAAGAAATCAAGGACGAAATAATTCGCACTGCACTTGATCATCACATCATGACCAATTACACATCATTTGTTGCAGTAGAAGAAAAGACCGTCACCAAAAATGGCAAACTTCAAACTGTGGCAGTACCTGTTGAAATGGTCGATGGCGTAAGCTACGACACAACTATCGAAGCGGACAAATTGAGCCAAGCACCCAGAGGTGGTTTTGCTGGCGGAGGCGGCAGCGCAGGCGGTCCTGCGGTTATGGGACGCCTATCAAAACGCAAAGCCTACAACAAGCAAGCTTCGTATCTTGCAAGTCCCTCGGCAATGCCACCACCCCCTGCGCCAATTTTTGCTGGAGCATTTGGAGGCAGTGCAGAAGGCGCCGCTCCAGCTCCAACTCGTGCATGGGCAACTGGAGCTTCGCAAGCTCAATCGACTCCAATGGAAGAGAAAAAAGCCGACAATTTGGCATCGCTTCCTGAACCAAGACCCAAAGCGGCACCAAAAGCTGAAGCCAAAGATAGCAAAGAAGACAAAGAAGAAAGATTAGCCAATTCTTCTAAGTTAGATGGCAAGTTGCTGGTGTCTATAAAATCGAGTAAACAAACAGATAAGCTGGACGTTAAAGTGACACTCAATTTGAATAAACCTGTTTCGTCTGAGCTTATGAAACTGCTCAAGCAAGCTGGTTTGACCGACATCAAACAGATTGCTACAACAGGTCAGACCAAAGTAACTGGAAAAATAACTGCAGCCAATTTGCGCAAACTAATTGCACTTGCGCAAGTGTACAAAGTGGAGGCAGCCAACTAGAGTCAAGAGTTTTCCTCGGACCCTCCGGTGCAAAGAAAAGGACATGGTTTGGTAAGTGCCGTGTCCTTTTTCTTTTGGCACTTCTAAGATACTGGAGAGAAATCGTATTTTTCTAGCCAGTATCTTAGGAAATATCTAAGTTACTGGCTAGATTTTACCTTGTAAACTGTAAAGGTCATTCAAGAGATTCAATGTTGATCGAAACTTCTCAGCAATTTATACATTTCGCTCCGGATTCAATCTTCCTGCCTTATCCCGAGCGATTTAAAAGTGGTGTTGAAGTTCTAGTTGATACAAATTCCGGCTTCATTACTGAAGTGTTCGAGTCTTCTAAAAGAGGAGAGATTCTAAAGACTTATTGTTCGCAGAATGAAAACGTTAGCACCATTAGTGGTGGCTTACTTTTACCAGGACTAACCGACGCGCACATGCATCCATTGTTCTATTCGATGTTGAATTCGCTGGATCCTATAAGTCTTAAGGGAATGAATAAATCCGAAGTTTTAAACTCTTTCAAGAAGGAAAACACCGATAATCCAGACTTACAAAAAGCGCTTCTGTTTTTGGATCTTGACTCATCGTCGGTGTCCGGTATCGACGCAAAACTTCTCGATGATATTTTTGGCAATAGAAAAGTCTGCGTCTACGATGCCTCTTTTCATAGCGGTATAGTGACAAGCCCCGTTATAAGCGCCATTCGAAAAGCCACAGAAAATCGGACCATCCCGGGCTTTTTAAAAGACGATGGAAATTTTGCCGAAGCGTACGGGTTTGAAGTTTTCTCAATCTTATGCGCCGACAATCAAAATAAACTTTACGAAACCATCGAAAAATCTATTTGGCATACATTCTCAACTGGCACTACCACTATCCATGATCTACTTGCTTTTGACGTCTTAAGCTTTAGAAACATTCTAGAAGTTAGAAAGAATTGGAGAAACAAGTACAAATTTGAATTTCCTATTTCTCGCTTTTATTTGCGCCATCAGCTTTTAAGTCAGATTTTGCGATTTTGGCAAGAACGACTGGATGACTCGATATTCACATCGGATGATGCCAAAACAACATTCGGAATTAAGTTATTCGCCGATGGAAGTTTCGGATCAAGAACTGCTCACATGAGCGAGAACTACGCCGACTGCCCCACTTGCGGACTTATCTTCGATACAGACCAAGACATTCTTGATGCAATTCAATATTCAGGAAACACACTAGAATCTCATTCTATTGCGCTGCACGCAATTGGAGATCAAGGTATCAAACGTATTCTCGAAAATATCCAGAAACAAACACTGGATGCCAACCCTCCAACTTCCAAGTTAAACTTTAGAATTGAACATTTCGAACTGCCATCTAAAGAAATGATCGAAATGGCAAAAAAATTCAACGTCCATGTTGTGCCACAGCCCAATTTTCTACTCGATTTAAAATACAAAGACCGCCTTCATCAGCGAGTTGATGCAATTTGCCCATTGAGTGATATTTCAGATGCCAAAGTTCCAATGATGTTCGGAACAGACGGAATGCCAGAAAGTATGCTTTATGCAATTTATTTATCGACTCATGCGCGTGAATCAAGTCAAAGGCTAACTCTAGAACAGGCGATTCATTACTCCTGTGAAACAGCAGCTCAGTTTGAAGGCGATCGCAAAGGCACAATCGAGGTCGGACAAAAGGCTGATCTTATTTTGGCAGACCAATCATTATTCGACGACTTAAAACCTGGTGAGGCAGACATTCCACTTGAATGGTCGGCAGTACAAAGTAAAGTTGACCACCTGCATGGAAAAATAAAAATGGTCCTAAAATCTGGTCAGAAAGTCTATGACAATCAGATATGAATTTGGAGATGAGTTTGATGCGGCCTACAGCGTCAAAATTTTCGCATCTGTAAAAGCTTATCCTGACTGCCTTTCAAAATGCCTACGTAAGAAAAACCATCTATTTTTACTAGCTGCTGACAGGCTGACTGTTTCGCAGGTTATTTTGCCAATGTGTTCATCGTGTATTAAAAACGTGCATAATTTCTCACACGCCCTCCCCGAAACACTGTGTCAGTGAGCGTTTCAAAACAGCCTTTTTTACTGTTCTATAGGCGGCTAAAAGAAAGCACTAAAACTAATTAGCCTTCTTTTTAACCGTAGAATTTTTCACTATTGTTTTTGCGGTAGCCTTCTGAGCGGTTGCCTTTTGAGCAGTAGCTTTCACAGCCGTTTTCGCGGTAGTTTTACTCACAGTTTTTTTCTTCGACTTACTTCCACCACCAGATGCGCGGGGCATCGGCTCCTCGTCTTCCCAGGTCTCAATCGATCCGTCGGGATTGCGTTTGAAGTGAATACCATCAGAAGTCTTCTTTGTGTAAGAGTGAACGGGCTTGCGACCGCCGCCGCCGCCACTCACACCGCCTCCCCCTTCAGACGAGCCCGAAGAATCTTGAGCATCAGATGTCTCTATAGTGCCGTCGGGATTGCGCTTAATGATGACATCGCCATCTTGTTCAGCAAAAACGGGAGGACAACAAAGTGCCAAAAGCGCCATCAGCGCGAAAAACTTTCGGTTAGCCATTAGACCTCCTGAGGGCGATTGGCGACACAAACATACTGAATTGTTATACCCTGCGTTACACCAAGTTTTTAATATTTACTATCTTGGTATGTACTACTGGGTATCTCGAAGCCAGATCTATGGGGTCGTTATGGTTTTCTTTGCAAAAAAGAGCCTTCGAGACAGAATTAAGCATCATTTTGGAGTGGATCCGACCGATCTGCCCATTTTGACTCAGGAATTTGCCTCTTACAATCACGTAAACGTTCAGCTTGCACTAGATGCCTATTTTGCCGAAAAGAAAGGCACTCAAGAGATGGTCGGCTGGCAGGGAGGCATCAGCGTTTTTTCATTTAAAAATTCGACACTGTCTGAACTTGTTGCGGCAAAATCTATTGCAACCTATTTCGGATTTGGTGGAGCGAAAACGGCCCCAGTCAGATACACCACTTTCACCCTAGATGGCGGCAAAGTGGTTTCATGCGTTGAAAAAGCACTTTATTTTCACAAGTCCGACACCGAAAAACTTGTTATAGTCTTGCGAGCCGAAGATTCAAGTTTTGGCATGGGCGAAAATAAAGTGACACTAGAAGTGATGGCAGCAACCAAAGAAAAAGCGGAAGCCTTCATGGAAGATATTCGCTCAAAACTGACAAATCATAATGTCTATCGTGGAAAAATACTTTCGCTCGATGGAAAAGAAAATGGGATCAACATAAATTTCCAGACTCTGCCTGATGTTCCGCGCGAAAAAATCATCCTTCCCAATGGGCTTTTAGAGCGCATCGAACGCCAGACTATAGAAGTGAGCAAATACAGCAAGGCCATGCTTGAAGCAGGAAGAAAACTCAAGCGCGGAGTGCTCCTTCATGGACCACCCGGTACGGGAAAGACTATGACTGCAATGTATCTTGCCAAAGCAATGCAAGAGCGGACTGTAATTATGCTTACCGGTCGAGGACTGGGATTGCTTGAGCGCGCAAGCGAAATTGCTCGCTGGCTGCAGCCGTCTATGATTATTATCGAAGACATAGACTTAATTGCCGAGGATCGTACAAACCAATCCTGCAACACACCACTTTTGTTTGAGTTACTAAATCAAATGGATGGCTTGAGCGACGACTGCGACGTTTTATTTCTACTCACTACAAATAGACCCGATATTCTGGAGCCAGCTCTTGCCTCACGCCCTGGACGTATAGACCAGGCTTATGAAATAGGACTGCCAGACACAGAATGTCGCAAGCGCTTGTTCGAGTTATACAGCCAAGGTCTGGTCGTCAAAATGGACGACATGGAAAAATATATTCGTCAAACTAAAGGTGCTAGCGGCGCTTTCATAAACGAATTATTGCGTAAATCAGCACTGTTTGCCGCACCCGAAGGAAGTCCAATCGCCATCGAAGAGCGACATATGGACGAGGCAATGCACGAATTGGTTTTTGTTGGTGGCTTGATGACCAAAAAATTACTCGGCTTTTCGCTTTCAGATCCAGTGGAAAGCAGTAGATGAAAAAACGCATAAAGCCAGAATTCGAGCTGCGCCCCACTCGTTATCTACCTGAGATAAGACTGCTTTTACTATCGTCTCCTATTTGGTTGATACCAAATATAATACCAACACTGGGCGCATTGTGCTTGACAGGTCTAGGTCTGCCTTTTCTGCCATTCATGCTTTCCCAACTTGCCTGGCACAGTCTCATTACTATCCTTCCGCTCCTTGCCCTGACCATTCTGCTCACTGATACTTATAGAATAACGAATCGGCAGATACTACGCGGGCGCATGAAGAAGCCGATAGAAATTGATCTTATAGAAGAAATTGGCGCCATCGAAGCAAATAAATTCAACGATTTCAAAGAAGAAATTTTCATCTCAACAACCGATCGAAAATGTAGTTATCTTCCGGTAGAAGATTTCAAAGAAGACGAATTGCGCCTGTTTTTGGCAAAGCTCAAGAACATGAAGCCAGACTGCAAAATCACATACTCGGATGTAATTCCGCTTGAAGCACGCGGTTTGCTCAAGTTCTTACTTGAGGCGCAAGACGAAGACACCGTAAATGTCGAATTGAAACATACACAGTTTGAAGACGGCGTAATAAATCTCATTAAGTCCAACGAGCGCTTCTTCTGGATTGTTTATATGATGGCATGGGTTGTTATTCTATTTGTCGCATGGCTTAACACCACAGTATTTCAGGGACTTGCACCAATGATGCCAGAGCAAGTTACACCGGTTGTTTCGGGTGAAGAAGTCAACCCATATATGCTAATGCTCCAGACCGCCTTTGGCATTTTAAAAGACATGGCGGTGCCAATTCTGACAATACTCTGGACAGCGCTCGTGATGATATTCGGCGTCCTGATTCCGGGCATTCGAATCTTTTCGCATACTTATGTTTTCATCGGCACTAAGTCTGTAGGCGTTGGAATGAATTTCATTCCCTGGGAAGAAATTACCGAAGTTCAACTAAAGAAAAACGATGAAACAGAAGATCCTCTTGAAGGCGATATCATTCTAGTCCGCGATCTAACCAGCACCTCGCCTGTGGACGAGCAGATCAGAATCGAACTTAGTCGTATTCCAGATTTACCGACAAGACAAAAGGCTATGCGCTTAATTGAGCGCTATGCCACCAATGCTAAATTCAACAAAGAATTTTTGCGCACCACAACCAGTATCACAGATATTCAGTTTACCGAATTATGGCTCAAAGAAAGTCAGCAACCATCAGGCGTGACGGAAGAAGAACAACAAACGTCTATTTGTGACGGGGCAGAAAGTGTAGGCAATGGCAAATATAAAGTTGTCCGGGTGCTTGGTTACGGCGGACAGGGCACCACTTATCTTGTAAGCGAAGAAGGGCACGAAGAGCCAAAAGTAGTTAAAGAACTAATCCTGCCGCAATTCGCCGATGTACGCATTGTGCAAGAAGCTACCAAGCGATTTGAGCGAGCAACTGAAATTTTGGCATCTTTGAACCATTCAAAAATAGTCAAGTTACACGAGTCTTTTATAGAGAATGGACGCGCATACATAGTGCTCGAATTCATTTCTGGAAAGACACTGCGCGAGATTGTCTCACCAGACAGGACTCTTAGTGTAGATCGCATTTGCGAGCTAGGATTGCAGATGTGCGACATTCTTGACTATTTACACACACGCGAGCCCGCGGTTCTGCACTGTGACTTTGCGCCAGATAATTTGATTTTGAGCTTCGATAGCAAAATAAAACTAGTCGATTTTGACGTTGCTCGCGTAGCCAACTCGACTGCATTTTCGAGCATCGCAGGTAGACCATCTTACACACCGCCTGAGCAATTTAGAGGCGAGCCAGACACTCGAAGCGACCTTTATGCAATGGGCGCCATTTTAAAATATTTACTCACAGGACAAGATCCTGCGCCTCTTTCGGGTGGAGAAATCATAATAACCGGCACCGATCCCGAATCAAGATTGAAAGAACTGATTAATAGATTGCTTGCCTTTGAAGCAAATCAAAGACCAGCAAACGCTCAAGAAGTCAAAGAACAACTCAAGCTCATTATGTCAGACTCTATGGAAGAGCCAGAAACACAAGAACAAGAAGTAATCGATATTCGTATGCGTGATTTGGCTTAACAGAAAGGAGAGCTATGGCGGACAAGCTGACGACTCGCAACACGGTTATAAAATACGAAAGCGAAATGTCGCACAAAAGCAAACGTAGAGCGGTTCTAGGAATTGCCGTTACTTTAGCGGTGGCACCTCTACCAATCATTTTTCCGCTATTAACTAAAGGCGGTGTTTCGCCAATAATCAGTTTTGTGATTTTGCTTGCCGCTTTTGCTTTTCTAACCGGGTTTTATATCTCTTTTCAGCGATATTTAAAAAATCGAGAGACTAAGCTTATTTTGACCGATTCTGGGATTATGCTTCCAGACAAATCGAACAGCAATAATCAAATTGTTTTTTGGAGCCAGGTCGAAAATGTAAAAGTAGATGGCAATATTATTCAATTCGTTTTTAAAGACAAAAAACCATTTTTGTTAAATCTCGATTTATTGTCGTACGAAAACAAAGACAAGCTTGTGTCTGGCATTTCGCTCTGGGCAAACAAGTGGACCAAAGACCAGTCTTTTCTACAATTGGCAGACAAAATAACGGGCGCACGCCACGAGATGAAAGACTCCGAAACAAGCTTTACATCGCTTTGGCTAGAAGAAGCACATCGCAGATTATCTACTACGCCATTTACGCCACTTAATCCCGGCACTCAATTGCAAGATGGCCGAGTAACCGTAGTACAGCCGCTTACGGCTGGCGGTTGGTCTGCCATTTATTTGTGTCAGTGGCAGGGTAAGACACCGGCAATATTAAAAGAAGCAGTGGTGCCACCATCCTCAAAAGAAAATGTGCGCGAAAAAGCTTATGAACTTTTTCAACGAGAAGCCGTAATTTTAGCGGGACTCAATCATCCTCAAATAACTAAAGTAATAGATTATTTCGTTGAAAATAATCGCCAATACATGGTGCTTGCCCGAGTAAACGGCGTCAACCTGCGCAATTATATAAATGATAAAGGTGCTGTTTCAGAAAAACAGACTCTAGTCTGGATCAAACAACTAGCCGAAGTGGTTGAATATTTGCACGCTCAAGACCCACCTGTTATTCATCGTGACCTCACTCCAGAAAATTTAGTTTTGGATATTCGAGGCTGTCTGGTACTAATTGATTTTGGCTCCGCCAATGAGTTTCTAGGGACAGTTACAGGCACTTTGGTTGGAAAACCATCCTATATTTCACCCGAGCAATTTTCAGGACGTGCCAATACACAAAGCGACTTATACTCAGTGGGAGCAGTAATGTCTTTTCTTTTAACTGGCAAAGATCCTACACCACTTGCAGTGGCAAGAATCAGTGACACACTGCCGGGAGTAAATCCCCAACTAAACGATTTGATTGCCGAACTTATGAATCTAGATAGCAAACTTCGCTTGCAATCGGCAAAAGACCTTATTTCTCGACTATCTTGTCTAGAATCTCAAGTACCCGACCGTCATCTGGATCGAGTTTGAGCGCCTCACCAAGCACAGATCCGGCTTCGGCTCTTTTGCCCTGGTCGTACAAAATTCGACCCAAATTATAAAGTGCATTTTCATAATCGGGCTTTAATTGCAAAGCATAGTTGTATTCGTTTGCGGCTTTTTCATAATCTTTTTTTGCTGCAAGTGCATTGCCCAATACAACGTGATAGATAGCTTGTCTTTCGTCAATCGCACAAGCTCGTCGGCCTTCTTTGATAGCTTCATCAGGTCTGCCGGTGTCGAGTAAGACAACTGATAAATTAGAATGGGCATATGGAATTTTGTCATCAAGCTGAAGGGCTTTGCGCAGCTCGTTTTCAGCTTCTTTCAATTTTCCATTTTGACGCAATGCCCATCCAAGGTCGTTGTGCGCATCGGCACTGTCTGGTTTTTCCTTAACCAATTTACGAGCTTTATCGAGATTGGGGGCACCTTGAGCACCTTTTTTCCAGTTGCCTGCCCGCCCATCGCTTTCTTTGGCATTGACTGAGGTGACACTCAAACTAAAAGAAATGGCAGTCACAGCCATAACAGCCAGAGCAATAGTTCGCATTTTCAATCTCCTGTGTATCTAACCTGGAGGTCCGATTATAGACCACAAACACAAAAGAAATCCCAGTGTGACTATTCCCATAGAAAAAATTAGTGTTTCAAAAACGTTTTTGGCATCTTCAAAAGACTGCTTGGCCAATATGCCACCACCACCGATGCACACAAGACCAATTACGAACATCAGTATACTTTCTAGCCACATTTAATTGGATTCAGCCTTGAGCTTGTCTTTATCCTGCGGCGGTAGACTGACGAATAAGAGCATGGCAATTATAGAAAATATGATTGAAACGCCAAGCAAAAATTTATGGATCAGATTTTTTTCGTGCTCAACTTGACGCTCAAAGAGCATGTCGTGAACAGATATAACAGAAGATTTGTTTTGGTCTGGTGCGACTTTAAAAGGCTTGCGCGACTTGTCTTTCAGCTTATCGAGAAAAGTAGTTTGGGATTTGGCATCAACATTTGCGCCTGGGTCGGGAGCATCTTCTTGAGCACGCGCACAAAGTGGCATAAGCGCAAAGGCTAGTAAAAGCGCATGAGCGGTTATTACTCTTTTTTTTAATTGCACATGCCTGCTCCCGGGTAACTACAACTATCTTAAGTCAAAGGCTTGCCCGCTTGCAAGAAAAGCTAATTATCAAAAAATATTGGCAACCGTTTGCGACCCCAGTCGCCCTTTTTATCTTCGAAAACGCCGTTTACTTTAGAACCACATTTATTGCAACATCCTTTTTTGACGTTGAATTTTCCAAGCTCATACCAATCACGCTCGATAAGCAAATTCGAACAACTTGGACAATAAGTACTCTGACGTTTTTTATCGTTTACGTTGCCTGTGTATGCATATTTAATCCCGGCTGAAATGGCTATTTCGCGCGCTTCAATCAGTATTGAAGGCGGCGTGGGTGGGCGGTCATTCAGCTTAAAATCAGGATGGAAAGCGGTGAAGTGTACAGGAACCTCTTCGCCTAAATTAGTGACAATCCAGTCGCACATAGATTTCAATTCTTCGATTGAATCGTTTTCCTCTGGAATTATCAGATTTGTAATCTCAAACCAGACATCGCTTTCATGCTTTAGCCACTTGAGCGTATCCAATACCGGAGCAAGCTCAGACAGTGTGAGATGTTTGTAGAATTGCTCGCTAAAAGCTTTCAGATCTACATTTGCCGCATCTATAAGCGAATAAAATTCAGGTCTTGCTTCAGGCGTTATATATCCGGCTGTTACAGCCACAGTCTTAATGCCGACCTCACGACAGGCCAAAGCCGTATCTACGGCATATTCTAACCAAATGACAGGATCGTTATAAGTAAAAGCTACGCTGCGACAACCATGACGCAGCGCCGCTTGAGCAATATCTTCAGGATATGCGCGCTCGCTCAGTCGTTCTATTTCGCGCGATTTGCTTATGTCCCAATTTTGACAAAAACGACATCCAAGATTACAGCCAGCGGTTCCAAAAGACAAAACACTTGTACCGGGTAAAAAATGATTGAGCGGCTTTTTTTCGATGGGATCAATACAAAAGCCGGTACTTCGCCCATAACTAGTCAAATACATTTGCCCGTCTAAATTCTGGCGAATAAAACAAAAACCGCGATCGCCTTCTTTGAGCACGCAAGAGCGAGGACAGAGGTCACAATGAATTTGTCCCTCCAAGTCTGTCTTGTGCCAATATTTGCCCGGACGAATAAATTCTGCATCCATAACTTAAGTATATCCGCCAAAAAGAATCGATTTTCAAAAAACTGGGCAGTAAGTTAATAGGCTCATATCGGGAAAAAATTCAGGAATTTCAAATTACATATGTTTGGCTCAAAAGGTCCTAAACCAGCTCCTCATAGAACCGGGGGCAAATCACCCGGAATAACGCGCCTGCCACAAGTTTGGGGAATTCCCGACCTTGAAGTTGTAAACGGTATGCTGCAGCTAGCTAAGAAAGACTCTGGCAAAGTTATTGAGCAAACCTGGTCTGTCGAAGGTATCGACAAACTTTTCATTTTGACCGTAACCTCAGACGATTCTGGCGACCCTGAATGGGTCATGTCTCAGAGCGAAATCACCACAAACAAACTTATGTGGGCGCATAGAACCATCGACACAGGCTTAATCCACAGCATTATTATGGCCGAGTCTACTGGTGTGATCTCAGGCACACAAGAAGGCGGAAAAGACAGCTTGTCCAGTATCAATCTGGGTGGTTTCGGCGGTGCCACAGGTGAGCATCCAGTCCCCGAGCAAAGCTCTAAATCCAAAGAGATACGCTCAACTCTAGGCTCGGCTCCACCACCTCCACCCATGCCTCAAGGCCCTGCCCAAGCTCCTGGCACACCGCCTCAAGCTCCAAGCGCTCCCCAAGCTCCGGGCAAATTAGAAGGCAGTATTGCCGATCTACCCTTGCACAAAGTACTTGAAAAAATCATGCAGGAGAAACTATCGGGTCGTTTAGCCATCCGTGGAGCCGAAGCTAGCGGCGACATTTATGCCCAGAACGGCGAGCCCATTCATGCCACCAATGGTAGTGGAAGCGGCGACAAGGTTCTGGTCGATTTATTAACTGTGCGCAACGGCAAATTCCGCTTTGTTAAAGACGAGAAAAGCCCAAGTCCTACAAACACGACCACAAGGCGCATCGAGAGCTTGATTGTAGAAGTGTCATCTATAAGTGACCAGATACACTACCTAGAGGCTCGCGGGCTGAGCGAATCAGCATTTTTGCTTTCGCCTAATTCGCGCGCATCCGACGCCGATTTTCATAGCCATCCGGATCTTTCAAGTGGAGTACCCATTGACCCGAATTTGCAATTGGCAGTTTTTCGCGCCATTGGTCCGGGTAAAAAATTGGGCGAACTGCTCAAAGCAAAGCCATTTCGCCGCGCTGAGTGGATACCAATTATTTTCAACCTTGTTTCTGCCAATTTGTTACAAATAACCGCCGAACCACTGAAGTCGGAAAAACCCGAGAAATCTGAGGCTGCTCTGCCAGTCGACACCGGACTTGATTTCAACGCTATGAGAGGCTGCATGCAGCCAATTCAGGACCAAACTCTGGGCATTTTTGATGGTCAAGTTTTTATTTATTTCATAGCGCTTGAGTTTTATCGTTTCAACCAGTTTCAGTCACCATTTTCAATTGCTTGCTTCTGCCTGAAAGCAGTGACTGAACCACAGCAGTTAAGTACCGACGAATTGAAGCGCGCATTGTCAATAGTCCAGTCCAAACTGCGACCAGTTGACATGATCGGTCAAGTAAATAATAAAACTTTTGGTTTATTACTGCCCAATGCAGATACCAGTGAGGCGAATGCCCTCTTGAAAGAAATACAAGCAGCGCTTGGCAATAGCATGTATGAACATTTTGGTTTAATCTCAACTCCTGAGACACCAGGCTCCATGACTATGCAAGAATTGCTCAATGGCGCCATGCAATGCCACAAAAGGGCGGAAATGTCATACAGCAATTTAGTTTGCCATGAGACGGCCAATAAAACGTAGATTCATGCTTGTAATTGAGCTTTGAGCCGATAAAATATAGATTGCTATTTAAGCCGCTAGGAAACTGATGCCCCTAATTAATTACGCAAAACGAGAAGTCACATACAAGCTGGTCTATTACGGCACCGGTCTTGGTGGCAAAACTACAAACCTACGGTACATCCATTCTCAGACCAATCCTAGTTGTCGTGGGGAGATGATCTCGCTTGCCACTGAAACCGAGCGTACTTTGTTTTTCGACTTCATGCCGCTCGACCTCACACTAACTAACGGCTACAAAGCCCGCGTAGTGCTATATACCGTACCTGGACAGGAAGAATACGACTTGAGCCGCAAACAAATTTTGCGCGGCGTTGACGGACTCATTTTCGTAGCAGACTCAAGCCAAACTCGATTGTCTGCCAATGTCGACTCGCTTAAAAACATGTTCGACAACTTGAAATACAACCGAATCAAAATTGAAGATATCCCCTGGATTTTGCAATATAACAAGCGCGACCTTGGAGATGCAGCCTCAATCGATAGACTGGAAAACGATCTCAATCATTCTGGCGTGCCCTATTTCGAAGCCGTAGCTATGGAAGGGCTAGGCGTTTTCGCTACACTCAAAGCAGCAATCAAATTGATGGTAAACAATACTCGCGCTGCCAGTCCTTAAAGGTCTAAACGTAATTAGCGCTTTTTGACCAACTGATATTTGTTCAGCACTTCTTCCCAATAACCTTGAGTTTTTAAAATTAGTTCGCAGACTTCGCGCACAGCGCCTGCACCACCATTGGATTTGGTGACATAGTCTGCCACCGACTTAAGCTCTTCAGCAGCGTTGCCGACAGCCACTCCAAGCCCGCTCTGGACCACAAGTGGACCATCATGAAAGTCATCGCCTACAAAAGCAACTTCACTTGGATCTAGCTTTTCTTCAGCCAGAATTTTGTCGAAAGCTTCTTGTTTGTCCATGTGACCCTGATACACATGTTTGAATTTCAAAATGCGAGAACGCTCCTCAACCGAGGGCGATACTCTGCCGCTGATTACACCAGTGCTTATGGAGTACTGATTGAGCAAATATAGACCTAGACCGTCTTTGGAATTGAAACCTTTACACTCGACCGGCTTTCCATTATCTGTAAGATACAAAATGGTGGAGTCGGTCAGAACGCCGTCAACATCCATCAAAAGCAATTTCACTTTGGACGCTTTAGAAAAAATGTGAGCCGGCAGCATCTGCATATCTTTGGTCAGCATATACAACTCCAATACAAAGCCGATAAGGACATAAGCTTACATCATATACGCGCAAAACAGCATGAAATCGCAAGTAAAATCAAAAATGCTGACAACCCATCTAGGTCTTGGTCTTGTGTATATTTGTTGAATGAATTCATATCAAGTTTTAGACGTACAAGAGATTCAGGTCAAAAACATTAAAGTCACGCCTCCTGTGCAAACGGTGAAATGTGATGTACTAATAATTGGCGGAAGCATGGGAGGCGTGGCCGCGGCACTTTCGTCCCTCAAGCAAGACGCTAACAATCGTTGCTTAAAGGTTTGTCTCACTGAAGAAACTAAGTGGCTTGGTGGACAAATGACCAGTCAGGGTGTCTCTGCACTGGACGAAAACTGGCTGGTAGAAACTACTGGCGCCACACTAGATTACATCAATTTACGCAAAGATATTCGCAAGCACTACTTAAAAACGGCAAGTGACGAAGGTAAAAAACAAAAATACTTTCACCCAGGCAATTCCTGGGTAACCAGATTGTCTTTTGAACCTCAAGCCGCACTAGATGCTATAGATAGCCGATTAGCACCTAGTATCGCAAGTGGTGCTTTATTTGTCTATTTACGACACAAGTGCGTACAGGTAGAAACCAGCGTCCAGGTGAATAACGACAAGAAAAGAATTCGAGTCAGTAAGGTTTTGTGTGTATCTTTAGAGACAGACGAATTTATAGAATTCATTCCTAAAGTGGTTCTAGATGCTACCGAATGTGGTGACTTACTTCCACTAGCAAAACTCGATTATGTTTACGGACAAGAAAGCAAAGAGCAAACAGGCGAGCCGCATGCACCAGCTCGTGCAAACAAAGAAAACGTGCAAGACTTTGTTTATCCTTTTATTTTAGAAATGCGTGAAGGCGAAGATCACACAATCGACAAACCAAAAGACTACGAAGCTTTGCGCGACTATCGCAACTTCAGTTTGCTTGGTTTTAAAATGTTTGAAATAGCAACACGCTCGAACTCCGACGGCACAAGCTCCGAACTGTTGCCATTTTGGACTTACAGACGCCTAATAGACAAAAATAATTTCAAACCTGAATTCTATCCACGCGACATTTCCATGATCAACTGGGAATCAAATGATACGCGCGACATGAATTTTTTGGACAAAACACCCGAGGAAATAGTTAGTTTGTTGCATAAAGCAAAAGACATAAGCTTGAGCTTTTTGTACTGGTTGCAAACTGAATTACCTCACGACAACGGCTCAAGCAAAGGCTTTCCGCAATTCATGCTGCGCAAAGATTTGCTTGGCTCTAAAGACGGACTATCGCTTTATCCTTATATAAGAGAATCACGCCGCATAAAAGCACTTACGACCATAACTGAAACGGATATTGGTGCGCAGTATTTTAGTGGGAAAAGATCGCGCAATTACAAAGACTCAGTGGGAATAGGACTTTATCCTATTGATATTCATGGACGCCAGGAGCCGGGTGCTGCACAGGCATCGAAACCTTTTCAAATACCTTACGGTGCGCTTGTTGCGCATGATGCAGAAAATATTTTTGCTGCATGCAAAAACATCGGCACTACACATATTACAAATGGAGCCTACAGACTGCATCCTATCGAGTGGGCAATAGGCACTGCCTGTGGTGCAGCAGCACGCCTTTCCATTCAGGAAGAAATACAACCCTGGCAGATTCACTCAAACGAAAAGCTGCTCAAGAAGCTACAAACAGACTTATTGCAAGATGGAAATCCCATATTCTGGTTTGATGATTTAGAGCCTGACAACCCCGAATTTGCTCGCATCCAATTGCAGTCTACCTGGCAAGAATTGATCATCGATCCAGACAGCCTGTCTTACTGTTCTTCAAAAGGCTCTGAATCTGAATAAGGCTCTTCATATTCAGGCAAGATTTCTTCTTGCTGCTGATACTGGTCTTGATTCTGCTCGAACTCTTGTTCTGGGTCATATCCTTGCTCTGGATCGTATTGTTGCTCGGGTACGAATTGTGGCTCGGGTACGAATTGTGGCTCAGGCACTGAATTAACATAGTCAAAGGGATTAAAGTTAGGATCTACAGGTGACTTGATATTAATACTATCGTCATACATATTTTCGTCTTCGGAAGGTCCTGCCTCACCATAAGAATATTCTGATGACGAAGCGACTGTTAATGCATTACCAAATTTATCTAAAACTTGAAGCGGGAGGCTTGTGTAATCCAATGGCAGGAAAGCATCTGCAAGCTCTTGCATGCGTTCACTATCGCGATTGTCGGCGTCGTATCCTCCATATGCAAACATTTCAATCGAAATAAAATTCTCTTCTGGCTGTTGCCCAGGTATCATTACTTTCACACTAGTGGCAGTATCAATTTTGTCTATCGAAAAACCCACTTCGCCACCACCAACAGAAAGTCCAGTAATGTTATTGAGACGCAAGTCCTCCGCGGCAAGAATGCGATCGTTGCGGTCGTGAGAAACAAGATTTCTCAAATCATTGCGAATACGCTCTTTCGCTTTAGCATCAGTTATAACTTGATTGACATCGCCAGACTCTATTGCGCGAACTTTCAGTGCATCAATATCGCTTTGCATTACTCCATTTTGAAGCAGCTTCTGCTCTAAAAGCGCCAATTTGAATGGATCGTTAAGCGCGCTTATCATCGCGGTTTTAATTTGCTCTATCTGCCCTGTTGTAAGCGAACCAGCCGGAGCTTCCTCAAAAGTGGTAGAAGCTAGAGTCTTTTGCGAACTTGAGTCTGTGCTTACTGAAATAGTATTTAATAGGATAGAGTCGCCTTCAGTTTCTACAATTAAATTGCTTCCGGCAAGCGACATGTTCAAATCGTCCTTCACTTTCTGAGCAAGTTCTCGACCAGACACATTTGAATTTTTAGCCATCGTCAATATGACTTGACGAAATGCTAGAACAGTTCCAAGTGAATTACCAGAGTTGCGAGCGAAATCAGCAAAACGGCTTGCCACACTAACCTCAGAGGTCGTACTGATATCGGAAATAAATTTCTCAAGCTTTTGTACTTCAACTTTCGCAGTCTGAATTTCGGACTCAGATAAGGACGGCATTTTGACCGCAGCCATTTGGGGCAGCTCTTGAATGAGTGAAGGGCTTGGGACTAGCACCAAAATACGCTCACTACCTACAGGCTGAATTTCAATAGTGAATTTACTTGATTGATTGATACCAAGCTTGGTGACCAAGCTATCGCGAACTTGTTCTATACTTGAATTTTGATTAGCATAAATTTCCGCTTGCACTGCCTGTTTGAACGGCAAATCTAAAGGGGCCGCGACAAAGGTTGAAGCTATAGTGGCAGCATCTTGTGGCCTAAACCTATCAATCATGGTTCTCAGATTTTCTACTTGTTGCGGCAGGTCCGCAGAAAACTTATACGACGACAAAAGTGTCGCAGCATCAGAGACCTGGATAAAATTAGCTGGCTTTAACTGTGAATCAAGTATATTTGGCGTGTCGAGCGCCTGAGCAATGGCAAAATTCTCGTCTAGTGAAGCCACCTGTATTGAGCGTGGTTCTACAAGCGGTTGTTCCAAGGGAATTTGCGCCACAGACAATTCAGGCATAGCTTGGGCGATTTCAGGTAATTTAGCAATTTCTTGTAAGACTACTGCATTCTCAGGCTTTGTAGGCTCAGTCAAAGCGGTCTGTATAACACTATCCAGCAAGACTCGGTTACTGGGATCGGTCAGCACTTGAGCTAGTCGTTCGCCTTTTATTTGGACCAAATTTTGCTCTAAGTCAGTCACGGCTTCGTACTGGGCCATATCTACTTGAGCAATCAGCGCAGTTGCTAGTTTTGCTGAAAATTCAGGATTGGTTGAAGCAAGTTCGGTGGCTGCTCTTGTCGCAAGTTCAATATCTTGCTTCTGTTCTGGTTTGGATTGGTCCTTATCTAAAATGATAGTAGCAAAAACTTCCGGAAAGCTCTGCCCTTGGGGACTATCGACAATAGCCGCTAGCTTTGCCACTGCTTCTGGATTCGACTTTAGCAAAGCAATCATCGATTTCGCTTTTTTGGAAACTTCAGCCGCTTTTACCTGTTGCTCTTTTTTGCGGTCGGTTTGTTCGCGCTCAAGACTAGCTTCGCTTATACGACCAGTTTGACTGAGACGACGTGTATTTTCGGTCGATTCGCGCACCAGTTTCAGTGCTCGACTTAACTGTCTTGCAAGGGCTAATCTATCTGTTAGACCTGCACCTGTGTAATCTGAGGTCGTGCGCAAATTTACAGGACCAAGCGACGAGCGAAATCTAGCAAGGTCTGCTTTACGTGCGCGAGTGTCGCCTACAATCGAATTTAGATCCCACTTTGGGTCCGATAAGCCGCCAATATTGACAGTTTCATCTGGAAGAGCCAACTCCTTGCGTTTTGGTCTAAAATCTTCCGGGCCAGTGGACATAATTGAAACTCAAGTAGACTATATCTTTATTTATACCTTGTGCTCCGACTTTTCATAAATAGTGAATACACGAAACACAACCATAATCATTGTCCTCTGGAGCTTGCTTCCAGTGGCAGCAATGCTCATTGGCCTTTATTTGCTCAACAGTGCCGTGTGGGCATATGCAATTTATCACTACGTATGTCTGTTACCTGCGGTCATTTTGGGACGTGCACTTTGGCAAAGTGACCTCAAGCGCTCCTCATTGAAATTTTTTCTTGTCATCACTGCCATTGCAATTGCCTTTAGTGGTGTTACCGTACTTGCATTTGAATTTTTAGGTAAGTATGCAATTTCGGATCAAAAGACGGTAGAGCTAATGGTCAAAATGGGCTGGAGCAAAGAATGGCTCTGGATGCTCAATATCTACTGCTTCACAGTTAATCCATTTATAGAAGAAATCTATTGGCGTGGCATCGTTTTCAAACAGTTAGAAAAAATCGAAAAGCCACCATTCAAGAATTTCAGTGTAATCGTTTCTTCATTTCTATATGCCTTCTATCACTACTTTATTTTCCGACTGATACTATATCCGGTGGCGGCAGAAATTTTATCTATTGCACTTGCTTTTTATGGTGCTGGTCTTGCCATTCTTTATAAACGCACCGGTACTTTATGGTCGGCAATACTAGCGCACGGGCTCTTGACTGACCTTGCTGTGGTAGCTTTAATTGTTGATTTGATGAATAAATTTCCAGGAGCCCTATAATTAAGTGACCGACATCCAAGAACCCGAGAACCCGCTTTCACAGGCTCCACCAATTGCTACTGACGCTGACGCAACGTCAACTGAAAATAGCAAGTCTATTGGCTATGTGGTATCGAATACCAAGTTCTGGGTGATGAACATCTGCACGATGGGTGTTTATGCAATTTATTGGGCTTATAAAAATTTCCTTGCACTGGAATTAGCAAAGCCAAAGCATCCAAGAATATTTGCTTTCATCCACGCTATTTTTCTTTTCATTTCACTTTACAGACTGCTAGGGCTAATTGAGGACGCCGCCAAAAAGGGCGGCTCAAGTATTACTCTTTCAAAAATTTTATTGTCAGTTTTGTTCTTTTTTTCGCCAGTAATCGATTTCATCTTTTTTAAGCACGACGACTACACATGGATGGATGTGACTAGACTTCTCGTCGATACTCTGATTCTATTTCAAGTGCAATGGAAGATTCTAAAAATCAACAAAGAAATTCACCCTGAATTAAAACCGACCAAAAAATTCGGAAAAAAAGAAATAGTTTTTTGCAGCCTCGGAATCATAGGCTACATCATTATAGCCATAGCAGCATTCCTTCCTAACGACCAATCTTTTCAATATAGTCGCTGGCACTTTGTAGACAAAACAAACGAAGAGCAGTGGAAAAATAAAGAAGAAAAACTTGCGCTGATTAATAGTTTTTGGAATCGCTTTGCTAAGGAAGAAAATCAAATCAGAATTACAGAAAAGGGTAAGGCGGCCAAAGACCAGGCAAAATCATGGATCGCAGATGAGTTGTCCAATATAGACCCTAACATTGAGTGGGACTTGCGTGTCGATCCTGAAAAACCCACTCAAAATATTTTGATATTGACCAGTCGTCTTCACTGGGGAAACCGTCCCCTTATTGAAGATATAATAAGTTTGGCACCTAAAATAAAGAACTGGAAGTTCATGACCTCCCGCCCTAAAGCGCCACTATATATGGTGGGAATTCTGTTAGATGAAAGTGGCAAAGGTCCTCTTAACAACTTCTCTCTTGAATGCAGACCTAGCAAAGAACACCTAATCAACGTCATTTACAAAGAATCAAACTTGACTCCCCAATCAACTGAGTCCCGCAAAAAAGGATTAGAAATTGTCGATTTATTAATTGGACAAGAAAACGAAGACCAATGGATCGGATGGCTTGATACAGAAAAATCTGCCAAAGTTCAAGACAAAGAAGAAGCAGGCAAAAAATTCATTGCCGATTTTATTCAACTCAAAGAAAAGCTGCTTTTAGAGCGCTTTGACAAGCCAATTGCTCAAATGACCGAAGAAGAAAAACAAAGTGCCTATGACGTTCTATACGATGCATACAGTTCTTATCCATTTGACAGTAGACGCTTCTCTAAATTCGACGAAAAGTTTTGCTATTTGACAGTCAAAAAAGAAAATACCTTCAAAACTCCAGAAGCGATTCAAAACACTATCAACGAGCTAGATAAGGCTCTGCGTGCGGAGAAATGCGGTTGCACACTAGGCGGAACGTTTGATCAAGATGATCGTTTTTATTTTGACCTGTGCCTTACCGATATAGATAAAAGCGCAAAGGTATTGCAACAGTTTACTCGCAAAAATAAATATGGCAAAGACGCATGGTTGGAGTTTTATGATGACTCTTGGATCAGTGAATGGATAGGCATGGAGCCAGACTCTGCCGTTCCCGAAATGCGCAATCCCGATAGATTACCTAAGTAAATGAAGTCTCAAATTCTGTCTCGAATATTAATTGGAATGACTCTTTGTGTGATGATGGCAGGCTGCACTAAAATTGCAAAAATGCCTTCTAAATCTGTCACTTTCAATAGACCAGAGAGGTGGAAATTCCTGGAACCAGGAGACAAAGAATACAAAGACAAGCAAAAAACATTAGAAGCCATTGATGCCTTCTGGAGCCAATTTCAAAAAGACGAACCCAAACTAAGCGCGCTTAAAAATGAAGACTATGGCAATTTTTGGACTACATGGTCCAAAGCGAATTTGAAGAAGCTGGATAAAAATCTAACTTATGAAATTGGCACCGAATTTGATGAACGCAAGAAGAACTACTTAGTTATTTCTTGCGATAACCTTGTCAGTTTAGACCCTTTTGTCCAGACGATTTTGGAGCGAGCGCCTAAATTAGATGATTGGAATTATTACAGATATTTTTCTAAATATTCGCATCGTCAAATTGAAAATGCCATCGCTCAAAACACAACCCTAAAGCTACCTTCATTCAGTTTTCAATGTCGAACAATGCCTGCCAACCTAGTTGGCATAATTATTACAGCTCCGACATTTCATGGTGATAATGTACTTGAAGACAAAAATCTGGCCTGGGAAATGCTCGAACTCGCCCTTGGTGAAAAAGATCTATATACATGGATTGGCACTGTGGAAACACGAAAAGGACCAAGCAAATTATCAACCTATTCTTCCAGCCATCGCTTGCAAAAGCAGATTGCTGAACTGAAGAGACTTCTTATTAATAGACTTCCAGACAAACCCTATTTTGAAATAGAATTGGATGAAAAAACACTGAGTAATCTAAGATTTAGCCTGACAGATAGACCCTTCTTCTCTGAGCGCTTCAGTAAAAATGGTGAAACATTTTGTGCTCTTGCCACAAAAGACAAAAATCCTTTTGATACCGAAGCTAAACGCGACGCGCTCGAAGAAGACCTTAAGTCTCTCTTTCTGAAGGCGAAATTGGGATGCATTATCGATGCTAGTCTTGAGACAGAAAAAGGTTTTTGCATCGATCTTTGCGTTACCGATATAGATAAAACTATCGCTATTTTGCGCAAATATTGCAACGAGCACAAAATGCCGCCCAACACTTATTTGTTCTTCTTCGATGAGACGCTGACCAATGAATGGGTAGGCATGTATCCCAATAGCGATCCTTACAAATCTGACTCAGAAGCCAAATCCGATTCTAAAAAAAATTAGAACGAGAACAGAAACTCAAGATCTTCTCTGGTCAATTCTTTGGCAACTGTCTGGTCTCCGCCAACAACAAGTTCAGCTAACTCTTTCTTTTTCTTTTGCAGACCCAAGATTTTTTCTTCCACTGTTCCGCGTGTAATTAGTTTGTAGTTAAAAACGTGCTTGGTCTGCCCGATACGGTGTGCTCGGTCAGTGGCCTGGTTTTCCACCGCTGGGTTCCACCAAGGATCGTAGTGAATAACGTAGTCTGCACCAGTCAAGTTCAAACCTGTACCGCCCGCTTTCAAACTAATTAGAAATACAGGAATGTCTGGGTCAGCATTGAATTTATTGACCTTATCCAGACGGTCTTTAGCAGGAGTTTGTCCATCAAGATATTCGTAAACCATTCCGGTCTTTTCAAACTCTTTTCTAATTAGTGTAAGCATTTCGACAAACTGACTGAAAATTAGAATTTTGTGTTTCTCATCAATCAATTCTCTGATCATGTGCATTAATGTCTCAAGCTTTGCCGAGCCTGCAGTTTCTGGAATTTCGCGATTCTTGAGCAGGCGGGGATCACAGCAGACTTGTCTTAAGCGCAAAAGTGCAGCCAGAACAGAAGAAACATACGAACCGCCCACTCCGCGCGAGCCAATATCGGCAAATACCTTCTCTCTACATTCGTCAAGCACGTCTAAATAAATTGAACGTTGTTCATCGTCTAATTCGCAGAGATGAACTATATCAGTGCGCTCAGGCAGATCTTTCTCAACCTGATTTTTGAGACGGCGTAACATAAACGGATGGACGATTTTTCTCAGCTTGAGCCCTGCACCTTCCAGACCAGCTTCGATCGGACGCTCGAATGTATCGTTGAAGTCTTTGTAATTGCCAAGAAAATCTGGCATCAAGAAATCATAGAGTGACCAAAGTTCTTTCAATCTGTTTTCAATTGGAGTACCAGACAACGCTAGACGGTGGAACGATTTCAAACTCTTGGAAGCAACTGCTCCAACAGATTCTGGATTTTTGATGTTTTGAGCTTCGTCCAAAATTACATACTCAAATTGAACTTTCTTCAATTCTTCATAGTCGCGACGAATGATACCATAGGTGGTGAAGACGACATCAGGCGTTTTGCCTTTATCCTTCATTAGTCTAACCAGGAGTTCTGTTCGATCGCGCCCCATGAATAGTTCGCAATTGAGTTCGGGTGTGAACTTTTTGCTTTCACTCAACCAGTTATATATAACCGAAGTTGGTGCCACCACAAGCGATGGCGCTTTATTGGTCCCTTTTGATTTATTGGCGTAATGATTAGACAAAAGAGCCAGTGTTTGAATTGTTTTTCCAAGACCCATATCGTCGGCAAGAACACCAGCCAGTCCGTATTCGCGCATGAAGCCAAGCCAGTTGCAACCGTCTTTTTGATATTCGCGCAACTGCCCTTGAAAATTGGCTGGTATTTCCATTTTTTCCAAATCATGGAAATTATGTATCTTGGTAACAAATTCCTGGAAGCCTTTATCAGCTTCATAAGGAATCTCATGTGTCTCAAGTGCGTGTAACACAGACAACGCCTGATAGAGCGGACGCAATCCGCCGTCTTGTCCTTGACCTATTGATTTGAGCAATCCAAACAAAGTTTGAATTGGCAGTCTAACGTGCTCGCCTGAGGGTGTTTTGATAAAAGCTTTGTTTTTGAATAAAGCGGCAAAAACTTGATCCTGCGGCAATTCGACTATGCTGCCTTGATCTTCGACCAAGAAAAGTAAATCGCATCCAAATTTGAACGAGTCTTTTTTAAGCGACAATTTTGCTTTGACCGTAAGCGGCTTTGGCTTCACTTTATAGCGCGAAAGATTTTCCCAACCGGTTATATTCCATCCAATAGACTGCTCATCCGATAAGTAGAAGGCAACTTCAAGTGCTGGTTCCGCCTCGAAGAAAAATCTATCGCCTACTAATTTTTCAGGGTGCAAATTGTTCAAGAAGAGTCTTATCTGACTTTCTTGATCCCACAAACGGCGCACCCAGACGCTTGCTCCGTTTTCTGAAATAGTTCGAGTATAAGTTTCTTCTTCTACAGCACTTGTTTCATCGCGCGAGGAAAGAATTAAATCGCCGTACTGAAATCCAAGCATTACTTCAAGCGCTACTTCGTTTTCGCTATTAGTAACAGCCGCACCGCGTCTTTCGTTTAGTTGAATAACTACTTTGGGTGGTTCCGAAATCACTGTGGGAAATGGTGCCACACTTTCATCCAGCACCACTGCCATTTTCTTTTTGAGGACCGACAGTTCGCCAAGAAACTTAGTTACTAAATCCAGTTTGACCGTCATCTGTCCATAACTATCAAAGAACGGAAAGAGCTTGTGCAGCGAATTTATATTAATCGGATAAAGCACATGGTCAGCCATTACCCAACTGGATTGCCCCATAAAAAAGACAGGTTCGCTCACAACACTACCGTCTTCTTTCACCCCTTCTAATCGAAAGAGAATCTCACCATTTTCTGTTTCAGACAGCACCGCCCGCGGTAGCAAAGCTTTTTTGCTAAAAGTGATTTCTTTGGAATCTGCGGTATTAATAAGTTTGGCACAAAGACTCAAGTGACCAAGTACGAGTCCCTCATCTCCGCGTGGAATGCGGTGTCCACCAGCTTGCCCTTTGGTAGTCTGCGGTAAGTCGGTCAAATAACTGGCCAATTTGTGAAGACGCGAGCCTTCTTCAAGAGTACCGACCACTTCGGGCGGCACTTTCAAAATATTGACTTTGCCTTCCACTTTTTCAGGAATGATGCCGACAATTAGTGCCAGCGGTTTTTCAAGCACCAAAAGTCCAAGCTCGAAGGTTGGTTCTTCTAAATTACCGTTATCTTGAGCTAAATCTTTAGCGGGCTCTTTTGAATCTTTCGCATACGGATCTTCTAAATAGTCTTTTGCTTTAGGCGCCTTTTCCTTTTCTTGCTGGCCGTTTCGTCTATCGCCTTCATGCACATCAAAGCGAATACCAGGCTTCACTTTGGCAATATGAGTGAGCAGAACAGCTACAGAGTGTTTGCACACAGGCTCAAAATAAGGACACGAACAGACAGCGGTGAAAGTATTCTCGTCTGCGATATTGACTTCGACTCGATAAGGCTGCGGCTCTGAGCCGATTACCAGCGCAACAATGTGGCCTTTGTCATCACTCTCTTCGTATTTCAAGACTTTTTTGCGACGGTAATACTGCACGCCACGTTTATAAACCGGCTCGCTGCTTGCATCTTGAACAGCCGAAAGAGATAGGTGCTTTCTGTTATTTGAAACAGTCATTAAAGGTTGATCTTTAACCCATGATCGAGAGAATTCCATTCTCCAAAGAGAATGGCGAGGCACTGTGTATTTTACCCCAAACAGGGAGAATCTACCTCAGCCGGTATTTTATCACACTAAATAAGAGCAATGAAGGCTAAAAGCTAGGATGGCCTCATGTCTATGGATTCAGCGCCAGGCATCGCTTGGGGAATCGCAGTAAGGGATGCGCCCTTTGCTTGGGGGTCGGTTTCGACAAAATTGCCAAGTGAACCACTAAAAGCGTTGTCAACGATTCTTTGCATCTCGTACTGTCTGTGCTCCAACGTGGCGCAGTAGTCATGCAAAACGCTCGCTTGTTGCTTGAGCGCAGAGGCATTATCACTCAGCCCAGGCAAAATAGAATCTATTTCGTCCAGAATGCCGCTTGAAGGATGAGCCGGCGGACGCACTTTAATGCCTTCGTTAGTCGAATCGGGTCCGCGCATTTGCACGGCATTTTGCTTAGAGCTAACCACTGCAGATGTCACTGATAGAGATTCTTTCAATTTCTCAAGTGAGTTGCGCAACCCAAGAGCGCGCTTATAGGCGCGATCGGCTTCTTTTTCAAGCCATGCTTTGCGCGATTTTTGCGCAGTCAATTCGCTTGTAAGCTGTTCAAGCACTTTCTTACGAGCGGTAAGCTCAGAGCGAACCAGTTCAATTTCTTTTTGTTTGAGCATCAAGCCGCGCTTACGTAGCCAGAACAAAAGCAAAAGTGCACAAGACAAAGTAAGTGAATTAACCGAAATATAGAGATAACCGCGGCGCGAAGATGACATCTCGAGGGGATTAATGACAAATGCGCCAATATCTTTTAGAAAAGAGGGAGGCACGGTGCGGAAGAAATAAAGTCGACCTAGAATCTGTCCACTGTTCTGATTTTTGTTTATGTACGTAGGCAATTTCACTGCCCTGCGCGAACGGGGCGACTCATAGCCAAAAGTGGGCTCCATCGGTGCCCCTTCCAAAAGCAAATCGTATGGCTCATCGCACTTACTCAGAAGTTCTTCGTGCGCATTGTTCTGCCAAGTCTCGTGGTGATAGACCTTGTCTGTTTTATAAAGAATATTACTGCCAGTCGCATCAGTAACCACTAAACCGAAAAGTCCGTAAGTTGAGTTAAGCGTATCTTGAATCAGATCATCGCGACCTTCCATAATCATGCGTGATAAAAGAGGCGGCAGCGTTCGATGCAAAAGATTGAAATCAGTAGTCTGTACACGAAAAATAGTGCCGTGCCAGTAACTCATGTAATGGGCGTAACAAATGCCAAGCCACCCGCACAAAACCACAAGCAATACGCCAGGCACAAGTATGCGTTTTTTGGCTGAGAGTATGAACTGGTCCATCATTCACACGCACCATCTATGTAATAGACAATCAGTATTACAGGAAATAAACCTTTTGACCATATGGTAACTACGAAAAAGTGTTCGCAGACTAACAGTTTTTTTGCGAAACTGTTGTGCGTACAACCCTTTTCGACGTTTAGTCTGGGTATATCAACAGTGTTGGTTCCGAATCACACCGGAGGATTGCCAACTTAAACCTAAATCCACTTATAAATTAAACCCACATCGAGGGTTGTTCCGCATTTAGTCGGATCGTATATTCTAAAACATCGTGGATAAAGATTTCTGACCGGGGGTTATTCCTCGGTCAGTTTTTTATGTCTTTTGAAGGCCTTTGCGATAATATTGGGTAGGATCACAGTATTAGTTATCAGGGGCTGGAATGTCAGAAAACGCGTCGCAGGTCAAGTTAGGGGATTTACTCACCCGTGCTGGATTATTGACCGTTGATCAGCTCAAGGAAGGAATGTTGATTGCAAAGCAGCAGTCAATTCCGGTCGGTCGCGTCTTGATAATGGCTGGTTTCATCACCGAGCCCCATCTGCAAGCGGCAGTGCAAGCGCAGTCTATGGTGAAAGACAGCCTCATCGACCTAGATACTGCGTTAAAAGGTCTTTCACTAGCAAACCAAAAAGGCATTACCCTAGATGAAGCTCTTGCTCAATCCGGCTGGAAAGAGCAAGCTGGTGGTTTGACCAATAAATTGGGCGAACTTTTAATTGACGCTGGATTGCTCACCAAAGAGAATCTGGACTCGGGTCTTGCTCAGTCCAAATTGGCTGGGTTGCCACTGGGTCGAGTGCTTGTCACTTACGGCATTATTACTGAGCAGATTTTAGCAGCGTCGCTCAATGCCCAAATTCTTGTTCGTGATTCAAAAATATCGCGTGAGCAGGCTCTGCTTGGGCTTAAGGCCTGTCGTGAACGTCAAATTTCTTTGGAAGATTCGCTCAAAGAAAGCGGTTTGAATATTCCTACTCAGGAAAATATTCGCCTGGGCGAATTGCTTGTGATGGCAGGCATCCTAACCGAAAATAATATGATGAGCGTGGTTGAAGTCGGACTGCTTGAAGAAAAGCCGATTGGCAAAGTGCTGATCGAAAAGAATTATTTGACCGAGCCTCTTTTGCAATCTGCACTTGCAATTCAAAAAAATGTAGCTGAGCGCAAACTGCCAAAAGCTGAAGCTGGCACGGTTTTGACCTATGTCGCCAAACAAGGAATGAGCGTCGAAGAAGCGATGGCACAGTTAAAACCGGTAGCTCAAGCCATTCCTCAAAATTTACCACTTTATCAGTTCTTGCAATTAGGTGGAGTGATCACCGCCAAAGATATCGAAGAGGCGCTCAAACAGGGCTCCAAAGATACTGAGCTTATGGGCAGAATGCTTTTGCTAATTAACGCAGTTGACACCACTTCGCTCGACAGTGCAGTCTATCTCAACAATATGATTGCTGAAGGCATTTTGAAAGTAGAACAAGCAATGCTTGCAATGGGCATTTGTCACGTACGCAAATGCACCTGCGAAGTGGCTTTTCAGGTGCTTGGTTGGAACATGAGTCCCGATAATAAGCCTATGCCCCCCGACAGTTTTGCCCAGACTTTCTCACAACCACAAGCGCAGCCACAGTCCCTGCCCCAAGTACAACCGGCTATGCAACCTCAAGCAGCACCACCAGCGCAGGCACCACCAGCGCCCGCCACTATGCCAATTGCAACACCGGAACAATTGCCGCCCTCGCAGCCCGACTTCGGCACTCCCCCCCCAGAAGAAACAGCAGCACCACCAAAGACTCGCAAACGTCTTACTGACTTGATTCCGTAAAATAAATACCAAGAAATTTGGCACCGCATCTAGTACCGGTCCGCTTGAATTCTTGCGCGTGAATTAATCTTTCCTTGCGTTTTGAGCTCCCCTTGAAAAGTTTTTTATGCTATCACTATAGGTCCTTGAAAGGAGACTCAGACCCACTGGCTGTTAGAGTGATTTGAGCACTCCGCGGGTATTGCATAGGAGCTAGAGATGCTACAACACAAAATTTCTTACAACGCTTACAAAGCGCAGGACTTTTCTAAATTGAAAGACCTGAACGGCATTTCCAACGAGACATTGGAAATCCACTTCAAACTGTACGAAGGCTATGTCACAAACACAAATACACTCAACCAAAAAGTGATTGAGCTGACTGAAGGCGGCAAGAGCGGCACTCCTGAGTACGCAGAGCTGAAACGTCGTTATGGTTTTGAATACAACGGTATGCGTTTGCACGAATACTATTTCGAAAACATGAAAACAGGCGGCAGCGAACTCAAAGAGACAAGCGCTCTTGGTAAATTAATAACCGAAACCTATTCATCTATCGACGTTTGGAAAAACGATTTCTTCAAAGTCGGTGCCATGCGCGGTGTGGGCTGGGCAATTCTTTTCCAGGACCCAATCACCAAAACACTTTCCAACCACTGGATCAATATGCACGAAGATGGCGTAGTTGCCGGATTCGTACCGATTCTAGTAATGGATGTTTGGGAACATGCATGGTTTCGTGATTACAAGCCAGTGGATCGTCCGAAATACATCGAAGCGTTCCACAGCAATATCGATTGGGCAGTAGCTGAGTCACGCTTAGTTAAGTAAAAATTTGCATAGATATTGAATCTCCAAAGAGGGTGGCAAGGTCTGAAAACCGAGCCACCTTCTTGATTTTCAGCCTTGCCCCAAGAAAAAACGCCACGCTTGCCAAGAAGTGTGGCAAACATGTAATTTGTCATGGATATAAATTGATCCGACAATTAATTGTGCGATGCATCGGGTGGAGAAGTGAGTGAAATGAGTCAGTCTGTAGAAATTCCAAGTTCGACACAACCACCGCAACCGGCTCTGGAAGCCAATTGCGACACAGTCGTGGACGTCGAAGAGTCGCCAATTCCCGGACAGGATTTTTCGCCTTCCCCTACATATGACGACCAGGATTGCGTCGACAATCTCGATCAAGATTTGGATCAGTCTCAAGAGTCAGATATCATCTATAGTTACGACGTCCCGCGCCCAGCATTGACCGTTGAAGAAGCAGCAGGCATCCTTGGAAAATCGGTACGAGCAATCGAGCGCAGCATTGCCGGCAAATGGGGCAACAGATTGCCTGAGGGCTGGAAGGCCCGCAAAATGAAATTGGATGGCGAAGTGGAATGGCGCATTCTGCCTCCGGCTGGATTTCGCATCAGACGCAGCACTTCAAATACAACTGGACCTAAAATTGAATCGCAAGAGCAGGAAAGCATGACTTCAAGCACACAGCCAGAATCGCAAGAATCTACCAGAAGCACACTCGACTTTGGATTTACACTAGAAAAACTTTTTTCAGCCGGTAAAAAAGCTGGCAACGAATTAGTGAAAGTGGCAGAAAATGCGATGGACAACGGATATGAACAACACCCAACTATTGTTATAGACCGTGCTTCAGATGTAGAAAAACTTCTACGCGAACTGGCAGACACTCAAAAAGAGCTTGCCACCGAGCGTATGATGCACATTGAAGATCTGCGCCAGATGCACGAAATGGCAAACTCAATGCGCCTGCTTGAAATGCGAGGCACCCAAACTCAAATTCTCAAAGAAGAATTGGAAGAAGCACGCAATTTATTGAAAGCCCACAAAGAGCGCTACGAAGCTTACGTTACGCTACCTTGGTGGAAAAAACTTTTCGTTTCCACCCCTTAAATGAAGTAGCCGAAAGCAGCCAATGAAAATAGCGATTGACGGTCCCGCCGGAGCAGGCAAATCGACCGTAGCAAAAATGGTGGCAGTGAAATTGGGGTATCTTTATATCGATACCGGCGCCATGTACCGAGCCATCGCCTGGCTCGCCCGCGCTCGCAACGTATCGCCTCAAAACGGTCCTGCACTTGCTGAACTAGCCAGAAACTGCAATCTCACTCTCAAGCCTGGCGTCACGACAGGAGTCTTTGTAGACGATCAAGATATTTCTACAGAAATTCGCTTGCCTGAAATATCTGAATTAGTAGGTCCAGTTTCGGCTCAAAAAGAATTGCGCGAAGAATTAGTAAAACAACAACAAGCCATGGCACACGCAGTTGATGCAGTGCTTGACGGCAGAGACATCGGCACTGTCGTTTTACCCGATGCCGAGGTGAAAGTCTTTCTCACCGCTAGTGCTGAAGTGCGGGCTCATCGTCGTTTGAAAGATATTCAAAAAATGGGACTGCCTGATACTTTTGACCAGATTTTAAAAGCGATTGTCGAGCGTGACCACAAAGACAGTACACGGCTAGAATCGCCTCTGCGCCAAGCAGATGACGCCATTAAAGTGGACACAGATAGATTATCTATAGACCAAGTGGTCGAAACTATTCTTTTACTTTGTTCCAATTGCGAGAAAACGATTAGAATATAAGGCATGGAATCTGCCATATTCATAATTGTTGCCTGGATATTATCTGTTTGCGTGCACGAATTCGGTCACGCTTTTACTGCTTATTTAGGTGGTGATACCACAGTCAAAGATCGAGGCTATCTTACGCTCAATCCAATTGTATATTTCAACTCAGCAACGACACTTGTATTGCCAATAATGATGCTATTGCTTGGAGGCATTCCGCTTCCAGGAGCTGCCGTCATGATCAACACAGCCCGTCTACGCAATCGCTTCTGGATTTCTTTAACATCATTTGCAGGTCCTTTTTTCTCTCTTCTTTGTCTCATCGGATTTATAATTGCCTACAAAGTATTTGCTTCAGACGGCATGTCGGCAAGTTTTCCGCCACAAATAGTTGAAATTTTACGTCCAAGTCTGGCTCTTTTGATCTGGCTTCAAACTTATATGCTGATACTGAATTTGATACCAATGCCACCACTTGATGGTTGGGGCATAATTGAGCCATGGATGCCGGAAAACATTCAAATAGCTGCACGTCGCAATGGCAATATCGGCTTTTTGATTATTATGCTCTCCAGTTTCACGGTTCCAATAATTCCTCAATTTATGGGCGAAATAGCCTATCGTGTCACCGATTTCTCTGGCGTTCCAGATTATTTAGTGGAATCGTCTTTTAAAAATTTCCGCGAATTCTCGATGCCTATAGCAGCACTAATTATTGTCACCTTCGTAATAAAAAATCTAAAGTCGCCAGCACAGAAGGCGGCAGAAGCCGAACAATTAAAACAGTTGCAAGCCCAACAAATTCAACAAGCCTCGTCACTCAGTGCTTCAGACGAAAAGAACAAGACTCAAATTTAGAAATAAACTTGATCTTACGCACCTCAAGAGTCTCCTTTTTGCTTTCTTTCATCAACTAGTAAAAACAAGCAGAAAACCTAACACAATCGTTAGATTAACATTGCACTTTTAATACTTGATGGAAAAACAAAAAGAAGACACATAGAACTAGCGTTAGATCACAGAAAAATCACCTGTTTTTGATTCAAACAGACAAGGCCCCATGCTCAATTTCGACTGCTCTGCAATTAAAATCGAATTGCAGAAGATGAACAGTTTGGAGGAAGGAATATGTCAGGAGCAATTTCAACATGCATCAGAGCTCACATAAACAGACTTGATTGTAATGAGTTATTCACCACTCAAGACTTACTGACTTATGGCAATCGAGGAGCGGTAGATCAATGCTTATATAGACTCACTTCTAGCGGATATATCAAAAGACTAAGTCTGGGTGTATTTTTGAAATGTGACAAGTGGGGAAATTTTCGAGATGTTTCTGTTGAAGAGGTCTTGAAGAAAAAAGCTTCCACAGTTGGTGGCACAGTTCTAGTGCAGGAAACTGATGATGGCATCAGATATTTGACAAATTTGAGTTCTAGTTCGGTTGTCGTAAATGGAGAGCGAATAACACTCATAAAAACCTCAAATCGCAAGATGAGTTTGGGTGAATCAAAGGCGGCTTCACTGCTAAGAAGATTTTGGTACGAAGGCAAAGACAAAGCCAGCACAATCTATACAGATCCTAAGAAATATGGACCACTTAAATCACTTAGGCGATCAGAAAAAGAAGAACTTAGATTGGCAGCGCCACTTATTCCTGATTGGTTAAATCAAATAGTGAACAGCGAAAGATTCGGTAATTGGCCTCATAAAGAAGAAGATCGGATTAAACGTCTTCAAGCACTTCATCGCGATTGATGGCGCGCTCCACATCTTCAAGACGAGCTATGAGTTCGGGGCGAAGACCCTTGACGCGAGCAAATTGACGAGCCAGATCCAGAGTGCGGCGAATGGCTCGAACGATGTCACCATCGTCAAACGGACTTGCCAGTTGAATTTGCTTCCAAGTGGCACCATTCGCCCACATCTGAATAAAAGGTGCGAAGTGTCGAGCAAAGTGCACGGGAATATCAATATCGTGATCGCGTTGGGTTTTGATTAAGCGCTTGGCGATGATTGTGACCTCGTTTAAAACCATCTCAACTGCTGGAGTTATATGAGCGCGCTTAGCCATTTCTTGATTGCCGCGACCTTCTTCTTGAACCAGCACATTTATTACAGTGGCGAGTTCAGTAATATCAAGATTGTCTAACAAGCCAGAGAGTAAAACTTCAACAAGGAAAAGCTCGTTACTGCCACGAATAGCTGCAGTCATGCGCCCTTTGTGAGTAGGTTTGTGAGAGTCTGGGTCCAGATATCCTTTGGATGTAAGAATTTTGGAAAGGGCACTAAATGTCCGCCAATATTTTGCAGTTTCGCGAGCGACGCGGCGGTCAATATCTTTGATGCGTTTCTGCAGATTCTCGATACGATGCCCTTTTTGTCCGCATGGATGCTGGACTGGACAGCCGTGGCAAGGCATAGCGTTAGCTTCAGCCAAATCAATTTTGATACGAGAGTTGATACCATCAATTGCCAATTGAATATCTGCTGCCTTATTCGATGGAATTTTACCCATCTGTCTAATTTGTTTGTGACCGGCTCGAGCGCTTGAAAGTTTTTTCTGATATAGATCAAGATCACCAATCTCGCCAGGACACAATGGATTGACCAGGCGTTCCAATTCTTTTTCGCAAGCAATTCGATGAAACTGCAAAGGTTGCAGTTGCTTATTTACTATGAACTGGCCAAAACTGCGCTCAATTAATTCCTGGCATTCACTCATGCTATGGCGTTCGAGCAAATTCAAAACCATTCCATACGAGGGCGTGAATCGACTCGACAATGGATCAGATTTTGCCGTGGCTAACTTTGCAGCATCATCTGCAATTTCAAACATGCTGTGCAAAACAATCACATGACCAACATCGTCCATACCGCGTCTGCCCGCACGACCAGACATCTGCAGAAATTCCGAGGCGGTGAGACTGCGTCTACCCTCGTCGGCACGCTTAGTGAGTGAACTTATTACACAAGCACGAGCCGGCATATTTATACCGGCTGCCAAAGTTTCGGTTGCGAATACTACCTTAAGCAAGCATTTTTGAAAGAGCTTTTCCACAATGCCTTTCCAGCTAGGAAGCATACCTGCGTGGTGCACGGCCATGCCTTCAAGTAAATATGGCATGTGTGGGTGATTCTTCAAATTGGGATTGCCGGCTGTAAGCTCGTCAACACAAGCTCTAAGCTCAGCCAATTCAGCTTTGTTCAATAAGGGAATGCCTTTTGCTTGTTTCATTTGCTCTTCGCATCCGCGGCGCGAGAACAAAAAGACAATAGCGGGCAACATATCCTTGGCAGAAAGCGTAGCAAGTATATCGCCTGGATGATTGAATGCTTTGCCCTGTCTGTTTCTAGCATCGCGCATTTCCTTTTGCGAGTAGCGACGCGATTTACCAAAGCGCTCTTTGACAGTTTTGTTTATGCCACCACCAGGACTTAAAAGTGGAAAAATTTGTCTGTCGCCAAAATAGTAAAAGCGCAGTGGCACAGGACGAAAATCGGATTGAACTAATTCTGTGGCTCCATGAGTTTCATCTATCCAGGTAGTTAAGTCACCTGCGTTTGCAACAGTTGCAGACAGTGCCACCAGTTGGATGTCTTCTGGTGCATAGATAATTGATTCTTCCCACACCGTGCCGCGCTCGGTGTCATTCATGTAATGACACTCGTCTAGGATGACCGATGCCACATCACGTAAGTTATCGCGCACGTCACCAAATACGGTGCCGTATAGCATGTTGCGAAAGACTTCTGTAGTCATTACTACGATTTGTGCTTCGCGATTTAATGAGACGTCGCCTGTTAGAAGACCGACTCGATCATCTCCAAATTTTTTGCGCAAATCAAACAATTTCTGGTTGGAGAGCGCTTTTAGCGGCGTTGTATAAAAGCAGCGCTTATTAGATAAGAGTGCGATTTCAACTGCATATTCTGCTACAACAGTTTTGCCGGAGCCCGTAGGTGCACAGACCACGACACTTTTGCCATCTTCAAGGTGCTTGATGGCATCGAGTTGAAAATCGTCGAGTGGAAAGGAGAAGAATGATTGCGGGTCTAAATTCACTAGGTCGCCAAAAATAAAGGTTCAAAGACAAATGTAATATAATGAGCGAAGCACCTCAATATAATACTTCTTATCGGGACGTGGCGCAGGGGTAGCGCGCACCTTTGGGGTGGGTGAGGCCGGAGGTTCAATTCCTCTCGTCCCGACCAATACAGGAAGCCAACAGGAGAAGCCTTCGGGTACTCCTGTTTTTTATTCATTTATATATAGTTTAGCGACAGTTGCCTGTGCGATTACGCAAATTCTTTGCCCGCTTTTTGTGAGGGCAGGTGCCGACAGACATGGGCAGGTGCGAGTATCTGTTTGGCACTGCATTTTCTGTTGCTTCCATTGTGAGTATACGTCTGTAGTTGCGCACATCTATAGGATAAGCATTCATGTCAAGCGCAGGAGCGGCGTTGAAACAAGGATTCAAATGAATGAATTCTCTTATCTTAAATCGAATAATAGTCTTTAAATATCCATCCAACTGGATCAGTGGCACTGCTGCTGCCGATCTTTCCTCATCAGAAAGTAATACTTTGTCCATCACGCTTTTTGCCTCACGATTAGGGTCTGCTCTGAGGTTCCAGTAGATAAGGTCTACAAAGGGTCATATGTTAGCAGGCTCTAACCAATTTTCAAGGGCTTAGAAGCGCATAATCTTTGATTTAATCTTAATTGTCAGGAAGTGGCTATTTGGACTTCTGCACTTTCTTTTCCGATTCGACCGAGTCAATCGTCTCTTTTAGTTTTTGCAAAGCAGACTTAATCGCCCGCGAGACACCCATCTCGGACAACCCAAGCACACAGGCTGTTTCTTTCTGAGACAAGTCATAAAAGAAAACAAACTCGATAATCTGACGGGTCTTTTCACCTAGGGATTTAAGCGCCTGGGATATAACCTCTTTATCTTCCGACATATTGAGCAAGTCCTGATACCGCTTGTCGGCAACAATATCGCTCAAACCTCGACGGTCCTCACCTGCATCTTCATCAAGCGAACCATCAAGCGATTCATAGTGCTGACGAGCATCCCAGGACTTCTGAGCTTCTAAAATTTCCTGCACAGAATATCCAGAGAATGTTGAAAGTTCTTGCACTGTGGGTGAGCGTTCAAGAGAACGTGCGAGCTTTTCTTCCAATTGACAAATCTGCATATTGATTTCAGATAGACGACGTGGAATCTGGATCAAAGTAAGGTGGTCCCGCAAATAATGTCTGATTTCACCGCGAATGTAACAAGCGGCAAGTGTTTTGAAACTAGCCGCATTAGAGCGATTTGGGTCGTAGTAACAAATTGCTTTGAGCAAACCAATGCAGCCGACTTGCACCAGATCGTCGTTGCTGTCAGGATATGCCTGGCTGTATCGTTTGGCAATTTGCCTCACTAAATACATGTGCTCTTGGACAAGATCAAGCACTGCGCCCTCGTTAAAGTGCGATGCCTTGAACTGCCACCATTTGCCGTTTTCTGCTCTGGTACTCATTTTGTGTTATCGATTCAAGAGATGGACTGAATAAAATCTTCCCTTGACAGCCGGCTGTTAAACCTATGAGAATGGCATTTAAGAACTGATTTTATGGATATCAAAGTAAATCTAATAAAGCTCATAGCCAAGTCGCGCTTCCACTGGGGACGTATTTCCATCCAGAAGCAGCTCGTCATCCTTGGACTGGTGTGCATTTCAGGCGTTGTGACTTTCACTGCCTGGGTCTGGGTGCAACGCGCTCAGCAACAAATCAACGACTCAATCAACCAATTTGGTCTGGCTCTCGCTCACGCTCTGGCTCGAGGCGGCGCAGAAGCTCTTTCAAACTCGGGCAATTTAGAAGGATTGCGTTATTACATTTTGACCGAAAAGGGACATACGCCAGCTCTTGTGTATGTCGTGTATTGTGACCAAAATGGAAACGTGCTGCTCGACCCCAATTCCAAAGAAAGTTTAAAGAACGTTTTTCCCATTTATGACCAACCGCTGGACAAATACAGCGTTCCAGGCGTTCATAAAAGTCCAAAAGGCTATCGCAGCATTACAAATTTTGCAGTGCTCATGCGTCGCAACAACAAAGATTTGGGTGTTTGTTGGGTCGGTCTAGATAACGATACTTTCACTCTGCTTGGCACTCCCAAAGAAACAAACTATTTTCTGTTTACAATCTTCGGTCTGGTAGGCATTCTTGGTGCTTTAGGCGTGTGGGTCAATTACGCCATAATCAACAAGCCATTGCGTACATTGGCTCAGGGAGCCAGCGAAATTGCAGCAGGTCGCTTTGGTCACCAGATAACCGGCACAAAGGCCGGCAAAGAAATTGACGAGCTCATAACTGCGTTCAACTACATGTCGAGCCGTCTAAAATTGTATGACCAGCACAACGTAGACTCGCTCATGGCTGAGCGCAATAAATTCAATTCAGAGCGCAACAAATTAGAGCTAGTGCTCATGTCTATCGCCGATGGAGTCGTGGTGCTAGACCGGGACAACAAAGTGCAAATCGTAAATCAGGCCGCGCTTCTATTATTCGACAAGCAAGCGCAAGAAATGCTTGGCAAACCGCTCGTCTTTTGTAGCGATGGTCCAGACGCTCCAATGATTTGCCAAATTGTCCAAGCATTTACAGACTCAGTAACCCCAGGCTCACCTGGACCGACAGACGCTGTGGGGGGGAATTCTGAGTCTGCAATTACTGCAACCCAACCGATGATCCAATCTATTCAACTTGGCGAGCGCATTGTACGTTTGCACAGTTCGCCCATTTTTCTCAAAAAAGAATTTATTGGCTCGGTAATGATCATGCAAGACATTACCAAGCAGATAGAACTTGAGCGAATGAAAAACGAGTTCATGTCAAATGTTTCACATGAATTGCGCACTCCGATTACTTCGATCAAAAGCTATGTTGACACTCTCTGTAACCACGGAGACAAGCTTGAAGCAGACGTTTACCGCGAGTTCTTGCAAATCATAGATAACGAAGCAGACCGCCTCATGCACCTAGTAAACGATGTATTGCAATTGAGCCGATTGGAAGAAGCAGATCAAGAAATCGAGATGGCGCCAATGGATGTCCGTCGCGCCATAGAAGCAGCCGCGCGTGCTGTGAACATGATGGCAAAAGAACGTGATATAGATCTCAAATATCCTCACAGCTCAGATGCAGGCGAAGTGCCGATAGTTTGTATCAATCAAGAATCTATGGAGCGAGTAATTATCAATTTGCTCACAAACGCGATTAAGTACACGCCCTCAGGTGGCAGCATTGACGTCACGGTGAGCATTGAGCCCTACAAGGACAAAGAGGGCGACGAATTGGGTGTCCACGTCAAAGACACAGGCATAGGCATTCCAGACGATGCACTAGCAAATATCTTCGACCGCTTCTTTAGGGTCGAGAAAAAAGTGCACACTATAAAAGGAACTGGACTTGGATTAACCATCGTTAAAAAAATCGTCGAAAAACACTTTGGACGCGTGGCAGCCACCTCAGCCATTGGACAGGGTTCCACTTTCAGCTTCTATCTACCTCTTGCAGAACTTCCCAAAGATGACGATGAAAACTCTGAAGATAAAGGCGATGTCCAAATTTTTGATATCAAATCTGGTACCGGTCCGGAAGTAGCTAAAAATTAGAATATGCATGAGCGACCGATTGATTTTCCCGACTCACTTATCGCTTCTGTAATCAAGAAAAATTACGACTTAACTGTCACCGGAATTACTTTTCTGGACTTGGGAGCCGATGCATGGGCCTGGACCTATCGCTGGCAATCAACGACATCGCCGAGTTCGCCATGCAAGTATTGACGCGACCGGATCTCGGAAAAGCCTGTCGCAAAGAGGCTCTTGAATACTTCATGTCCTTATTCATGCCAGGCAACATTGTTATGCAAGCAATTGAATCCGATTCCAGACCTTTAGAGTCCCCTCGGATTAATAATCTATAATCACGAGCGTTTCTATATCGCCCAAATATCTAGAAAATTACAATCTTATCCACTTTACATTTTGAGGTTTCAAGTATGTAGCGTGATATCATTTTGCAAATGGAAAATCGCCATTAAAATGGATGAAGATTCTAATGGTAGCTATGTTCAACGTAAGAAGGGGGGTTACTTAGTTGGCTCGGGCCATTTATCCAGGGTCTTTTGATCCAATGACTCTCGGGCATCTCGATATAGTGAAAAGAGCTAGCCAACTCTTTGATGAAGTTATGATGGCGGTCGTCGCCAATCCTGGTAAAGCACCACTTTTGCCGATGGAAGTCAGAGTAAACCTCATTGAAGAAGCAGTAAGGGAAATCCCCAATGTTAAAGTCGGCTCATTTCAAGGTCTTTTAGTCGATTTCGCAAAACAAAACAACGTGTCGTGCGTGATTCGAGGACTTAGAGCTATATCTGATTTCGAAGCAGAGTTAGGAATGGCACAAACCAATAAAACTCTTTTACCTGAACTAGAAACTATATTTCTGATGACCAAAGCCGAGTATTCTTTTATAAGCTCGTCAACAGTCAAAGAAATTGTCCGCCTAGGCGGAGACGTTACGAAATTTGTTCCGTCCGTAGTAAATGACCATTTGAAGAGGCAATTTAGCAGAGGCATATCGTAAGACAATGACGACACTAATTACTCCAACTGCCAACAACCAACAACAAGTTGCGCAGCCAGGAAACCAAACCCAGATGTATAAGCAAACCACTGTGTACAAGCACATGGACTTGCTAGAGCACCTCATTGAGGATGCTGCCGGGTTCTATAAATACAAATTGATCAATGCCGATGACTTTCTCGATGTACTCGATAAAGCTCGCGCCAGATTGCCCGAAGAATTGACCGACGCAGCCGACGTCCTTGCGCAGCGCGATAATTTGATGGCTGAAGCTCAGCGTCGTGCCGAGCAAATCATCGGTCAGTCCAAAAGACAAGCTGAAGCTATGCTTCAAGAATCAGAATTATTGAAGGCAGTTCAAGCTGAAGTTGAGCGAATCCGCAAGCAAGTGGTCACTGAAATTGACCAGATGCGTCGCGAAGCTCTCTCTGAAGCAGAACGCATTCGTATGGAAGCCGACGAAGATGCCCAACGCATCAAAGAAGGCGCCGATCATTACGCCGAGGCAGTACTTACAAGAATTGAAAGTGACATCGCCGTCATCACTCAACACATTCAAGAATCGCATGGTATCGTCAAAAACGGACAGCGCTTATTGGGTCAAGCCAAAAGAACATCTAATCTTGGTTTGAATGTTCAGATGCCGATGAGTCCCACCAGTTCTATGCAGGGCTTGCAAGCCATGCAACCGATGCAACCCATGCCTGGCATATTTCCTCCAGCGCAATTCAGCCCCGGACCAGGTAACACACCTTAAGTCAAAGGCATAAACGAAATTAAAAAACGCGGTGTCACCACCGCGTTTTTTGTATTTCTGTTTGAACGAGTAGCTTGAATTAAGCGAATCTACGTCTCTTCTTCTTGTTCTTCGATGCGATTAGTTTGTGCACGTTCTTATGTTTGGCACGAGCAATGTGGTGGCGTGAGTGGTGCTTCGCAATATGGACTCTAGCTTTGGGAGCAAAAGCAGTTTCAGGAATAGACATAGTGTCATTCTCAAACTGGTTATATGTAATTGCAGCCATCCTACGAATCAGATTACTAGCGGAAGAATCGTTGCGACGACGTTGAACTTGAATAGCGATACCAATTCGCTTACCACTAGGGGTGGTGACAATGCCAGCATCACCAACCATGATACCGATAGTGCCTGTCTTGTGAATAATTTCTGCTGCAGGGTCAATTGCTCCTATTCCTTGCGGCAACATAGAGCGATTTTTGCAATGACCCATCAGTTCATACATGAAAGCCTTGCTTTCCTGGTTAATCACATCGCCCTTGTCGATGCGAGCCATCAAAAAGACCTGATCATATGGACAGGTTAAGTTAGTACCCTCGATATCAACTAGATAGTTGTTTATCTTAGTCTCTCTCATGCCCCATTTTTTGAATTCGCGATTGAGCTTAGATTTGCCGCCCAGATACTCTATGAGCATATTGGTGGCAGTGTTGTCCGAAATGGTCATCATGAGTTGAGCTGCATTACGCGCAGTGATTTTGGTGCCTAATTTTCTCCACTGCAAATGACCAGAGCCACTTGTCACAACTTCTTTTTTGATTTCGAGCATATCGTCAAGACTGGCTTCACCACGCTCGCATGCCGTGAGTAAACTTACAAGTATTGGAACTTTGATGATACTAGCAGCGGAGAATGCTTTGTTTCCGTTTACATCGACATATTCGCCTGAATCCAAATCCACGGCATATATTCCAGCAATACTGGTCTTGGATTTGTTCATGTTTACGAGTTCTTCACTCAATTGCGAAAGCTCGCTTGCCGGCTCAAAAGGAGCCTCTATTGGCGCTTCGGGCTCAGAAGTGGGATCAGCCTGAATGCCTTGCTGACTGACCCAAATCTGGGTAAAAGCAATTGAGCCCGCAAACACCATGTACTTAATCAGTCTCTGACCAGGAGGCAGAGGGCGCTTTTTGCGAGGCTTTTGAGGGGTTACTTTCTTACTAAATTTCTTCAGGATGCCAATCATCAACCACGACCGCTACTAAGAAAACTACAAAAATAAAACGAGTATTTTACTATTCTAATTCAAGATTCAAGATAAAGCTCCTGTTTCAGATGAAATTTTAGGTTTGCCTCTAGGTACAAACAGATATGCAGCAAGACCCACAGCAGTAGCCAAACTCACAAGAATTTTGGCATTAACCGGCAAATCAGTTCTAGGCGAAACAAATCCCTCAATAGAGCCTGCAATTAGGAGCATCGGCACTGTTCCGGCAAAAATAGCAAAAGCAATGCGAGCACCAACTTTTAATGAATCAGGCCACCTTAATTTTCCAGGAAACAGCATATGCTTTCCTAAAACCAGTCCAGCACCGCCACTAATGAAAATAGCACTCAATTCAAGCACACCGTGCCCTGCCACAAATGCCATCAAGGGTAATGCCATGCCGTGCAATTGACAGACACCAAATGTACTACCAATAGACATCCCGTTCACAATCAAAATATAGATGGTGCCAAAGCCAAAAGTAATACCAAGTGCAAACGCAAGAATAGAAACGCGAATATTATTTGTAGCAATCATTCCAAAAGCAGTCGGACTTTGGTCTTGTGCAGCATCAGTCCACATGTGCTTCTTCTCGATCATGTCCCACATATCTTCATTTACAATAGGCTCTCCTTTTTTGATTTCGAGCTGAGCGAACGTGGGATCCTTTTGCACCATGTAATAAGAGCCGACACATGGAATTGTGAAAAGCAAAAATCCAAGCGCGATGTAAAAAATATTTTGGCGCACTAAATAAGGAAAACCGATCCATAAAAAGTGAAACAAGTCCTTCCACCTGTTTTTGTCCCTCTGATACACTTGATTGTGCGCGCGCACCACCAGATTGTTCAAATAGCCCTCGACCTCAGCACCCAGCTTAAGCGCCCGCGCCCTCGACAAATCTGCCGATGTCACTCTGTAAAGTCGTCCCAGGTCTTTCAATTGCGCATTATCAAGCTTGCCAATACCAAAGCGGTCGAGGATTTTCAACAAGTCCTCAAGCATTGTCCATTCAGGTTTTCTTTGACTAATCCAACGTTCTAAGTTCATTCAATTTATGATTAAGCCCGACTATTCGATTTCTACCCCTGAAAATGTCGACCTACACCTTGAGCTGGCCGGACTGGGCAATCGCATATTGGCAGCCTTGATCGACCAGATTATTCAAGCCCTCTCCATATTGGCATTCGTCATCGTCATGCTCCTTATTTGCTTGGGCATCGACAAAATGGGATTGCCCACCGAAACCAAAAGCAAAGTATTCGTTTACATAGGCATGTTTGCCATATTCGTTGTTTTCGTCATCCATACAGGTTACAGCATCATTTTCGAAGGTCTCTGGCAAGGTCAAACCCCCGGCAAGCGTCTTACCCATATTCGGGTGGTCGAAGCAAACGGACAACCAATCGGCTGGCCTTCGGTATTTATTCGCAATCTTATTCGCATAATCGATACAGGACTTGCATTCATCGGACTTTTAATCATGCTCATCGACAAGCACGAGCGCAGACTTGGCGACATGGCAGCCGGCACCATAGTCATTCGCGAGCGCACCCAGGACCTTTCGCTCGACAAAATCAATTTAGAAACAAGCCCTAAAGCAGATCAACTGCTCGACATCGGTCGTCTTAGCCCACAAGACTACGACCTGCTGCTTCAGTTCTTGCGCCGACGCAAAAAACTTGCAGTCGAGTACCGCCCAAAACTTGCCGTGCAACTTGAGACTTATCTTCGCGACAAATTAGACCGCAAGATGCAAAGCGAAGACACGATCAACGCAAAGCCCGAGGAGTTTCTCGAAATTGTTTACGCGTCCTATCAAGAGCGCGCAAACAGCTAATTCGATTTACCGAATTATTATCTCTCTTCGATTGGAACGTATTTAAGATCCATCAGCCCGATGTAATCGGCGTCTGGTCTAATTAGTTTGTTATTGGCGTACTGCTCCAGAATATGAGCGGTCCAACCCGAGATTCTAGCAATTGCAAAAATTGGGGTGAACAAGTCATCGGCAATACCCAACTGGTAATAGACCGAAGCTGAATAGAAGTCGACGTTTGCGTTCAAGCCTTTGTCTTTTTTGACCAGGTCTTGAATTTTTACCGACATGTCATAGAACTTGGTGTCACCTTTCATTTTGCCGAGTTCTTCAGACATTTTTTTGAGGTGAACAGCACGCGGATCGAGTGTGTGATACACACGATGACCAAAGCCCATGACCTTTTTCTTGTCTTCAAGCATCTTGGCGATATAAGGCTCAACATTGTCGACAGTGCCGATATCGAGAAGCATTCTGATAACTTCCTGATTAGCTCCGCCGTGAAGAGGTCCTTTGAGAGCACCAATAGCGGCAACTACAGCAGAGTGCATGTCTGTCAAAGTTCCAGCAGCTACGCGAGCGGCAAAGGTCGAAGCATTGAAGCTGTGCTCAGCATGAAGGACAAGAGCGACATCAAGAGATTTTGTTGCCACTGGATCTGGCTCTTTGCCAGCATGAAGAAGGTGAAGAAAACTGCCAGCAGTGCTGTGCTCAGCCTTAGGCTTGACACACTCGCGACCGTTTCTAATACAGTCCCAATAAGCAACAATTGTGGGGAACTGGGCTGTGAGCTTGATTGCTTTGCGAATGTTGGCTTTGCTGTCCATGTCTTCAGCATCAGGATCGTACATAGAAAGCATGGATACTGCCGTTCTGAGCACTTCCATCGGCACGGCGTCCTTTGGAAAGGACTTCATCATTTTGGTCACTTCGTCTGGAATAGCTCTGTTAGCGCCAAGCTCTTCTTTGAGAGTCTCAAGCTCTTTCTTGCGCGGCAAGCGACCGTTCCACAAAAGATAGACGACTTCTTCGTAATTGGATTTCTCAGCCAATTCGTGAATGTCGTAACCCTGGTAAATCAGTTTTCCTTCATCGCCCAAAATTTCACAAATTTTCGAAGATGCGGCTACTACGTGCTCCAGACCTGCGTTAACCATAGTTGTTTCCAAGCTCCTCTCGGCTCCTTCCAATCTACTTTGGAGATTAATACTGGATTTTATACACCAAATGACAACATTTCGCGGGCAATCATAGTGTTATCTTCATTGTGTTGGCGAGAAATCAGCGTTTTTTTGGATAAGAAATGGCTAAATTTAAAGACATTTCGAAAAAAACCGGACTGCAAGACCTTGATAGCGCTGCAGCATTTGTTGACATCCTAGCAAAGCAAGGCGTCAACTCACTAGATAAATGTATCTGGTTCGCAGCCTGCTATTGCCTGGCCTATCGCGCTATTCGACCTGCAAATCTGGACGGGGTAAGCCTTTCACAAATTGAAGCACTTTCGCCAGCTTGTGCAGTAGATTCAAGTCCCCTGGCATCGAGCGTTGGTCAATATTTAAATAGACTTGCTTCAAGTTTTGGACCCACCCAATCGCTCAAGCTAGATTTTTCTCCTGGGGCCGATTTTTTTCACTGCCTTCTTCCTGCCTGGATTTTTCAAATACTGACTCAGAGCAAAGCCAAAACTACTTATACAGAAGCTCGCCAATCCAGATCTTTCGAGGAACTGCCAAGACTAACTCAGTGGTTCACTCCGTCTTGGGCATCGTCTTATCTTGCCGACCAAGTTATATCGTCTAAGACTCAAACTTTTCTTGACCCTGCCTGTGGTGGCGGTCACATTCTGGTCGAAACACTAAAGGCTTTTTGCCAGAAAAATAAACTGAGCCCAAGTCAAGCTCTAGAGCGAATATGGGGATTAGATGTCGAACCGGGTCTAATCAAATTATCTGCACTTTCACTTTATTTGTGCGCTTTAGATTTAAACAATTACAAATTCGATTCGACTCTTTCTATACCAAATTTATTTTGCATCGAATCGCAAGATGCCGAAATGGGAAGTCTAATTTTGGGCTTAAAGAACTTGTCCTACTCTCTTATTCGATACGACGGCACCATACTCGAAGCATCTTCTTTGCCAGACAAATTCGATGCAATTGCAGCAAATCCGCCATATTTAGGTTATCGGTTAATGCCAAAAAAAATGGTGGCATTCTTGAGATCAGAATATAAAGACGCGCATTATGACATGTACTCGGCGTTTCTTGAGTTAGCAACTAGACTAATTAATCCGTCTGGAAAAATCTCTTTCATTTGTCAGCAAAGTTTTTTAAGTATCACTAGATATGAAACACTCCGAAAAAAACTATTGGCTAGCTTCAACATCACATCGCTTGTAAGCCTCGGCGCAGGGGCGTTCCAATCAAGAAGCGGCGAGAAAGTAAGTAGTGTGATTGTCACGCTCGAATATTCAAAACAAATTTATCACTTAGCGCATATCGATCTGCGTGACCAAGCGAACAAACGCATTGCCTCAAAAAGCGGCATTAAATCTATATCTTCGCAATTAATTCAAGGCAGAGAAATGGAAGAAACTAGCCGACTTATCGCCGGATCGCCGATACTTCCAGACTGCCCTCAAGATATTGCTCAACTTTTTTGTCGACTGCCTCAACTTGACCATGATGAGCACGGTATAACAGTTACCAACGGAATGTTTACCTGCGACAATAAGCGTTTCGTAAAACATTTTAGTGAAATAACAGATTTCGAAAAGGAAGATTACGTACCCTACGATAAAGGCGGCGGACAAAAATGGTTTGCCTCAACGCCATACCGGTTGTGGTGGAAGGACCAAGGAGAGTCTATTCGAAAGTTAAGAGTAGAGCGGGGACAATCGAGAACGTTGCCTGGCGAAGATTTTTATTTTAAGCAAGGCATTACCTACTCTTACATAGGAACGCGCGGATTCAAAGCTCGCTTATTGAGCCCAGGTAGCGTTTTTGATATAGCAAGCTCATCACTATTCTGCCAGGATGAAACAAAATTGAATTACTTGCTTGGATTTTTGAATTCGTCTCTTGTAATTTTTATTCTTGGGCAATTGAATCCCACCGTCAATTTCCAGATTGGAGACATTCGTCGGATCCCCTACTGCAAGCCAGATTCAAAAATTGTTGAAGATATAAACTCAATCGTCTCCAAATCCATTGAACTTGCTTCAATGTTCGACAAAATCAATCCTGACTCTCCGGCCTTTGATTCAAACCAGAATATGTTGGGTCGAGAAAGAACAATTGAGAACATCTCTAAATTCATAAATAATCTAAACTTGCAAGAAAAACATCTACAAAATGAAATAGATGAAATTGTCTTTGAACTATATTCGGTATCATCGAAAACCAGAACACTGATCAAAGAAAATTACTGGGTAAAAAACTCTGATAAATTTCTTCGCGATCTATCTGCTCTTCCCCAGGAAAAATGATACTCAATAGGCGCTTTTACAGGGCTGCCTTTTTTACTTCTTCTTCGGGAACAAAGTTCTTTCCTGAAGTAGATAATTCCAAAATACAATCATGATGCCATATCAATTTGAAATATTTATGAAACTCGCTTGTTCCTTCAAAAGTGATCGCGGGACAATTCTTTAGTCTAAGATTCACAAGTGTACCTAATTTAGCCAATTTGACTAATTGCCTGTCCGTGATATTGGTATTACTTAAATCAAGATATTGGAGTTTCAAATCTAGCAGAGAATCAATCAATTTATCGTCGATGACAGGACTTGCGTTCAAATCCAAATATTTCAGTTTTTGAAGTGCAACAAGTTCATTGATCTGAGCCGGCGAAGATTGGCTATTAGTCACATCAAGTCGAAAAAGCTGCTTTAGATTTTTCATGGCATGCCACTGCTCTTTGGCCATGGATATACCTCTGAGATCAAGTTGTTGAATTTTGGCTTCTGCAAGTGCTTCAATACTCTCGGCAGAGATAGCAGAATTGCCTTCCAGGCTGATTGATTTAACAAGAGGCAGTTTTGCCAGCTTGACACCAATATCTGCACTGCAAGAGGTGTTGCAGAGAGACACTCCTTGCAACAACCTAATCTTAGACAGGTCAATCACACAGTGATCATTTATTTTCTTGGATCTCAACTCGATAAATCTAAGGTTTGGTAATCGAGTCAATAAGGCAACAGATTTATTACTTAAATTATCCGAGCCCAGCGACAAAATTTCCAAGCTCTTCATTTTGGTTATCTGTTCCAACGCCAAGTCATCGATATAAGTCCCGTTCAGCTCAAGCTCTTTAGCGGGTAGATCACTCAAGTATTTAAGTCCTGTACCTTTGATGAGAGGGCAGTTCTTTAGCACTATCTTTTGAACAGATCTTTGACCAATCTTTTTCAAATCCTCGTCTACTGCAGACTCCGAGAATACGCACGTCGTCTCATTGGATGCAGAAGTAGTTAAGGTGAGTACTTGCTCTTTTGCAAAATTCTTATTTGTCTCTACCACCGGTGCTAAAGTTTTCAACGTCGCTGGCGGTTTGTCTGATTGGTCTAAGAGTTTACTTCTAACTGCGTCCTTTCGATTTTGAAACTCAAAATTTTGATAATAAACAAAAGCGACAATAAAACATATTGCTATCGCGCTGGCTATTGCTATGACAAATTTTCGCGACGATATTGCTGTCTGAAAATCATCTATTTTCTCCGATTCTGATTTAGACTTACTAAATCCAGCTCTAAAAATCTCTTCTTGAATCGACTCTATCTCTTCTATCAAAAGCTTGGCCGACTGCGGTCTATCTTCTGGCAATTTAGCTAGACATCTATCTATCAAGCTAACTAAACTTGAAGGAAATTCAGAATCCTTTTTTATTTCGCTGATCAAAGGTGGGGCTAAGTCACGCTGCATAGTCATTGTTTCTATGGGCGATTGGCCTTTTAGCGGCAAAACGCCTGTCAGCATTTCAAAAACAAGACAGCCAAGACTGTAGATATCAGAGCGTGAGTCAATTTCAAAAGCACAAACCTGCTCAGGACTCATATAATTCGGGCTTCCAACAGTGGTATTAACTGCGGTTAGTTTTTGTTCAACATTTTCAAGCTGTGCCAAACCAAAATCTAGAATCTTAACAACTTGTTTTCCAGAATCTCCACTTACAATAATGATGTTAGACGGCTTCAAATCTCGATGAACGATACCATGCTTGTGAGCATGTTCCAGTCCTTTGCAAATTTGCAAGAAAATTTCCATGCTCTCTTTTGCGGATAAATAGCCTTTTCTTGCAAGAATTTCTAAAAGAGTCTCTCCTTCCAAAAATTCCATCACTATATATGGCACATTTGAAGAGGTCAGTCCAAAATCAAAAATCCTAGTTATATTTATATGTTGGAGCTTCCCCCCTGCAATAGCCTCACGTTGCAATCTAATGGCCGTGATTTCAGAGTCCAGATTGTGCAAAATTTTAATTGCAACCTCTATATTGAGATTGCAGTCAAAAGCTTTGAGAATTTGACCCATGCCACCAGCGCCAATAATTTCTTCAATCTGATAACGCTGAGTTATTTCGTCTGGAAAGGCACTCTGGTTCATAAAGAGTGTGCGATGCTCCTCATAAACTCTCCAGAACTTGCAAAACCCCTGCTCGAATCATTACCCAATCCTCAATTTCTTTGAATCCCAGTTTCTTATACCAATTCAAAGGAAATTCCTGACAACGAAATGTATAAGTCTCCCACAACACAGGAGAATATTTTTCATTGGCATTAATCAACGCCTGACGAATAAGTTCACTTGCTAATCCGCGCCCTTGGTGCTCAGGATCTATGAAAAGTTCGCCATCTACAAGATGGTTGCCATCCCACCATGGACGAATACCCACAATAAATCCACCAACCAACTTTTGCTCAAATTCTGCAACAAACGCTAAGTCTGGTTGCCGCCTAAACCAATCAGAAAGAAGGGCCTTAGCAGATATTTCGCTCCAATGCTCTTTCAGCTCCGGGTCTTGAAAGGCGCGCATATAAACAGAACCGAGCGTACTCAAATCATCGCTCTGCATCAATCTAATGTTGTATGTAGAATCCATTCAAAGCCTCTGCTTTAATTTGGCACAAATCTCACGCACCAACTGCTCATCACAAGCCGGCACCACTGGATAAGACATAATCCCACGCCCTTTATACTGAGGATTAAAGTCCTTCGCTCTTGGAATAATGTGCACGTGAAAGTGAGGCACCGCCTCAGCCAAGCTAAAGGTATAGACCCGCTCGCACTGGGTTGCTTCGCGAATGCATTTCATAGCTCTTGCCAATATGCCACCATATGCAGTGCGTTCAAATTCTGTTGCTTCAGACAAATCGAGCAAATGTCGCTTCGATTGCAACACCAGATATCCCAAAATATCGGTTTCAGAACTATGACGCAAAATCCAGTTGTCATCGCTATAAATGACACGATCAGCAGTATAAATCGGTGCTTCGCTGCAAAGCTGACAGGACATTATCTAGTGATGCTCACAGAAGGATCTACAGTGTTGCGACGAAACTGAGTGCCACCATCTTCGAATGGTCTTGCACGCCATGGTCTGCGCTGATTAGGATTTGGATTTTGTCTTCGACGTGGGTTATTTGGGTTGTTAGGATTATTAGGATTATTAGGATCGTTAGGATCCATTTCAGGCTGAGGCTGCATTTGGGTGTAGCGTGGATCAGGCTGGTAGGCTGGCATTTCTTCGTCGCCTTGAGTTTGATATGGTCTCATGCTCTGGTCTTGTGGATTGCGTCTGTAGACGCCATCCTGAGGTAGCTGCTGGGCATTTTGAGCTTCGTACATCGCTCTTGCGCGGTTCATCATATAGTCGGGAGGAGGCACGTTTGCAGGAAAACGAACTGGTCCGTGCGAGATGGGCGGTGGAGGCGCTTTCAATTGATAAAGCGGGGTGTACTGGTCGCCCGCACCGGTTCCTACTACTTCGCTACCGTCGGCTTGGAAGGTTCTATTAACAGCCACTTTCTGACCGTCTACCATTTTGAATCCCGATACTGAGACATTACCTTTATCGTCTCTTTGCACGGACAATTCTCTTTCTTCACCGGTCTCTTGAATTTTCCACATGTTGCCGGAAGTGCGCGAATAATTACTTTCTTTCCATCCTGTAATTTGATTTCCTTCAATGATGGGCTGTTTGATTTTGAAGCTTGAGATATTGCCAGTGGTGTCATAAGCAAATTCGATTTGTTGGGCGTTATAGCGCGATCCAAAGCGCTCCATGTTTGGCTTTTGCTGATTGGAGACATCCATTATCACTTGTTTGTCGCCAACCACGTCTTTGCTTGCATCCCATGCCACAACTTGAAGCTTGCTGCCATTGAGATAGCTTGTGTTTCCGGTCTGGTAATCGTAGTGGAATTTGCGTCCATCTGCTGCAGTGGTTACCACAGCGTCTTGACCGAATTTGTGCTCGGCGCCATTTTCATCGAGAACGCGGTAATCGCGATTAGCATACACATGAATCTGTTTGCCGGTATTCTGATCGATTTGAACACCGACTGTAACTTCATTTTGACTTTGGGGCAAGAACTCACGCATCGCGGTCATCGAGCGCAATGTAGCAAGATTGGAAGCGGTTTGTTGCGCATCACCAGGAACGAGAAGTGCGGAAATTTGATCAATCTTCTGAACTTCTTCATTGGTAAAAGCAGTTTTTCCTGGCACTCTGTTGGCACGAAATTCGAGCCACTGTGAAGGCTGACCTGGAACTTGAACGCCGATTTCCTCGACCTGACCTTGCGCATTACGACGAGCATAACCGAACACAGCATCCGGTGAATTTTGTCCGGGAGTCATGCCATTGATTTTGGCACTGGTGTCGGACAGATACATGTAGTCAGTCGATCTACCGTTTGGATAAACGATAGATCTAAGTGGTTGAATTTGTTGAGCAATCATTTGTCCATCTGGAGTTTCAACCATAGTGTTGATCAAGCGGCTGTCGCGTCTGGTCTTAACACCATTTGCTTCTTGTCTGTAGCCGTTTGCATCAAGGTATTGAACAGAACCAGTTGGGCTCAATGCAACATCGCCAACTAATTGATTAACTACTTCAGGCTGACCGGTGACTTGATTTAGCTTAGTGATACGCAAGCCGTTTGCTTCGCGCGTGCCTTGTTCAACTACTTGGGGTTGATTGTTTGCGCCAATTTTGCCCACTGCATAGTTTTGAACTCTGCCTTGTGCATCATAAGTGGCCTGGAAGAATTTGCCGTCTTCGCTGCGAACCATGGTTGGTTTGCCATTTTGATATTCATAATAGACGCCATTTTTGAGAGCTTTAACAGGCTTGCCATTTTGATCGAATTGTTCAAACGATTTGCCATCACCATAATCGGTACGCACAAGGCGTCCTTGCGAAAGGGTGTCCTTGCGGCCATCGGGATAAATGACTTGAGAAGCTTGACCGCCCTCTAATTTAATTTTTCTACCATCAGCTTCGACTGATTCGAACATGGTGTAGCCATTTGGAGTTAAAGCGAAGCGAGCAATGGTTCCAGTTTGAACATCAATACGAAGACGCTCATTACCAAGAGGAATGTCCACCACTGCTTGTTGGACAGATTGTGGTTGTTGACCTGCAACCACCATGTCGACGCCAGCCCCCTTACGTACACGGAACATGGCATTGCCCAATTGAATAGTGACCTGATTGCCATCAGCCTGCATAACTTTGGATTCAGGAAACTGATTACCAATAACAGTGGGCGAATTACCAAAGAGCTGCCATTCTTGCATGCCTTGATTTTGGATTTGAACTTCAGGACGAACAGCGGCAGTATTGGGATTAAAAACACCAGGATTGAAGCCAGGGTTGACTACGGCCGGGTTGAAAGTCTGATTTGGATTGAAGGCTGGAGCGACCTGGTTATAATCGGCTCTCCACTGTGCTGCTGGCTTGTTTTGAAGAAGATTCGGAAGAGCAGAAGCAGGGTTGAAGCCTGTGAAAGCCTGGTCAGGTGAAGCTTTCCAGTCGAAGGTTCTGTTGGCGTCGTTGACAATTTGATTGAGATTTTTGCCCTGATTTTCTTGGAAAAGATTATTCGGGAGGAAATCCATCCCGGCAATCTGGATGGTTGGTTTTTGTAAGCCGCTGTCAGCCAAAAGTTTATCGTGCACAGAGCTGTCTTCAGTCACGCTCGAAGCTGCAACGTTGTCGTTGGCTTTGGCTTCGGGGTTTTGACCGGATGTCATCGCAATTGCGCCTCTGTGTCTATGCCCTTACTTTATACAAAAGGGGCATGCAAGACACTGGGGAAAACCGTGCCCCCCATCTAAAAAGCATGGGAGAAACCGTGCCCTCGACACAAATTTAATATATACCGAAATTTTTAAGTCTCGGAATTATTAGCAAACAGCCCCTTCAGCGATAGCTGGAGCTCCACAGGATCTAAGCAGACAGTCAATTCTTGCCACTTTAAAGACTTTATAAATACTAGGAGTCATATTTTGGAAACGACAATGCTTACCTGAAGCTTCTACTGAAGTTACGAACTCTTCAAGCCATTCAAGTCCATCTACAGTGATGAATGTGCACTCGGCAAAATTAATCAAAACTGGGCTTTCGGTTTCAGCGGCAAGTTTTTTGGCACCTTGGATTTCGCCATTAAAAATAGCAGGCACTTTGACGGTGTCGAAGTGGTTGTTGTGTTGTTGTTTTGAATTAGCTGTCATATCTATTTCTACTTATTTTATCTATTTAGGCGGTTGACGTTCGGGATAAGCACTAATAAAAAGCTGAACCATTTCCTCAATTAAGGGGAAACGAGGATTAGTTTTAATACTTAAATCTTCAAAAGCACCTTTAACTAATATAGGCAGTTTATTTTGGAATTCTTCAGGTGTGATTCCCAACTCAGAAATAGCAAGTGGTTGCTTGCACAAACGGCCAATATCGTAAATTTTCTGCTTCAGTGCTTTAATGCCTTTTTTCACTTCAACATCGCTGTCGGCTTTGCCTTCTTCTGGCTTGTAGAGCCCGAGAAACTCGGCTGCTCTGGCATATTTTTTGTCTGCCACCCATGTGTGATAATTCGAAATTGAAACAAATTTGCCAGGCACGTTTTCGTTATAGTCAACAGTCGACAACAAAAATACTGCATTTGCTCGACCGTGCGAAACATCAAAAGTAGCTCCAAGACTGTGGGCCAGAGCATGATTTACACCGACAGACACGTTTCCAATAGCCATACCGGCAAGACAAGATCCGTGGTGCAGTTTGTGGCGATAAACTATGTCATCTGGATTTTCCAAAACCATCGGTAAAGCTTCAAAAATAAGGCGCATTGCTTCGAGCGCCAATCCATCAGTGTAGTCGAAGGCGACAGCAGAAACCAATGCTTCAAGCGCGTGAGTAAGCGCATCAAATGCGGTATCACAAGTAATCGACAAAGGAAGTGACTTTGTCAAGTTTGCATCGACAATTGCAATATCAGGCAAAAGCGTCTGATCAACAAATGAAACTTTGCGATGTTTTTCGTTATCTTTCAGCACCGCAAATGGTGTCACTTCAGAACCGGTACCCGACGTAGTAGGAATAGCAATCAACTTGGTTTTGTTTGATTTAGGAAACTGTGCAAGCCTGTGACGGAAGTCGAGAAATGCCACCGAAAGCTGGTCCACATCGATATCTGGATAGTCATAAAACAAACGTATCAATTTGGCTGCGTCCAAAACGGAACCGCCACCCAGCGCCACTATAGTATCGGGTTTGGTGGCTTTAAGAAATTCAACAGCAGTTTTGATTGCTGCAAAATCCGGCTCTACGCCGATATTATCGTAGACGCTAGTTTTGCAATCTTCTGGCATCTTCTCAAGAACGGCAGAAAGGTGTCCGCGCTTGTCGGCAGATTTAGTAGTGAGAATTACAGCCGATTTTGTTTTTTGATGACTCAAGACATCGATGCTGCCCGGGTTTACGTGCAGACTATTAGTAGTTTGAAAAACCACATCGTAGACAGTGCGACGTGGGACTTTTTTGTAATTGATTAAATTCTTAATTCCAACGTTGTCGGATGTGATGTTACCACCGCCAGTACCACAACCAAAACTCAAGGTTGTATTTAAATTGTTATAAACGCCGCCCAAACCGCCAATTGAGGTTGGACAATTAACGATTATTCTGCCCGCATTTATCGAATCAGCAAAGAGGGCAATAACGTCTTCGTCGCGAGCAAATACACCAGCAGTGTGTCCGGTGCCACCACCATAATTAACATCGAGCGAGCGATTGATACCTTCGTAAACTGAGTCTACAAAAACATATCCAAGAACGGGCATGAGTTTTTCAACTGCCAATCGATGGTGCCGCAATTCGCCTTCGAGCGGGCATAAAATAATTTTGCAGTTGAGCGGTACATCAAGACCAGCTTCCTGAGCAATTTTGTATGCTGGTTGACCGACAAGTTTGTAATTCATTCCACCAGTTTTTGGTTCAATTACAGCATCAGCAACCTGGTTAACTTCTTCTGGTTTACAAACATAACAACCCAAGCGCTCGAATTCACGCAAAACCTGTTCGCCTACTTCTCTGTCTATGACCAGAGTTTGCTCACTTGGACATTCAGTGCCATTATCGAAAGTCTTGGAAGTGATAATGTCTTTCACCGATGAATGTATGTCAGCAGATTTATGCAAATAACAAGGTGTGTTACCTGAACCCACACCAAGAGCTGGTTTTCCCGAGCTGTAAGCAGTGCGAACCATCTGAGTGCCACCCGTGGCGAATATTAAATCGACTTGAGGATGGCTCATCATGCGCTCAGTTTCTTTTCTGAGCTTGGATGATTTTTCTACCCAAGTAATGAAATGCTTTGGAGCGCCAGCCTTCAAACCAGCTTCGTAGACTATCTGGGCTGCGTTATTTGAGCAATTTGCTGCCATTAAGTGAGCCGAGAATACAATTGCATTGCGAGTTTTAGCGCAAGCAATGCTTTTGAAAATAACAGTAGATGTCGGGTTGGTCACAGGCGACAGAGCCAAAATGACGCCAATGGGCTCAGCGTATTCGACCATATCTTCTTCGGGATACTCTTTGACGATGCCGCAAGTGCGAGTATTTTTTATCTGGTTGTATTGAAACTCTGATGCCACGAAGTTTTTAAGCACTTTGTCTTCGGTAAGACCCATACGAGTCTCTTCATGCGCCTGAAGAGCAAGGGCGGGAGCAGCTTCGATTGCGGCAATCGTCATAGCTTTGACGATTTTGTCCACTTGTTCCTGGGTGTACTGCGTGAACACAGCCGCTGCAAGGCGTGCCTGGCGCAACATTTGCTCGGTTTTTTCTTCGACTTCGCCTGACTTTGCAAGGTTAGTCTTGCTTTCCGAACCCTGAACAGTGGTGGTCATCGCGTCCTTATGTCCTATCTGCGTTTTATGTGAGTAGTTATAGTCTACGGGGAAACCCAGCCCCAATTATCTCTATTATTTAATTGTTTTACACTTATACGTAATTCCCCCCTTCCAACGCGCCCGTTTTGGCCATAGAATTTGGCTATTCAGAGGCAATGTTCTGGTTTTTATGATAAAAGCACCGAAAATTTTGCTGTCGATAAGTTGCCTACTAGCGGCTTCGACTCCGTTGTGCCTGGCTTCAGAGCATTCGCCAGCCAAGCAAATTTACGTGCCGGCATCTCAAATACCACGCCGATACGACAGCGAAATGTTTAATGGCACAGAGGCTGTTCCAAGTACAAACTCTTCTTCTAGTCTTTTTAGAGCGCCCAGTAATTATGGCAAACCCCAGGCGAAAACAACTTCTTCCGCTTCGTCCTTGAATTCGACTCACAAACCTCTTCCAGTTAAAAAGGTTTCAAAACCCCCTATATACAAGAAAAGCACTGATCCCTTTGTGCAACAAACTGGTTCGCAATTTCAATCCGAACTGGCTATTAAACATGCGGACGCACTAATTGCCCAGGGCAAATTGAAAGACGCCCAGGCGGTTTTAATGAAAGTGCAAAGAACTTTTCCACAAGAAGCAAAACTAAAAGACAAAATTGCACAAGTGAGCGTGCTGCGCTCGCACCATTATTTGAAAACAGGTGACCATTTACAAGCAGCGTCACAATCGCGCATGGCACTTGCATTCGACACACACAATGAAAAAGCTAAAGACACTTTAGATAAAGCTCTACAAGGAATGAATGTGGACCCGTCGAGCTCGCAAGCTCGATTAAAACAAGGTCATACTCTTTTTTCTCAAGGCAAAACTTTAGAAGCAGCAATTGAATATCGAGCCGCGCTTCACAATCAAGCGCAATTAGACTCACATTCAGAAGCACTGGTAGGACTTGGAAATATTGCCGCTCACCACAAAGATTTCACTAATGCCAAAGCCAATTATGAAGCGGCTTTGCACCAGAATCCCAATTCGAGTATGGCACTGCGGCAGCATGGACTTTTTCAATACAAACAAAACGAACTTATAAATGCTAATCGCAATTTGTCCAAAGCGCTGATCATAAATCCGTCAGATGTAGCTGCCAAAGAAAAATTAATTGAACTGTGGCAACAACAAGTTGCAACAAGACCAGACGATGCTTTAACGCACTTGGGCATGGCGCGGGCTTATCAGCTCGCTGGCGATTTAAAATCTGCACAAGCCGAATATAAAACCGTAGTAAAAATAGATCCTAATCATCCTAATCTGCCACAAGCGCGTGAGAGCTTTAAAATTGCTCTGGTCGAGCAAGAAGCTCGCAAACACTTAGAGTCGGCGCACACGCTTGAAAAGCATAATGCCTTGCGTGAAGCTTATGCTAAGGCTGGCGAGGCGGCACGCATTACACCAAACAATGTACAGACCAAACTTTATCAAGCTCACTTGGCTGAAAGAATTGGCAATTACAAAGACGCTAAAGCTTTTTATCTAAGCGCTTTGACTCTGGATCCAAACAACGCAACGGCATCAACTGGTGTGCGCAGATATGCAAATATTTTGGCCACTGGTGAGCATCCAATTGAGTTAAAAGCCCAAGCTGGCAATATAAACGGTGCAACATCAGATGGTTTTGATAGTTTCAATTCAGGAAGGCGTATCGAAGGACCGCGCAACTGGTCGTTTGGCGTGCCACCAAATAGACCCCATCAATTTACCGGAAACGAAGAGCCACCTTCTGCAACTTTGCCTGCATTTCCGATGACTATGCAAGGCAATCCCGCCAGTGGCGCGTCTCCATCACAATATGGCGTGGCACCGGGTTCTATTTATCAAGTACCATCGGGCGATCCGCTAACCAACATGGCAGGATTCATGGGTCAACTGCGCAATCATATGGCAAGCGAAAAACAAAAGTGGAAAGACTGGGAAGAGCAAGTCCACAATGGAATGAAACCGCAAACGGCTGATGCTGCAGCTCCCTCATCGATTTCTGCTCCATCGCAAGCGGCATCTTCAGGTTCGGTTGCGTCACTTCTTGCGATGAGCCCGACAGCAGCCAGTGGTGCCAATACTGCATCTACATCACCGACTGGAAGCAAATTAATTACATCTGGCGACGTGGCCGCTTTATTGCAGTCGCTAAAAACAGGCAAAACAGCCGTTGCACCAAAAATCGCTCAGGTTGCTACTCAAGCCGCACCGACCACTACTGCCACTACTGCAACTAATGCAGCAACAGTTGCTACTAATGCGCTAAGTGCTACTGGTCTGACACCACCGATAGCACCACCGATTCAGACTCAATCAAAACTTGGCACAGTCGTAAATGCACTTTCGAACGCTGCCGCTGGTAGACCTCTGATGTCGCAGCCTTATAACTACAATTATACTAATTCAATGGTAAATCCATACGCAAATCCTTATGCGCCATACAATCCCCAAGCGATTCCTGCATCTGTCAATCAATTTGCAGTGGGACCACCCCAAATTGATCCTATGACAGGCAAAGCGTTACCAACAAATATGATTCAGCCACCTGCAGGAACTTTGCCCCTTGGTACAAATTCAGTAATGGGAACAAATCCCGGCAATGGCACTAATTGGGCTGCACTTGCAGCTACAGCCGGGCAAGTAGCTTATCAAAACAGGGGTGCCATAAAAGCTGCTGCTGCAAACGCTGCACAGAAAATGCAACCCTTTGTAGAGAACGTCAAGCAAAACTTGCTACAACCTGCATCTTCAAGCGTAAGCGAGACCACCAAGGCTACATTACTGCCGACAACTGCTAACGAAACCGCCACTGCATCTAGTACCACCACAGAATCAATTCCAATGGTAGACGCCTTGAATCAGGCCGCTGTTCCAAACGAAATAAATCCGACCATAACCAAGACATCGGACGAAAATGCCATTGCCCTAGCGTCTCCAGATAGTCTTACTTCCCAAAACGCTTCATCTTCAACACCTAATTCAAGCTCAGACGTTGCAAGCGACAGACTGAACGCGCTTGAAAATCAGAATTCACAACTGCGCGAACAATTAGAAAAAGCAAATGCCCAATTGAAAGCGATCAATGGCAATTCAAACCAAGCAACACCTGAATCAGTATATAAGTCACCTTTTGCCAAAGCACCCGTGCGACTTGAGTTACTCGGAGTAAGCTCAACAGAAAAAACAACAACATTAAACGTAGTGCTCAAGAACAGCCAAAGCAGTGAGATGAAACTGCCATCATCGATGAGGGCTGTGGTTCGTTTGTATGGCACGGCCGACCAGGTAGCAAAAGTTAAATTCGACAAGAAAGCACTTAGTGCGAACGAAACAGTCAAAGGTACAATTACTGTTCATGCACCAAAACTTAGTCCAGCAGCGGATGTACTTATACCTAATTTGCTCAGTGCAAGCGATGGCTCGAAGCAAGACTTGCATTTGACCGTTCCAATATCTTCCAATTTTGGTGTCAACTAAACTGCGTTGCTTCATTTAGTGCTGCGTTTCTTTTTGGGCTTTTTCAAGGCTTGTACCTGCGCGCTTTTGAATGCCTCCACCGATAAGCGAGTTAGATAATCTGGATTTTCCAGAGCGGCTTCAGGTACCTGGTAGTAAAAGAGGCGTCCAGTGCCTCTTTTGGTCTCATACTCGAAATACTCTTTGACGAATTCGCATTCATCTTTGGCCATTGCCACCGGTTTGCCAAACTGATCAAGAGTCTCTTTTAAATATAAAATCTCGTCGATTATGATTGCAAACATCAATCCCTCGACAAAAAGACCAATGCCTCCAAACATTCTTCTCGCCTGGACTAATCTCCAGGAGCGAAGAAGGTCCTGTACGTGCAAAGTAATTCCATCATTTTTTTTCATTCTATCTTTTTCACAACGCACCAGATGCGGTGATAAACAAAACCGACAATCTTGCAAGAAGACTGTCGGCTTTGTAATTGATACCAGATGATGCGAGCAACTACTCTTTTTTAGCGTCGCCAGCTTCTTCTTTTTTATCTTCAGACTTAACTTCTTCAGTTTTGGTCTCTTCTGTTTTGGTCTCAGTGCCTTCGGCTGTTTCAGTAGTTTTCTCGGTAGCTTTTTCTTCTACTTTGGTGCTGCTGTCGCCTGTAGGTGTTGAGGTTTCAGTAGTGGTTGTGGTTGTAGATGTGGTGGCATTTTCATCTTTAGCTCCACCGCATCCAGCTAGTAAACCTACAACTGCTACGGCTGTTAACAATGCCATAGCGCTGTTTTTTGTTGTTTTCGCTTCCATCTAAACTCTCTCCGTTAAATTGGCAAGCCAATTATTTGTACTAGTACTAGACAATTACAACCGACCAGGCGGCTCTGGCGCAAGGAATGTTACTTTATCTGTCATCACTTGATAACAGCAATTACATAACGTACTGAGGTTTCGTTTTGTACAGTAAACGAAAGGTTGCTTTGTCTCCAGCAGAAAGACTAGTCACGATGCGATCTACATACATAATGTCATCGCGATAGGGGCTGTGTTCCTTGATTCCAAGCGCATGACCAAATTCATGAGCAGATGCTCCCATCATGCGCTCAGGGGTCTGATTGATCATAGTTGAAAGCTCAATGACAACCGGTTTTTGTCTGTAATTAGGCAATAGGGTTTGAGCTGGGGTAAAGAGCTGTGCGCAAGTATTGCCACCTACGTTCAAGCCGCCTGGACCGCCAGAATCAGGGAAAGAGTCGGTAAAAAAAACGAGCACCTGGGCTTCTCTTGGATCTTCAGTAAAGCCAAATTTTATCAGACCCTCGTGCTCAAATTGGCGCCACTGCTCGATGCCTGCAGCCACTTGGTAATTAGTTTGCTCTTCCCAGCCCTTTGCAACATTGCAATCCCCAAAAGGATCTTCGGATTGCAAACGCTGAAAGACCTCATCGACTCTCTGTTGTTGCAATTGAGCAAATGGCAACTTAGGTAACTCTATTCCTGGACTGATCCATACACGCAAAGGCATCTTGTCTGCAGTCCAACGTACTAAAGCCATACGTAAAGAAGGCTCGCCTGGGTTATAAGGCTTTGCAGCGTTAGCTTTGGTGCGGTTTTCCCCTCCGGTCAGATGCAGACCAGGAGTGGTAATTTGTGAGCCATAACTAGCAGAACCATGGCTACTATCTGGCAAATAGCGCGGCGAGCGAGTCTGAAACTGAGCTTTTGGCAGCGCCGGTGCCCTCCTTTGCAAGTTTTGTCTGTTTTGTGCCAAAGCATCAAGCGTACTTGCCAGTGAAGATAAACTCAGGCAACACAATATAAACAAGCAATACGAGCGTTTAGTCATATTAAAGAAACCAGAATCTACTTCTTATATTATGCCAACAGTTTTGAATTTGCTTTCATGAACCAACCCATCCAAACTTTCCACTCAATTTGCCAACCAAAAGAAGAAGCCAGTCGAAAGGTTGCGCACGAAATTGCACTTTTAATCGAAAATCAGGATTTGGATGAGAACTACGTCTGTCTTGGATTACCAACCGGCAGAACGCCATATCTTATATACGAAGAATTGGTTCGAGTTTCAAACGAACGCAATTTCAAATGGGAGAGGGTTAAATGTTTTGCCCTCGACGAATATTTAGACTCGTCCCCAGAAGACACTTTTCACGCCTATCTAGACAAAAATCTCTACAGCAAAGTTTCTATTCCAAGCAAGAACTGCTTCAACCCCGCAGAGTGCGATGATTACGATGGTCTTATTGCTTTTCATGGCGGACTGGATTTAACTATTCTGGGAGTGGGCGGCAATGGACATATCGCTTTCAACGAACCTGGAACCACTGAAGATAGCTGGACTCATTGTGTGTGGTTGACGGATGAAACTTTAGAGGCAAACAAGTCTCTTTTCAAAAATCCGGAAAAAATGCCAAGTCGCGCCGTGACAATGGGCGTTGCCACAATTGTGGCAAGCAGAAAAATCAAGCTTGTCGCATTTGGCCAAAATAAAAAACTGATCTTGCAAGAAGCACTGAAAGAAAAAATTACAAGCGACTTGCCCGTTTCTTATTTACAGAAACATAGTAATCTAGAGGTGTATACAGATTTCAGCCTGGACTAACTGAGACTTGAAACATCATCATTTAAACAAATTTGTTGCTCTATCAATTACCAGTCTAATATTTGCTCAGACAGCCTTTGCTCAAAGTCGATTGTCTGACGAGATGATTCCGCCTGATGTCACACTCACAGACAAGGTGACATCTACGGCTTCAAGCACAGCCGCTAGTGCAGGTTCAGCTAACGCACCTGGAATGGTTAGTGGCGGCTCCCTTAGCAATCCTGAGGTTCCCTCGTTCACAGGAAATAAGCCCGGCTCAAGCAGTCCCTTTGCCCAAGGCTCGCAATTCAATAATCAATTTGCCTCACAAATGGAGCAGTTGATGCGCCAGGGCGGCAAAAATGTTGACATACAAAAATTAAAAGAGCTGCAAGAACAGATGATGAAACAGGGCATGCAGCCCCCGGTTAGAGAGGGACAGCCTAAAAATCCCACTCAGTTTACGATGAACCAAAATCAACAACCGCAAGCGCCACCCACTGGACACGGACCAAATCCCCAAGCGCCGCCGATTGGTCAGGGCTCGCAATCTAAAGATCCGGTAGCTGTAATTGAAACCAGCAAAGGGCCGATTGTTATTCGTTTATTCCGAGGATTAGCACCAAAAACCACACAAGCATTCATGCAAATGTGTAGCGAAGGTTTTTACAACGGACTCAACTTTCATCGCTACGAGCCCGGCTTCGTCATTCAAGGAGGCTGTCCCAATGGAAATGGAACCGGAAATTATATCGACCGCAACACAGGCAAACCGCGTTATCTGCCACTTGAAATAACTCCCGCTCTAAGACACAACTCACCAGGCGTGGTGGCAATGGCTCGCTCTCCAGGTGATTTAAATTCAGCTAGCTGTCAGTTTTATATTACCCTCGGTCCCAAATCGCAGCTCGACCAGCAGTACACTATATTTGGTGGCGTGGTTCAAGGCATGGAAGTAGTCAACAATATAAGAGTTGGCGACAAAATAATAAATATACAAGTTCAAGAACAGAACTAAGTATCAGCTCTAAATGCTGTTAGGGTCTATATAAGGCGGTATCGTGCCTTCTTCTGTTTGGGGTTTAGTCTTAGGCTGCATTTGCGATTCGCCATTAGGAATAACTGGAAAAGGAAATGACTGCATAAATCCAGGCGGAACATCGGTTTGCATACCAGTTCCCATGCCGGGGAACATTTCCATCATCTTTTGCATTTGATCAAAAATTTTGCGAAAGCGCATAGTGCTATCTGCTAAATCTTTGAACTCAGGACCAGGAGTTCCATTTGGCAAACCATTTGGGAACTGTTCAATTATGATACTGCGACCATCCATAGGCATTCTGCGTAAGTCAAATGGCAACTGACTTTCCGCTCGCGGTTGCGGTCCTCTCAGTTGGGATGGGGATTGAGAATGTGGAATGGTACCATTGTTATTAACTTGAATTTGTTCGATTCCAATCACTTTTTTCAGTCTGTCTACGCGATCTGCATACGACATAGATGTTGCAGGCACTCCAAACAAGTTGGTTTCAAGCCGCTCCAATCGTTTATCGAGAGATTCGCCTTTGTAAGTTTTTTTCAGTGCACGCCACTCAAGCGTATTCAAAACTGGATATTGCGAGTCAGCTATTGATGCACCGGCATCGGTTTTATTCTCTTTGTGTTCTTTTAGTTCTTTGGTTCGCGCTTGTAAATCCTTAGCGGCTTGTGAGTCTTTTTGTTGCACCGTCGCTTTTAATCTATCTAAGCGCATTTTGTTATTTCCAAACTGCACTCCACCCAAAACCAAGAGTTCAAGCCTCTCTAGCCGCTTTTCTATTGGGTCGTGATTATAGTCATGAAAGAAAAATCTATTCTCTAAAATCTTGAGATTCTTCTCGCTTTCAATAGTGAACTCATTGACAGCAACTGGATTGACGCCAGCAGTTTTGCCCGGACTTGCCGCTGAGGCAGCCGGTGTCAGAGAAAGTAGACAAATAGCAATCAAAAAATTTTTCTTGAGCATTTTATTTATCCTTACTAATCAGCATAACAAATTAAATCAAGACTTCAAACAAAAACCCTGTCTTCAAGCTAAAAAGACAGGGTTCTTACTGATTTTTTGCCAAGCAAACTACTTAGCTTTGCTATTCAACCTATTCATCTGTGGAACGATATTCGGCATCTACCACTTCGTCACCCGATGCGGTGTAACCAGAGAGGTCTTCTTCACCATAATCGGTTCCGTAAGAATACTCTTGCTGTTGCCCGCTTTGACCTTGTTGGTCGTAGCCGCCCTGCTGGTTTTGGTCGTAACCGCCACCTTGGTCGTATCCACCACCTTGGTCACCGTAATCTTCCTCTTCGCCCGTGAAGCCTGCGGCTTCTTTGGAGCGAGCTGCCTGTTGCAAGAGAACGAGAGCGCCTCTAAGTTCGTTCATTATAGATTTGAGCGTATCGAGATCTGCTCCGTCTTTTAGTTTTTGACGAAGGTCGCCAATCAACATTTCAGAACGTGATTTTTCACCTGCGGTTACTTTGTTTCCAAGCTCGCGAATCTGACGCTCGACCGAGTAGCAGATGGAGTCTGCTTCGTTGCGAACATCTGCTTCCTCTTTGCGAGTGCGGTCATCAGATGCATGCGATTCTGCTTCGCGCACAGCACGAGAGATATCGTCTTTGGTCATGTTTGTACTTGCTGTAATCGTAATCTTTTGCTCTTTGCCAGTAGACTGGTCGCGAGCTGTCACGTTTAAGATACCGTTTGCGTCGATATCGAAAGTAACTTCGACTTTGGGAACTCCACGGTTAGCTGGGTTGATACCATCCAAACGGAAGTTACCAAGCAATTTGTTATCGCGTGCCATGGGACGTTCTCCCTGAAACACATAAATATCAACTGCTGTTTGGTTATCTTCTGCAGTGGAGAATACTTCAGTTTTTCTAGTAGGAATTGTGGTGTTTCGCTCGACCAGTTTGGTCATAACGCCACCCATTGTTTCGATACCTAGAGAAAGCGGTGTAACGTCGAGGAGTACGACCCCTTTGACTTCACCACCAAGTACACCTGCTTGAATTGCAGCGCCTACGGCTACAACTTCGTCAGGGTTAACAGTTTGGTTAGGCTCTTTGCCACCGGTCAAACTGGCAACCAGTTCTTTGACCGCAGGAATACGAGTCGAACCTCCCACCAAAACGACTTCGTCCAAATTGGAATAATCCAATTTGGCGTCTTTAAGTGCTTGCTCCATGGGCTGGCGGCAGCGCTCGACCAGACTTCTGGTCAATTCGTTGAAGCGAGCACGGGTCAAAGTCATTTCAAGGTGCTTGGGACCAGAAGCATCTGCTGTTATAAATGGAAGAGAAATATTGGTTTCAGTAACCGAAGACAATTCAATTTTTGCTTTTTCAGCCGCTTCTGTCAGACGTTGAAGAGCTTGACGGTCTTTTCTTAAATCTATTCCTTCTAGTGTATTAAATTCATCGGCAACCCAAACCACAATAGCGGAGTCGAAATCATCTCCCCCTAGGTGAGTGTCGCCCGAGGTGGACTTAACTTCAAAAACGCCATCGCCCACTTCAAGGATAGATACATCGAACGTTCCACCACCCAGGTCAAAGACCAGGATCATTTCGTTGTCTTTCTTGTCCATACCATAAGCCAGCGCTGCTGCTGTCGGCTCGTTGATGATACGCAGAACTTCTAGTCCGGCGATTGTGCCAGCGTTCTTGGTGGATTGACGTTGCGAGTCGTTGAAATAAGCTGGAACCGTAATGACTGCGCTTGTAACCTTTTCGCCCAGATATTTCTCGGCGTCTTCTTTCAATTTACGTAGTGTCATGGCAGAAATTTCTTCAGGTGAATAATCTTTGCCCTGGATGCTGACCTTACAGCCACCATCTACACCTTCTTTGACAATGTAAGAAACCATTTTCTTTTCATTGTCTACTTCTGAAAAGCGACGTCCCATGAAGCGCTTGATTGAATAGACTGTATTTTCAGGATTTAAGACTGCCTGACGACGAGCCAACTGCCCGACCAGTCTTTCGCCGGATTTGGTGAAGGCGACGACCGAAGGAGTTGTTCTGCCTCCCTCAGCATTTGAGACCACGGTGGGTTGACCCCCTTCCATGACTGCTACCACGGAGTTAGTAGTTCCCAAATCTATGCCGACTGATTTACCCATTATCTTTGAAACTCCCTATGCTGCTTCAATTCTGGCGGAGACACCAAATTATACTTGTAGTAAGCGATTGACATGCTCACTTTATTGATTCGTGCCCGTATAGTCGATAAATACTACTAAAGATCCTTTACAGTTTGATCAATAAAGAGGCTCTTTGCAGACAAATATCTGCAAGATTTCCCACATTGTGCCCACTAAAACGATCCTTGCTCACCTTTTCAACCGCCAAGTAAAAATATTTATCCACCTATTTAATTACTTGTTGAAGTTCAACTCTTTGTCCTATGGCAAGTGGGAGCACTTCGACTCTGGATTCATTATCTTTGGCAAGCTTCATTAAATGAGAAGGTTGGTACCGATAAAAAACTTGTTCGCCAAGGGGTTGCCAGTGCATTGGCACAAGACGCTTAGCATTCAACTCTTCGGCAATTTTCAATGCTTCCTCTGGAGAGGCCGTGGCATATTTTCCGCCAATAGGTAGAAAAGCTGTATGCACCGGATGACCCGCGAGTGCCTTTGCAATATCAGCGCTATAAATGGTGGCACCGGCATGATAATACCCTTCAAAATAATATCCATTGACTGGTTTGCCTGGAGCTCGGCTGCGGGCAAACATCGCTATGATTGTTTTGCCCAGACGATTGAGGGGATGCAAGGCGGGAACAGCAGTGATCTTGGTATCACCATAGTAAAGCGACTGCCCGACATCTAAAGGCAAAAACGCTTCGGCCGGAACTTTCTTTTTGTATTTGCGACGAAGCCAGTTCACAAGTGCTTTTGGTGCCACGAACTGACACTTCCACATTTCGTAAAGCTTGGGTGTGAGCAAAACACCGTGATCGAAATGTCCATGACTAAACAAAACTAGATGACCAGGCTGCAGATTAGCAAGGTCGCCTGGACTGGTGAAATATGGGTCAATATAAACCCTAAGATTGGTCAACTCTACTTGTACAGCGCTATAACCGAAATAGGTCAGGCTCGACATCAGTAATTCAGCTCGAAGAGGACCAACAAAACGGCATCGTAACACTTTTATCTGAACAATAAGCGAAAACTAGTAAAATCATAGGTTCGTGAGCGCGCGCAAAGCCCTTGACAGGCGGGACAAAATGAAAAACGCAAAACACCTTAATTTCAGTCTACTTACAACAAGTCTGCTTTTGGCAACCTTTTCTTTATCGGTGCCTCTAAGTGTGTTTGCACAAGACGCCCCTGCAAAAGACGAAGTGCAAGCTAAAGACGCCGCTCAAGCAAAAGATGTGGCCAAAGATGAGGGTCTCAAGAAAAGTAAGACAAAAGAATTCTTCAAGTATTTAAACCCGATTCCAGAAAAGAATTACACAAACGAATCGCAGGACCGTGTAATCAAGAAAAGAAAATTCAAACCTATCGCATTCCCTGGCGCCAAGCCGATTCTGAATCCCGAACTAGGATTGTTTGCCATAATTCCTACCGAAAAAACTTCGGATATCGCTTTTATGGATGAGCTTGCGGCTCGCCCTGACGTCAATGGTCTATCTATTATGGTGCCGTGGCAGAGCATAGAAAAGACCGAAGGCGAGTGCGATTTCAGCGCCATCGACCAGGCTTTAGAAGTAGTAAAAAAACACAACAAGACCTTAATCTTGCGCGTGACCACTTGTGGACTAAACGATGGCGTTAAATCAGACACACCCGATTGGGTTTTTCAAGCTGGCGTAAAAACTTTGACTTATAAAGATAGCGAAGGAAAAGAGCATCAGGCGCCAATCTTCTGGGATGGCACTTATATGGCTAAATGGAGCAATTTCATCTCAAGCCTAGGTGAGAAATATGACAACAACAAATACATTCACAGCGTTGGCATCACTGGCGGTGGCGTACTTGGATCTACTTTAGTGGTTCCAGATTTTGCCGTATTTGAAGATCAAGATTCGGAAACACTTGCTCAAGAAGGCGCTGCCGGAGCGACAAGCTCAAAATCGGCATATGGAGAATTGTGTAGCATTTTGCGCAAAGAGCACAAAATGAGCGAACGCCAGTTAGTCGAACACTGGAAATATGTGGGAGACATTTTCCCTAAAGCATTTAAAAATGTCCCTTTGAATTTCGACATCAATCCTCCCCTGCTTGGTCGCAAAGGGCAGGACGCACTGGATGAAATCTCGGATTATCTTGTATATAGGTATGGACAGCGCGTTTATCTCACACGTCAAAATATCAAGAATGCAAAGCACGGATTTGATCAGTATCGCGTTTTCTTGAAATTCCATCCTGACACATTAACCGGATACAGACTGCGTCCAGATTTTGATTTAACCGAAGCGCCTAAGTTAGTGCATATGGCTGGTGAAGACGGAATAAGTT
>JACCDG010239907.1_pt1 | contig 91723 bp, 101 predicted proteins | sample 7442471 | NCBI WGS metagenome assembly JACCDG01 (sample SAMN15323444, study PRJNA562643) | freshwater metagenome | isolation source: river surface water | place: USA:Blue River Watershed | collected 2017-08-17 | reverse complement strand
ATAAGGGTTTACCTAAGGGTCCGATAAGTAATCCAGGTATAGAAGCTATAAAGGCTACAATAGAACCAGTTTCATCAAAATACTATTTCTATCTCACTGGCAGGGATGGAAAAATGTATTACGCTACCACCTACGAAGGTCATCTATTAAATATTAGTAAGTATTTAAGATAAAAAACTTGCCCGCCTTTATGGGGCGGGCTGGTTTGTGTTGGGGGGACCACGAGGGTCCCTATTTGAAATACTTGAATGGCGTGTAGTCGCGCACGAATGGTGCGCTCTTGTCAGTGCCTACCTCGATGAGGTAGTTGTCCAGAACATTCGTGCCGGACGTGACAGGGAATTCCGTTCTCATCAATGTCGGAAGCGGATCAGCTGGTATTGTTTCAACCAACTTCTTCTCAACAATGACGGATTGGATTTGCCTACGGTGGACTATGCTGAGGTATCCACCGGCATCCTCGTATGTGCCAAGGACTTGGTAGAGTCCGTTTGTCACTGATGTTATAGTTGGGACTGTGGAGTCCGAGTGCATTACCCGTTTTGCCATTTTGTAAAAGCTAAACGGGATGATGATTGCACAGAACACGACCGTCACCAACAGACTCCACCTCCTGGCCTTGATGGCGAGGTAGATGCTCGTGATGATCATCGCGGTGGTTGAGATGACGAAGATCGTTGATACGGTTAAGTACATTTCAATTCTAGGTTTGAAATGAGCTCCATTGCTCAAATCCGATATATATTATATACTAAACATACATAAAAGTCAAGGTATGCTGAAAACAAGAAATATGAAGGTATATATAGGTATGTCAGGTGGAGTTGATAGCTCTGTTTCTGCTGCTTTGCTTAAAAAAGCGGGGTACGACGTAACTGGAGTATTTATAAAAGTCTGGCAACCAGATTGGATAAACTGTACATGGAAGGAAGACAGAATGGATGCCATGAGAGTAGCTGCCAAGCTTGAAATACCATTTATCACCCTTGATCTAGAAAAGGAATACAAGGAAGAGGTAGTAGACTATATGATAAGTGAATATAGGGCTGGGAGAACACCAAATCCTGATGTGATGTGTAATCGTTACGTAAAGTTTGGAGGGTTTTACGACTGGGCTATGAAACAAGGAGCAGACTTTGTCGCTACCGGTCACTATGCTCAAGTTATAGATGGAAAGCTCATAGCAGGCAACGATAAAAACAAGGATCAGACATATTTCCTCTGGACATTAAACAAGGAACAATTGGGTAAAACTATATTCCCCGTAGGTAACATTGAGAAACCAGAGGTAAGAAAATTAGCTAAAAAGTTCAATTTACCTAATGCAGAGAAGAAAGATAGCCAAGGACTATGTTTCATTGGAAAAATAGATATTAAAGAATTTTTATCCCACTACATTGATTCAAAGAAAGGAGATGTTCTAAATATAAATGGAGAAGCAATTGGTGAACATGATGGTGCTTTTTTCTTTACCATCGGAGAACGACATGGATTTAATATTCTAAAAAAGACTCCCAATGATGAACCATATTATGTCGTCTCAAAAGATATTAAAAAAAATACAATTACTGTGGCTAACAAAAATGCAGAAGGGAATTTACCAAATGGAATTACTAGAATTACTCTAAGAGACATTAATTGGAATCAAGGTAAATCATTAATTGGAAAAAAGTTACATGCACGAGCACGATACAGAGAGACTCTACAAGAAATATTGTTTGTCGATGAGAAGACAGTAGTATTTACAGATCCTCAGTACACAATTTCTTCTGGACAGTCATTAGTATTTTATGATGGAGAGATTTGTCTTGGTGGGGGAATTATTGATTGAAAAAAAGTACTTATAGGTGTAGTCTGTTGGTAGATGATCGTCAATCATCAATAGCAGTAATCAAGCTGCTGTTTACCATATAGGGCTTATGAAAGTTGAATTAGTCGGTATATTCTTCACCTCCCTCGTTCTGATTTGGTGGGTAAGTACTGAGAGACAACGAAAAAAGGAGAATCTGAAGCACTTTGTTAAGCTCGTCCTGTCTCCAGTCGAGACGATGGGTGTGATGGAGATTAGGATTGAACTCTCACAGCGCGGTATTACAGTAACTGACTGTACATTGTACTCAGTTATCCGGGAGATGGTTAAGCATGGGGAAATAGCACGTACACTAGATCCATGCTACGGACTCAATCAACCAATTCAAAAGTGGCGACTCACGCTATAACAGCTTTGATAAGATGAAAACTTTTATCTTTCTGATTCCGCTCGGAATTGTCATGTATTCAATATGGATGCAGCAATGCGCTGGAAACCATATCCTCAAATTCATGAAGGACGGTTACCGATACAGACTAAGTGACATCCAAAGAAGTCTTCGCAACAGTCATATTTACGTTTTCGATTTCCAGCTGCGAAGGATTCTTGATCTCATGATACGAGATCATCTTGTGGTCGTGGAAGAACAATATGATCTTGGAGTGACTCCGATATCAAGGAGAAACTTCTACGGTAGGTTGATCAACTAGCATCAACAACAAGTTAGCAGAAAGCAATTGCCCCACCCTACGGTGGGGTTTTTCGTTAATTAAACATCTGATATAATAATTCCATGAACCACCTCATAACCATAACTAAAGCCGATGGAACAAAAGAGCTATTCGAAGAACAAAAGCTAGTTGATTCCCTTAAAAACGCTGGTGGTAGTGATGAAATTATTGATGACATCATAGAGCACGTAGCCAAGGAAATGTACGATGGTATGCCGACTAGTGAAATATATTCAAGGGCATTTAAGCTACTTCGTAGTCACTCTATGCCAGTCGCTATCAAATACTCTTTGCGTAGAGCACTCTCCGAACTTGGTCCAGACGGATTTCCTTTTGAAAAATATGTTGCCAAGATATTTCAATCTTGGGGCTATGAGACATTAACTGATCAGACTGTATTAGGTGTTTGTGTGCCACATGAAGTTGATGTGGTTGCTTGGAACAAAGACAAACTAATGATGGTTGAAGCTAAGTTCCATAATGAGCTCGCTTTGAAATCTGATCTGAAAGTAGCGCTATATATAAAAGCTAGATTTGATGATCTACGGGGAAATATGTTTAATTACGGCGGAGTAGTTAGAAAACTGGATGAGGGTTGGTTAATTACTAATACAAAGTTCACTGATCAAGCAATACGCTATGGTGAGTGCAACGGTATTAAAATGCTAGGCTGGAACTATCCTCATAAAGGTAATTTACAAGATATAATTGAAGAACTACACCTTCATCCATTTACGTGTTTAATATCTCTTTCCAATTCTCATAAAAAGGAGCTATTAAAGAAGGGCATTGTGCTTTGTACTGATATATATAATAATGCAAAGATATTAGATGAGATTGGTATGAATCAGAAAGAAAAGGACGAGGTGCTGGCTGAAATCAAGACTGTATGCGGAATAAATTAATTAATTCACTTAACTCTACTCACAACAAACTTCACTCAAACTACGAGAAGGCCTTTTGGGATAAGTATATGGGTATTGTGAAAGATGGAAAGAAAATGAATGCTGCACTAGAAAAACGTGATGCCTTTCGTTCTAACAAAAAACTAAAGGAAAAAGTAGAGAAAGCAATACTTGTGAGTAAAGGAGAAGAGAAAAGAAGGTTACAGATATGGGATAAGTTTTTTGGCTTGTATCAAACACCAGATGAAGCGATTCCTGTTCGTAAACAAATTGCAATTCTAGAAGAAAAGATTTTAAAAGCACATAGTAGTAGGAAAGAGGGATATATAGATCCAAATACTAATATATTTGTCGAAGCGTCTAGAAACAAGATGAGGACATTGATGCGTACTAACCCAGATGAAGCTATCAGAAAAGCGTGTTTTGATGCTCTAGAGAAACTTCCTCTTGATACGATTGATACATATATAGAGGTGATTAAGCTAAGAAATCAATATGCAAATATTCTAGGTTTTGAGGATTTTTATGCGTATAAAGCAAAGCTGGACGAGGGAATGACAAAGGAAGAATTGTTTAAAGTCTTCGATCTGATATATGAAAAGACAAAATACGGTTTCAAGAATATTAGAGAATTGGAAAAGGAAAAACCTGGATTAAGAAAGCCATGGAACTTTGGATACATGATGACTGGAGATTTTACAAAAGAGGAGGATAAGTATTTCCAATTTGAAAATGTTATATCTCTTTGGGGAAGATCTTTTTCGGCTTTGGGTATAGGGTACAGAGGAGGTACTTTGAAGCTTGATCTTCTTGATCGCAAAGGTAAGTGGGATAATGGTTTCTGTCACTACCCAGAACTTGTAAGATATGATACAAAGGGTAATTTTCTTCCTGGCTCTGCTGGATTTACTTCTACCGCTATTCCATCACAAATTGGTTCTGGTGTTGATGGTATTGATACTGTCTTTCATGAAGCAGGACATGCTGCAGATAGATTAAACTCAATTCAAAAAGATTCATGTTTGAATACAGAATATCCTCCAGCTTCTGTATCGTGGGCGGAAACACATAGTCAATTTATGGATACAATTTCAAGTAGTATTGAATGGAAAATGAGGTACGCCAAGGATAAGGAGGGTAATGCATATCCATTTGAACTTTTTGAAAGAAAGTTAAAGGCAACACATCCACTTATTTGTTTGGATATGATGCATATTAATTTTGTTATGGAGTTTGAAAGAAGGATATATGAATGTAAAAATCTAACAAAGGAGTTTGTCATAGAAACAGCTAAAGATGTGAATCGTAAATATTTTGATAGGTCAGAGGATTCAATATCAATATTGAATGTTCCACATATATATACTTGGGAAAGCTCCGCATACTATCATGGCTACGGTATAGCTGAATTAGCGCTTAATCAATGGAGAGAATATTTTTTTGATAAGTATGGATATATAGTAGATAACCCAAAGGTTGGAAAGGAAATGATTAAGGTTTGGGAACTTGGTTCGCTGTATACAACAAGAGAATTTGTAAAAATCGCTACTAAAAAAGAATTAAAACCAGATGCATACATTAGAAATATCACTAGATCTATGGATGAAATGCTTAGGGTGGCAAAAGAGAGAATCCGAAAGTTATCTAAGGTACCATTGTATACAAAACCAGTAAAACTAAATGCAAAGATCATGCTAGTTCATGGTAAGCAAGTAGTAGCTACTAATAAAAAGAGTTTTGAAGATATGGAAGAGAAGTACAGGAAGTGGATATTGAAAAACAAATAATTGACTAATATATAAAATAGTCGTAGTATTTATTTTAGAAAATTGGCTGCGGGAATCGACCTCTTAGTCAACCAGGAGCTCGACTCCGCAACCAAAGGATACATGAAGGCGATGCTTGAGGGCCTAACGCTTCTCGTATCGGTGGTGGTAGTAGTGGCAATTGTGTTGCTGCTTGCAATCACCACTAGAGGAGATCCATTTGGAGATCCATCCCTAGAGGAACTCTGAAGAAGAGATGGGCGGGTGTGCTTTGCACACCCGCTTCTTCGTACTTAATATTTAATGTATTTTATGCTAAACTCCTGTCATGACATCAAGTGAAATACGTAGTAAATTCCTTAATTTTTTTGAGAAAAGAGGGCACGTTATAATCCCTTCTGCTTCTCTAGTAACTCCAGATGAAAAGGGTGTGACTAATTCCACACTCTTTAATACCGCAGGCATGCAGCCTCTAGTGCCGTATCTTCTCGGAAAAGAACATCCAAAGGGCAAGAGATTAGTTGATTCACAAAAGGTTTTACGTACTGTTGATATTGATGATATTGGGGATAAAACACATGCCACATTTTTTGAAATGCTCGGTAACTGGTCCCTTGGCGACTATTTCAAAACAGATGCAATAAATTGGAGTTATGAATTTCTTACATCAAAAACTGAAGGACTCGGTCTTGATCCTAGACGCCTATATGTAACTGTATTTGAAGGTGATGAGAATGCTCCTAGAGATGAGGAAGCTGCGGATATTTGGAAGGAGATTTTTAAGAAGAATAATATAGAGGGTAATAGGATTTTCTATTTACCCGCAAAGAATAACTGGTGGGAAGCAGGAGATAATGGTCCATGCGGTCCAGATACTGAAATGTTTTATGATGTATCAAATACCTATGGCGGTAGAGGTCTTACTCATGATGAATATGTAAAGGCTGATGATGTAAGACATGTGGTGGAGGTCTGGAATGATGTATTTATGCAGTATGAGAAGAGGGATGGAAAGATAGTTGGTAAATTACCAAAACCATCTGTTGATACCGGAGCAGGGCTAGAAAGACTCACTATGACCTTACAAGGTGTTGATAATATATACGATACTGACCTACTCAAACCATTGATGGATGAAATAAAGAGTAAATCTAGTAAATGGGATCTAAAATCAGCAAGAATAATTGCTGATCACATCCGTTCCTCTGTTTTTTTAATTGCAGATGGTGTTCTTCCTTCAAACACTGACAGAGGATATATCCTAAGACGTCTTTTGAGGCGTGCAATTATGAATGCACAGCATTTAGGATTGAAAGAATACAGTTTGAAGGATCTTGCTGTTGTCGTTGCTGGTGTGTATAGAGATTCATATCCAGTCATCGGATCTAATTTAGATCATATTCAACATGAAATTAATCAGGAAGAAGAAAAGTTCAGAAAAACTCTAGAAAAGGGATTAAGGGAATTTGAGAAAGGAGTAGATGCTTTTACACTTTTTTCAAGTTACGGTTTTCCACTTGAATTGACTCTAGAGCTTGCAAAGGAAAAGGGAATTAAGGTTGATATAGAGAAATTTAACCAAGAATTTAAAAAGCATCAGGACCTATCCCGTTCCGGAGCTGAACAAAAGTTTAAAGGAGGTCTTGCTGATACAAGTGAAATGTCAGTAAGATATCATACTGCTACACACCTACTCCATCAAGCATTACATGATGTTCTTGGAGAGGGTGTGGGTCAGAAGGGTTCAAATATAACTCCAGAGAGACTACGTTTTGATTTCTCTTACGATAAGAAAATGACAGATGAAGAGAAGAAGAAAGTAGAAGATATTGTTAATGAGAAGATTAAACAAGCACTACCTGTACAAAATATAAGTCTACCAAAGGCAGAGGCAGAAAAAACAGGCGCGAGACATTTCTTTGGTGAAAAGTATGGAGATACAATTTCAATATACTATATCGGTAATGATCTTAAATCAGCATATTCAAAGGAGTTCTGCGGAGGTCCACATGTAAAGAATACTAATGAGCTAGGCGTATTTAAAATTCAAAAGGAAGAAGCTTCATCTCAAGGTGTTAGAAGAATAAAAGCTATTTTGATTTAATATTGCATGGTATAATATTCGCATTATGTTTAAGCTTTTTTCTAATGGAAGAAACAAAGTTCTTGATGTCATTCTAGACATTCAAAGTGGGCTAGTTAGAGCATCTGTAGTCTATGGAGGTAATCAAATACTTTCTGTTGTCACTAAGTCTTTTAGTAATAAAACAGAGATAGTAAATCTTGAGCATTTAAATAAGAAGACTTTTAAACTCATATCTGATGTTTTGGAGCATATATCAAAAGATGTTGGTAATAGAAAGATTGGAAATATAAGGGTAATACTATCCATGCCTTGGATAAATACAAAACTAAAGACTGTCCAGGTTAAGTTTGAATCTGAAACCAAAGTCACATCTACCCTTATGTCTGAAATTATCAAAGGAGAGCTAAATAATGATAATAAGAAAAATGATATATTTCCGATTGAGCAAAAAGTATTTGAAATAAGATTGAATGGGTATCCCACTCTAGATGTTGAGGATAAGTATGCACATATACTTGAACTATCAATATCAACCTCTTTTTCACCATCTATTTTCATAGAAAAACTTAAAGTGCATCTTTCGAAATACCTTAACTACAAAGAGCATTCATTCCATTCTGGACTATTACTACAATATTCAGCCTTGAGAGAAATTCTTAAGGATAAGAATGAATTTATCTATATACATATACATAGAGAATTGACTGATATGATAGTTATAAAGGAAGGATTGTGTAGACATATCGCCACACTTCCTTTTGGAATATCAACTTTGTTAAAAAAAATAGCTAATAGCAATAAAGAGAATATGGATACTAGCGATTCAATACTCTCTCTTTATCAAGGACACAAACTGAGTGAGGTAGAGATGGGACGTATAGATAAGATTACTACACCGCTTATGAATAAATGGAGTAGTGATTGTATAAATTCAATTAAGAACAGTCTTGATATAACCAGTATACCGAGAACTGTATATCTTTCCGCACATAGCCACTTCGACCTGTTTAAAAGTGCACTTTCAATTAATCAGATAAATTTTAGTATAAATCAGTATGATTCAATTGATATTGGTGATAAGGTTGTATATGGTAAAGGCTCAGCAGAAAGTAATATGATGAAGATATACACATTTGCCTTAAACAATATGTTATAATAATCTTAAATTTGTATGGCCATAAAAAAAGTAGTACAAGATATAGTCCCTGGTGAAAGACGTTCAATACGTAAGATTACTATTGAGCGTGATGAGGATCCAAAAACAAGTCCTAAAACTACTACTAGAAGAAAGATCGTTCAACCTATAGAAGAAGTAGATGAAATAGTAGAAGAGGAGATAATAGAAAAGATACAAAGTAGAAAAAATAAACCAGTAAATAACTCTAAACCTGGTAAAAAAACTCTAATAGCTTTTGGTATTACTCTTGTATCTATTCTGATCATCGGCATCGCCTTGTCGCTTTCATATTCTAAGGCTGTTGTTACCATAACTCCAAAAGTTACAAATTTTGATGTCAATGGAACATTTACAGCTAAAAAAGTCGGTCCTAGTAACATGACTGATGATTTCACCTATGATGTAGTAACTGCGACTGATGAAGTTAAGCAGAGTATAGCTGCTGTAAAGGGTGCGCTCGTTCAGACAAAGGCAAAAGGTACAGCGATTGTATACAATAACTATAGTGCCTCATCTCAAACCCTTGTTGCTGGTACTAGGTTAGCTACTTCAGACGGACTTGTGTATAGAACATCTTCAACTGTAGTTGTTCCTGGTAAAAAGACTAGTGCAGGTAGTATAGCTGTAAATATAGTAGCTGATCAGGTTGGAGATAAGTACAATATAAAGGTAGCAGACTTAAAAACCGATCTTAAACTACCTGGATATCAGGGAACACCGAAGTATGCCGGTTTCTATGCTCGTCTAAAGACTGATCTATCTGGCGGATACTCTGGAAACAAGATGACAATTGATCCTGTAGTAAAGGCTGAAACAATAAAAAGTATGCAGGAAAAGCTAAAGACTCAATTAGTTGAGAAACTCACAAATGTATTAACCCCTAATACGATACTATATAAAGATTCATACACTTTTGACTTCAGTTTTCCTGAGCCAGTAATGAAAACAACTTCAGAAGCGGAGATAGTAATTAAGGGCACAATATACGGAGCGGTATTTAATGATGAACAACTAATAAAGAGTATAGCGGGCAAGGAAATTAGAAAATTCCCATCAGATACATATTCAATCGAAGGGGATAGAGAACTTACATTCGGAATATCTAATTCTAAAGATTTCTCAGCAAAGAAAGGTACACCACTAATATTTACACTAAAGGGACCAATATCTATAACCGGTACAATATCAGAAAAGAAGCTAAAAAATGAACTCAAGAGTATAAAATTAAAGGATAGTTCAGCTGTTTTTGCTAAGTACCCATCTATAGCTAATGCATATGCATTAATAACCCCATTTTGGCTTAGAACCTTTCCAAGCTCAGAGGATAAGATTAGTATAGAGTATAGGCATTGACTTTTAACCAGTACTTCTGGTAGTATAGATAAACGCGAAATTTAATGGATTCCAAGATCAATAATAGCTCTAAACAAAAGTCAACAACCACTGCATTCGGTGTAGTAACCGAGGCATTACCAGATACTTTGTTTAGGGTAAAAATTGATGGTAAGGAAGAAGTACAGCTTGCGTATTTAGCAGGTAAAATGCGAATGCATCGTATTAGAGTGCTGATTGGAGATAAGGTAGAACTAGAATTAGATCCGTATGGAGGCAGAGCGCGCATTACAAAAAGATTTTAATAGTAATACCTAAAATTTTAAATAAAAATGAAGGTCAAGGCATCAGTAAAGAAAATTTGTCCAAAATGTAAAGTAGTTCGAAGAAAGAGCTATGTATATGTTATATGCAAAGCTAACCCTAGACATAAACAAAGACAAGGCTAATAATCATAAACATGAGAATACTCGGTATAACAATTCCAGATACAAAAAGACTTGATATTGCACTCACTGTTCTATACGGTGTTGGTAGATCACGTGCAAAGGATATACTAGTTCAGGCTAAAATTGATCCAAAAATTAAATCAAAGGATCTCTCTGTTGATCAGGAAAATGAGATCAGAAAGATTATCGAGTCATTTAAAATTGAGGGAGACCTTAAGCGTGAGGTCGCATCAAATATAAAGAGACATAAAGATATTAAGACATATAGAGGTATGCGTCATGCAAGACACCTTCCAGTAAGGGGTCAGAGAACAAAAACTAATTCAAGAACTGTACGTGGTAACATCAGAAAGACTATGGGTTCAGGTAGAAAAAAGGAAGAGAAGAAATAATAAATAAATAACATGGCAAAAAAGACAACTGTTACAACCGAAAGTTCAGAATCAAAGGAGAAGGCTCCAAAGGTAAATTCTTCAAGTAAGAAGCGTTTGGATTCTGGTATTTTGCATGTTCAGTCTACATATAACAATACTAAGGTTCTTCTAACTGACACAGATGGAAACGCTGTACTATGGTCATCATGTGGAACCCTAGGATTTAAGGGCGCTAAGAAAGGTACACCTTTCGCAGCTGCAAAGGTTGGAGAAACTCTAGCTCTTAAGGCAGAGACTCTAGGTCTAAAAGATATTCAGGTAATAGTAAAGGGAGTAGGTTCAGGTCGAGAATCAGCAATCCGAGGATTTATTTCTCGAGGTGTAAATATCTCATCAATTAAAGATGAAACACCAGTACCTCATAATGGACCTCAGCCTAAGAAGCCGAGACGAGTATAATAATTAATTTTTATGAAAATTGGACCAAGATATAAAATTGCAAGAAGACTAGGGGTGAGTGTTTTTGAGAAAACTCAGACACAGAAATTTGCTGTGCGAACAGAGCAAAAGAAAGCTGCTAGTAAATCATCTAAACCTAGAACAAAGAGTGATTACGGTCTAGGACTTTTGGAAAAACAGAAGGCAAGATATAGCTATGGTATAACAAGTAAGCAATTTGGTAATTATATTATCAAAGCTACAGAATCAAAGGGTAATTCAAGTGAAAAACTCATTAATCTCCTAGAGGGTAGATTCGACAATGTTGCCCTAAGAGCAGGATTTGCAACTACACGCCAGGCCGCTAGACAGGTTACATCTCACGGCCACCTAACAATTAATGGAAAGATTGTAACTATACCTTCATACCAAGTGAAAGTAGGTGATGTTATAGGTATTCGTGAAGGAAGTAAAAAGAAAGCCCTATTCAATACTCTAGATGAAAGACTAAAGACAATTAAAATTCCATCATGGTTGAAACTCAATTTTGATAAGAAGGAAGTTACGGTTGAGGGTATACCGCATGTTGCACCGACGGAGCTGATGTTTAATGTAGGAGCAGTTTTGGAATTTTATAGTCGTTAATTAAATTTTAATAAAAAATATATGTCAAATCATTCAATCATTGTTCCATCAAAGCCGAAGATAATCCGAGAGGAGGGTTTTAGTGGTATATACGAAATTGACGGCCTATATCCTGGATACGGACACACACTAGGTAATTCACTTAGAAGAATAATTCTTTCATCACTTCCTGGTGCAGCAGTTACAAGAGTAAAGATAAAGGGAGCAGAGCATGAGTTCTCAACTATTGAGGGAGTAAAAGAGGATGTTATCGCTATACTTCTAAATTTAAAGAAGCTAAGAATTAAGATAATAACTGATGAGCCACAAACAATTACACTAAAGGCAAAGGGTGTTAAGACATTAACTGCTAAGGATATAACAGTACCTGGACAGGTAGAAATTTTGAATCCAGATCTACATATCGCGACTCTTACAGACAAGTCTTCAGAATTTGATATGGAGATCTCAGTAGAAAAAGGACTCGGTTATGTATCAAAGGATATCCTAACAAAGGATCGTGTTGATATCGGAACTATATCTCTTGATGCAACCTTTACTCCAATCAAGAAAGTAAACTATGAAGTTGAAAATATGCGTGTTGGAGACAGAACAGACTTCAATCGTCTAAGAATCTCAATTGAGACAGATGGTACTTTAACTGCAAGAGAAGCTCTTGAGGACTCAATCAAGCTTATGATCATGCAACTTAAGTCAATTGTTGGATTCAAGGAAGAGGAAATTGTAGAAGACACAAAGGAGGAAGTATCTGAAAATTCTAGTGATACACCAAAGCAAGAAATGGACGTCGAATTCCTTAAGACTAGAATCGATGCAATTGGTCTTTCACCAAGAACAACAAAAGCTCTTACAAGTGCCAATATAAGAACAATTGGTGGATTAGCAAGAAAGAAGGAGGTAGACATCCTAGATATCGAAGGTCTAGGAAGTAAGGGTATACAGGAGATTAAGAAGGTATTGTCACAATACGGAATTACATTAAAATAATAATATGAGACACCATTCAGTAAAAAGAAAATTCGGACTAGAAAAAGATGCACGTAATGCATTAATGAGATCTTTGGCTAGAAATCTAATTAATGAGAGTCGTATAAAGACAACTCTAGCTAAAGCTAAGGAATTAAGACCTTATGTCGAGAAGCTTGTAACAAAAGCAAAGACAGGTACTGTTGCTTCTAGACGAGTAGTAATTTCAAAGCTAGATGGAGAAAAGGAAGCAAAAGTTCTTTTTGATACACTTGCAAAGAAGTATGCAGATCGAAAGGGTGGATATACTCGTATTATTAAACTTTCTCCACGAGCGCTAGATGCAGCGCCAATGGCATTGATTGAATTTGTATAATATTAAAAATATGAACCACACAATAGACGCACAAGGAAAGAAATTAGGAAGAGTTGCAAGTGAAGCAGCAAGTTTGCTAATTGGAAAGAAAACTGTAAATTTTGTAAGAAATAAGGTTTCAGGAGTAAAGGTAAGTATAATCAATACAAGCAAAGCTGATTTTAGTGTAAAGAAAATGAAGGAAAAGGAATATGTAACCTTTACAGGGTTCAGAGGAGGACTTTTCACTGAATCTCTTGAGCACCTAATCAACAGAAAGGGAGCTAGTGAGGTTTTTGAGAGAGCAGTATACAGAATGCTTCCTTCAAATACACTTAGAAAGCAGATGATGAAAAATTTAACAATTACAGAATAATATGACAACAATGAAAGCGGACAAATACATAGAAGCTATAGGGAGAAGAAAGACAGCATCTGCTCGTGTTCGTATTACTCCTGCTGCAAAGACATCTTATGATATCAATGGAAAAACTATTGAAGAATATTTCCCAACAAAAGAGCTGCAAATGATGGCATCTGAATCAATGAAAGAGGCCAAACTAACTGAAACTAAGTTTAAGATTACAGTTGTTACAAAGGGAGGAGGAATAAGTGGACAAGCTGATGCAGTAAGACATGGTATAGCTCGTGCATTAATTGAATATGATAAAGAGCTAAGAGGAAAGTTAAAGAAGGCAGGGCTTCTAAAGAGAGACCCAAGAGCTAAGGAAAGACGTAAGTTCGGACTTAAGAAAGCGAGAAAGAGTCCACAGTGGTCTAAGAGATAAAAAAGTTGCCTGGGGTTTACCCAGGCGCTTTTGTTTGTGGACCAATCATCCAATCGGTGTAATTGGAATTGATCCAAGTGTCGATACTAACCTTTCGGTAACAGGTACCTCTGACATAAGGGGTATACCTGTGTGTGTTTTGATTGCTAATGCGATCGAGTGTGGACTCCAATTGTTGTTGAGTTCAAAAGTAGATTGCTCTACTCTCCCTGAAGCTCGGTGGGTAATGGTGACCGATAGGACACATTCATCTCCCACAATCCTAGGCCAAAGATCAATCTGATCAATGACAAGGCGTTCATTCCCAAAGTATGAAAGGGCGTCAATTATATCCACACAAATCTTTTGAGAAATCTCATCATCGAATTCCAAACTTTTCCTTATCGTTATCTCTGCCATACAAACACTTTCTCTTTGAGGCACGGTTTTAGGTGCCATGGTTGCAGTTACCAATATGACAATACCATGTAACTTAAAATATTTGCAAATCTAAAATGGTTTAAGAGCTAATTAAAAAGCGACAAGGGAAAACCTTGCCGCTTTGCAATGTAGAAATGATATCGTCCTCACTGTCGTAAGGACTCGTATGCTGATGCAAGGCGCGAGTGGTAAGCAGCCTTATTGCTGATGAACTCCCTTACCTTCTCGACAATCGCCATTGTTAGGGTAGCGGTCGTTTGGTCCCCACTTAGCTTGAACTCATCTGAAACCTTCTGTGCGTAGTAGATACCGGCTGCTGGTTCCTTTATCTCAAGCCTTAACTTGTAGTGCAGACCAGTACGATCGCCATCCGGATCATTCGTACCATAAACCCCGACAAACACTATAATGTCCGCACTCTTGCCTAGTGTGTGGACAGCATCTGCAACTGCGGTGAATAGGCCTGCCTCAGATATACCACCTGGAACAGACTCAATAGTTATTTTTCTCATGGAACTATACTTTCTGGTGCTAAGCACCTATAATTTCTGCATTTCATGGTTGCAGTTACCAATATGACAATACCATGTAACTTAAAATATTTGCAAATCTAAAATTCTAACGTATACTATTTTATATGAAAGAAGAAAATGATATCACAATTGAAAAAGATGAAAATATCGATGATTCTGTAGTTGCGGAAGAAAATGCAATGGAATCAGTAAAGGCACTAAAGGAAAAGCTTAAAAAAGCTATTGAAGAGAAGCAGGAATATCTTAATTCCTGGCAAAAAGACAAGGCTGAGTTTCTAAATGCTAGAAAGAGAGACCAGGAAGCTCAGAAGGATTTTGCTAGATTCTCAAATGAAAATTTGATTGGTGAGCTAATACCTGTTCTGGATAGCTTCAATATGGCTATGGGGAACAAAGAGGTATGGGAGAAGGTAGATAAGAACTGGAGAGTTGGAGTAGAATATATTGCAAATCAGTTAAAGACTGTACTTGAGGGCTTTGGACTAAAGGAAATTGACCCTATGGGTAAACCGTTTGACCCTATGCGTGATGAAGCTATAGAGGATGGAAAGAATGGGAATACGGTTACGACTGTAGTTCAGAAGGGGTATGAATTGAACGGTAAGGTATTGAAAGCTCCTAAGGTAAAGATTGGGGAGACAAAATAGATACGAAAGAGCGCCAGATCATTCTGGCGCTCGTCAAACTAGGTTTATAGATAGCCTAGAACTGTTACTGACCGATGTAGACCATCTTAATTACTGTGTGCATGATGTATGCGGAGCCGACGGTGGCCGCTATCAGCACCAGTGAATATAGTAGGCTACCTCGTCTTTTTATCAAGGCCCTCACCTCCTCGTATGAGAAGTAGGCAAAAGCAACGACAGAGAAGTTCATGATGAGGAGGAAAATGCAAGGTGCAATATTCATACTACTTAATAGTACCATCTATAGTATATAATGTCAATACCACTGCATATGATTTAAAACTCAATGATTTGAGATATGAAAAGTTTGGGTATGGGTAGTAAATTTAATTAAATATAGACAAGCCTGAAATTCCTGTTATAATACAGACATGTTAGTAACTCAGAATAAAAATATAAATAGTATTTTTGAAAGAATCGTTCGAGATAAGAACGGTGTCCTATTTCGTGTACGATTTACTATAGTAAATGTAGATGGTAAACCTCAACCTCATGTTATATCTGCTGAGGCTTTAATACAGAATAAGGAGACAGTCATTTGCTTGCCAGAATTTAAGGAGAAAGTGTTTACAGAGTTTGAATATCTGCCTTCTTTTGTTTCAAAGATATCTCCATATTTTTATCTTGAATTTTTAATGAGTCAACCAACTAGGGCGCCGTCTATGTAAAAGAAAAGGTGGCGGTCTATAAGAGACTCGCCACCAATGAGATGTTCCAGGTACCTCAGACCTTGTTTACGACCAAGTAGATCACTCCGATAGCAATAAGTGCAACTTTTGCACATGCAAGAAAAAGAATGATCTCTGATGCCACAGAAAAGAGTGCATTAGTAAGCACAATGGTTACCAAAAAGAGCTTTCTCATGTAATATATATACTATAAAACATTAATAATGTCAAATTAAATAAAATCAATATGTCCAAAATAATCGGAATCGATCTCGGTACCACCAACTCAGCCGTCGCTGTGATGGAAGCTGGTACCCCTAAAATATTAGAAAACGCAGAAGGTGCACGTACAACTCCTTCCATCATTGCTATGTCAAAAACTGGCGAGCGCATGGTAGGACTTCTAGCAAAGCGCCAAGGAGTAACAAATCCAAAAAATACAATATATCAAATTAAAAGATTTATCGGCCACAACTTTGATGATCCAGCAGTACAAAAGGATCGCGCATCTGTTCCTTTTGAAATGCAGAAAAGTGCAACAGGAGGAATTGAAGTAAAGATGGGTGATAAATGGTACAGACCAGAGGAGATATCAGCTATGATTCTAGGAAAAATGAAAGCAGATGCAGAAGCTCGTCTAGGTTCACCAGTTACTGAAGCAGTTATTACCGTTCCTGCATACTTCAACGATGCACAGAGACAAGCAACAAAGGATGCAGGAAAGATTGCAGGACTCGATGTAAAACGAATTATAAACGAACCAACAGCTGCAGCTCTAGCATATGGCTTCGACAAAAAGAAAGATGAAAAGATCGTAGTCTTCGACTTCGGTGGAGGAACTTTTGATATATCAGTTCTAGAAGTGGGAGATGATGTTGTAGAAGTAAAATCAACTGATGGAGATGCTCACCTAGGAGGTAAGGATATTGATCAGAAGATCATCAACTGGCTTGCTGAAGAATTCAAGAAGCAAGAGGGAATTGATGTAAGAAAAGATGCTCTAGCTCTACAGAGATTAGATGAAGCAGCTGAAAAGGCAAAGATAGAACTTTCAACAGCTATGCAGACAGAAGTAAATATTCCTTTCCTAACATCTGGTGCTGATGGTCCAAAGCATTTGCTTGTAACTATGACACGAGCAAAGCTTGAAGAGCTTACACGTGAATTCATTGATCGAGCAATGGAGATTACGAAGCGTGCTATGAGTGCTTCACCATTTAAGATTGCAGATATTAATGAAGTAATCTTGGTGGGAGGTCAGACACGTATGCCAGCTATGCAAAAAGCTGTGAAAGATTTCTTCGGTAAGGAGCTACACTTAGGTGTGAATCCTGACGAGGTGGTTGCGGTAGGTGCTGCTATTCAAGGAGGTATACTAGCCGGTGATGTTAAGGGAGTGCTTCTCCTAGACGTTACACCACTCTCTCTAGCTATAGAGACAATGGGTGGAGTAGCTACAAAACTCATTGAAAAGAATACAACTATCCCTACCCAGAAGTCTCAAATCTTCTCTACAGCAGCAGATAACCAAACATCTGTAGAAATTCACATTACTCAAGGTGAAAGACCGCTATCAGCTGATAACAAATCATTAGGAAGATTTATTCTAGATGGTATAGCTCCAGCTCCACGTGGTATGCCACAAGTTGAAGTTACTTTTGATCTAGATGCAAACGGTATCCTTTCAGTTACTGCAAAAGACAAAGCTACAGGAAAGGCAAACAGTATAAAAATAACTGCTAGTTCAGGTCTTTCAAAAGAAGAAGTAGAAAAGATGAAACATGATGCAGAAGTAAATGCTGCTGAAGATGCAAAGAAGAAGGATATGATTGAAGCCAAGAATATGGCAGAGCAATTGATCCATACTTCAGAGAAATCTCTTAAGGATGCAGGAGACAAGGTTCCAGCTGATCTTAGAAAGAGCATTGAGGACAAGATTGCAGATGTTAAGAGTGCAAAAGATGGAACAGATTCTGCAAGACTAAAGACAACTTCTGATGCACTATCATCTGAGCTATCAAAGATTGGAGAAATACTATCCAAAGCTCAAGCACAGACACCACCAACTGGAGAGAACAAGGGTCCAGAGGGAGATGTAAAGGATGCAGAGTTTAAGGAGAAGAAGTAAATTAAAAGAAAGTAAAATTGAATATAAAAAGCGAAGCCGGCGTCCACTTGGGAGGCCGGCTTTCGTGTTCCAGGTAAGTCGTAGAGATGTGGACTATCTGTTCCTGGCGACAATTTCGACCAGATCAGTACTGGCAGGTCCACTTCTGTAAGGCATGAACTTAAACCTAAAGTGAACTCCATCGAATTGCAGCCTCTGATTGATCAGAAATAGGGGGTGCAGACGCTGATCTTCAGGAAGTTTGCTAGGAAATACATCATCTGCTCTTTCACACGCCCATTCACCTTGCTGAGTTTCTCCTTTTTTTCGAAACTTCTTGAGAAGGAGTTTGATTGATGGGGTGGCGAGTACTTGTATCTTTTTGACACTTGCTTCAATTTCAGCCCACCTGACTTCCTGATATGTGATAGAGTAGCCAGTCACTTCGATCGGAGACAATCTTTTTTCTCGCTTCCTTTCATGATCCTTCATCCAGGCCATGTCGGGGGAAATTGTACTCCAACACTCGAGATACAAACGATGGATTGATTTGGGGCCGAGCTGGGACCTCAATTGCCGATAGGTCATTGCCGAGAGTTTCTCGGTCGTAATCTCACGGTTGATTCTCCATACCGTGAGCAATTCCTTGATAACTGTCTCCTGTATTGCATCGACAACTCGCTCTAAAGTAGGGGTGGTCTTCATAAGCTTTCTCTAAACAAAAAGTTGAGTTTTCCAAAGAACTTTCGAGCATCCGCTCGTGTTCATATTGACTATTAGTAACACACTTATTATATAAAGTAAAGTTCAGATTACCCACACATATTTGGTATAATATACCCACTAATGCCCACAAGGCTCGCTCGATATTTTCTTAGGAGAGAGGAGAAATAGAGATTTTTATTTTGAATCAAACATATTAAGTCAGAATGACATTTTTTTATTAGATTATTAACTAACAAACTAAATATGAACACAAATATCATTAAAAATGATGATGGTAGGCTTGTAATATATACAAGTGCTAATGGGACAGTAGAATTGAGAGCTGACACAGATAAGGAAACAATTTGGGCAACACAGGCTCAGATTGCTGAATTGTTCGAAATTGATCAGTCGGTTGTGTCTAGACACATAAAGAATACACTCAGTGATGGTGAGGTGGATGAAAAAAGCAATATGCAAAATATGCATAATACTAATTCATATAAGCCAGTTACCTTATATTCACTAGACATCATCCTGGCAGTCGGATATCGTACTAATTCTTCAAAGGCAATTAAATTCAGACAGTGGGCCACTACAACACTTCGAGAGTATCTAATTAAAGGTATTGTTATTAACAATGAAAGAGTTAGTAATCTCCCAGATAGAATACTTAAGGATCTAGAAGAAAAGATTTCCTTCATTCAGCGCACTGTTAGAGAAAGAGAGTTAAGCCAAGGCGAGAGTAATAGCTTGTTGTCTGTAATACATGACTATGCTAATTCATGGAAATTTCTTAAGGAATATGATGAAGGTGAGCTAAAGTTAAGGAAAAGTAAGGATATTGAAAAAAAGAAATTTGATTATGAATTCATTCATAGTTCAATTGAAGTCTTAAAGACTGTATTAATAGATAAAAAGGAAGCATCAGATCTCTTCGGTATAGAACGTGATGGAAGTTTCCGGGGTATACTTAAAACCATATATCAAACTTTTGATGGAAAGGAGCTATATTCAAGTCTCGATGAAAAAGCAGCTCATCTACTGTACTTCATCATAAAGGACCATCCATTCTCAGATGGTAATAAGCGTATAGCTTCATTCTGTTTTGTTTTCTTCTTGAGACTTAATAGAATTGATATACGAGCAAATGGTGAAAGAAAAATAAATGATAATACACTAGTAGCTTTAGCACTGTTGATTGCTGAAAGTGATCCTAAGGATAAGGAACTGATGGTAGCACTTACAACTAATCTATTAGTCTAGTTAAATATAAAAAGCGAAGCCGGCGTCCACTGGGGAGGCCGGCTTTCGGTTATGATCCATTGCCTTCTTCTCTTGCTCTCTCTATCTCCGCATCTGCCTTTGAGAGCCACTTCGCAGTCCGAGTGATCAGTTCTGGGTCTGGCACCTCTGATTCCTTCTTGTTGTGCCCGTGAACAAGAATCATCTGATCAGGGCAATACAGTGCGGCACCCGCAAGTATTTGGTGGATCGCCCCAGCAACCACTACCCTGGGCATCTTTCCGCTCTCGATTCCATCAATAAGGGATTTGGCATGCCTGAGTATCCTCTCCTTTCCCATGGCTTCCTTCTCCTCTCGTTTCTGGCGTTGAGTTTCAGTTTCTTTGATCATTTTTGATCCCATTATGAGTTGGTTATCTAGCATCCGAGCGCATACTCGGTGCTTTCTCTAAAACATAACATATCACAGATACACCGTATAGTCAATCCCATTAAACAACACATTTCTGTTAATATGTAAAAGTAATGAAAGACTACTACAAAATCCTAGGTGTTGATAAAAACGCCTCAAAAGACGATATAAAGAAAGCTTTTCGTAAGCTTGCTCATGAGCACCATCCTGATAAGAATCAGGGTAATGATGCTAAGTTTAAAGAGATAAATGAAGCATATACAACCTTGTCTGATGATCAAAAACGTCAGCAATATGATACCTTCGGTTCAGACGGACCTAGTGGATTTACAGGATCACAAGGATTCGGTGGTGCCGGTTTCGATTTCTCTCAGTTCGCAAGACAATATCAAAGTCAGAATGGACAAGCATTTGAATTTGATCTAGGAGATATATTCGGAGAATTCTTTGGAGGAGGAGGTAGAAGACCTAGAAAGGGAGCAACTATAAATATAGATATTCAAATTTCATTCAAGGAATCAGTATTCGGTGTTGCAAAAGATATCATTGTGGACAAAGAAAAAATAGAGGTAAAGATTCCATCTGGAATTGAAAATGGACAAGGATTGAGAGTTTCAGGTAAAGGAGAAGATGGTCCAGGAGGAAAAGGAGACTTAATTGTTAGAGTTTGGGTTACAGATCACGATGTTTTTAGAAAAGAAGGAAATAACTTGATAATGGAATTAGATTTGAAACTCACCACTGCACTTCTTGGAGCTACTCTAGATATCGAGACATTAGATGGGAAGATAGAGCTAAAGGTTCCAGCGGGTACGACACATAATGAAATATTGAGGGTACGCCAGAAGGGTGTACCGGATGCTCGAGGTAGAAGAGGGGATTTACTTATTGTTACAAAAGTAGATATGCCTAAGAAGTTGTCAAAATCAGCACAGAAATTGGTTGAAGAATTAAAAAAGGAGGGAATATAGGGTATAATAAAAACATATGAAGATATTTACATACATACGTAGTCACGTTGTTCTTTCAGCCGGTATTGCTATCGTTGCTGTCATAACTTCGGTAATTGCAGGTAGAGTTGCCACAAGATCAAAAGTTGTATCTGAAAATACCGGTAATGATAAGAAGGTTACTCTAGTTGAAGTCGGTAATTTTAGAAATGATATTTCTAAAATATCTGCAGATGGAATTGTTGAATCAGTATCTCAAGTTGATCTTCGTAGTCAAATTTCAGCCCCGCTTGCGAGTGTAAATTTGGGAATTGGAGATAATGTAACAAAAGGTCAGGTGATTGCAACATTACAAAATGCTGATATCCGTGCTCAATTAGATCAGGCTAAAGCAGGGCTGAGACTGGCGCAAGGACAGTATACTTCATCTGGTGACTTTCTTGAGGCTCCACGAAAATCAGCATTGGAAACTTTGCAAAGTAGCTATTTAATTGCCGATGAGGTTATCAGTATTGATCTAAGTCCTTTTCTATACGATCAAACGGGAGGCAATCAACGTCTATCTTCCTTCATAACAGACAGAAATCTCGATGAGTCTATAAGGGCGAGATATCTTCAGGCTAAGGAAATATCAGTATCATGGAAAAAAAATATTGACTCACTAACTACATCTTCTAGTAATACTGATATTGCCTCCGTTATTTCTGCATCACAAGAAAATCTAAGAAATATAAGTCTTCTTTTGGAAGATATTTCTAAAGTAATAAATGATGCAATAAAGGGTACACCAGTATCTAGTACATATACAACTTTAACTGGTTGGCAAAATACAGTAAGCTTAGATAGAAATAATATTAATGGAGCAATTAAGAGTCTTACATCCGCTGGATCTGGACTATCAGGCTCTGAGGCACAGATATCTTCAGCGCAGGCTATAGTTAAAAATCTTGAAGCTCAACTAGCTAAGACAATTATAACTTCTCCAATATCTGGGAAAATTGCTGGATTACCGTTGCGTCAAGGAGAGTTGGCACAACCAGGTCAACTAATTGCTACGGTTGTTGGTGGTGGAGGATTACAAATTAAGGCATATGCAAGTGGTGAAGACCTTTCAAAGATCGCTGTTGGAGCTAACGTTATGGTTGAGACAAATATAAAAGGAAAAGTTATGAGTGTTGCTCCCAGTGTAAACACAGTAAATCGTAAGGTTGAAACTAAGATCTCAATTGATAATGGGGATGAGTCAGGACTCATTGTTGGACAGAATGTAAATGTATTAATTGAAGCACAAAAAACTACTGCAACTACTGCTGAGGGCAAGGTATATTTGATTCCAATTCAAAATGTAAAGATAGTTCCTGGATTTGCCTATGTATATACTGTTAATGATGAATCTAAAATAGTTAAAAATTCTGTAACAATAGGAAAGATTCAAGGAGACTTTATAGAAATTACGAGTGGTATTAATCCAGATATGAAAATTGTATCTCCTGTATATGAACTAGAGGAAGGACAGAAGGTAATTGTACAATAAAAATGGATTATAAAAATAAAGAACAATCATCTGATAGTCGATACCTCGAACGTCTAGAATTTAGACCTGAACTTCGTAATACCTGGTTAAATTTCTTTGTAACTAATTTTCGTGTAGTCATTCTTCTCATTGTTATAATATCTGTATGGGGAATATACTCTTTCCTTTCATTACCGCGTGAATCAAATCCTGAAGTTAAAATTCCAATAGCCATAGTTACAACAGTATATCCAGGAGCATCACCATCTGATGTTGAGGAGTTTGTTACTAAAAAGATTGAAGCAAAGCTTTCAGGTCTGAAGGGGCTTAATAAGCTAACATCAAATTCATATAATTCTCTTTCATCTATACAAGTTGAGTTTAATGCTAATGAAAATCTAGATGATGCAATTAGAAATTTACGTGATAAGGTCGCTACAGTTAAGAATGATATATCAACCGACGCAAAGGAACCTGTCGTAAATGAAATTTCACTTGATGATGCGCCAATATGGTCAATTGCCTTAATTGGTCCATATGATGGTTTCACTCTTCGTAACTATGTAGATAATATTAAAGATGAACTCGAAAAGAACCCAGGGGTAAGAGAAGTCAGGGTTTATGGTGGTGATGAACTGGAATATGAGATTGCTTATGATAACAATCAATTGCTGTTCTATGGCATAACTGTTGATGAGGCAAATAGGGCAGTAATGACTTCAAATCTAGCGATACCATCAGGTAACTTTGAAAATAAGAACTTAATATTTCCTATCCGTGTAGATGGTAGAATGACAGAAATTTCTGATATAGCTCGTATACCCGTATCGCACACCTCAGACGGTAGTACAATACTACTTAAAGATATTGCAAAGGTAAGTGAAAAGGCAATCAAGAAAACTTCATACTCTCGTTTGTCACAATTGGGTTCTGAATCAAAAAACTCGATTAGTCTTTCAGTTATAAAAAGACAAGGTGCTTCCGTACTAGATACTGTAGACTCAGTTAAAAGCACTGTAGACAGTATGCTTAAAACTTTTGCTCCAGGTATTACATATAGTACTACTATGGATATGGCAAAGGAGGTGCGTATTAGTTTTGATCAATTGAGTCATGATTTTTTAATTACAGTACTTCTGGTTAGTATCATTCTATTCCTGATTGTCGGTTTAAAGGAAGCGTTCGTGGCTGGTTTAGCAATACCACTTGTTTTCTTTGTTAGCTTTGGAGTTCTTAAGGCATTAGGAATGACACTTAACTTTCTTTCACTATTTTCCCTAATCCTTGCATTAGGTCTTCTTGTTGATGATGCGATTGTAGTGGTTTCTGCTACAAAACAGTATTTAAATACTGGAAAATTTACTCCTGAGGAAGCAGTGCTTTTGGTACTGAATGATTTTAAGTGGGTATTAACTACAACCACCCTAGCTACTGTATGGGCATTTCTACCACTACTATTCGCAACAGGAATCGTAGGTGAATACCTTAAATCTATACCAGTTACTGTTTCCATTACTCTAATAGCGTCACTCTTCATTGCTCTAATGATCAATCACCCTCTTGCAGCAATTCTTGAGCGTATACGTTTAACCAAGAGATTCTTCTTTGTAATCGAAGGTCTGCTAATCATCTTTTCTGTTTTCATGTTCTATAACGGTGGAGGATTACAAATATTTCTTGGAATTATAGCAGTCGGTATTGAAGCATGGCTAATATGGTGGTATGAAAAGGGAGGTGTACCAAAGATGAAAGAGAATGAAAGACTAATGTCTCTTGAGTGGAAAAGTGACGCTCTCATTAAAAAGAAGCTTGCCTCTCAGGGAGACCGATCACATGAGAATTTCACAAGTCGTCTAATACATGGAATAGTTGATTTCCATAAATTTATTCCAATATATGAAAAGACTTTAAAATACTATATCTTTGACAAGAAAAGAAGGAGACTGGTACTCGGTTTTGTCGGTATTCTCTTTGTTGCAAGTATTGCAATGGTTGGAACAGGTGTAGTCCGTAATGAATTCTTCCCTGTATCCGATCAAGATTATGTATATATAGATATGAGTACTCCAGTTGGTTCAAACCTAGATGAGACTGATGCTAAGACTAGATTGGTTGAGGCAAAAATGTCTGCATATCCTGATGTTACTAGCTACTCAACAATCATCGGACAGGGAAGTCCTAATTCAGGACAATTTGGTGGTAGTGGAACAGGATCATCTAATCTTTCATCAATTAATCTTACACTCAAGTCAAAGGAGGAGAGATCAATGAAGTCATATGTACTAGCAGATTTAATTAGAAAGGATCTAACTGAGGCTAATATTTCTGGTATTAAAATAAATGTATCAGTAGCAGCAGGAGGTCCTCCAGCTGGTGCAGCTTTTGAAGCTCACATATCTGGAGATGATCTGGGTGTGCTTACGAGAATTATGAGTGATTTAAGATCATCACTATCAACCATACCTGGAGTTATAAACATAGACACTTCTATTAAAGACTCGGTGCCAGAATATACCTTTGTTCTCGATAAGGCTGCTTTAGAAAGAAATAACTTAACTGCTGCCTATGTTGGATCAGTTCTTCGTACAGCAATTTCTGATGTTGAAATTGCTAAGATAGCAAAAGGAGAGAAGGAGATAAAACTCATTGCCACATTTGATAAAAATAATTTACCAAATCTAGAATCAATACAAAATCTTCAAATACTTAATGCATTTAAGCAGCCTGTATTTCTAAAGGATGTTTCAAAGATAGAGTTGAAGCCAGCAGTAAATGTAATTACTCGTATTGATCAGAAAAGAACTGTCGTCCTATCAGCCGGAGCTGATTCAAGTACTAATGGTCCAACTATATTAGCTGCATTTGAGAAAAAGATTGCTGATTACAAGTTACCGGCAGGATACATCATTTCATATGGTGGAGAGAATGAACAAAATGCAGAGTCCTTTGCTTCTATTGTACGAGCAATGCTAATGGCCATATTCCTCATCATTGCTACCCTAGTTATACAATTTAACTCCTTCCGTAAGGCTCTAATTGTGCTTGTACCAATACCACTAGCATTGATTGGAGTATTCCTCGGTATGGCTACATTTGATGTGAGTTTGGGATTGCCGGCACTTATAGGAATCCTTGCTCTCTTTGGTATTGTGGTTAAAAACTCTATTATTCTTGTAGACAAGATTAATCTTAATCTAAAGAGTGGTATTGCTTTTGAAGATGCAATAGTTGATGCTGGAAAGTCTAGACTTGAAGCAATATTTATAACATCACTTTGTACAATATTCGGTATATTACCCGTAACACTTTCTGATGAATTCTGGCAGGCATTAGGAAGTTCAGTGATATTTGGACTTACACTTTCCTCATTCCTAACACTATTCTTGGTTCCAGCATTCTATCTCATTTTGATGAGGGGGGAGGAAATAAAGTAAAAGAAAGAGCGGGTGCTTGTTTTGCACCCGCCCGATGTGAATTGTTTGAACCCTACTTACGCATGTACCCACTCATGGTTGGGTTCATGGGCTTGGATGCATCAAGCGCATCCCTCAAGTCCTGCGGCGAAGGGTCTCTTCGCCAATAGACGTTGCGACTGTGGATTGCAATCTGAGCAGTGGATTTCCATTCGGAAATCTCGGCTGCCTGCCTGGCTAGCCGGCTTTGCTGGAGAAGAATCGTCAACCATGCAGAGGCAATAACGATCACAATAACTGTAGTAAGAGCTTTGTTCATACTTTTTTAGTATACTATATTTATCTAATACTGTCAATATACAATATTTTCGCCATTTTAGGCCATATTTGCTATTATATATCCATGTCAAAAATATTACTTTCAGGAGTTAAACCAACAGGCCGACCACATATCGGTAACTATTTTGGTGCTATGAAGCAAATGGTAGATCTACAAAATGAGCACAAGGACGCTCACAAATTTTTTATGATTGCTGACTATCACGCCCTCAACAGCATCCAAGATGCAAAGACAATGCGGGAACATACTTTAGACCTAGCTTTGGACTATTTAGCTATTGGTATTGATCCAAATATTTCCAATATTTTTAAGCAAAGTGATGTTCCAGCTCACACAGAACTAACTTGGATCTTTGATTCTATTACATCAATGCCTTTCTTGATGCGTGCACATGCCTTTAAAGATGCAGAAGCTAAGAACAAGGAGATTAGTGTTGGAACATTCAACTATCCTGTATTAATGGCGGCTGATATTCTACTTTACAACACAGATCTAGTTCCAGTAGGACAGGACCAGAAACAGCATATCGAATACGCACGTGATATAGCTCAAAAGTTTAACAATACTTTTGGAGAGACTTTCAAACTTCCTGAAGAAGTAATTCTTAAAGATTCTGCAATAATTCCGGGAATCGATGGACAAAAAATGTCTAAGAGCTATAACAACACAATTCCGCTTTTCTCTACACGAGAGGAGATTACAAAGGCGGTGATGAGTATCGTCACAGATTCAAGTGGAGATGTACCAACTAATGTATACAATATTCACAAACTTTTCCGAACAGAAGCAGAGTTGAAGACACTTTATGATGCGAATAAAGGAAAATATAAAATTCTAAAAGAAGCATTAATCGATGATTTAGATGCATTCATCAAACCATTACGTGATAAGCGTACAGAACTAGCAAAGGATTTAGATTTAGTACGAAAAATATTAGAAAAAGGATCACGAAAAGTAAATGAGGTAGCAAATGCAAAGATGCTGGAGGTCAAGAAAGCGATTGGGGTTATATAAATTTTATGTTTTTATCTGGTAAGGATATAGAACAGTTAGTAAAAAATAAGGAAATCATAATTGAACCATTTGATGCAGGTTACCTTAAGGGTGCAAGTTATACATTAACTCTAGGCTCAAAGTACAGAATTCTTAAAGCTAAGGAATTTATAGATTCACGAGAAGATCCTGAATTCGAAGAGTATACAATTGGAAACGATGGATTTGAATTAAAACCCGGTTCATTTGCTATTTTTTATACTAAGGAAAAAGTAAGCTTAAATAATAAATTTACATGTATATTAAGTACAAGACCGACTATTGCACAGATGGGATTAAATGTAACTCAAAGCTCTTTTTTCTGTGAACCGAACACTGATAATCAACTTGCCCTAGAAATATCAAACAATGGATCTATGACTGTCAGATTACATGTTGGCACCAAAATAGTTTGTGGAGTTTTTGGTAAATTAAAAAAGATTTAGATTCAGTAAGAAAAATACTAGAAAAAGGATCACGAAAGGCAAATGAGGTTGCAAATGCAAAGATGCTGGAGGTTAAGAAAGCGATTGGGGTTATATAAAAGAACAAGTCCCCGAGTATTTCGGGGACTGTTTTTGTTTGGTTGAGCAGCTATTTCTAGCGAAGCTGCTCTATGTGCTCGACCAACGAAGCGAGAGACATTGGGGAATCATCGCCAAGAGAAACATTCCACCCACCGTTGAGATGTGACAGGAAGATGGTGTGGGGGTAACTAAATGTCACCCTACCATCAAGGAATGGGTCACCCTTCTTTGATGGTCTGTAGATCCAAAGTTGTGCTGTCAGAATTGTGTCGCACACATTTCCTCTCACACCCAAATATGTAGTCGTACCGACGGTACGAAAAGGGAGGAAGTGGGGTTTAAAGATCCAGGTGGCATATTCTCGCTTTGTAGCAGAGAGCCGAGACTGAACCCGTTGTACCATCGAGCGAAGGAACTTATCGGCCTTCAAGGCACGAATGAGTTCTTCGACGCCCAGTCTCTTGAACTCATCCTCGTTGAACACCTTGATTGTTCGCGGTAGCGGACGACCGTTTCTAGAGTATGTGGTCTTCATATCAGATTTCTTTATATCACGAAACTTATTTGTCGTCAACAATTGCTTTTTCTTCTATTAATGTCATACTTTACCCATCTACGACCCGGCTGACACCGGTGAGATAGGGAAAGAAAGCCGCAAGGTAAGTAGAATCCCACGCACTGCTCGCTAGCAGATAATGAGTTAAAAACAGGGTGGCACCGCGATGAAATCGCCCCTGCGAATTTATTATTAATGAATTCGGAGGGGTTTTTTCATTCTCCGAAAACTAGCAAATTTATGGAAAGAACATATATAAAAGATTTAAAGTCACAATTAGGAAAAGAAGTTAGTATATCAGGCTGGGTTGATATACGCCGTGATCAAGGTAAACTAATCTTCTTTGATTTCCGTGATGTAACGGGAAAGATACAAGGTGTGATTCTCCCTAATGCAAAGGAAGCTCATGCTGTAGGTTCTACTCTACGCTCTGAATGGGTAGTTAAAGTGCATGGAAAAGTAAATGCTCGTCCAGAGAAGAATGTACAGAAAGATAAGTTAAATGGAGATATAGAGCTTGAGATTCTTGGTATTGAGGTATTGAATAGTGCTTCAACACCACCATTTGATTTGCATGAAGATGGAAAGGATATTAATGAGGAAGTAAGGTTGAAATATCGATATCAGGATCTAAGAAGACCTAGATTACAAAAAAATATTTTAAATAGAAGCAAATTAACTCTTCATATAAGAAATGCTTTTTCTAAGGAAGGATTTAATGAAATTGAAACTCCACTACTATCAGCAACAACTCCAGAAGGTTCACGTGACTTTATCGTTCCTTCAAGACTAGATGTAGGTCACTTCTACTCTCTCCCTCAATCACCACAACAGTACAAGCAATTACTAATGGCTTCAGGATTCGAGAAATATTTCCAGATTGCTCGTTGTATGCGTGATGAAGACACACGTGGTGATCGTCAGCCAGAATTCACTCAGCTAGATATGGAAATGAGCTTTGTTGAACAAAAGGATGTGATGGAAGTAAACGAAAAGATCGTACTTGATCTTGTTAAATCAATATATCCAAACAAAGAAATACAACAAACTCCAATTCCAGTAATGACATACAAGGAGGCAATGGAGAAATATAAGAGTGATAAGCCAGATATAAGAAAGGATAAAAACAATCCAAATGAATTAGCTTTTCTTTGGGTGGTAGATTTCCCAATGTTTGAAAAGGATGAAGAAACAAAGGGTTGGACATTTACTCATAATCCATTTTCTGCACCAACTCCAGAGTCAATGAAAGATCTAATGGAGCAGAAGAATATAGAGAATATTTTTACAACTCAGTACGATCTTGTTCTAAATGGATATGAGATTGGTGGTGGAAGTATTAGAAATCATAATCCTGAAGCCTTGAAATCTGTATTTAAAATTATGGGATATGAGGATGAAAGAATAGAGAGAAACTTTGGACACATGCTTAATGCTCTTGGATCCGGAACACCTCCACATGGTGGAATGGCATGGGGATTGGATAGACTAATTATGATACTTGAGAATGAACCTAATATTCGAGAAGTAATCGCTTTCGCTAAGACTGGAGAGGGAAGAGATCCAATGATGGGGGCACCAGGGAAGGTTACTGCTAAGCAGTTGAAAGAGTTGGGATTGGAGATAAAGGAGGGGAAATAACTTCTAATTTTACTTCACAATTATATAATTTATGCTCTACTTTTTTGTACGTGAAATAAAGGCAGATTTCACCTAGTATTTACCTGCTCTATTACCAAATAAAATTCTGATAAAAATTTCATTTAGATTTTATCAATATCTTATTTTGTTCTAGTTCTAGTTTGATAGTATTGGTAGATGATCGATAGTCTACACAACTGTGCGTATATTGATGGTTCAAACTTACACCAGGGCATGAAGGATCTTGGTTGGAATTTAGATTATAAAAGATTTAGAGTTTGGCTTAGTGATAAATATGATATAAGTCATGCATATTTGTTTATCGGACATAATCAAAAAAATGAATGGCTGTACAAAAGTTTAAGTGATTCTGGTTACAAACTAATTTTTAAGGAGACTACTCGAGATTCAAGTGGTAATATAAAAGGCAATTGTGATTCCGAATTAGTTCTAAAGATCGTAGATGATTATCACCTGTGGCGCTTTTGGAAAGCATTAATTGTTACTAGTGATGGAGATTTTGCCTGTGTAGCAAGATTTCTCAATGAAACTAAATCCCTACTCTCTGTGATATCACCAAGGAATAGATGCTCTCTCCTACTTAAAAGGTTATCAATACCTATAACTTATATAGATACGCAAAGAGCAAACTTAGAAATAAAGAAAGTGGTCTAGAATGAAAAAGCCCTCAATGGAGACGAGCTCCATCAAGGTCTTTTTCTTAAGTATGATTTAATATTAACAAAATCAATATATAAGTCAAGATAATTAATTTCCTGCTATAATATCTCTATGCCAGATGCTTTTAAAATAAAAACAGAAGCCTTCGAGGGTCCATTAGACCTCCTTCTAACTCTTGTTGAAAAGAGAAAACTTTTCATAAATGATATTGCTTTAGCTAAGGTCACTGATGATTTCATAGATCATATCAAAAGTTTTGAGTCTTTACCTATGGCTGATGCTGCCCAGTTCATTCTCATCGCTTCTACTCTCCTTTTGATTAAATCAAAATCACTTCTACCATCACTGAACCTTACTGAAGAGGAAGAGGAGGGAATACATGATCTAGAGACTCGACTAAAGATATACAAGAGAATAAAAGATGCGAGTTTACACATAAAAGATATGTTTGGAAAAGAGATTATATTTCCCCAGTCTCAAACTAGAGCATCAGAACCAGTATTCTCACCTCATGAATCTGTGAATCTACTCTCTCTAGCACAAGCAATTAAAGATATTATAAAATCTTTACCAAAGAAAGAGAATATTCCTAAGGCTGTAGTTAGAAAAGTTATAAGTCTAGAGGAGATGATAGATAGTCTTACAAAACGTATTACTTCTGGTTTAAAAATGAAGTTTAGTGAATTCTCCAGTATCCATAAAGAGGAAAAAGTAAATGTTATTGTAAGTTTTCTAGCTATGCTTGAGCTCGTAAAGCAGGGTATAATACACGTATCACAAGAGAATCACTACGGTGATATCCATATGGAAACAAAAGAAGTTGGAGTTCCAAGATATAATTAATATATGAAAATAAGTCTTGAATCACAAATTGAAGCATTACTATTCTGGAAAGCAGAGACTCTTTCTATTAAAAAAATAGCATCTATTTTAGAAAAGGATGTAAATGAAATAAAAGAAGGAATTAAAAAGTTAAGAGAATCATTGAACGGTAGAGGGCTCACTCTAATCGAATGGGAGGATGATGTGACACTGGGTACTGCAAAGGAGGTCTCTGGATTAATTGAGAAATTAAATAAGGAGGAATTATCAAGAGACTTGGGAAAAGCTGGACTTGAAACTATGTCTATAATCCTATACCAAGGTCCTATATCTAGGGCTGATATAGACTATATACGTGGAGTTAATTCTCAATTTATATTAAGAAATCTACTCATCCGTGGATTAATCGAAAGAGTTGATAATCCACAAGATCAGAGAAGCTTTTTATATAAACCAACACTCGAACTAATGTCTTATTTAGGAATTTCAAAGATAGAAGATATACCGGAATTCGAAGCAGTAAAAAGAGATATAGAAATATTTAAAACACAGACAAATGATGAACAAATTAAAGATTGATAAACTATTTCTAGTGTCTGTTGGCCTACTAGCGATAACTGGCTTTTTTATCTTTAGTTCTGCCTCACTTGGCCTTTTGGCGCGTAATGGTGCGAGTTTTCAATCTGTTGCACTCAATCAATCCATGGGATTATTCCTAGGAATAATTGCTTTCTATGTTATGTCTAGACTGCACTATAAAAAGCTTAGAAAATACGCATTTTATATTTTAATCGGTGCGATTTTTATTAATCTCCTACTTTTCATACCAGCATTTGCATTAAATCATGGAGGAGCATCGAGATGGATAGACTTGGGATTCATCACATTCCAACCTTCAGAGTTCTTAAAGATCGCTTTCATAATATATTTTGCTGCATGGCTATCCGGATTAAAGGAGAAAGTGCAAACATTCAAATTTGGAATCCTACCGTATGCAATTATCGTAGGTATTTTGGGAATATTACTCCTTGCACAATCTGATACGGATACTCTTGTAGTTATAGCGACAACAGGAATGATAATGCTATATATTGCTGGAGGCAGGTTAAGGTATATAGCTCTACTCTGCCTTACTATGCTTGTGCTATTAGCTAGTCTTGTATATTTCCGTCCATATGTTAAACAGAGAATAATGACATTCGTAAATGGCGCTGTAGACTCCAAGGGTGCAGGATATCAAATACAGCAATCACTTATTGCTATAGGTTCAGGACAAATTATTGGAAGAGGATTTGGTCAAAGTATACAAAAATTTAATTATTTACCCGAACCCATCGGAGACTCAATATTTGCTGTTGGTGCAGAAGAATTCGGTTTTATTGGGAGCCTGGTCTTAATTGGACTTTTCCTTCTTTTTTTCATTAGATCAATGAAAATATCGGTAAAGGTGCAGGACCCATTCGGTGGACTTGTTGCAATAGGTATTGCTATACTTATATTAATCGAGTCATTTATGAATATATCATCAATGCTCGGTTTAATACCGCTATCAGGTATGCCGCTTCTATTCGTAAGTCACGGTGGAACGGCTTTAATTATCACCCTAGCAGCTGCTGGAATTATCGCAAATATTTCTAAATATCAATCATGAAAATTCTTTTTACAGGTGGAGGTACAGGAGGACATTTCTATCCAATTATTGCAGTTGTTCAGGCTCTTAATGATAAAGTAGCTGAGAAAAAGATATTGCCCCCTAAATATTATTTCATGTCACCCAATAGGTATAATGCGAGAGCATTGTTTGATAATGAGATAGAGTTCATACAGGTACCTGCGGGAAAGATTAGGAGATACTTTTCAATACTTAACTTTACTGATCTTTTTAAAACACTCTATGGTGTATTTGTTGCAATAACCAAAGTATATAGTATATATCCGGATGTGATTTTTGCTAAAGGTGGCTATACCAGCTTTCCCGCTCTTCTTGCTGCGAAGATATTGCGTATACCAGTTATAATTCACGAATCAGATAGCTCACCTGGTAGAGTTAATAAATGGGCAGCCAACTTTGCGCAGAAAATAGCTATATCATATCCACAAGTAGCTAATTCTTTCGAAAAACAAGTGAAGGAAGGGAAGGTCGCGTATACAGGTAATCCAATTAGAAAAGAAATTGTTCTACCTCTATCAAATGGAGCCAGGGAATTTCTAAACCTTGAAGAAAAAACTCCAACCATATTCATCCTTGGTGGATCACAGGGTTCACAAATAATTAACGATGTATTGATTGATAGTGTCAGTGAACTTGTTAAGAGATACCAAATATTACACCAGACAGGCAGGAATAATTTGGCAGTAGTTAAAGAGACGACGGGTGTAGTTCTTAAGGATTCAACTACATCATACAGATATCATCCTTTTGACTATTTAAATGATTTAGCTATAAGAATGGCTGCAGGCGTATCTGATCTCGTTATTTCTAGGGCTGGATCAACCATATTTGAAATTTCAGCATGGGGAATACCATCAATTATCATACCTCTTTCAAAGGAGGTTAGTCATGATCAGGTTAAAAATGCATTTGCATATGCTCATAGTGGAGCCTGCACGGTTATAGAGGAGGAAAATCTGAACTCACATATACTAGTTTCTGAGATTGATAGAATACTTAACAATCAGAATATAAGAGAGAAGATGAAACAAGGAGCAAAGAGCTTTAGTCATACGGATGCTGCATCTAAAATCGCTGAAGCTATACTTGAGATTGGCTTGAAACATGAATAAGTAGTATGGTATAATAGTGGTCTCAATATATTTATTAGCATTAATATTTAATTATAAAAATTATGCAACCAGAAACAAGTGGAATTAGAACATGGCAGTGGGTAGTAACAGTAATTGTTATCATCGTGCTTATCCTCCTTGGATACTATATGTTTAAGGGTAATGGAGTAACTACAGATATGGATAATGATAACGATAATACAGCAATAAGTACTTCAAAAGATTTGAATCGAGTGGTGGTCACTGATCAATTCCCAGGAAATGTTGTATATCTTTCTTCAGTTCAGTTAGCAAACCCAGGGTTTGTTGTTGTAAAGAAGGATAATGCTGGAACTCCAGGTGATATAATCGGTTCACAGTATTTTGATAAGGGTATCAATCCAGGTAAGATTACTCTAAAGACATCAACTGTCGATAGTGGTATGTACTATGCAGTTATATACTCAGACACAGATGGAAATAAGGTATTTGATGCTGCAAAGGATATGCCACTTAAGGATGAGGCTGGAAATATCATAATGAAGCCATTCCGAGCAACTTCAACAGTATCAGAGGTAAAGGGTTAATTACATATAGCAATATGTTATGCAAAAAGTACCTTAATCGGTACTTTTTTGCTATAATACCCGCTAATGAATACAAGTAACGTCATAACTAGATTTCCACCAAGCCCTACTGGTTTCCTGCACATAGGACGTGCAAGAACAGCTCTTTTTAACTATATTTTTGCTAAGAAAAATGGTGGTAAGCTCATATTTAGATTTGAAGATACAGACAAGGCAAGATCAAAAGTTGAATTTGAGGAAATTATGAAGGACAGTCTAAGCTGGTTGGGTATATCTTGGGATAACAAGGTGATAGAGAGGCAGAGTGAGAGAAACGAAATATATAAAAAGTATTTGGCTAGATTAATTGCTGAGGATAAGGCCTATCTATCAAAAGAAAAAATAGAGGAAGGTGACAAGGCTGGTCAAGAGAATGAAGTTGTAAGATTTAGAAATCCAAATATTAAAATTACCTTCACTGATCTGATTCGTGGAGAAATATCCATAGATACAACAGATTTAGAAGATTTTATTATCGCAAGAAATATAAATGAACCACTATATCACCTAGCTGTAGTTATAGATGATTTTGAAATGGGAGTTACGCATATTATCCGTGGTGAAGATGGTATATCAAATACACCCAGACAGATTCTCATACAAAGAGCTATAGGTGCTCCACAGCCTCTATATGCTCATTTACCGCTCATACTAGCCTCAGATAGGTCAAAGTTATCAGGAAGGCATGGGGCAGTCAGTGTGACTGAGTACAGAGACAAAGGATGTCTACCAGAAGCTCTAGTGAACTATCTAGCAATGCTTGGATGGAATCCGGGAACTGATCAAGAAATGTTTAGTATTGAAGAGTTAATCCAAGTATTCGATATTTCAAAAATACAGAAGGCTGGGGCAATTTTCAATGAGGAGAAACTAAAATGGTTCAACAAACAATACATATCAAAAATGAGTATTGATGAATTTACTAATCGAGCTAATGATTTTCTTCCAAAGAATACATCGCCCAAACTTTTCCCTCTAATAAAGGAGAAAATCAGCTATTTAGGAGAAATAGGGGAGGTGCTATCTGGAGAGCTTTCATTCATCAATCCACTACCTGAATACAATATAGAGTCACTAAAATGGAAACAGGAAAAAGATCTTGTAAATACAAAAGAATATTTAAAAATAATTATTGATCTACTCGAGGATGTATCTGATTTTTCAAAGGATTCAGTTAAAAATGTAATTTGGCCTATAGCTGAATCAAAAGGGAAGGGGAATGTACTCTGGCCTATGCGCTATGCCCTATCAGGAAAGGATAAGTCTCCAGATCCTTTTACTATATCTGAAATATTAGGCAAGGAAGAGGTTCTTAAGAGACTTAAATTTGCATATGATAAAATATAAAAAAATAACCATACTTTTTATTGTATTTTCCTTCATATTAACCCAAACTGTAAAAGCTGAAACTGTAGAAGAGATAAAAGACAAGATTAATGATAGGAATGATGCAATAAGTAAATTAGAATCTGAAATTAGACAATATCAAACAGATATTGATGCTTTGGGTAAAGAAAAAGATTCATTAAGTAATACAATTAAGTCTCTGGACATCTCTAAGAAGAAATTGGAAGCAGACACAAAGATAACAGAGAATAAAATAGCGTCTAAAAATCTGGAGATTAAAGAATTAAATCTTCAGATTGGTGATAAGGGAGATAGAATAAGTGATGGAAAAAGAGTCATAACTAAAGCTATCACTGATATATATACAATGAATTCAGTGTCTGTTGTAGAAAGTATATTGGGACAAAAATCATTCTCACAAATGTGGCGTACTGCAGATGAGCTTGTTGTATTACAAGGTAAAATGCAGGATAAAATTAAGGACTTAGAGAGTCTAAAGATTAATCTTGAGGAAAATAAAAAATTAACTGAAAAAAAGAAGGCCGAATTGATGGTACTTACAAACGATCTTAAGAATCAGGCAAATATAATTGCCAGTACAGTTAAGGAAAAGAAAGAGTTACTGAATGAGACTAAAAATTCTGAAGCAAATTATTCTCGACTGCTTAAGCAGAGGGAATTGCAAAAAGAGGCTTTCGAGAGGGAAATAAATGAGCTCGAATCATCACTTAAATTAGTTATTGATCCAAATAGCGTACCTAAGAGTGGTTCCATATTAAAATGGCCATTACACAATAATTGTGTTTTTTCGCCGACAACATGCGTTAGAATTACTCAGTATTTCGGTAAGTCTAGCCTCAAGTATTACAAGTCAGGTCAGCATTATGGTCTAGACTTCGCTGCGACAGTGGGTACTCCGGTTACAGCAGCACTTGCTGGAGAAATTGTCGGTTTTGGTAATATACCATGTGCATATGGTAAGTGGGTCATGATAAAACATAATAACGGCCTATCCTCATTGTACGGCCACCTGTCATTACCAACAGTAATACTGGGCCAAAAGGTGGAAACCGGTGGTTTAATAGGCTATAGCGGGAACACAGGTCTTACTACTGGACCTCATCTACACTTTGGTTTATATGCGACTCAGGGGGTACAAATCAAATCTGTCCAAACATCGTGCGGGTACGTATTGTATCCTCTTGCGGATCCTTCTGCGCATCTTAATCCACTTTCTTACCTTTAAAATCAATTTAGAGGTGATATAATACAACACATGATTAAATGGATAGTTATATCAATCATCGCACTTATTATATTAGGTAACCTCGGTTTTGACATTAAAAAGTCCGTGCATTCACCAGTAGCTCAATCTAACCTGGAATACGCCAAGGATGTGACAGTTTTTGTTTGGCAAAAATATTTAAAGGAGCCAGCAAAGTTTTTATGGAGTGAAGTATTCATAAAATATATCTGGGAACCGTCGATAAAGATTTTAGATAAAAAAGTGAAAGGGGAAACAAGCGTCAGACAACAAGACGCTTTTTTCTTGGCCTAATTTCTCTCTATACTAGTGCGTAAAAGATATATTGTGCGACGTTGTATATAGAGGAGAATGGGTGTGAAAACCTATCACCCATCAGCACCTGATGTACACAAAATAATCAGATTAATTAATATTAATTACCAATTTTTATTACGTACCCATAAATAAAATATAATTATTCTCTACCCTGCACATGCTATCTGTTCAAAAAACTACATCGGGGAAGACCATGTCAAAGCTTGGGTCAAATTCCCCTACCCTAACCATGCTTATAGAAAAAAATAAACAATGAAACCCAGACCGAATTGTCTGGGTTGAGGTTCACCGCGCGTCCTCATATAGCGTTTCTGATGTCATAACTTTTTGATCTTGAAGACCTGTGGGTCTCTACTCCAATCTTCCTTAAGTAAGGCGTACATTACAAGGTCGACAAAGTGGTCGTATAACCATTCGGATTGTCTAAGTACTCCTTCTTCTTTGAATCCGAGTCGCTGTGGAATAGCCCGGCTCTTGGTATTTCCACTTGCGCAACGTATCACAATACGATTGAGATTTAGATGCTCAAAGCAATAGTTAACAAGGGCACGAACACAATCAGTCATTATACCCCTACCTTGAAAGTCCTCAGATAACCAGTATCCAATTGATGTTTTTCTGTCTTTGGTACCGAACGAACTGAGACCAATTCCCCCAATCCATTGACCCTCATACCAGATTCCGAAATCACAACCCTCCTTTTTTTCAAATTCCACCGCATCACTTCGTATGTACTTTCGAATATCATCAACTGTCTTGCTATCATCGAGCCAGGGTAACCATTGCTTCAGGTAGTTTCTGTTCTTATCGATAAACCTGGAAGACCGCCTCAGCATCGTACTCCGATCGGCGTCGTAGTTCTAAACCATATCTAACTGTAATTACAAGATTCATACATTTGTGACTATAACACTAATATATGACTTTGTAAATATACATATCAACATATGATAATCTGATTATCGCTTGCTTAAAATAATTATTGGAATATAATATTCTACGATGAGCACATCAAGTATTGAGGCATCGGCACAGGAGATCGGTGACGCTCTCCTCGCAAAAACACCGCACGGGGACTCCGAAAACGGAGGTGTTCCCAAGAAGCAGACTAAGGAGCCTTCGGAAAGAAGGCCTCCTCCCCACGAAGGCGACTGATCGCCTTGAAGTAACCCTTCACGAGCTCCTCCCCACCACGGGGAGGACTCTTTAATTTACATACATCAAATCTCTGATCTCAGTCAGTTTTTTGATTACCGATTCATCAGTAATTTTAGAAAATCTGGAAATAGTCTTTCCCTCCTTGTCTATACTCCCCATCCACATATCTAGAGGTCTAAGATCAAATAGCTTACCAGCCTTGTATACTGATGATTCGTATATTGGTCTGTATACAACCATATTGGCATCTTCTGGTCTACAATCATCTTCTGTATGCACACCAACACCAACAACTTCATATGCATAGTTGTTAATTTCACCTTTAGGATCATGCTTGTAGTGGTAGTAATACCCTTTTTCTGGAACTTTGTTAGGAATTTTCATAATAGTTATTGTACCACAAACAAAAACTCGTCTTTCGACGAGTCTTTTGTTTAATATTATTTCATTGCTACAGTCTTACTCCAACAAGGAGATGAAGCATTCCATGGTTCTGAACCATACTTCTTGTAGAGATACTTGGCATAGCCAACGTTACCCTCTACAGTATGAATATCGAAACCAAGCTTCTTAGAGTTCTCAAGGTGATATCTTTCATTGATTTGCATAACACCTACATCGGCATTATCCACTCTTCCACGAACCACCTTACCATTCTTGTCGAACTGTCTAAACTCTGATTCACATCTTGCAATCTCAACTAGAATTGGAGTATCTGCAAAATTCTCTCTTAGGTATTTTTCAAGTAACTGTCTATTAATTGTTGATATTACGGCTGGTGCATTACCTACTGAATTAGCTGTTAATGGTTGAACATCCACAGCATCAATAGAGGCATTACCCGCTCCGTACATTGATGACAAAAGAAATGCTATTCCGGTTGTAAGTTCAATCATATAATTTTAAAGCGAGGCTGTATTGATATAATCAACTTACCTCGCTAATGACATAATAGTAGCACCTTTAGGCTAAAATGTCAATAGCTAATATGTCCCCCTAAAAGCTTGCATTATATGGGTATATTGGTATATACTGTTTGAACTATGGCAACCAAAAAATCAGGTGGATCGACCGCTAACGGAAGGGATTCGAATCCTAAATATTTAGGAGTTAAGGTAAATCACGGGGAAACTGTGGCTATTGGCTCTATTATCGTTCGACAGAGAGGTACAGAGGTAATACCAGGTAGAAACATTGGTATGGGTAAGGATCACACTCTTTTCGCTCTAAAGGAGGGTAAGGTTGAGTTCGGAACAAAGAGAAAGACTCATTTTGATAATACAATAAAAAGAAAGAAGATAGTAAATATCGTCTAGTCTTTTTATCTCTCTATAAGATTTTATTCTATTTAGACTTAACCTCGAGGTTAAACTTAATACTCTTATTCCCTACCCTAACTTCTATTTGATGATTCCCGATCTCCTTGATAGGTTTATCTAATACCATATGTTCAGCATCGATCTGTAGTCTTGTCTGTGACTGTATAGCTGGAATAATTTCTGGTTTATGTATACCTGCAAATAGATGACCTTTGTCATTGGCCTTTTCTATCATTGTAATAGTCTTACCGTCCAATTCCTTAAGGTTGTTAAGAAGAAGTTCTTCTTTCAACTTCTTTTCACCCTCGTCACGCGCTTTCTCAAGCTCTATTCTCTTTAGAACATCTTTGGTTGCAGCGATAGCCAAACCTTTAGGGATGAGCATATTCTGTGCATATCCCTCACTAATATCCTTAACATCATATTTCTTTCCAACCTTAGCTATATCTTTCAATAATATTATTTTCATAGTTGTATATTAGCTTATTTACTTAAAATTTCAACTGCCTTATCTAATTGTGGATCAGTACCACTATCTTTAGCGGTACCAGCGACAACATAGTCAGGATTTAATCCATCATGTGATAGATTGTGTCCACTTGGGGTCAACCATCGTGCTATCGTCACCTTAAGAGATGTCTCAGGGGTAATTTCTACAAGTTCCTGAACTGATCCTTTGCCAAAAGTCTTTTGTCCTACTAATTTTGCCACACCCTGCTCTTGTAATGCCCCAGCGAGAATCTCAGCAGCTGATGCTGAACCACCGTTAACTAGGACTACTATTTTATAGTTTGATCCAAAATACTTGTTCAATACATCATATCCTTTACTTCTGAGCACTTTATTTTCATTTTTACCACCAAAATCTTCAGTAACTATCACTTTCCCAGCGGGCAAGAACCAACTTGCTATATCCCAAGCAGCGTCTAAATATCCACCAGGATTACCTCTAAGATCTATTATTAGTCTATTTTTACCAGATTTAAGGAATGAACGTAGAGATTCTCTGAACAGGTCCGGTGATTGGCTTGTGAAGCTAAATAGGCGGATGATAAAAATATTATCTTTTATCTCAGTTTCAATAGTAGGAATATCAATAACACCTCGAGTAATTGATTTCTCCAGTGGTTCTGACTGCCCTTCTCTTAGAAAAACTATTCTAACCTTACTACCCTGTGGTCCTCTTATTAGTTTTACCGCTTCGTCAACTGGCAGATCAGAGACAACTTTGTCATCAATTTTAATAATCTTATCTCCTGCCTTGACCCCAGCTTTTTCAGCCGGACTATTCTTAAGCGGAGAAACCACTGTTAAAATCTTGTCTTTTATTGCAATTTCCATACCAACACCTTCAAAGTTACCTGTTATATCACTCTTAAACATCTTGCTCTCTGTTGGTGGAAAGAATACCGTGTATGGATCACCTTGAGACTGAGCTAGACCTTCAATTGAGCTCCAGATTCTTTTCTGTGTATCAGTTGTTGTCGCTTCAACATATTTTTCACTTAATATTCCCCAAACTTTCCAAAAAGGAGCTAACTGCGCATTTGTCACTTTAATTCCTTCAGGTGCTATGCTTTCTAAAGCCTTCTCTCTTCCTCTGCCCTCTCCGTATAGACTACCGATAGAAAAGATAATTGAAGCAATTACTAGACCTGAAATGGTGTATGTTATTCTAGATATATTATCTTTGTTCATGTTTAAGCATTATCTCAAACAATTTGATTTCATACAATACGAAGGTTATACTACAACATATGTCTATACATATATACAACACAATGAGTGGTAAGAAAGAGGAGTTTAAACCTATTGAGGAGAAAAGAGTGGGTATATATAGTTGTGGACCAACAGTTTATGATACGGCACATATAGGTAATTTAAGAACATATACATCAAACGACATCATTCGAAGGGTTTTTGAATATAATGGATATTTCGTAAAGCATGTAATGAACTTAACTGATGTGGATGACAAGACTATTAGAAGAAGTCAGGAGAACAAGATGAGTCTCGAACAACTAACACGTCATTACGAAACGCTCTTCCTTGCTGACCTACATTCACTTAATATCCTTACACCAAACAGAATCCTGAGAGCAACAGATCATATTAAAGAAATGACTGATATGATCGCTATTCTTTTAGAAAAAGGAATTGCATATATAACTAAGGATGGAGTGTACTATAGTATCGGTTTGTTTAAGGACTATGGAAAGTTAGCAAAATTAAAGATAGAAGCAACTGACTCATCTAAACTTCGAGAGAGAATATCAAATGATGAATACGAAAAAGAGAATCCTAGGGATTTTGCTCTCTGGAAGTTTTACACACCTAATGATGGTGAGGTATCCTATGATGCGCCATTTGGTAAAGGAAGGCCAGGTTGGAGTATTGAGTGTTCAGCAATGTCCACAAAAGCTCTTGGACCAAATTTTGATATTCATACAGGCGGAACAGACCTAATCTTTCCACATCATACGAATGAAATCGCGCAATCTGAAGCAGCAACTGGTAAACATTTTGTTAACTACTGGATACATTGCGCATTCATGAATGTAAATGACGATAAGATGGCAAAGTCGAAAGGAAATTTCCTAAAACTTGCTGAACTGGAAGAAGCTGGCATATCCCCTATCGCTTTTAGATATTGGCTTCTAACATCTCACTATAGGTCACAGGTGAACTTCACAATTGATGCAGTAAAAGCCGCACAAACAGCATTTATAAGATTCATAGAGACTTTTGTAAGATTAAGTGAGGTAGAGTATGAACATATACATGCATCTGCTAATCCTAGAGACTATAGAAAGGAGTTTATCGAGAGAGTAAATGATGATTTCAATACCCCAGAAGCTCTGGCTCTGGCCTGGGAACTAATAAAGGATCATTCTGTTGAGGCGAAGGAAAAGATTAAAATTCTTCTCGATTTTGATAGTATATTTGGCTTAGGTTTAAAAGCAGTTATGGAAATGAAGGCATATGAAAAAGAGAGCGTGCCTGCAGAGGTGAATCTATTGGCTGAAGCAAGAAATGAAGCAAGAAATAATAAGGAATGGGACAAAGCTGATGCTTTAAGAAAGGAAATCGAGTCTAGGGGATATACAGTCAAAGATACTGGTGATAGCTTCGAATTGAATAGAGTATAATCTACTCAAGTTTTCCCAAAAAAACCTTTTCTATAATATCAGTTTTAAATAGCTATGAAGGCTTACCTTCAGCTATTAACTTTACAACGTAGAGTATCAACAAGACAAAACTAGTAGGCACGCCTATCTCTTTTAAAGTACGAATAGATAAAGAAAACTCCTAGTAGGATTAGAATTATTAGTAGGATCCATAGTAGATTATTGGTATTTAGCCAATCTAATGAATTTACAGCAGCAGCTGTTTGTGAATTCTGATCATCTTTCACGCTTTCAACAATCTGATCTGTTGTACTTGATACAGAACCCTCTTCAACACCAACATTATCCTGAGTCCCCTCAACTATTATCTCAGGCGAATTACGATCTGGGTTCTCTGTATTTGTTGAGAAATTTGTTTGTTCAAGATTTGAATAAATAACATTTTGACTCTCGGTTTTATTTACCTTACCTGAGCTACTAGATTTACTACCTGACGATGTTGTTTTACTTGATTGATCCGTATCCCCTGTGGTTACTGCTTGCTGACTCGCAATTGAAGCTGTAGAATCCAATTTACCTGAAACACTAGAAGCATGAGTAGTGTGTAAATTTGCTACAGCAAGGACAGCAAGAAAGAGGAATATTCTTTTAAAAAAATGTGTATTCATTTTATATTATTCGTTTACTCATAAATGTAACAATTGCTAAATTTAAATTTGAATTCGCCTCAACATATTCCGAAACTGTTAGACTTGGATTATCTTTTATATTAGTCGCATCTGATATTGCAGACAACAAATCATCCATTGCCTGCTGAGGATACTCACCAGGATTATCTCCAACTTTAAATATACTAGCGTCTATGGAGGCAACTATTGAAACGATAGTATTATTCAGGACTTTTCTAGCCTCCGCCTCTGGTGTTATTGGTAGTAGATGTAAATACTGAGTAAACGGGTCTGCCCTATATCCTCTTGAATTAACCACATTTACATCTACTCTGTAGTCACCTTCGTTCCAGATTTGAATATTATTTGAATAAACAAGTTTCTCGGTTATGTCACCATCGACTGAATCCCAAGCGGTGGCAAGTGGATCTGAAAACTGCGTACCAGCTGTCTGAGTTACGTCTATAGGTGCACTTGAATTGATTATTGGTTTTTCAACTAGTGGAACCTCAACCTGTGGACAATTAGGATTTACAGACTCCAAGTACGTAATATTACCAACATTATCAAATTTAATTCTACCCAAAATAGTTGATGAACCAACCATAAATGGATCTTGAGCTTCATCATAAGTGAGTAATGAATATGTATTTAGCTGTAGTACTGGAAATACCCCTATACTCAAGTACCAATCGTGACCGTATGTTGCAAGAGTTTGATCTGAGGGAGAAGACACTGTAAAGGCTGGGTATGCACGTGTACTTGTACCAAAAATAACAGTTCCGTCTGATACTGCAACTCTCATCTGCAACCCTTTTGGAACGTCGAGAGACAAACATAGTCCGGATGTAATCTTAGTAGTCGTAGCATATACCTCTGCATCAGGAGTTTGATCGGGAGTCGTAACCTCTGGAGCCTCGGAGGTGATATCGTAGCTAGTATTATATCCTGTACCCACTATTCCAAATGGGATTCTCGAATCAACATTCATATCAATTTGTATTCCATCGGTAAGAGGGTCGAGATCGAGTACTGAATTAATATTGATTTGATCGCTATATGTATCAGCAGCAGAAATTTGTACAGCAGTTGCTTCATTACTTGAATTAACCGACTGTGCTGAATATAGTCTAATATTGTTAGCTGGGATTATTTGAGAACCGTTAGAAAAGTCACTAAATCTCATCCTGACTAGATTCTCATCACTAGGAAGCGTTATGTGAAAAATCCACTTCCAACCATCACTGTATGTATTATTTGCAATACCGGTCACTTTAACTGAACTAACACCAGTAACAGCTAGGGAGCCACTAGCACTAACCATTTTAACTGGAAAAACAACCACTATAAGTGCAATTATTGATAATAGAACAAGCTTTTCTAAGTCAGAAAGGTATTTTTTCATATTAGCGGCATTATATTGCAAATGTTTAACAACATCAATATTGCATACAATGATAATTCATGTCAGAAAATACTATCAACACCTTATCAACCCGATATTCAATTTTAGAGATAAAACATATTTTGTTTGCTATGCTACAATATGCATACAAATATGAATCCAACATCATCACCATACTTTAAATCTAAGGATCTTAGAATCCCTCCTCAATCACTAGAAGCAGAAAAAGCTTTGCTTGGCTCAATTATGATCCGACCTGAAGTAATGCACGACATTACCGATATCATAAATGAAAAAGCCTTCTATTCCGACCGCCACAAGATGATATGGTCAACAATGATGGAGCTATTTAGCAAAAGTACACCAATAGATATCCTTTCTCTTTCAGCACGATTGAAAGATAGAGAAATACTTGATCAAGCTGGCGGAATGGCATATCTCACAGAACTAGTTCATGGAGTTCCCTCTTCAACAAATGCAAAACATTATGCGGAGATTGTCCAGAAGAAAAATATAATGCGAGATTTAATCAATGCATCAGAGTTTGTTGGTAATCTTGGATTTGATGAGGAAATGGATATTGAAGAAACATTGGATAAGGCTGAAAAAAAGATATTTGAAGTAACAAACTACACAGGTACTCATAAGTTCATTGCACTAAAGGATACACTTGTTGAGGCTTGGGAGAGAATCGACAAACTTCATGCGACTAAGGATGAATTAAGAGGTATACCAACAGGATTTCAAGCAATAGATAATAAACTAGCAGGGTTACAAAAATCTGATTTGATCATACTCGCAGCTCGACCTTCGATGGGTAAAACGTCTCTTGCTCTTGATATAGCACGTATGGCTGCTATCAAACACAAAGTACCAGTTGGTATATTTTCTCTTGAAATGAGTTCCCAACAACTGGTAGATCGTATGCTTGCTGCAGAATCACAGGTTGATTCTTGGAAGATACGTACTGGACAAAATTTAAATGTAGAGAATGATTTCAAAGCTATTCGTGATGCAATGGATCGACTTTCGACTGCCCCTATATATATCGATGATCAGCCAGCAAACAATATCCTTAAGATGCGTGCAGTCGCAAGAAGACTTAAGAGTGAGAAAGGATTAGGACTAATTGTTGTGGACTACCTTCAACTCATGGTACCAACGCAGAGTAGAAACTCAGATAATGTTGTTCAACAAGTTACAGAAATATCTAGATCTCTAAAGCAATTGGCACGTGAACTTGAAGTACCTGTACTTGCTCTTTCACAGTTGTCACGTGCAGTTGAGCAACGTGGTGGTGAACCTAGACTATCTGACCTCCGAGATTCAGGATCTATCGAGCAGGATGCCGATGTTGTTATGTTTATTCACAGGGAGGACAAGCTAAACAAAGACCCAGCATCAGCAAGGCCTAACATAGCAAAAATTATGATCGAAAAACACAGAAATGGACCTACTGGATACGCAGAGCTATACTTCGACGACAAGAAAACATCATTTATGAATATTGATAAAAGTGATTTCGGTGATTTTGACCAACAAGGAAATGGATCCGATTTCTAAACTAACAGAATACTTCAGAGAGTTCCCTGGTATAGGACCTAGACAAGCTCGTCGCTTTGTATATTTTCTGTTAACTAAAAATACTTCATATCTAGATGAGATAGCGAAACTAATATTAAGTATTAAAAAAAATATACGCGTCTGCTCATCATGCTTCCGATTCTATCAGGATGGTAATACAACCCTATGCTCTATCTGTTCTGATAAAGGAAGAGATATGAGTCAATTAATGATAGTAAGTCGTGATGTGGACTTTGAAGCTATTGAAAAAAGTAAGTCATATACTGGTCACTACTTCATCCTCGGTGGAACTATTCCAATTCTTGATAAAGAGCCTGAGAAGAAAGTGAGGTTAACTGAATTGGTTAAGAAAATTACCAGTAGTCAGTACAAGGAGATTATACTTTCTTTAAATGCTAATGCTGAAGGTGAACATACTGCAGATTTTATCCGTGATTATATAAAGCAAAAGTTTCCTGATCTGGGACTAAACATAACTGTACTTGGACGAGGTCTTTCAACTGGTACAGAACTGGAATACTCTGATAGTGATACGATTAAGAATGCATTGAAGAATAGAGAGAGGGTTAATTAAAACCTATTTTACCTGGAGGTTTAATTGGTTCTTCCATAATGTGTCGTAAAGCGAGATCGACTGAATCTAAGGACTCAGAGTGTCCTCTCTGTATCTTTTCTATCTCATCAACTCTTAGCTCTAGGTCTTTGTTTGATATAATCCATTCCTTAATTTTTATAAATATCCGAATAATCAATATATTCATCTGTATCGCTGTTTTACTGTTTAAAACAGATGAAAGCATGGCTACACCATGTTCAGTAAAAGCGTACGGTAAAAATCGTGGATCACGATGTTTTTGAGAACCGGTCGCATTTTGCGACCGGTTCAGCCCATAGTTCTCCTCCTCCGTAAGTCTGAACATAAAATCATTAGGGAATCTTTCTATATTCCTTTTGACTTGCTCATTAAAACGTTTTGTTGTAACTTCATATAACTCTGCAAGATCCTTATCTAGAATTACCTTTTCACCGCGAATAACAAGGATTTTACTTTTTATCACCTTTTCCATCACTTCAATACTATTTTTTATTGAAATATTTTCTTGATCCATATTTTTAAATTATTTATTTCCTCAACTTATGCAGGAAGGCGAGATTTGGGTGTACTCGCAATCTAGGGGTTGTTTCAACTTTTATTTTTGATACCTCCCAAGCCAACTTGGTTTAGTATAGGCTAGCGTCCAACCGACACTACTTGCCTTATATATTCCACGCAGGAGATAAACTGCAGAGTATCTTCTATGTGTTTTGTGAATATAGGGTGATTTAGTTTATTTGCACCCACTTGGTGACAATACCATTGTAATAATGTTTCCTAGAAACTACTCTATTTTGCCCTTTCGCTTTTATTAGTAAGTATTACTTCTTGTCTTGAAGTTCTTCTACCACTTCCTGCATAAATCGACGAATCCCAATTCAATTAGTGTGTTTGATTGTACAAAGTTGACTTCGTAAATGCAAAAACTTTGTATACGATGAGATAATTATATTTCAGATAAATTTATATGCAAGTAGACAGAAGAAAAATTTTATTGTTTTTTATTTAAAAAATTTTACAATTCTTTCTGTCCATATAAGCAATGAATCTAGGATCGTTAAATATGCTACAAGAAAGATGAAACTAGAAATTAGTTTAGTATTTAGACTTGGATAAACCCCTTTGGCTTCGTTTACAGAAATATCTGGAGAAAACTTTAAAGTTGTATTTTTTGAGACTAGATCAGGATCAACATTAAATTTAGTTTCTATCATTTTTAATCTAAACTTCCTTTGTAACTCAAATGGAATACACTCTTCACCATATGGAGATAGATGTATTGGATCTGATAATTCCCGATCAGACTTACTCTCGATAATATTAAAGTCTACATCCACTCCTACAGGACCAAGAGTATCTCCAACGGTACTTCTATTTCTTATACAAATTTGGAACGTATTCAAATTAAAGGGTACCTGAAATAGCCTACGTATAGCGTTTGCGGCATTATCATTAAATATACCGTCGTCTATCGTCACTAGTACGAACCCATCTATAGTTGCTTCATTTCTGATAGGAATTTTGATATTCTCTATATTCCAAAAAAGATAATATGTAAAATAAATTGATATTAAAAAAAAGAAAATAATCACTACCACCTTGATTAGCAGTCTGTAATTAGGGCTCTTCTCACTCATCATATTTAAATTACTTCAACCCCTCAATCTTTACCTGGAAATATGGTTGCTTATGACCGTTCTTCTTAAAATATTTACTCTTCTGCTTGTACTTTATAACATCAACTTTCGGTAGACGACCGATTTTAGTGATAGTTGCATTAACCTTTGCATTAGCAATGTAAGGAGTACCAATAGTAGTATCCTTTCCATTATCAACAAGCAAAACCTTATCAAAAACGACCTTATCGCCTTCTTTGTGGTCACCGAGGATCTTCTCAATCTTGATTTCATCCCCTACTTTGACCTTATATTGTTTTCCGCCTGTTTGTATTACTGCAAATTCCATAGTTAGGTTATATTACACTATCTCGTCTGGATGGTCAATCACCCCCACATCTAGACCTGGAGTCTCCCCTGTTATACGTAAAATATCCTTATCTACCTTCCTTAGCTCCTTACCAGAGTGGTTGTAGTGATTAACGACTGTTGATAGCGAGGTACCGAGCTTTACATGATACTCTTCATACTTCTTTAAATGAGTTCCTAGCTCATCTACACGCTTAATAATGTCTTTTGCTGTCTCCTCAATCTGTAAGGCTTTTAAGCCCTGTAAAACAGTCTGAAGATATGCCAAGAATGATGTTGGGGATATAATTATTACCTTGTACTTATTAGCTGCCCTTTGTATGAGATTATCAGTCTCCTCTGTTATTGCACCTATCTTATTAATTAATAGATCATAGTATATAGCTTCATGAGGAATGAACATAAAAGCGAAGTCCATAGTGCCCTCATTTGGTCGTATATATTTTGCTGTCTCTTGAATACGAAGTTTTAAATCATTTACGAATGCTTTTTCTAACTTTTCTTTTTCAATTGGATCTCGTTCTTGAGAAAGCTTGTTGTAGTTCTCTAGAGAAAACTTTGAATCAATTGGAATTATCTTGTCTTTTACAAATACAGCAGCATCCACAATCTCTCCATTTGCGAACATATATTGCATTTTGAATTGATTAGGAGCGAGTACATTGCTTAATAGGGTTTCTAGATAGTATTCACCGAGTATACCTCTATGTTTAGGATTCTTAAGAATGTCTTGGAGATTTTGTAGTTGATCTGCAAAAGAAACCACTTGCCTGTTCGTCTCATCAAGTTTAGTAAGTCCAGCAGTTACCTCACGTATCATTCTGGTCGATTCTGATAGCTGAACCTGCATGGATTCACGCATATCCCTGTGTCCACGACCAATCTTGTCATCAACTGTACGGTTAAGTTCATTTATCTGTTCTAGTATTAACTTAAGACCAATATCATCCTTGCTACCAGAGGAACGTCTGTAATTTGAGACCATTACAATTATGGCAATAGCAACAAGGACTATGAGTATGATGATAAGGGTATTCATATATGCTATTATATCAACATTATGACAATACACGAAACAATTAAAAAACAAATTATTGATGCAATGCGTGCAAAGGACTCAATTAAGCTCGATACTCTAAGAGGTCTTACTGCCCTGTTCTCAAATGAACTCATAGCAAAAGGAAATCCTAATCCTTTCATTGATGATGAAGGGGCTTTAACATTAATCAAAAGAAGTGTTAAGCAACATAAAGACTCTATAGAACAATTCGAGAAAGGAGGAAGAAGTGATTTAGCTGAAAAAGAAAAGGCTGAATTAAAAATACTTGAAGTATTTCTACCGCAAATGATGAGCAAGGATGAGATACGTAAGGTTGTGGAGTCTAAGGGTGCGATTGATAAGGCTAAACTAGGTCAATTCATTGGAATGATAATGAAGGAGTTAAAAGGAAAAGCTGATGGAGCTGATGTGAAGGAAGTAGTTGAAGGGATGGTGAAGTAGTGCACCTTCTTGCGTTATAGACCTAGGAGGTGTAGATTTTGGTAAACAAACTGCACAAAGGAGTCCTATGGTACAGTATATTATCGTTGAGGAAATCAACACATCAAGCCTAAGGTACGCAGAGGAAATGAAAGCTCAAATCTCTGTACATGTTTGTCATCAAATATATGACTTTGTAGACAAGGTACACGTACCTGTAGGTGAGAAGATGGTGTACAGAATAAACGTAACCCAATGTACCAGAGTAGCCGATACCATAATCATTAGTGGTGACATGGTCGAATTCAGCCAGCCATTTCAGGCTAGTATAAAAGAGGTCACCAATTGTGGTACCACTACATACGGAATACTGAGGGTACTCAGTTAGAAGCCGCCCCAATCGATGAGAATCGCCCACGGGCGGTTTTCATTTGACTTTTAGCCTTTTTTTATGCTTTAATAGATTCTCATATTTAACATATTAAAATCTTATGGATATCCGAAACATAGCAATCATAGCCCACGTAGACCACGGTAAGACTACCCTAACAGATGCGATAATGACCCAATGTGGCCATGGTGAGGATGGTACTATGGACTCTAATGCCCTAGAGCAAGAGCGTGGTATCACTATTTATGCCAAGAATACATCTATTGAATATAAGGGAGCAAAGATCAATATCGTGGACACTCCAGGACACGCAGACTTCGGTTCTGAAGTAGAGCGTGTTCTCCGCTCTATCGACACGGTGCTTCTAGTAGTTGATGCACAGGAGGGTCCTATGCCTCAGACTCGTTTCGTACTTAAGAAGTCTCTTGAACTAGGCCTAAAACCTATAGTTATCATCAACAAGATAGATAAGCCAGCAGCTAATCCTGATCACTGTCATGAAATGGTTCTAGAGCTATTCATGGAGCTTGGAGCAAATGATGCTCAGCTCGACTTCCCTACTATATATGCTATAGGGCGTGAAGGAGTCGCTATGAGAAAACTCACAGATGAGAAAAAAGATCTAACTCCTCTTCTTGATATGATTCTCGAGCATGTACCACCAGCAAATAAGGATCATAGTGCAACAGCTCCACTTACAGTACAGACTTTTAACCTCGGATATGACAATTTCCTAGGTAGACTAGCTATAGGTCGTATTTATGATGGAACAATTAAGACTGGTCAAACAGTTTTTGAAAAGAAAATTGATGGAACTGTAAACCAAGGACGTGTTACCAAGCTATTTACATTTGAAGGAAAGAAAAGAATTGAAATTCAGGAGGCAACAGCTGGAGACATCGTAACTATAGCTGGATTCCCACAGATATACATTGGTGAGACTTTAACTGATAGCGAAGCAACACCTGCTCTACCTGCAATCAAGATTGACGAACCTACAATCTCCCTAAACTTCCTTGTTAACTCTTCCCCATTCGCTGGACGTGAAGGAAAATTCGTAACAGGTAGACAAATACGAGAGAGACTAGAGAAGGAACTGGAAATTAACGTTGGACTAAGAGTTGATTTCTCATCAAATGAATTCTACAGAGTATTCGGTCGTGGTGAACTACATATTGCGGTTCTACTAGAAAATATGAGACGTGAGGGATATGAACTACAAGTATCACAACCACAAGTTATCGTTAAAGATATAGATGGAGTAAAGAGTGAACCTTTTGAAGAATTGACTGTTGATATACCAGAAGAATTCACTGGGGCTATCATCGAAAAACTTGGTAAGCGAAAAGCTACAATGATAGATATGAAGACAAAAGATGGTCTGAGTAGAATCCTATTTGAAATACCAACACGTGGTCTTTTGGGTTACAGAAATGCTTTCGTTATTGACACAAAGGGTGAAGGTATATTAGCTAGTCGTTTTATTGACTTCAAACCATATGCTGGTGAGATTGAGAAGCATTCAACCGGATCAATGACATCAATGATGACAGGAAAGGCTCTGGCGTTTGCTCTATGGAATCTACAAGAGAGAGGACGTATATTTATTGAACCAACTACAGAGGTTTACGAAGGAATGGTTGTTGGTGATACTTCAAAGGGAGATGATATGGATGTAAACCCATGTAAAGGAAAGGTTATGTCTAACATGCGATCATCAGGAAATGATGAGCACATCATGTTGACTCCAGCTTGGAAAATAGATGTTGAGAGAGGACTTGAGACTATGCGCGAAGATGAATACCTGGAGATCACTCCGCTTTCAGTACGCTTGAGAAAGAAATTCCTAACTGACACAGATAGAGCTAAGGCAAGAAGAAAGGAATAAGGGGTACAAGAATTAACACATGAAATAGTCCAACGGGAAGCATTCCGTTGGACTATTTCATATATCCTTACCACTTCTTCTTAATTACCTTTAATTTCAATCATAACCTCATTTCTAGTCATCCATGGTGGAGTCCAAGGTGCATTATATCCAGCGTATTGTGGCTCACCTTTGATAACCACACCGTCTTTCTTTAATAGATCAATAAGTTCCAATTTCTTAGATTGAACACGAGATTCGGTACGTATCCATGAGAATCTGATAACAGCGACCTTCTTCTCTGGTATGGTCTCTATCTTTACACGTGGATCAGAAGGAGTGGGCAATGTTTCCAATGTATATGATCGTGGCATACCAAAAGTTATCGTGTGATATTCACCGTCGATATTTGATGATACTGGAGTAGTCATAGATATGGATTCAGATTTACTAGTCTCCTCTACAACTGGAGCTGTCATTGCAATATCTTGCTTCTTAACATTGTTTCCAAAAATATATCCAGCGATAATACGAAAGCCTTCATTTAATGCCTCATTGTATGATCCCTTTACAGTTGTTTGAGCAACAATATGTTCTGGATATAGTCTGATTTCGTAACCATTCTTTGAAGCAATAACTGAATACTCAGCACTCTCTACTCTTGAGGAAAAGAATCCCCAGATAGACCACAAAACAATTACAGCGATTATAGAATATATGATAATCATAGGTGTAGTATAGCATCCTTCTGTTTTAATTTTATACATATAATTGGTATTAAATATATTTACTTATAATATATACAAACAAACTAGCGAAACCAGTCACTATCATTCCCCATAGAATATCAACAATTGTTACAATAACAGGCCAATTATTTATTGTTGCATTATTAGTAAAATCATAGGTTCCATATGCTATTAGCCCGAAAAAAGCACCTATTAAAAACACAGTGATGTACGATGAATCAGCTTTAATCTGAGGATTAATAATAAAAAACAGTATACCAAATGCATATATTAGATAGAAAAGTGCAACTGGTAAATAGTTAATTTTAGATCCAAATAAAAATCCTATTTCTTTTTGATAAAAAGATGAGGAAAGCTTAAACCATGTGAAGTCAGATAGAGTGATGACTAGTAGCGTAATAAGATACAATAATGTGTGCTTCATGTATAAATTATAACCTATAATAGGATAGTTGATATTGTGTATAAGTACACAATAGAAACCAGTATCCCCTATTTTTTACTAAGGTATGTGTAAAGACTCTTAACATTATCAAAAAAGACAGTATTTTTTATATACCACTCTTTATTACGTTTAGATATTTCCATATTTCCAGAAGATGAATTAGCGATTATCCCCTTAGATGTTATTACCCTATAGCCTCTATTATTAGCACCGATTACAGTATCTTGTATACATCCATTTGCATTTAACCCCATTAATATTATCTTCCTAATATTGAGTTTATTTAAAACTACATCTAGGTTTGTCTTCGTAAATCCTCCATTATTATCCTTAACGATTACATTAACCAGATTATTTCCAATACTATCTACCAATTCTTTCTTAGTTTTTCCCCTCTCTACTCCACCCGCTTTGTACTCAATTATGATGGAGGGAATATTTCTTCTCACACAAAAATCAATTATTATTTTTTGATTTTCTATTATCTCATGTTGCACAGAAATGGGAAATCTTTTGAGAAAGAAATCCTGCATATCAACAATGATTAGTATTGTATCTTTCATAAAAGATATACTAGCACATCAGGCTAGCTTGAGTATATACAATCAAAACACAGTAAACTTACTTGCTGCGGGACTAGGACTCGAACCTAGATAGCCAGGACCAAAACCTGGAGTCCTACCATTAGACGATCCCGCAAACATCGAACTTCTCTATACTAACTTGTAAATACAGATTAGACAAGACGAAACAAAAAGCACTTTGTAAATTAATTTATAATATAAAAACAGCAGCCTGTCCGGGAATTGCCACGGACAGGCATTATGAATTGGTGTAATTCTATTCTTTTTCACCCCCTTTCTGTAAGGCAGCTATCACAACTGCCGGTTTTTGTTTCCGCCTGATGCCCCGTGGCAACGGGCCCTTTGTTTGTACACGGAGGCAGAGGGAATCCCTCTGTTCACTCCCGTGTCCTTTATTATGCGTAGGCATAAGCGCAGCTTCGATAAGATTACCACAAACAAAGTATATTTCAAACTAAAGAAAAAGCTGGTGGCACACGTTAGCATGTATATTAGATATGAAGCGACCCACCTGCGGAACCTTGCAGGTGGGTCTAATGAAGAGTTGGGGGTCTTTTGTCACCTCCCTTCTTTCTTATGGTTTGGTTTCAGGGGCGGAACTGATCCACCCCTTGCTCAAGTGCAAGCACCCGAGCAATGACTTCTTGTTCGCCTTTGGGGTGATCAAGAGCCGGTGGCAGTTCGGTCCCATCGATCTGGGGCATACCGACACCGGTGTTGCTATCGTCCATGCCATTCATGGTAGTCTCCTTTCTAGCACAGATCTCTATGCCACAAATATATTATAATGTCTAACCAATAATGTCAACAACCATCAATTCAAGTGGCAAACTTTCAATATATGCAAGAGAAGTAGCGTCATAGGCTTTAAGCAGTTCACGTAATGTTGGTGATCCAATCTTACTTTTTTCATCCTTTGCTACCTTTTCAATCACCTCCCAGTCATCATCAGACACATGCTGTCTTAAATCATTCTTTGTTGTGTTTTTTAATATCAAAATAATTCTAATTTTCTCCAAAAGCAGTGCAATGAATGTCTTTATGGAAATATTTTCTTCTTTAACCTTAGATATGACTGAAAATGCCTTATCCTTGTCTCCATATGCAATAGCTATAATAAAATCATTTACTAGACTTCCCTTTGGAGCTCCGGTTATACTTTCCACCTCTTTAATTGAAACTTTGCTATCTTTTGAAGAAGATATAACTTTCTGTAAAATTCCAAGTGTATCTCTAAATGATCCGTCACCAAGCAAAGCAACTAGATCTGATACTCCTGCTTCTAATGTATATCCTTCTTTTTTTGCAATCTTTGCAACATGCACCTTTAATACTTCCCTATTTGGCTTCTTGAAACTAAATATCTGGCAACGAGATAGTACTGTCTCAGGGATTTTATCAGTTTCAGTTGTAGCTAGAACAAAGATTACATGAGACGGTGGTTCCTCCAGAGTTTTCAGTAGTGCATTGAAAGCCTCTTTTGTAAGCATATGTACCTCATCGATAATATATACCTTATACTTAGACTCGAATGGTAGGACACTAACACCATCTCTAATCTCTCTAATATCGTCTATACCTCTATTAGAAGCAGCATCTATCTCATATATATCGTTATTACTAACACCCAGTGCTTTAGCAAAAATACGAGCTACTGATGTTTTACCAGTACCTCGACTACCAGAGAAAAGGTATGCATGTGCTATCTTGTCTAGCTTTATTGACCCTTCAAGTACAGTTACTATGTGTTCCTGACCGATAACATCAGACCAGACGGAAGGACGATATTTACGATATAGTACGGTAGAATCCTTTTGTGTATTCATATGAAAACTATTGTAGCATTTTCAAATAGTCTTTAACAATTTTCTCTACATCATCATATGATTCGGTTTCCATAAGTTTAACTCTTAATTCTTTTGCCCCATCCCATCCAGATACGTATGCCTTAAAATGTTTTTTCATAATTGCAAAATTTTTGTATTCACCCAGTAGCTCATGAAATGCTTTTGCATGTTCAAGCATTACCTCTAACCGTTCCTTGGGTGATATATCATTTAATACTCTGCCAGAGAAAAACCATGGATTTCCAAATATTCCCCTTCCAACCATCACTCCATCGCAACCTGTATTTAGTATTTTCTCCTCCCCGTCTTTAATTGTAGTAACATCACCATTACCCAATATCAAAGTCTCTGGTGATATTGTATTTCTTAAAGCAACAATCTTTGGCATTAATTCCCAGTGAGCTGGAACATCTGACATTTCCTTTCTAGTTCGTAAATGAACTGTGAGATTTGGTAACTTAAGCCCTAAAAGAAATGCAATCCAAGTATCAATTTCAACCTTGTTATATCCTATTCTAGTTTTAACAGATATGGGGATATTTGGAGCACCTTTACGAGCTGCCTCAATTACCTTCTTAGCATTCTCCATATCCTTGATATGTGCAGCTCCTGAACCCTGCTTTTCAACTGCACGATCTGGACAGCCCATATTAATGTCAATTCCATCAAAACCTAGTTCAGCGACAAGCTTGGCTGCTTCATACATTTTGTCTGGGTGTCCGGTAAATAGCTGAGCAACGATTGGTCTTTCATTATCACTAAATTCAAGGTCCTTTAGGAGAACCTTTCTTCCAGGCGAACATAGACCATCAGCAGATACGAATTCAGTCCACATTACATCTGGTTTACCATATTTTGCAAACATGGATCGGAATGCAACATCAGTTACATTAGCCATTGGAGCTATGACAAATATGGGTTTTTTGAGCTTATTCCAAAAATTATTCATAAGCATCTATACTACTATTTTATTGCCTCTTCTAGCAAATCTAACATATCACTATCCCTTGCTTTACTACCAAGAAGAATTACAGCGTAAAGCCTATTATTTTTACCTAATTTAAACAAAGCAACACTCGTTCTATTAGCTTCAGGAGTATATCCATTTTTTCCTCCAGCATATGATGTTAGATTTAGGAAATGTGTGGGGTTAATCCATGTATGAATACGTATAGTTTTTGATTTAAGAAGAGTAATATCAAAAATTTCAGGTTCATTTTGTATAATCCACTTAACTATAATTGAAAGGTCCTTTGCTGTTGAAGTATTTTTTGAGGAAAGGCCTGATGGATCAGCAAAGTATGTCTGATATGCCCCAATTTCATTTACCCAGCTATTCATTTCTCTTAAAAACTGTTGCCTTCCTCTAAAATACGAATTAGCAATTGCCTCAGCTGAATCATTACTTGAAACCATAAGTAGCGGGTACATAAGCTCAGAAACTTTCAGCTTTTCTCCTTCTCTTAGTTTTGCCTCATTACCATATGTATTTAGTATTTTAGAATTAATAGTAATAGTATCATTTTGATCTATTAACTTTCTTGCAACTACTGCAGTTACTAGTTTGGTAACAGAAGCTATAGGAAGTGATTTATCATAATTCTTTTCTAATACGATAGCGTTACGATCTAAATCAATGACAACGTACGCTTCTGCACTCACTTTTGATGTTGTTTTTTTAGGAAGAGAGTTCTTTGCACTCTCTATCACCTCTTTACCATCATCTGAAGAGTATATAAACACCCTAGAAAATCTGGAGACGAAGGACGGATCTTGATCAGCTTCTTCAAGTTTAGATATATCTGAAACGAGATTAGCCTCTTGTGATTGTAGAGAAGAGATTGTTGTGTCTCCTACCTTACCATTAGAAAAACCTCGAATTACGAAAATACATACAGAAGCAATCATTGCTCCAAGGAGGCAGGCTTTAAACATGGATATTATTAACTTCATATTACTTTACAAGGTAGAAAACATTATTTCCAAAACGAAGATTTATGTAGTCAAAATTCGGTACCTTACTTAATCCTATTTTTTTATTAATAGCATTCTGCCAAAAAATAACTAAATTTGTCTTAGTCCTATCAAAACTAGTCCTATCATCAAAATATACTGTTGCTGAAGATTGATCTGCATTCTCAATATACAACTCAAAACCACCATCCTCACCAATTAACATACCGTTAGCTATTATACCTGCCTTTTTAATATCACTAACGAATTTTTGTAATTCTCCAAATTTCTTAATATCAATCGGTGAATTAGCGTAGTATCTAAAGAGGTCTGAATTTATTGTACTAGAGGCAATTTTTTCATACGCTATGGCATACTGATCAGCATACGAACACTTACTGTCATCTAGGTCTTCTCTATACCCTTCACATATTATTACCGATGGGCCCCTTTCTGTAATATCAATGTTAAGGAGCGACATATTTACAATACTTACCATCACGCTCTCAATTTTAGCAACACTAACCATTAACTTTTTTTCAATATCTTGTTTTGGATACAGAATAATACTTTGCTTCGGTAAGAGATATAGATAGTTATTAGCAATCTCTGTTTGTGCTATCTTTTTTACAAGTTCTGCATCGATAGTATGCACACCACTGACATTTATGGAATTAATTTGCAAAAAAGGTAATCTAATTACAAGAATTACTATGGTGATAGCGATTAGAATAGAGGCGAGAGTGGCTAAGGCCATAATTAGCATCTTTCTTCTCTTTTTTTGTGTGTATTTAGCTGATTGTAATGTACGAGACCTTCCAATTTTCATTTAAATAGAAAATTACTTAATAATCTCTTTACCCATGTATTTCTGTAGTATCTCTGGAAGCTTTATGGAGCCATCAGCTTGCTGGCAGTTCTCAATTAATGAGACGAGTATTCTTGGTGTAGGTATTGCAGTACAGTTTAGAGAATGAGCATATCTAACTTTTCCGTCCTGATCCTTGTACTTAATATTTGCCCTTCGTGTTTGGAAATCATGGAAATATGAAGCTGATGATATTTCTCTATATTTATTTTCTTTAGGCACCCATAGTTCTATATCATATTTTTTAACCTGACCTAATCCAAGATCTCCACCACAATTAAGTACTGTGTGATAATGTAGTCCCATTGATTCGATAAATTCCTCTGTATTTCTGTTTAACTCCTCATGGAAAGAGACACTAGTCTCATGGCTTGCTTCTGAAAGAATTAATTGCTCAAACTTAAAGAATTCATGAACTCTAATTAATCCCTTAACATCCTTGCTATGTGCACCAACCTCCCTTCTGTAGCATGGAGAAAAACCTAGATAGCGAAGTGGTAGATTTTTATGATCAAAAATCTCTTCACTATGCATACCCATAAGGGGGACTTCTGCAGTTCCAGACAAAACATCACCATCCTGTGTCATATAGAAATCTTCAATATCTCCTGGGAGATGGCCAGTACCGTAAAGATTAATTTTTCTAACAATTGCAGGAGCAATTACCGGAGTGAAGTTTTTCTTTGAGAAGAAATCTAGTGCATAATTCCAAATTGCAAAACATAGTCTCACTCCATCACCAGTTAGAAAATATCCTCTAAAACCGTGGACCTTTGTACCTCTCTCTATATCCAACATACCAAGCTTTGTCATAATTTCTACATGATCCTTTGGTTCAAAAGAGAAATTTGGTTTCTCTCCCCACACCTTAACCTCAACATTTTCTGCATCACTATCTCCCTCTGGTACAGACATATCTGGAACATTAGGAACCCTAAGCATCATTTCCTGCCAGTCTTTCATGATTCCCTTTAATGACTCTTCTTCCTTCTGGAGAGACTCTTTAACAGTCTTCATGCTATCAATCATCTTTTGACGATCTTCTGGGCTAGCCTTTGGCATCATTTCACTAATTGAGTTTTGTTCAGAGCGCTTCTTTTCTATGGATAGGAGTATCTCCTTTCTCTTATCATCAAGAGAAATTAGTTCATCAATATTAATATTTACATGCTTTTTCTTAGCACCAGCCTGGACCACCTCCTTGTTCTCTCTAATGAATTTAATATCTAACATATCGTACATCATATCACAATGTATATCATGTTGAAAACTTCATTTTTTAAACATATAAATTATGAGAAATTTATCAATATTTCATCAGTGAATTGATAGACTTATCATATGAATGTTAATAATGATATATACACAATAACGGGTAGTAATATACCACTACAACTTCTTGAGATTCCACAACCTCCGTTCAAGCTTTTCGTTCGTGGGTCTCTACCAAAAACAAACTCGAAGATACTATGTATAGTGGGTACAAGAGAATATAGTGAGTATGGTAAAGATGTTGTACATAGACTAATATCAGGATTAGAACATCAAAATATCTGTATAGTTTCAGGGCTTGCTAAAGGTATAGATGGTTTGGTTCATAAAAAAGCATTAGAGTTTGGTCTACAAACGATTGCCTTTCCCGGATCAGGCCTAGATGCAAGTGTACTATATCCAAAACAACACATAGAACTATCACGTGACATTATTAAAAATGGTGGTGGACTAATATCTGAATTTGAACCCACATCTCCAGCACGAGACTGGACATTCCCAATGAGGAATAGACTGATGGCTGGCATATCAGATGCAACCATAGTTATTGAGGCTAAACTTCCATCAGGATCACTAATAACCACAAGACTTGCGCATGAGTATAACAGAGATGTTGGTGCGGTGCCGGGTGATATTAGATCAGAATTATCAAATGGACCTAACTGGCTACTGGGAAACTATGCTGCACCAATAACTTGTTCTCAGGATATTTTAGATCTACTTAAAATATCAAGATAAATTAACTCCTTTTGAGTTTAGCTTTTTCCTTCTTTCCTTGTAATCTGGTATTACTCTTGCAACTAAATTCCAAAAGTCTTTGGAGTGATTAAATTCACCCAAATGGCATAATTCATGAACAATAATGTAATCTGAAAGCTCCTGTGGAAGGAGCGCAATTTTATAATTAAAATTAATATTTCCTCTTTTAGAGCAACTACCCCATCTAGTTTTCTGATTCCGTATTGTAATACGATTCACTCTAAAGTTATATATTTGATTGAAAAAGTTAATCCTGCTATGTGCTATTGCACGTGCATGCTCTCTGTATTTTAAATATTCTTTTCTTCTTCCCTTCATATCGAGTAGTATATAAAAAATTAACCTGATCACAAAGTGACCAGGCGTCGAACGAAAGTGTGGTGGAAGAAAGAACAAATGAGGAAAGTGAGAGAGGTGGTGATGAAATGGATTGTATCGGGGCAAAATGCGCTGAGTGTACTTGGGGGATTAAACTCATGAGAAAGCCGATACAATTTCATTCATTTTTTTCCCTGTTTATCTCTCAATGACCTGACCTCTACACTTATAGTATACACTTTTTGGACTCAAAGTCAAGGTTTTCAAATTATAAAAAAAGTAAATTCCTCTCCAAATCATCCATATCCGTTCCCTTTTCTTTTTGCATTAAAGCATTATGTGTAGATGCCAAATATGCAACTCTTTTTCCATACTTATCCTCCAGCTTATCTATCTGCTCATGTATGAGTTCAAACTTATGTGCCCTATCAACTCCTCCGAATAGGTCAATTTGTGATGAGATGATTGGAGTGAGACCTGATAGAGTAACTCCTGTGGTACGGTACATAACACTACCATCATATATTTCACTAAAGTGTGTATTAATTAGAGAGATTAAATTCTCTGGAGTATTCGTGCGAACTGAAAGTGGAATACTTTTACTAAAATATCTGAAATCTCTTGTTTTAATAAAAAAAGAAATATCTTTAGGTACTAATTTATAATACCGAGCTTTTGCACAAGCATCTTCCATATGTTTTGATAGCTGTGATAGTAGAAAAATAGAATCATTTGTAAATGGATGGAATGAGCGAGTTTTCTGAATCGATGAATATATAATCTTAGGATTTGGGTCAACTTCCATTATGGATACACCTTTAAGTTCATGCCAAATAACTTCATGAGGTTTTGCCAAATTTTCTCGTATCCAAGAGATATCTTTAGAGATATAGTCAAAAGCATTTTTAATTCCTTTCCTTTCCAAAAGCCACGACGTCTCTCTTCCAATACCCCATACCTTTCCAATACTTGTTTTTGAAAGAAAACTATTAATTGAATTTTCATCAATTACAGTAAAACCATTTGGTTTCTTCCACTTAGATGCCACCTTAGCCAGAACTTTCGTTGGAGCTAAACCTATAGATACAGAGAGTTTAAGTTCTTCATTCACCTCTCTCTTTATTCTCTCCGCTATTTCCTTATAGGACATTTTAAGAGGAGGCTCTAAACCTGTAAGATCAGCAAAGCATTCATCAATACTGTACTCCTCAACATCATCAGCATATCTTCGAACAATATCAAACATCATTTTTGAATATCGGGCGTATGAATCGTAGTCTCCTGGTAATATGAGGACTTTAGGAAATTCTTTTTTTAATTTAAAAATTGGCATACCCCTTACAACACCCATAGCTTTAGCTTCATATGAAAGTGCAGAGACAATTCCCTTCTCTTCTCCAGTAACAACAGGAAGCCCTTTAAGTTTTGGATTTTTTGCAATCTCCACAGCAACAAAAAAAGCGTCGCCATCCATATGAAATATGGTTTTCTTTTTCATCCATACATTATACAGTGAACATACGTTCACTCAAAGTATTATACTATTTTCTTTTAAAGAATTTAGAGACTATATATATGAAAGACACCAACACTGCACCCGAAACATCCATTAACATATCCTTCTGAGCATCCCAGATATCACCTTGTGATCCAAGAAAAGCAGCCCCGGCTTCCCCACCCTGTGTATCAGCATATATCCACTCTATCCATTCATAGAACACAGCGACAAAAGATATTGCAAATATTGCATATGTTATAGCGATCCATTTCTTAGCTACCAATTCCCTACTAACCAAATATTCAATTATAGGTAGAGCATAGAACCCTACCGCGAAATGGCCGATCCTATCAAACATATTTCTTTCAAAGCCAAAGAGATTGTTAAACCAATCAAATGGAACTAGCTCGAATGTATAGTGACCCCCGATAGTATGCCAAAATGGAAGCACAAACATTAATGCATATGCAGTATTTGAAAATCTTATACCTCTCCAGTATAGGATTACTATACAAATCACCAGTGCCACAATCGGTCCGTTTTCAACATACCAAACAGCACGACTATATGGTTCTATACCTGCGATTATAAATTCAATAACATACACCACCAAAAGAAAGTGTGGAAAATATTTGTTTAACATATAAGTATTATAACAGAAAAGCCGGGGAACGAGTCCCCGGCAATCAAACACTGGACAAACCATCATCCAGTTTGGGCGATTCCGCCCTCAGCTGAAAACATGGTGGAGAATGGCGCTGTAGAGTCTGTCTCCACCATCACACCACCTCGTTGCCACTCGCTAAGGAACCCCCATTTCTTCGGAGTGATCAAGTCGCTTACCGGCATCTTCCACCGGTTCGAAGTAAAAAAGATGATTTCGTCTCCCACACGGGGCCGCCTACACGACTTCGCCTTCGATAGGTAGGGTCCACTGCTGCTCGCGGCAACAGTGTACTTGTTCCTCAACCAGACTCGCACACGAGTATTCGTGGCGGTTCCATGCTGATTTAGGATGACCCCCTCAGCAATACCACTTGACACATTGACCCGATTTATAACCGCAAACATTACTGGCATAGACTTTAGTTATCCAGAATTTTTGTTGTAGCACTTTCCTTCTTCCACACAGAAAAAGGACCGTGAAATATAATCTCATACTTTCAAGAAAATATCAATAGTAACACTCTCCCCCTCTATAACCCCCTCCTTTCGTCTAATAGATTTTTTAATTGCAAGTAAATATATTTTAGTTTCCCTGTGAGGAAACAGAGATGTATTCCATTCACTTTTACCTAGTCTAGCTTTAATTTTTACAAAACCTTTTGGAAAAGATTTACGAATATTTTCAGATATCTTGGTATCCAAGCTAATAAAATGCCAGCCCATATCTCCTGGCCAACGCCATACTTTTGCTGTTATAGAAAAAAGTTTGTTCCTTATCGATTTCATCACCACATTATACTCATTTATATCATAAATGTTGCTGTATAAATTTGCCACATTTCCCAATCTCGTGTAATACTTAGTCAGTCACACATATATATATAGTGTACAAAATATGAAACTACTAATCGTCGAGTCACCTGCAAAAGCAAAAACAATTTCCAAATATTTGGATGATAAATATACTGTAAAAGCTTCTGTTGGACACGTGAGAGATCTACCGAAGAGCAACAAAAAAGCTATCGACATTGAGGGTGGCTTCATTCCTCATTATGAAATTTCTCCTGGTAAAGAAAAAGTTTTGGATGAGATTATGTCATTAGCAAAAAAGGCTGAGGAGGTCATACTAGCAACCGACCCCGATCGTGAAGGTGAAGCTATAGCTTGGCATATAGCTGAGGCAGCTAAGCTTAAAGACCCTAAGCGTGTAGTGTTCCATGAAATCACTAAGGATGCCGTTATAGAAGCAATGCAGCATCCAAGAAAAATTGATGAGAACCTTCGTATGGCACAGGAAGCAAGACGTGTACTAGATAGACTAGTTGGATATGACCTTTCAGGACTAATATGGAAGAAAGTGCGCTATGGACTATCTGCTGGACGCGTACAATCACCCGCATTACGTATAATCATGGAAAGAGAGCGTGAGATACGAGCATTTAAATCACATGCGTTCTGGGTAATTACAGCAAATACAGAAACCGTTTCAAACCCTAAAAGCATACTTGCACTTACTTGTTCTGAAGAACCAACGGACTTTAAAGAAGTTGAAAGAATTATAAAAGTAGGAGAGGTGAAGCCATGGAAAATTACTGAGGTAGACGAAAGTACCATTAAGCGTTCTCCTCGTGCTCCATTTATAACTTCAACGCTACAGCAAGCCGCTTCATCAAGACTTGGATATGCTCCATCTCGTACAATGTCTATAGCACAAAGACTTTACGAAGCTGGTCATATAACATACATGCGAACAGATAGTACAAACCTAAGTCAGGTAGCATTAGCTGAGATTGCTAAGGTTGTTGAAAAGAAGTATGGAAAGGAATATCTACAATTTAGAACCTATGCAAAGAAAAGTAAGAATGCTCAAGAGGCTCATGAAGCCATAAGGCCATCACATATATCTGTAGACAATGCAGGACTAAATGATGAACAAAAACAGTTATACAGACTAATCTGGGAAAGAACTGTCGCATCTCAAATGACAGACGCTGAGCTACTTAGAACAAAAATAACTGCAAATATTGAACCCGTAGGAGAAATCCCCGATTTCCATGCAAATGGTTCAAGATTAATATTCCCCGGATGGCTTAAGGCTGATCCTGAAGCTCGTGGTGAAGATGTTGAACTACCAAAACTTAATAAAGGAGATTCTATAAACTTAAAGGATATAAAGAGTGAAGAAAAAGCCACTCAACCACCTGGTAGATACAGTGAAGCTGGATTAATTAAGGAATTGGAAAAGAGAGGAATCGGACGTCCATCTACTTATGCCTCCATAATCAGAACAATAGAAGAACGTGGTTATGTTGAGAAAGAAAATAAGGCACTTAAACCAACAGATACAGGTGATGTAGTTTCAACATTTCTTGAAACTAACTTCATGAACTATATAAATGACTCTTTTACCGCTGAAATGGAAGATTCACTCGACGATATTGCAAATGGAGATAAGGAATATGTTGCCACACTTAGAAAATTCTATATCCCCTTCCTTAAAGAAATTAAACTCATGGAAAAGGAAGCTAAAATCACTAATCTTGGTGATGCTGATGCTAAATACAAATGTCCAAAATGCGCCTCTGATATGATTATTAAACTCGGAAGAAACGGTAAGTTCCTTTCTTGTTCACGATACCCTGATTGTGATGGCGCACTAATGATGGATGGGACTGAGATAAAAAAGGATGAACCAATTGGTAATGATCCTGTAACTGGATTACCTATATACGTGCTAGTTGGTAAATATGGTCCGTACGTACAACTAGGAGAAAGAGCACCTAAAAAAGTACGTAGTGTGCCGGGTGTAAAGAAGCCAAGAAGAAAGAAGGGTGATCCTGTCATTCCAAAACCACCAGCACCGGCAAAACCTCGTATGGCATCAATCCCAAAGGGTATGGATCTATCAAATGTTACTGTAGCAGATGCAATGAAATATTTGAGCTTGCCTAAGATATTAGGTGTTTACCCTCCAACTGGTAAAAATATAACAGCAAACATCGGACGCTTCGGTCCATATGTAATGCATGACGGTGATTTTAGATCAATTAAAGCAAAAGATGGTGATGATCCATATACGATTACTCTAGATAGAGCTATAGCTATTATTAACACTCCCAAAGTGGCTAGAAAAGGAAGGTTTGGTAAGAAGAAAGCAGAATAGCTAAACAACAAAATTCTTCATTGAATATAAGTCTTCATTGTTATCCTCATGAGCAACCTCTGCTGGAGCACGATCATCAATTGGTTTTTCAACGTTAAGTGGAGTAGATTCAGAAATATCAGATACACCTGGAACCACTGGCTCATTACCAGTTTTAAGGAATCTTTCAAGAAGTGATTGAATATCAGCATCATCAAAGAAATCAATCATGATCCTTCCTCCATTCTCTTTTTTCTCTATATATACCTTTGTACCTAGAGTTTCCTTAAATTTCCTTTCAAGTTCGGCAAGTGCTGGGTCTATAAGTGACTTCTTCCTCACCCTGTCCTTTGCAGCATTACGTGCAAAAGCTTCAGCTTCACGGACAGTAATTCTTTTAATAATAATTTCCTTAAACAATACAGATTGTTCTTCCTTCCTATCAGAAAGCATGAGAAGTGGTCTTGTATGACCTTCTGATAACTTTCCTTCTGAAAGTGCTGTTAGGATCTCTTCGGGTAAATCAAGAATTCTTAATGTATTTGAAACATACTCCCTACTTTTTCCAACTTTCTCAGCAATCTGAACATGCTTCATACCGAATTCATCAGCTAGTCTCTTAAATGCCCTTGCCCTATCAACAGAGTTAATATCTTCACGCTGAAGATTTTCAATTATCGCCAATTCCAACTTAACCTTATCATCCTGCTCACCAGAACGGATGAGGGCTGGTATCTGTTGAAGACCAGCAATCTTAGATGCACGCAAACGGCGCTCACCTGCTATGAGCTCATATTCAACAGCTAAGCCTCCTTCTGGTTTTTCATATTCTTTACGAGTTACAGTAATCGGCTGAAGGAGACCATACATACGAATAGAATCAGCAAGATCCTTTAATCGAGCTTCATCAAAATCCCTTCTTGGTTGAAATGGGTTTGGTCTAATCTTTTCTACTTCTATCCAAAATATTGAATCTCCAAAAAATTGTGATGATGACATGCAAGTATTTTATCCTACAATTGATTTTCTCGCCAGATTTAGTAGACTAGAGATGTTAGATTGATTTTTATGCCGGGGTGGCGAAATGGTTATACGCGCACGACTCAAAATCGTGTGGAGAAATCCGTGGAGGTTCGACTCCTCTTCCCGGCACAATGAATATATAAAACAGCCACCGGCCTGTGTGAGGACCGGTGGGTAAATTAATGGTACGCAGGTTTACTACGCAGCCACCTGTTGTGTATGAACTTCGCTGACGAAAATCGCCGTTGGGTCTGGTCGATGATTTCTGACCTCCAAGGCCCACACTTCACGAGAGTATCCTGTGAGTAACTCTCTGAGAGCATGTAGTGACTTTGGATTCGCATCGCTGAGTCGAGCAGCTATCCTTGCAACTTCCGATGCAACTTGATCTTCTTCTGTGATCCTCATAGGCTCCTGGGGTAACCTACATTACATGACGTGTGTGTGATCGTCATGTGGAATTAATCCAGTATATATTGTACAGTAATATTCATGAAGAAAAAAGTAGCAGTTATCACCGGTCCCACTGCAGTAGGTAAAAGTGACTTTGCAGTTGAATATGCCATCAAAAACAATGGTGAGGTAATATCTGCTGATTCTAGACAGGTATATAGAGGAATGGATATTGGTACTGGAAAGATATCGATTGATGAAATGAAAGGTATTCCCCATCACTTACTTGATGTGGTTGATCCAAGTGAAGATTTTAATGTTGAGAAGTATAAGATACTAGCTCAAAAGGCCATTGATGACATTACTGGTCGAGGTAAGCTACCGATTCTCTGTGGTGGTACCGGTTTCTATATCGATGCGCTCATATACAATATTTCATATCCTAACGTAGAACATGATGATAAGTTGCGTGATGAACTAGCTAGTAAAGATAGTGGTGAACTATTCGAAATTCTTAAGAATCTTGATCCTGAATATGCGGATAGTTTAAACAATTCAGAGAGGAATAACACACAGAGACTAGTTCGTTCTATAGAGATTGCAAAGGAGTTAGGTGAAATACCTAAGATTATTAAAAATAAATCACCATATAACGTAGAGTGGATAAATTTGAGTTTACCTAATGATGAATTGAAGCAGCGTATATACGATCGCCTAATCAAGAGATTTGATAATGGGATGATTGAGGAAGTAGATAATTTACATAAGAGTGGTCTTTCATGGGAGAGGATGGAGGCGTTTGGATTAGAATATAGATATATCTCTAGATTCCTGCAGAATCTAATTACAAAAGAAGAAATGGTTGAGAAGCTAAAGAATAAAATATGGCATTATGCGAAGAGGCAGATACTATGGTTTAAAAGATACAAATAATTTGCGGGCGATCGAGGAATCGGACCTCGGACAGCGGATTTGGAGGCCGCAGTTATACCACTTAACTAATCGCCCTTACAAAAATACTATAACATATTCAAGAAAAAATCGCCTCTCGGCGACCTTTTCTGCTATTTCTTTGCTTCCTTGAAAGTTACATGCTTTCTTAGAGTTTTACTATACTTTTTTAACTCTATTTTCCTCTCTACTTTCTTCTTGTTTTTTCGGGTCATGTAAATCTCCCCTGTTTCCTTGTTTTTTAATTGTATAAGTTGAATCTGTGACATAGTTAAACTAATATACCGTATTTAAGGTAAAAGAGCAATACTTCACTATATATGTTGTGCGCCGGGCTGGATTCGAACCAGCGAAGGCTAAAGCCAATTGATTTACAGTCAATCCTCGTTGACCACTTGAGTACCGACGCATTTTACAAAATCAATATATCGTCTTAGATGTTTAGGATTTTTTGGTGAAATTTCCTCAAAAAATCTTTTAGTATCACTGACTCGTGTTAGGTAAACTTTATTAACACTGATTCTGGATGGTTTATATCCTAACGTATTAAGCGTGGTCTGTAAAGACTTTAATAATGGGACTGAAAAATTTGTCAGTGATATTTGAATACCATATCTAAGTTTATATACAGATCCATCTGTATCGAAAAAACCTCTAATAAATCTCTTCATGTAATCATCACTAGTAAAAATCCATTTTGGTACATTAACTTGGCTCTTAACCTTATCATGTACCAAACCCTCATCAAGAAGCCATTTGACGGCGGGAACAGATCCAAAATAGACATTTCTATATTTGTTACTCCTGTCTTCTGAAGGTCTGATGAATACAGATGGTGTTATTTTAAAAACTTTTTGAATAATGCCTGATACATAGTCTGCATACTCTGATTCTTTCGTACCTAACGTTACAATCACCTGTTTAGGGCTTACGTGACCGTCTCCAATCATAATACCGAAAAACTCAGCAATATCACCGTTGTAAGTTCTAGGTATTACTATTTTTCTTGTTGAATTATTGTACCCTTTCTTTAAATGTCTAAGGGATGGAAAATTTAATCTTTTTAACCTTTTATATATAGTCTGTTCGTGTATTGATAGCTTATTAGATATTTGATTAAGAGATAAATTCTCCACAACATAAAGTTCATGTAATAGCCTCTTCCAATACTGTTTTTCCTTTTGAGTCCATTCTTTTGCCATATTATGTAATAACCATTATACTACATAATAAAAAGAAAAGTGATTTACTTCTTCAACTCAATATCCGATAGAATTAATGGGTTATCACCCTTCTTTCTCTTTTTTACATCAAAAGTAAACTCTCCATTCTTCATATCTACATTTATTGTCCCGTCTTTTGTAACTCCCTGAGAAATCATAAGGTTGGCAACTGGTGTAAGTATCTTGTTCTGTATTAATCTCTTAAGTGGTCTTGCACCGTAGTGTGGGTTATACCCTTCCTTGGCTAGATATGACATAACAGCTCCAGATACAACTAGATTTACATCCTTTTCCTTTAAACGAGCAATTACCATATCTACTTGGATCTTCACAATCTTCTCAATTGATTCTTTACTTAGAATATCGAATAGTATTATGTCATCAACACGATTAAGGAACTCTGGTCTGAAGTAGTCTTTTAGACTAGACATCACCTTATCCTTTACCTGATCATAGTTATCCTTCTCATTTGGCTCAGCTTGAGTTGTGAAGCCAATCTTCTCCATCTTTTCTATATACTGAGCACCGATATTCGAAGTCATTATGATAACTGTGTTTTTAAAATTAACAGTTCTTCCCTTTGAATCAGTCAAACGACCGTTATCAAGAACCTGAAGTAGTATATTAAATACTTCTGGATGAGCTTTCTCTATTTCATCAAATAGGATTACAGAGTATGGGCGTCTTCGAACTAGTTCAGTTAGACCACCACCCTCATCATGACCTACATAGCCTGGTGGAGAACCTATTAGTTTTGATACTGAATGCTTCTCCATGAATTCTGACATATCGACACGGATAAGAGCCTTATCATCATTGAAAAGGAACTCAGCAAGAGACTTTGTTAACTCTGTCTTACCCACTCCAGTTGGTCCAAGGAAAATGAATGAACCTATAGGACGACTAGGGTCAGCTATACCTGCACGAGAACGCTTGATTGTATCTGATATTTTCTTTACAGCCTCATCTTGACCTACTAGTCTCTCTTTTAGTTTTGCTTCCATATTGGCAAGCTTACGAGCCTCCTCTTCCATCATTCGTGTCACAGGGATATTTGTCCAACGAGAAACAACATCAGCGATATCCTGCTCTGTTATCTCTTCCTTCAATATTCTTCTTGATGATTGTAATTTCTTTAATCTCTTATTCTTTGTCTCTAATTCTTTTTCCAAATCTGGAATCTTTCCATATCGAATCTCAGCAGCTTTAGATAGATCTGCTTTTGCCTCTGCAGCTTCGGCTTCTATACGGATAGTTTCCAATTCTTTTTTAATCCTCTTTATATCCGTTATTGTATCTTTTTCATTTTTCCACTTGAGTTCGAGCTCAGAAGTGCTCTCCTTTAGATCTGCAATATCTTTCTCGATCTTTTGCATACGAGCTTTTGCATCCTTATTTGTCTCCTTCTTAAGCGCTTCTCTCTCGATCTCTAATCTCATAATCTTTCTACGTGTTTCCTCAAGCTGAGGTGGCATATTTTCAAGAGAAATTTTCAAAGCAGAAGCAGCCTCGTCTATGAGATCAACAGTCTTGTCTGGTAGGAAACGATCAGAAATGTATCTTGATGATAGATGCACAGCAGCTACGATTGCGTCATCTGTTATACGTACGCCATGGAAGAGTTCGTACTTCTCCTTCAATCCACGTAGGATAGCGATAGCATCTTCTTCTGATGGCTCATTCACCATAACTGGCTGAAAGCGACGAGTTAGAGCTGGATCCTTTTCTATATGTTTTTGATATTCACGAAGTGTAGTAGCACCTATAGCACGTAGTTCTCCACGAGATAGAGCAGGCTTTAGCATATTGGAAGCATCCATAGATCCCTCTGATGCACCCGCACCGACTATAGTGTGTATTTCATCGATAAAAAGAATTATCTTACCTTCTGCCCTCTCAACTTCTTTTAAAATATTCTTTAGTCTCTCTTCGAATTCACCACGGTACTTGGTACCAGCGATCAATGATCCTAGATCAAGTGACACTAGCTCCTTATCCTTCAGAGATTCTGGTATATCACCACTTGCCATACGTATAGCTAGTCCTTCTACGATAGCGGTCTTACCTACTCCAGCTTCACCGATAAGTATAGGGTTATTCTTTGTTCTTCGAGAAAGGATTTGAATCACTCTCAATATCTCATTGTCTCTTCCGATAACTGGATCCAACTTATTCTCTCTAGCGAGTTTTGTTAGACTTCTTGTGTATTTTGCTAGAGTTCTAAACTGCTTTGGCTTTGCTTCCCCTACGAAATCAGATGACTTCAATTCCTCAATTATGTTTATAACACTTAACCTATCGATCTTGAATCGAGCTAGAGTATCTCGCGCAGGTCCAGCAACATCGAAGAGTGCTACGAATAGGTGTTCGGTAGAAGTGAATTCTTCTTTCATCTCTTTTGCGATCTTTCCAGCACTTTCAAGTACTGATGCAAGCTCAGGAGTAATATAGATCTGATATGAAGGTGAAAGTGTCTTACCAGCTTCTGGTGCCTCTATCTGTTCTAGAATGAGGTCAGTAAGGAGCATGGTATCGACTTCTAGCTTCTCTAGGATAGAGGTAACCATACTCTCTTCCTGTAGTATGAGAGCGCACATTAGATGTATAGGATTAACATGGTTCATACCACGTTCAATAGCCAATTCGTGTGAACGGCGCAGTGCTTCTTTGGCCTTAGTTGTAAAGCTTCCTAATGGGGGCATATATGGCTATGTTAGCAAAAAAATGAGGTTGGGTCAAAAAGAAATAATTAATGAGAAGTAAAGATTTAATGTGACTTTATACAAAATTAGCCACATAGGGATCCAGGGGATATATGTGGCAGATCGTGATTGGATGAATTAAATAATCCACGGGACATCAATCATATGGATGAATCGCGGACTCGAACCAGACCCAGGTATCCCGAGCAAGTGCTTTGAAATTCTCTGCGTAGGATGGAGTTAGCGTTTCCCCATGATTTTTTATTCGGTCCCAAGCATGGAGAACACACATGTGGGCTAAAGCTAGATCGGATACTGAGCCGCTTGAACACAGAATACACGCAGCTTTATAGAAATCATCAATGTGTTTCAGTTGACCATCAGTCAGTTGCTTGGTAACCAGTACTGATCTACCGATCGAAGCCGCTTCGCAGTCATCACCCACAGCGATCTTAATCACAGTCTCAACTCCTGAACGAAGGGAGGTATCAGTACGCTCACAGTCTTGAAGATGTTGCAAAAACAGTGTATGGATCAAATTATTCATTCTATTTTCCTATTGCTATTGTTTTCTACCAAATAACATAGATAATACGGTAAAAGAACCAGTATTTATGCTGTCTGCTATATTACAATCAAAATACTACCATGTCAATACAATTTCTAATCATCTTTATTGACTTATTTATATCAGATTTTGTAGTCCCCCTTCCAAAGCTAAACCGCACAGAATTCTTAGAATTAGCTCCTATAGCTTTTAATACGTAAGACTCATCCTCATCCCTTAAACATGCACTCTTTGTCGAAACCTCTATTCCCTTTGCATCTAGTTGAAATAGGAAAAACTCATTATCTATATTTGGAATTGAAACATTTAGGATATGGGGTGAAGAATATTCTAAAGATCCATTTACTTTTATCTCTGGATTTATCTTTTGTAATTCTTTTATAAAAAATGCCTTCAATTCTACGATCCTCTTCGTCTCCTTTTCCTTCATCTTTTCAAGAAGTTCAGAGGCATAAGCAAATCCCATAATAGCTGGTACATTTTCTGTTCCTGCACGAGTTATATCTAGACTCCCCCTTTTGACATATAGCATTCCTATACCTCTCGGTCCATACATCTTTGCTCCATCTAGAGTCATGAGATCTACTCCAAGTTTCTCCACATGCAATGGTAAATGTACTGCTGCCTGACATGCATCTGTATGAACAAGAATATTTGTATTATTTTTTTTATTAAAATCTCTTACAATTTTTACTACCTCATGTATCGGTTCTATAACTCCTATTTCATTATTCACCATCATTATAGAAACTATAGCTGTCTCAGTTGTAATTGACTTCCTTAGTACTTCTAGATCCACAACTCCATCATTATTCACTGGTATGTGTATAGCTTTTGTATTTCTTATGATTGAGGAGTGCTCTATAGCACTTATGACTATCTGTTTACCTTCAAATTTTCTTAGAACCAAATCATTTGATTCTGTACCACCTGATGTAAAAAGTATTTCATCAGGGTGTGAGTGAATTATCTTTGCTATCCTTGCTTTCGCATCATCGATAGCCTTCTTTGCATTGACCCCGGATGCATAAAGAGAGGAAGGATTTGAATAGTCCCCTTTTGAATATTTCTTCATTACCTTCAATACGCCCTTATCAATTGGCGTAAGTGAGGCATAGTCTAGGTAAATTCTTTTCATATTTACAAAATATATACTATAATCTAATTATGAATTTTACAATGGATACCAGCACTATCATTTTTATACTCCTTCTAATTGTCATTCTCGCTCTTTTGTACTATACATACCACTTGAATCAGAGATTGAATAGATTTTTGATTGGTGGATCGACAAATTTAGATGAAGCAATATCATCAGTTAATAAATCCTTAGAGGAGTTGACGAAATTTAAGAGTGAAATGGAGTCATACTTAATTACTGTAGAAAAAAGACTTAAAAAGAGTGTGCAATCGATTAACACGGTACGTTTTAATCCTTTTAAGGGCACCGGTTCAGGTAGCAACCAAAGTTTTTCTACAACTTTTCTCAATGAAGATATGGATGGTGTTATTATCTCAAGCCTATACTCAAGAGACCATATAAGTGTATATTCGAAACCAGTTAACAAAGGTAATTCCGAATATGAACTGTCAGACGAAGAACGTGAGTCTCTAAACTCAGCAAAAAAGAACCTATCCTAGCCAAATCATATTTTTTCTGATATAGTAAGAATCCATAAATATACTTCTATGGCAAAGAAAAATCAGCCACAAACACCTGATTCAGGTAATACTAGTGTAACTCGCCCACCTGTTGTAGTAATAATGGGTCATATTGATCATGGTAAGTCTACCCTACTAGACTACCTTAGAAAAACTAATGTTGTTGCTGGTGAAGCTGGAGGTATTACACAGCACCTAGGAGCATATGAGGTAATGCATTCTAAAGGTAAGATAACTTTTCTAGATACACCAGGACACGAAGCCTTTTGTAGTATCAGAGAAAGAGGAGCTAGAGTCGCGGATATCGCTGTACTTGTTGTGTCTGCAGAGGATGGCGTGAAGCCACAAACAATTGAAGCTCTTAAGTGCATCATCTCAGAAAAGATTCCATATATTGTAGCGATTAATAAGATTGATAAACCAGGAGCGAATGTAGAGCTAACAAAACAGTCTCTAGCGGAGAATGAAATATATGTAGAGGGATATGGTGGAGATATTCCTGTTGTTGCTATATCTGCCCTTAAAGGTACCGGAATACCAGATCTACTTGATATGATAATCCTGGTTGCAGATTTAGCTGACCTAAAAGCAAATTCCAATACCAGTGCCCAAGGTGCAGTAATCGAATCATATAGAGATAGCAAGAAAGGAATATCTGCTACTCTTCTCATTAAAGACGGTACACTAGAACAAGGAATGTATGTTGTTGCAGAAGACGCATATTCACCAGTCAGAATACTTGAGGACTATCAGGGTAAATCCATAAAAACTGCCACATTTTCAAGCCCTGTTAAGGTTATAGGTTTTAACAAAATACCAAATGTTGGTGCCCAATTCATAACATGTACAGACAAGAAAACTGCAGAGAATATGGCAGCTACATATACAGACTCAAATCAGCAATCAAAACCATTAATATCTCGAGAAGATAATAGCTCTATTGTATCAATACCTGTAATCATTAAAGCTGATGTTATAGGTAGTCTAGATGGAATTAAACACGAACTAGCAAAGATAAAAAATGATAAGGTTAAGATTAAGATTGTATCTGAAAGTATTGGAGATATAAATGAAAATGATATTAAATCAACTCAAGGTGATCCTAATATCATAATCCTTGCATTCAATAGTAAACCTGATGCGAAAACTCAGGCATTGATAGAAAGATCAACTGTTCAAATTAAGTCTTTTGATATTATCTACAACCTCATCGCCTTCGTAAAAGAAACTGTTCTTTCAAAAGTGCCCAAAGAATATGTTGATGAAATATCTGGTTTAGCAAAAGTATTAGCAATATTTAGCAAAAATAAGGATAAGCAAATCCTAGGAGCAAAGGTACAACAAGGCAATGTTAAGGTAGGCTCTGAGGTTAAAATATTGAGAAGGGATGCTGAAATAGGTAGAGGAAAGATAAAGGAGTTGCAACAGTCTAAAGCACGTACAGATGAGGTTACAGAGGGTTTTGAATTCGGTTGCATGGTTGAATCCAAAACTGAAATAGCTCTTGGAGACAAAATTCAATGTTTTATAACCACAGAAAAGAAATAGTATGACAAGCGACAGAGATCAAAAACTAAAAGATGTAATTAGAGAGGCTGCTGCAGAGTTTCTTCAGCGTGAGGGAAACTATACATCAATACTAACAGTAACTGATGTATCACTCTCAGACAGAGGAAGTCAGGCAACCATCTTCTTTACTGTTCTTCCAGAAAATAAGGAAAAGGGGGCTCTCGACTTTGTTAAAAGAAAGAGAGCGGATTTTAGAGATTTCTTCAAGAACAAAGCACGTATGAGAGCTCTACCCTTCTTTGATTTTGCAATCGACAAGGGAGAGAAGAATAGACAAAAAATAGACGAAATATCTAGAAGTGTTGTAGAATAGCCCTATGGCGTAGTGGCGAAGTTGGTTAACGCAGCAGTTTGCAAAACTGCCATGCACCGGTTCGAACCCGGTCTACGCCTCAATAATCTTAATGATGTCTTCCTGCTTGTTATTTCTTTAATCTTTCGAGCGCCTCATCTTTCTTTTCCTGATCAATTATCTGCTGTTCAATATGAGTAATTCCAGCTGCTAATTGGGCTACTTCAGTTTCAAGATTTCTAATCTCTTCTGCCCGTCTTTCTAAATCTCTTTTAACATTCTCTAATTGGCTTTTCTTTTGTTTTATATCACTTTCGACTTGATGTTTCTTCTCTTCCTTCCTTCTCTTCTCATTTTCCATCTGTGCGATAGCTTGGCTGTGTGATGACATATTGTGTATTATTAATGGTTACTAAATTTACAACTAATATACATACATGATAGCATAAGCAATATTGAAAAACCAAAATGATATAGATCAAAATATCTTTTGGTACGTAGTAGGATACATTGCAACTGATGGGTCTCTAAGTAAGGACAAAAGACATGTTTCTATAACGTCAAAAGATATAGAGCATCTTGAAAGAATAAGATGTGAATTTGGTATTACCTCAAGAATCGTAATGAAATCAAGGGGAGCAGAGAAAGAGAAGAAATATGCAGTATTACAGGTAGGAGGCGTACCAAATTATAAATTTTTGAATTCTATAGGTATTTTTGCCGGCAAAACCTGGAGTATGGGTCGACTCAAGATAAATGAGGAATATTTTTCTGATTTTATCAGAGGTGTTATTGATGGTGATGGATGTATTAATCATTGGAAAAACCGGTCAAATAATCGTACGCAATGGTCGCTAAGGATTAGTGGTGCAGCACCAGAGTTTATAAGTTGGCTTAAAAGTGAGATCGAGACGCGATACTTTGTTAAGGGAAAATTGTATATTCAAAAATATCAGTCAAAATCGACAATGTATATTATTAAATTTGGCAAACTTTCAACACAAAAAATCATTAGTGGGGTTTATTATGTGAATTGCTTTTGCTTAGAGAGGAAAAGAGTAAAGGTTTTAGAATGTTTGCATGATACTGCAAAAATGATAAAGTATGGAGGTGTTATACGCTCGGGTGGCGAAATTGGTTATACGCAACAGACTTAAAATCTGTCGACCGCAAGGTCGTGTGGGTTCGATTCCCACCCCGAGCACAATTGCTAATTACCCGCTTTTCTGTTATATTTTTTCTGTATTTGTTAGTATATGCGTCCATAGCTCAGCTGGTAGAGCAGATCCCTCTTAAGGATAAGGTCGTAGGTTCGATCCCTACTGGACGCACCCGTTTACGTATATAATGTAACGGAAGTTTGTTAAATGCCCGGGTGGCGAAATTGGCTAGACGCACTTGCCTTAGGAGCAAGCGGGGTAACCCATGGAGGTTCAAGTCCTCTCCCGGGCACCATAATATAGTTTACTTGTTTGTTTAAATTAGACGTATTTTATCTTTCTCTAACTATAAAGCTAAATCTTTTTAGTACTCTGGTACTCATTTTTTAGATCTTCAATATAATTCATCATTCTTACCATAAATAAGTGTTGTTCCTCTTTCGATACATCCTTTTGCCTTCTTAATTTCAGAGCTAAATGTATAATATGATTTTTATCCTCAATTGAATCAGCAAGTTTCTGCCAAGAGTAATCTGGTACTACCCCTCGAGCTCTTTGTTCACGTTCAGTTAACCACATAACTTGTTTTATCATTTCATCAAACCCAAAAGTACCTTTCTCAAAATCTGGCAGAAAGTTTTTATCGAAAGCTGATATAAGAGCTGTTAAGTCTTTGAGATCTGTACGAGTAAATAGCTGCCCTTCTGGTTTTGAACCATATATGAGAGGGAGTTTATTTAATTGCTTCACAAAAATACTTATAGTAGTTGAGTTTTTAGTTCTTTTTGAAGACCACTTACCTGTCTGCAATTCTTCTATTGTGTATGCAACTATTTGAAATGGCGGTGCTGTGGTATCTCCAAACTTTTTGGTCAGCTCATATACGGCTTGTAGATACTCATCACTCTTTAAAACGACGACAATATCAACATCACTCTCTGGTAAAAGCTCATCTTGAACATAACTTCCCTTTATGTAAATAGATACTATCTCTTCATTCGGAATATATTTGAGAATAATTTCTTTTGCTTTAGATATAGAAATGTCTGCTTTTTTCTTAAGTTCTAGTTGATTTGTTTTTTCCATGTTTATTAGTTTTGATTAATATATTACATTTTATACTACTAATGGAGATGTTTTGTTGGTGAGTCTAAAGCAGATATAACACCCTGATCTATTGACCTATAAGTTTGCTTGATACTTTTTTAATATACCATCTCGACACTTCTCGAGTGTTAGTTTTCCTGAACCAGATTTTCAAATTGACCAAGAATAGAGGGATCTTTTGATTCGGTAAAATGTCCCGCATGTTCAAAAACGCTCGTATGCGTCACGAACTGACTGAACTTGTCCACGTTTTCCTGAAAAGCACCGTACGGATCATCTTTGGAAATAAGCAAAATTGATTTCGGAAGCACTCTTTTTATCTTCTCGATATCAATAGAAATTTCGATCCACGGCCGTGCGATTTCTGCCACTTCATCATCTTCAAGATTCTCAAGATTGAACCAACCCGCAACAAACAGCGCTCCACCTACTTTCGTATCAATAGTTTCTAAGTAGCGCAAAATGGTCTGACATCCGATTGAGTGACCAATGAAATATATTTCTGAGTCTGGAGTGCCGACAGCCTCCTTCAGTTTATCTACCCATTTTTCAATCACGGGAACGTCTGTATCTGGCATGTCTGGCACAAGTACTTCAAAGCCCATGTTCTCAATACCTGTCTTTAGCCATGGTCGCCAGTCATCATGCGATCCACCTTCCCACCTATGTATAACAACAACTCTTTTCATAACTTAAATTATATCGCGTGTTCAGAAATTCTGTAACTATGCAAAAGTATAGAAACATTGCATTGACGATACTCGTGCGCTCTCTAAAAGGTGACCCTACAGGGAGTCGAACCCTGCTTACTGCCTTGAGAAGGCGGTGTCCTAGCCGATAGACGATAGGGCCATACTCAAATACATTAACGTAAAATTCGATATTTTACAACAATGAAAGATCCGCGGGTGTGTTCCCGCGGATTCGTTTGAAGTATGGACGTGCATTTGCTAACCGTCCATGAAATCTTCTGCTGCTGGCAATCCACGATATACGGGTGGTTCTTCCGTGATGGGAATATCCCCACTCTGTATTGAGGTTGAAGGTTCTATCTTGGAGCACTGTGGCTCCTCCTCGACTCTATCGTCATTCATGTGTGCAGGGGGTTCACCAGAAATTATACACCTGAACGTATAAGTATCAATATCATTCCTTCTCTATCCACTCCTTCTCTTGTCTAACAAGTAGTTCATTTGCCTTTTCAGGATTTGCCAAAAGCATTTTTGATACCCTTTCCATTCGTATCGATTGGGAACCCTTTATGAAAATAACATCACCATTTGCAATCACACTCTTCAAATACTCCCCCGCTTCTACTGAAGTTTTAAAATTAAGCCCATCTGGATTCATTACTTTAGATCTAGGACCTACAGTAATTAAAAGATCACAAGATTGTAATGCCTGCACACCTGCTTTTCTGTGCTCATCAGCAGAAAAATTTCCTAATTCCATCATATCTCCGAGTACAGCAACTCTTTTACCTGAAACTTGTAATGAGGCTAGAGTGTTTAATCCTTCTCTTAATGCATCAGGAGAAGAGTTGTATGTATCATCAATTATTGTACTTCCATTTATACCTTCCAAGATATTCATTCTACCCCTTGGCGCACTTTGATATTCAAAAGCATCAATGATTTTTGGTATAGAAATATCTTTAGATATTCCTACCGCACAAGCTGCTATTATAGGGTATACCTGTTGCTTACCTAGAATGCCGTATATTTTAATATTATCACTATTACCCTTATAGTTAATATTAAAAGTAATACCCTCTGGTACTTTATATTCATTGTACATAACAGATATATTAGATGCTGTCACTGTAGCCATATCAGAGATACCAAATGTTAATACATTCTTTTTAACGTTATTAGCCAAATTACTTACCTTTTTATCATCCGCAAAAAGTACTAGGGTTCCATTCTCCTTTAAACAATCTATTAAATATGACTTCTCTCTTACCACATCAGCTGGGGATGGAAAAAATTCAACATGTACTGGAACATCACCAATTTTTACAATTACAGCAACATCTATTTTTAACCATTGAGTTAGTGATTTTATATCACCTGGATGATCCGCACCAACTTCTAATACTAGACATTTAGGATATTGTGATTTAAATACTATTAACTCAAGACCTAGTAGGATATTACTTAGCCATACGAATGGATCTCTCCATCCATTTTGACATCCAAGAATTGTTAGCGGAATCCCTATTTCACTGTTATAGCTCTTATGACTTTTCCTTACATATTCATATTTGGACAATACTGTATATATAGCATCCTTTGTGGATGTCTTACCAACTGTGCCAGTTATAGCGATAATTGTTGGTTTGTATTTCTTTAGAATCAGTTTTGACTCCCAAATCAAAATTGAAATAATTATCTTTTTTATTATTGATTTCATAGATTATCTATCAGGTGGAATATCGTAATAGTTGATAAGAAGCTTTGTAAGCTGAATAAATGGGTCTGTAAGCGTTTCTGAAGCGTATTCTGCACCCTTCGGGTATACATGGTATATAAAGACTATAAACTTAGGGTTATAGGCTGGGAAATACCCGAAAAAAGAATGGAGATACCTATCACTATAATACCCTCCATTAACAGGATCTGCAATCTGGGCAGTACCGGTCTTGGCTGCAATACTATAGTGTTCCATCTTTACCTGACCTTTTTTAAGAGACTTATCAACAACATTAATAAGCATATTGGTAACATCATCAGTTGTTTCTTTTTTTAGAACCTGGACAGCTGGTATATTTTTTATGTCATCAACTTCCCCATCTAAATACTCTATACTTTTTACAACACGAGGAGTGACTAAAAAACCATCATTAGCTAAAACGGCTAGTGCACGGATGGTTTGTACCGGTGTCATGGCTATGCCTTGTCCATATGATATTGTAGCAATTTCAACATCACGACCTGAAACAAGATTTTTAATAATACCTTTTTGTTCATTTGGCTGGTCTATCCCAGTTTTTTCACCAAGTCCGAAACTAAGAAAGTATTTCGAGAATGTCTGCAAACCCATTTTAAGAGAGATGTATGCTGCTCCTACGTTAAGTGATTGACTAAGAACTTCCTGCATCGGAATCACACCTCTAGCTCTTCCGTCATAGTTAGAAATCTTTCTCCCATTTAGAAGGAGGAAACCATCATCCTTATACGTAGACTTTGCATTTATGACACCTGAGTCTATACCTGCAGCCATAGTAAGCGGCTTCATAATAGATCCCATTTCATATACGTTTTCCACAAGAGAGTTTGAAAGTATTTTTGCGCTATCAATTTTTGATAGGTCATTTGGGTTAAAAGTTGGCAATTCTGCCATTGCATATATCTGCCCAGTTTTTGGATCCATTATTATTCCTCCAATTGAATCAGATCTCCATTTACTTTTTGTATCTTTAAGTATAGTTTCAAGATAGTTTTGAACTGTTGGTTCAATGGTGGTGATTACATCACCCTCCTTCACAGAATCTTGGAATACCGTCTTTTTAATTCCAGAAAATAGTTCGGCAAAGAAATTGATATCTGAATTAGACTGATTTCTTGAGAGCGTACTTTCATAGAAACTTTCTATACCATATCTTCCCTCTAATTTGTTATTCTTATCCAAGCCTATAATACCTATTGTATGAGCTGCCAATGAATCACCTGGATATATTCTCCAACTTTCTTTTTGAGAATATACTCCTGGTATTCTTAATGATGCTATCGATTGCCCTATCGATATATCCATCTTTTTTTCAATTTCCTTATACGTGTCTTCTGTATGCGAAGCCTTTTCAAGGAATGCATCCTTGTCTAGATTCATATATGCAGAAATCGCCATATATGCTTGATCTGGATCTCTAATGAGCTTAGGGTTTATGGAAAGGTTATATCCATCTTTAACAGTTGCTGCAGCAATCTTTATACCATCCTTAGATGTAAAAAATATTGATCCTCTATCAAAATTAGTAACTACAGGCTTAACATACTGCCTATCAGCTTTATCGCTATATACACTACCTCTAATTACTTGTACGAAAAAGAGTTTGGAAATTATCACCAAAGCAACAAAAAAAACACAGCCGAGTATTATACGAATCCTTAGAGTGTAATTAAAGTTCATTATGATTGGCCATTGCAGTTAAAGACTGACCAGATATAAATGAAACAGTATCTGAGTCCTTAAAACCTTTTTCATGGGCCAATTCAGCATTAATGGTGTTTTTTACTAGGAAATACTTTGCTTCTAGCTCACTTACTCTTGTAAGTATGGTTCTACTCTCCTTAACTAATTCTTCTCTAGCTACGACGTTCGTTATCGCACTATGGAGCAAGTACACGTAGGAAGCAGTCATTACAAATATAGCGACAACAAGAAATGAGAATATCTTCTCTCTGTATTTAAAAACACCATTTATATTATCTACTAAAAGTTGTGTCATATTTTTTCTAAAATTCTTAATTTTGCACTTCTTGACCGTGGATTATCTTCTACTTCACCTTCCGACGGAACAATTGGCTTTTTTGTAATTATTTTTGCTAAACCTTTCTCCTCCTTTTCCTTATTAAAATTTTTAACTATCCTATCCTCAAGACTATGAAATGATATTACGGCAATTCTTCCTTTACTTTCTAAGTTTTCAAATCCCTTTTCCAATCCTTTCTTGAGTGTATTTAATTCATCATTTACTGTTATCCTTAAAGCCTGGAACGTTCTAGTGGCTGGATGTAACCTACTTCGTCTGTAGAACATAGGGACAGATGATGATATTATTTCGACAAGCTCCCCAGTACTATCAATCGTCTTTTTATCTCTGTAATTTACGATTGCACGTGCTATTCTTCTTGAATATTTTTCCTCACCGTAACCAAAAATGATATCTGCAATATTCTCTTCCTCCCATTTATTGACTATCTCATATGCTGTTAAATCTCCTTCTTTTGGGTCCTTTTTAAAAGTCATAAGCAAAGGTTCATCATTCCTAAAGGTGAAGCCTCTACCTGATGTCTCGAACTGATCGGAAGACAGGCCGAGATCAAGCATTATGCGATTAACCTTTTCGATATTGAGTGTACGCAACACCTTATCTAGGTCACCGTAGCTCGATTCAATTAAAGTAATATTCTTATACTTCTCCAGCCTCTTTTTTGATCTTTCTAGGGCCTCCACATCCCTATCTAGACCGATTACTCTGATTTCTCCATTACTTATCTTTAAAGCATATTCTGCATGACCAGCACTACCCAATGTACCATCAAGATATGTATCATTTGGCTGTATATTTAACCCCTCTACCGATTCCTTTAAAAGAACTGTTTTATGTATCATCATAGTATGCCTACTGATCCTAATTTTTCTGCTAGGGCATCAGTTTTTTTCTCGACTGCTGTACGATATGATGACCATATCTTTTCGTCCCAAATCTCAACTCTATTCAAGACACCAATAATCGCAACCTTACTCGATATTCCAGCATGTTCACAAAGATGTGTTGGAATCAAAATTCTACCAATTGAGTCTACGTCCACTTCTGTAGCTCGGCCGAAAATTATACGATTAAAGTTTCTATTATCTGATTGCAATACTGATGATGAATCTGGACGCGAAAGTCTCTCAGCAAATTCTTTCCATCCCTTCAGAGTAAATATGAAGAGACAGCTATCTATCCCGGGAGCGATAACAACAGTATTTCCCATTTCCTTTCTAAACTTAGATGGAAGTGAGACTCTGCTTTTATCATCAATCGTGTGCAGGTGTTCTCCAATCAGCATATTATTTTTTTGTGAGATATAAATTAAGAAATTATTTAATATTTTGTTTCTACGGTCGAATCATAAAAACAAAATACTAATAATTTCCTACTTCATCCCACTTGAATACCATTTTATCCCACTATATGTATATTTGCAAACAAAAATATCCACTTAATTGTGGATATCTTTGTTCTTTGTTGATATTTAAATACCTCGTGCTATAATAATCGTATTATGCCTTAGGGCTCCGAGATTCATCACTCAGTTTTTATATACTGAGTGATGTTTCGTTATGTGAGGTAATGAGATACTTTATTCTAATAATAATTTGTGCGTACTCATCAATACTTATTCTCCCCTCTTTTCTTAACAAGCGCTTTGAACTAATACTTTTTAACTGTGAGATTGAAACGGAAGATAATTGAGACTTGAGTACGTAAATATATGAATTCTCTTTAATTGTTGAAGAAATTGGAAGTATCCAGGCACTTTGTTGATTAATCTTTTTAAGAATCAAGACGGGCCTTTCATATAAGGCATTTTTTCCATCCATTTCTACATCAATATTAATACCTAAGGAACACCACCACACATCTCTCTCATTAAAAAAGGGTGTGTTACTTAATCTATTAATTTCTTTCTTTTTATCATTCCACTTATCATAGTCTTTTTGATGTTCATTTAACATCACTAGATATTATCAAGACCATATAAAATCCGTATAAATTCTTAATAAAATTCTAATAAAATTAAGTATTAGAACATATATTTCTATATTAGAAAAGTAATTTGAATCCTTAATCCTGCTTTGGCCTCATTAAAGGGAAAAATTGTAATTCACGTATCGGTTTATCTGCAAGAAAAGCGAAGAGTCTTTCTCCAAAACCAAAGCCACAAGTAGGTGGCATGCCATGTTCAAGCATCTCCACAAATTCAACATCTTCCATCATAGCTTCACTATCACCTGATTCAATAAGTTTTTTCTGTATATTAAATCTTTCGAGTTGATCTATGGGATCATTTAATTCTGAATATCCTCTTCCTAGTTCACTACCAGCAATGATTGGTTGGAACATCTGTACAGTCTTTGTGCCTTCGATACTCTTTGCCAATGGTGCGACCAATACTGGATGGTTAACAAGGAATGCTGGTCCGGCAATATTCTTCCTACAATACTTCCAAAGTGTGTCTGTAAGTCTCTCCTTATTATCTCCATCATAATTAACCTTTAAATCCTGGAGTTTTTTCATCATTTCCTTCTCACTCGCTACAGTAACATCAATTCCTGTTTGTTTAATTATTTCTTTTACATAATCAACTGTTATCCATTCATCAGCAAGATCAAAAGTATGTCCACGGGTTGTAAATACTGTCTTACCAAATACTTCTTGACCAATCTTAATATACATATCTCTAACAAGTTTCATCCCATCCTCATAATTAGCAAAGGACCAATAAAATTCCATATTAGTGAATTCTTGCAAATGATCTGGACTAGATCCCTCATTTCTATACACTCTACCTATCTCAAATGTCTTAGGGAAACCTGCAGCCATTAGTCTTTTCTGCCATAACTCTCCAACAGAAATTCTTAGATATACGTCTAAGTCATAGTCATTATGATGTGTTTTAAATGGAGTTGCTTCAGCACCCCCAGTTGTAACCTCAAGGGTAGGAGTTTCAACTTCCAAAAAACCATTCTCCTTCAAGAAAGATCTTGTTACATCCCAAAATTTAGACTTTTTTACAAAAAGATCTCTTAACTCCTCATTCATTAAAACATCAAGGTATCTCTTTCGATATCTTTCATCATCATCTTTAATACCATGCCATTTTTCAGGTAGAGGGAGAAGGGACTTGGTTGCAATTGTCCATGTTTTAACCATAAGACTCTTCTCTCCCCTTTCTGTTGTAAAAAACTTTCCAGTTACTGATATGAAGTCACCAATATCAATAGCATCAGTAAATAATTTAAATACTTTTTCATCAATTTCATCCTTTTTAAAAACAGCCTGGAATTTCCCTGTTCCATCATACAAGACAACAAAGAGAATAGCACCCTGTCCTCGTATTGCCATTATTCTACCAGCCAAAGAGACATCTTTATCCTTATACTCGTCAAACTTATCTCTTGCAAGAGACAGAGAAAATGTTCTAGGAACCTTACTTGGGAACGGATTTATTCCAGCTTTTTTTAATAGTTCTAGTTTTTCTAATCTTGTAGATCTTAATTCTTCTAGTGAAGCCATTTATTTAATTTAAAAAGAAATTAGTGTATAAACAATTTTGCCTTTTGGAGTATTGACCGTAACCTTATCGCCCTTCTTTTTACCGATGAGTGCTGCACCTAATGGTGATAGATTTGATACCTTTCCCTGCGCCATATCTGCTTCCTCTGAACCAACAATTTTATAGTCACGAGCATCTTTGTCTCCTTCTTTTAAAACCTTTACGGATGACCCAATGGAAACAATACCTTCTTTCGCTCCTAGACCACCCTCATCTAAAACCACAGCTTTCTTTAAGATATTTTCTAGATGATTAATTCTATCCTCAACTTCACCTTGTATCTGACGTGCGTCATGATATTCAGCATTTTCAGACAAGTCACCTAGCTTTTTTGTGTATTCAAGATTCTCAGCAACCTGCTTTCTTTTTTCTGTTTTAAGATAAGCTAACTCTTTTTTGAATTCCTGTAGTTTCTCACTTGTCAGATACTGTTTTTCTTCGCTCATGTTAGTAGGTTAAAATATAAATAAGTTATAAGACCTATATAATACCCCAATCTGAGCTAAAAGTAAAATTAGACTATTTAAAGTATTCTGGTGTATTTATGCTCATCCAGTCAAGAGTTTCTCTCATAGCAGCACCCGCACCTATAAGATTATGCACTGAGCCATTCTCCATCATCATAGCGAAGGCATACCTTGGGTTCTTGTAAGGGAAATACCCTGTCATCCATGAATTTACTTTGTCTTTTGACGCACCTAGCTCGGCTGTACCAGATTTTGATGCCACTTCAACATATGGAACATTCAGTGATACTCCTGTACCCTTTAATACGCCTTGTCTCATACCTTCTTTAATAACAGTAAAGTCCTCTTTCGGTATATCAATTTGACGAACAATATCACCAAATTGATCCTTTAGGATGCTAGGGTTTCTTAATAAACCATCCTTAACTATTGACGCAACAGCTCGAACAATCTGAATGACTGATACCTGAAAACCATACTGTCCAATTGATGTGTGGTATGTATTACCAAGATTCCATGCTTCACCGTCAAAGTTCTTTTTTTTCCAATCAGGATTTGGTACTGTACCCTCAGCTCCAGTGAAGAAAGAGTCTGAAATTTTCTCTCCAAAGCCAAACTGTCTCATGTATTTTTCTATTCTTGCAATACCCAAACCTTTTTGATCCTTATACCCGCCACCAACTTCATAGAAATACACATCAGATGACACCGCTATCGCTGTTCTCATATCCACCAGACCATGTGCTTTCCAATCTTTAAAAACTGTTTGCAATTCAGGGTAGTATTGATTTTGAATAGATATAGATCCAGTACTTAATATCTTTTTACTTGGATCTATGACATTTTCATTCAAGGCAGCCAGAGCCATATACGGCTTTACGATAGATCCAGGAGTATACAGTCCATCAACTGCCCTGTTTAGAAATGGTTTATTCGGGCTCTTTAGATATGATTTAACTTTATCCATATCACTTTTTGAAGACATAATATCTGGATCAAATTCTGGATAACTAGTCATGGCTATTATCTCACCTGTATTTACATCCATCATTACACCAGCACCACCAGCAAAACCTACTTTTTCTGCTATATCTTTTATAGCTCTATACATTTCTGATTGTATACGTGAATCAATTGAGAGATATATGTTTTTACCTTCTTCAGGAGGTTCAATTATATTATGTGACTGAATCTTACCCAATGCATTCACTTCGACGAGTTTAACTCCATTTGTACCCTTCAAATCCTCATTAAAATATTTTTCAGCCGCATCAACACCCTCAAAGTCTTCTCTGTAATAGAAACCAGAATTATCTTTTGATGGATACTGTACATAACCAACAGCGTGAGCCATCCCAGGCAATGAGCTATATTTTCTTAAATAGAAGTCTGGATCGTCACTAGGTTCATTCCAAGCCAATTCAACACCATTCCTATCAAATATCACCCCGCGAACGGCAAATACCGGAGTATGTCTCAATCTATTATTCTCACTTTTTTGTTTATAGTATTCTCCATTTGCAACCTGAAGTGACCAAGTTTTAACTGCAAATACACAGATAATTAGCAAGAAAATTGATAGGACAATATTTAAACTAAGTTTTGATATTGGTTTTTCTAATCTACCCTCAAACTGTTGGTTATCGTATTGCGGTATATTGTGGGAGTCTATAAAAATTTCATCGGGGTCGATTTCAACATTTCTTTTTTTATTTTTTCTAATCCTTATGATCATAAGCAATTAATTTCTTTTTTAAAATATATGAAATACAGAAAAGTATGATGCTTGATATTGTAAATATATATCTAATATCCCAGAATTCTGGTAAAGCTGAGGCATACAGTGCATCGTATATAACACCCCAAAGAATAATTTCATAGTATGCGGGGAAATAGAATAGGAGAGCTATGGCAAGACACCAAGTGAGCCACCAGTATCCCCACATAATGCAGCAGAACATTAAAATAGCAGTTACTACCCTTATCACTATTACTTTTTTAGAATCTATTTTCATAATTATTTATTATATATCTGAACCCATTTCTGTTCATATATATTAACTGGTTGAGTAAACAGTATAGTTGAGAAAGCACGACCAGAGTCAATGGCAACATCTCTGACAATACCAAAGACTGATGGAGTCAGATCAGGAATAAGTACTGTATCCCCTACTTGTATTTTAACATCTTTTGGCAGTACAACTTCAAATGATCCACCCCCTCTGCCTATAGCACTCGCTTGAATACTATTCTTACCGATAAGAACATTGAACTTTTCTCCATATGATGAGTATAGCTTAACTTTAGCATATGAACCATTTTTTTCCACAATCTCACCAATTAAAATACTGCCAGAGACATAGACTTTATCTCCAATTTTTGCATCTATATCAGCAGTATTAATAATATAACTATCAAAAACAGTGAACGGAGGTTTTTTAACAATAAAAGCAAATTTAGGAATAGTAGATGTTGAACTATTATGT
>JACCDG011584182.1_pt1 | contig 91922 bp, 88 predicted proteins | sample 7442471 | NCBI WGS metagenome assembly JACCDG01 (sample SAMN15323444, study PRJNA562643) | freshwater metagenome | isolation source: river surface water | place: USA:Blue River Watershed | collected 2017-08-17 | reverse complement strand
ATCCCGAAGATAAAGAAAGGTACTGAGGTGCTGTGCCGATGAGAGAGTTGTTTTTGCTGGGACCAAACGGTACCTAGATTTCTGATTGAACGGTTATAATCAAACCACCCCAAACTACATCAGGAGTCGACATTGAATTATTGGGCATTGATAAGACCGGCGCTTTATTTCGTTTTAGGCGTGAGCGCAATCGTCTACGGGCTAATTCACCAGCCAGCACCCGAAAGCAAATTGTTGTTGTTCGAGGGAGTGCCTGAGAAAGTTCAGCATACTACTCACACAAGAGAAAAAAGAATTGAATTTTACCTGGGAAGAATGTGGACAGATTATCCCGAGAACGCTCCTAACTATAACGAAGTAGCAACCATATTAGAAGCCAAAGAACCTGTGAAGGTCTGGGTTGATAACGAAGATTACAAAGACGGTTATGGCACCTTCTATAAAATGTCTGCGGGCGACAAAGAAATTGTGACTTACGCAGACGCTGTTCAACGACGAAAGAACGACAATCAATTTTGGATGATCATCGGATCCGTGTTGGTTGGAGTTTCGGTATTTTTATTCAAGCGAAGAAAAACTAAATTAGTCGATGAGAACGCGCTGCAAAAGAAAAGTTAAAAGCAGTCACCGCCCTTAGTGGCATAGTCAATTCTGTAGAGTCTTGCTTTTCTTCTCCCAAGCGTCAATTAAATGCCACATCTTATTGGAGTATTCAACTCGATTCTCCAAAATATTCTTCCACCCTTGATACTCTTTTCCAATGATTTTTACGATAGTAATACTGAGATTCTCGCCTAATTCGGCAGTTAAGGTTCCGTCACTACCTAATTTTTCATCTTGATTCAATTTACATTCGAATGAAACTGGTTTTCCATTTTTGTCGCGACGAATTGAAATGTTGCTGGAAGGGGAACCGTGGCAATCATCAACATTGACGCTTTTGGTAGCTAGATTGTATTCCTCTCGAATGACTCCCCAAAAACCTCTTGCGCTGCTGAAGAGTAAATCTTTCAAAAATTGTTCTTCGAATTTTTCTTTGGAAAGTTGAGCGGGAACAAATGGTTCATCCGCAGCTAAAACCCAAACATGCCCCTCCGTAGAATATGAGAAGAGTGAATAGTGAGCATAATCCTCGCCATTATTTACAGAAGTCTCCCAAACAATTTTTCCAAGTTGTTTTTCTAGTTCAGGATATAATTGACCACCGATTCTAGGCTTTTTTAGTTCAAGACCATTTTTCGAGTGTAAGAAAGGAACTGCATCTCTGCACTCGGGACGTGACGTGTAAAACCGTATTCTCTCCGGGGTCCATCGCTCTTCGATGTAAGAACCGATCTGCTTATGTAGACTAAGCATTTTGCTTTCATTAAGGTCAGAATAACTTTTAATTTTCGCCAATTCAGTTCTATCAAATTTTTGTAGTGGGATAAGTTTAAAATTCGATTCCACAATTGCATCACATTTTTTATCCCAGTCTCGATCAGGATTGCATAGCAAAACATACATTCCGCTGGCTCTGTTTCTGCCCATGACTTTCAATCGGGCTTGATATGGAAACTCAATATTCAAAGTTTGTCCAACCTTGCATTTCAAAAAGAATTGCTCCTTATCTGCTAACTGCTTTTGCAAGTTTACGAATTTTGAGTTAGACGGAGAAGGTTTATCGGGAAGAATTACTTCTCTGACTAAAAATTGCAGTTCAAAAAATGTTGCGTCGGATTCTTTATATTGCCTGGATTTCTTTATCTCACCAACTAAACAGCTTCGATACTGAAAAAGGTTTTTTTGCAAGTTTTTTCTAAAAACGTTCAAATTGGCTTTTTTATAATTATTACCAAATGGAAGAACGAGATCGTCTAAGGAAAACGAATTATCACCATTAGAGTAGTTAAAAGCAATAAGCTGCTGAGTTCCTTTCACGTCAGCAAGTAATTTAACCTTAAAAGCATCATTTAAATCTGAATAGGTCCAGAATCGAACTAATTTTTTGTTTTCAAAATTCCCTCTCAAACATTCATCTATGATTGCTGTTATATGATGCAATCTAGGTTCCTCTTTGTCCACCCGGATATCCTTCACGGTGCAGACGACTACACCGTTATAAGGAAAGAAAAACAACGCATCAGTGGAGGGTTTGTCTAGATTTTCAAAAATGGTCGCAGCAAGAGAAGTCGAGTTGCATTCAAAAAATGCAATCAGAAGAGCAATAAAAATAATTCTCAATCGCGCACGCAATCGAATGTGACCATCAATGTAGTTGAACCTTTTTATTTTAGCCTACCGGACTAAAATAAAATACGGAATTATGGCGATCTTGGAGATTAGCCGCATCTGGTACATCCCCCTTTTTTCATTTTATTTTTCAATTAGTTCAAAGATGGTTGAAAGCTTGCCCATATGAGGCTACAAGATTACTCCAAAATATATTCAAGCCTGCGACTGTGTCTATCAGCTTCGGCAAAATCCTTCCTATAAATCTGAACGTCTATTAGCTTCGCAAGAAGCTCAGCCTGCTCCTGCCAGGTTTCGAGTTGAAGCAATTTCCATTGCAATTTTCTGGCTAGTCCATTGAGCATCACTTTCTCAAACATGGCGTTGGCAAATAAAATTGGCACACAGATTATTGCAAGATCGCTGAAATTTCCCCAATAGTCAAAAGGTCCATTTGCTACAGTGCGCCTGCTTTGAACCGCTCCAGAAAGAGACCAATGCTGAGGAGATGCAGGATAAACAATTGATTTGAGTTGCTCGACTGCTCGATTGGTTCTTTCGAAGTTATCCTGGTAAAAACTTTGGTCCACCAAATTCGTTGCGATCATTTGATGATTGAATGATTCGGCAGTGTTGTTGCAACTATCGACAAGCGCAAGACCGGTATAGCCTTCCAAGCGACCCAAGTAATCAGAATGTCGATATCTCTTCAATCCGTCTGTAAAATGCTTTCTGGCAAGAATGTAATCTCTTTTCTCAAAATACACTTGTCCCAGTTGAACATAACGATGTGCCATCCTGTTGCTGTTCTTGCCATAGACACGAGCAATAATTCCATTTCGCTCAGAAATTTGTTTTTCATTTTCAGAAAAACTTTCTAGCTTAAACTTGCTTGTTATGACCGATTCGTCGTTATTCTTTTTGACGAGAAAATTTAGTCGTTCACTAAGTTCTTCTTGTCCTAAAACAAATGCAAATTCAGAGACACCTGAAATCGTTGGTATGAAACTTGTGACTACCGCAATGTACAACATCGTTCCTGACGCAACAGAAGTGACTCTGCTAAAAAAGCGATAAAAGCGATAGTTCTCTTTGATGAACGATTTAACTTTGATGCTTAGATTGTCTCTCTTTTGATTCCGATGTCTGCTTAGGTAAACTAAAATTCCAGCATTCAGGGCGGTGAAAAAGGAAAGATTTCCCCAGAAGTACCAGTCCATGTAATTTTGCGAATAATGATTGAATAGAAACCAGAGTGTGATGGCATAATTGCCACAAAAGAATAATTCCACAAAGCGTTGTCGCATGAGCATTCTCCGGTTGGTTAGATTTAAAGCTGGCAATAGTAACTGCTTGAGTGTACGATGAAAAAACAGCGCACGCATCAGTAGATTCCCCACTGCGATCGGAAGAATTAATGTCGCAAAAAATTCAGTCGTTTGGAACAAAAGTATAATAACGCCATGAGCGACAAACACCACCATTCACACGATTCAACTGAAAAACTTTGCTGCGACGCCGATTTCTTGCAGCAGGGAATTGAAAATTCGCTCAATCGCATCGGTGAGAAGAAGTCAGGTAAAACAAAAGCTCTGTACTCGACCGAAGGCTCTTACGAAGACGTTCTTGCCAATTATTTGAAGAACAGACAAAATCGATTGCACGAGATAAATGTCGCCAATGGCTCGTCGTGGATCCAGCTCGAAAAGGCTTTCGAAATGCTCCAATCAAAGGCTTTTCAAATCGGGCGATACATGCAAATTCATGATCCTGACATGGCCGAAAGTCTTGTATTGATGACGACGCCTGGTTGCAAAACATTTGCGGTTTATTCTACCTATGATATTTTTGACGAGCAGAAACGATTCAATTTGCAGCTTTACGCCGCCGAGCAGCCAATCGATGCGTTCTACAAAGGATGCAGTTGTCTTAGTTCGAAAACAGATGGTGCACTTTTTGATGAAGTGATATCAGTACTAAATCAATCAAATTTAAAAGCAGAAATAGGTGATTATCCAGGAATCATTGCAATTACCGGAGACTGGCCCAAGATTGATTATTCCGAAATAGATAATTCAGATCTTGATTTTCATTTGGAAGTTCGCGTCGCCATGAATCAGGAACCATTCGATGAAGAATAGTCCGAGTTATGAGGCCATCGCAAAGTCCGAACTGTGCGTAAAAGCATCATAAGCCGAAATTGCGCCTTTGAGCACAGTATCACGCTCTTCATCGCTTAATGGGAGCGCATCAATCTCTGCCACAAACTTAGACCATAAAGCACCGAGTTTGGTATCAAAAGGATCTAAATAATAATGATGATAGCCGTTACCCATTTTGTCGCTGAGTACTTTCGACATGTACTTCCCGCCGTGCTTGCTGCCTAAGATTACATACAAAATGCCAAGCAGCTCAAGTGGATTTTCTACCTTCTCATAGCTCAAAAGATTTGTGCCTGAGACCGCAGTCCGGCCCGCGGCACCAAGTTCGCTAAGGTCCTTCTCCAGGCGTTCGATCATAAAATAATCTGAATCAACTATTCCTTTTAAAGGCGCCTCATCCGCATGTTCGCTTAGCGCAGATTCAAATTCACGGTGAAAACTAAGAAGGCCTTGCAAATATTTAGCATAACGTTCCTTGGAAATGCTTCCACTCGCTAGCTCATTTTGCAATGGGTGTTGCTCTATTCTTTTGTGTCGCGAAGCCATGGATTCGCGCAAATACTTGCTTAACATCGGTTTTCACCTTAACCCAATCAATCCCAAATCGATCTTGCGCTATAAGTCTACAATGTCAACCCCCTGAGCAAGAATAAAATGACCAAAGCCTCGCGTGAAGAAGTCACTATTGACAATTGTGCACAAGAACAAATCCAAATTCCTGGCTCGATTCAGAGCTTCGGTTATTTAATAGCATTTGATGAGAACTTTAAAATAACTCGCGCTAGTGAGAATATCGATCGAATTACTGGCACAAGTGCCGCAGAGCAGGTAGGTAAGAATTTATCCGAGATATTGGATACCAGAGACCTTGAAAGGCTCGACAACTCTGGCAGCGAACTACGTCGACGCAACGCCATACTCTCATTAAAATCTGGCGAACAGCTAGGCTGTGTCATCCATTCAGCAGGCAAAGAGTGCTATTTGGATTTAGTGTCGAATAAGTCAGAAGGCACGGCAATATTTTTAGCCATAAGCGAGTTGAGCGCCAGCCTATCTAAAGCTTCATCACATGAAGAATTGGCAAAAATCATGGTGGAAACGATCAGAAAAGTATCCAGATTTGATCGAGTCAAATTATACAAATTTGACAAAGATTGGCATGGAGAGGTAATTGCCGAAGCTCGTGATCCGCAAATGCCTTCTTACAAAGGATTGCATTTTCCTGAGTCGGACATTCCAAAACAGGCTCGCGAGCTGTATATACGCAATCGAGTCCGTGTTATCGCAGACGTGGAAGATACACAATCTATAATTTATCAACACAAGGACGCTAAACCGCTTGATCTTAGCTTCTCTTTCATTCGAAGTGTATCTCCAATTCACCTGCAATATCTTCGCAACATGGATGTGCGAGCGTCGATGTCTATTTCGATTTTCCAAAATGGTGAGTTCTGGGGTTTAATCGCCTGCCACCACAGAAACGCTCGACAATTCGATTTATTTGAGTCTGATTTTTACAAAGTTGCTGGCGAATTATTATCGAACCGATTGACCGAACTTCATAACATTGAGACCAAAGAGCTGCATGCTGAGCGGGTTTCGACGGGTCAACAAATGTTGTCCAGCATGAATGGTAGATCTATCAATTCGATAATGGAACCACCACATTCGCTAGACGCACTCATTCGATGCACAGGAGTTGCTGCGGTGCTTGGCAAAGAGACTCTAAAGCGCAATGCCGCTCCCGATACTGAAAGTCTTGAATCGCTCGTTGGATGGCTTGAGCGTGGAGCGCAGAATGTTTTTCAATGCGATGACTTACCCTCGCGCTACAACCGTGATATAGGCTCATATGCATGTGGAATTCTGGCAGTTAAAGTCAAAAGTACAAATGACGAGCCACATTGGCTCATTTGGTTTCGTCCGGAAGTAGCATTGGAAGTTGATTGGGCGGGCGATCCTTTCGCGCCCAAAACAACGGCTCCCTATGGCGATAGACTATTCCCACGCACCTCTTTTGAATTGTGGAAAGAAATAAAGCGAGGTCACGCCGTACCCTGGAATGCGTTTGAAATTGAAACCGCCAAGTATCTGGCTGAAATTGTCGGGACTTATTTGACGTCACATTAAAAGTGATATTATTTAACACCCAATATTGAGTCGGGCGATGAAGATTACCAGCAACAGACTAAAACTTTGCATACTTTCTAGCGTCGTTGCATTGATTTGCGCGCCGCAAACGGAGGCTTTGGATCAAGTGCCTACAAAGAAGAAAAGTGATTCAATTGAAACTCTTAAGCCTACGGCATCTATGCCAATGTGGTTTTATGAGCAAGAACGCGATTTCAGATTTCCCATACCGGCTCATTTCGACTTCGTTTATATCGACAAAACAGGAAAAGAGGTCATTTCTGGACCCTTTGGTCATGCCTCCGATTTTGCTGGCGGGATAGCTTTAGTCGACGTGAAAGCGCTTGAACTGCATGATGGTGAGTGGAAAGTCCCGTCCGAACCTTTTCAAAAAAATATTCAAGCAATTGGTTTAGATGGGACGGTGCAAGACAAATATCATCAGGCACCACTGCATACTTTTGTCGATGAGTTCGTATTAGTTCCGCTTCCGCACGCACATGATGCTAATTATGCGCTGGTTGATAAAGACTGGCAGGAAGTATCCCGCATTAAAGCAGGCAAGCTCGGAGTTTACTCAAATGGTTTGATTGCCAGTCATGATGAGGTCTCGCAGAAATGGGGCTATATTGATAAAGACGGAAAGCAAATTATTGCTCCTCTTTATTGCGAGGCTTTAAGATTTTGCGATGGACTTGCCGGAGTACGCGGCGATCGCCCGCCCGCTGACCACTCAGCAATGATCAATCTTCATGAAAAATATAAACATTTAAAAAATCCCACTCAAGAGCAAATGGAAGAAGCGAAGCAAGCGTTAATATCCGCCACCACGCGGATGAATGCGCCAGCAAAAATTCAATTCATAGATAAAACCGGCAGCACTATTATACCATCACAATTCAGTGCAGTTCACGATTTCCATGCTGGTCTTTGTGCGGCTCAGAAAGAAAAGAAATGGGGATTTATTGATAAAAGTGGTGCCACGATTGTGCCCTTTGATTATGATTGGGTCGACGATTTTTATGATACCCAAACAGGAAAAATCGCTGCTGTCGAAAAGAACGGCAAAGTAGGTTTTATCGATTCAAACAATAAAGTAATTTTGCCATTTGAATATGCAGACGCCAGATCATTCTCTGAAGGACTAGCTCCAGCTACTAAAGACGGCAAATTTTGGGGTTTCATTGATCTCACTGGAAAATTTATAATCGAACCTAAATTCATGCGAGCCAATAAATTCAATAGCGGTCGGGCACTAGTCTATACTGCGGCCCGAAATGATTTTGGTAAAAGAAAAGAAGACGCTCAATATCTCTATCTAACTGGCAAAAATGCATTAGAGGATAAAGATATGGAAAAAGCAATCACCGCATTCAATACCGCAATTAAATTAGCGCCTGGAACGCCTCCAGCCAAAAAGTCGCGCTATTATTTGGAATCAGCAACACCGCAGAAACCGGTTGCAAACGACATAGTTAGTATGCTGCGCGAGGTCGAAATGACTGAAGCAATTGGAAGACACAAGGATGCGCAAGCGCTTCTAGACAAATGTTTTTCTCAAGCACCGCACTCCGAGTGGGTTGCCATCAAGATGTCGCATTCTAAAATCAACCAAGGTAAAACAGACGAGGCTCGGAAAATACTTGATAAAATGGTTGAGGTTAACAATAAATATGCCCCTACCTATATTCATCTTGCTCGCGTAGCTTTTGCAAATGGCGACGAAAGAGAAGCCAAACGTCTGATTGAAAAAGCTCATGAACTAAATCCCTATTCGGAGCTCGTGAAACTTTATTATCCGTTTAGTCCCACCAAAATGAAACTTCCTTCGTCTCCTTAAGTTGACGTGCGAAATCTCTCACGACCGCAGCTTTCTGTTCGAAATCACCATGATCAATTTCGAGCAAATCTGGACAAAAGAGCCACATTTCAGTGCACAAATGACTTAAATCGTCAGGAAGTTCTTCAAATGAAATTGTAAATGAATCATGTTTAGCATTGTGCAATTTAACTTTGTATAGTTTGTCCCATTTCTGAAGTTTTTCGATAATCATCTCGTTGCTAACAGCATAGTTACAACCTGATGTTCCGGCATTAACGATCGCATTGAATTTGGATTTGGAATCTCTGCTTTTCTTGCTTAGGATTGCTTGAAATAAAATCGTATACGCCATGTAGGATGGACTGGTTGTGATTTTCCATTTCCCCTTAGAGACCTTAGCAATACTAGAAAAGGGAGCCAGCCCAAAATGATTTGACGGGTTTAAATCATGGGGAGAGTCTGGATCGAAATCATGTTCAAACGTAAAAGGTGGACTTTTAGTGATTTCACTGTAAATAAGCTTGTTATCGAAGGAAGCCAGCCATTTTTTAGCCTCATCAAGATCATAAAAATGAGCTTCTTTTCGAATTGAATCGGCACCATATACAGTGTATCCGAGAGGATCCAATTTTTTATTTAGCTCTTCACATATTCTGGAGGGCAAACTGCCATAAAACGCCGAGGAAGGCACACTTGCCATGCCATCTTTCGCTCCTTCTAATTTTAGTTGAAGTGATATTTCCTCGTTGGCTCGTGTCATATCGTATGGCAAACAGAATCTCAAACCAGGTTCTGGCTTATATTTGTCTTCAAGAACCACGCCATCAAATTGCTTTTTTAAATTAGATAGAAGTTCTTCGTTGGTTTTAAATTGAGGGAAGTTCATGTTCCACATTACCGATGCTCCAGGCGGCAATTTGGAGCGCATTTTTTCAAATTCCTGACGCATATAAGGCTGATACTCATTCAAAATTTCAACACGCCGTTTTTGAAACTCAGTTTCTGGTTGACTTAACGCCTTCTGAGATAAATCATTTTTGGTAATTTCAATTTGTTTATCGAGAACATCTTTCAGCTCGGGAAAGTCTATTTTAATCTGTTCGAGTTTAGCGACCCATTTCGCTTTTTCAGGCTCGGAAAGCTGATTTGAGAGCATTCTACTTACTGATTGATTAGCCATTGAATTAATATCAATGCGGGTGAAAGTCGTTCCTGTTCGCTCCTTAACGATCTCCAAAACTCGGGTGTCGAAATTTATATCACCAGCTAGCTTTCTTTCGCTCTCACTAAGTGTCAAACCGACATCCTCCGCCATCGCAGCGTTTGTAGCTATTGAAAAAATTCCAATTAAAAAAATTCCACGAACCGGTCGAAAAATAAACATCGCCAGATTATATCAGTTTCAATAAATCATTAGCAGCTTGTAGAAGCTGTATATTAGACTAGTTGATTCTGGTAAACACCAATGCAAGGCTTAACCACATACAAAGTTCTTTCGCGCCCCCGCTCTGGAGGCGACGAGAAATTGCTTGGCATGTTCATGATGTACGACCATGCATTAACTAAAGCAGCAAATGGTGTATTCGACGAATTACAAGCTCTGTATAAAAGTGGACAATCGACCAAAGAATTGTTCGATGAGTGGTGCAAGTCCGGTAGTGACATAACCATCACTCCCGATGACGGCGTGCCTTACAATTCTGCCAATCTTGCAAGAGGACTGGCACCACAGGTGACACTAGATTATTCTTTGCCGCTTATGTACAAAGTCGATTGCACAGATTGTTTAATCATGCCATCGGGAGCCGCGTCTCCTTCCCAAAATTGGACCTTTTATGTCTACGCTCCAGAGGTTTACGAAGGCACAGTTGCTAACGAAGGCGACGGCGTTTATGGGTTAATGCTTCGAGCCACTCAAATTATGTATGAAGATATGAGTGCTCATGCAATGCAGACCGAAGGTTCTAGCTACAAACTACTCGATATGAAATACAAACTAATTTCCAATGAAGAAGAACAATCCATCATCGCTAAAGGCAAGGATGTAATCTACTTCGTGCAAAAAGAAGGCGATTTCGGAAAAACACCTCCTTCGATTTAGCTTTTGAATCTAGCCTTTAAGTTTAGCCTCACGACATGGGATGCCGAAAAGCCGGAACGTTAAGTTCCGGCTCTTAGTCTCACATGCATGAGGGTTTAAAACCTAGCTTCTTGCAACAGCTTCGTGAGGTTTAGCTTTTCCTGTGTCTTCTTCCATTTTGTCTGCACTCTTTTGACCGCCAAGTGCTTTCATAATTCCGACACGATATCTAAATGCAAATAAGGCAACGATCGGTGTGCCAACACAAATCATCACACCAACTACAAGTACAGCAGTAAGAATCTGATTGAGCTGATCTTTCAAACTTTTAATAGGTTCAGCTAAATTTTGTACTGGTTCTTTCAGTTCCACAATTGGCTTATACATTCTGTCCAATTGTTTTTCAACGTGACCAAGACGCTTATCAACAGAAGTCATATCGACGCTTACGCCCTTCAATTGACCCTGGACTTCAACCATATTGCCTCGAACATCAACCATTGGCTTTTGTAAACCGGAAATGGGTCCTTCAAGTTTCACGATTTGCTTCTCTAAGTGAACAACCTTTTCTTGCATATCGGTAACCGGTTTGAATATCCATTTAATAGGATTGAGATCGCCTAATTGAAAACCTGGTTTGTTAGAACCCTTGGGCTCGTCAACTATTTCAATATTTTTGGCATTGGCGGAGCCTTCCACTTGCTCGATGCCGTTAACATCTTTAAGGTCTTTGCTTTTAGTTTCAGAAACAATAGTGAATCCCGGAATTTCCTTAGAAGCTGACTGATCAACTTCTTTTGCAACTCCTTTCGCTTGGACACCGCCTACAGCCAAACTCATCGCAGTTAGCGAACTCAGTAATAGCAGAGTGATAGATCGGTTTTTCATTACAAAATTCCTAAAAGTTCAGTTAGGCATTTCGTAGCACACTTAAGTCCAACCAAGTAATGCCGGGTAAGCCTCAGTTGTTCTGCAGGAACAGTGCAAATATCTAAAGTGCTTTTGGGCGTCTTAATTTTTTCAAGGCGCTAAGATAAGCTTGCTCGTATAGTCCGACATGTTCACCGGGAATTTCGGCTGACAATTCAGCAGACAAATATTTTTCTAAAACCATTTTTTCAAATGCATCAAGTGTGCTCATGATTTGCTCTGCTTCTTTTTTGCGACCAGAACTTATCATTTCTTGCAATTCGTGCGGCGCCACAAGATCTATTTTTAACTCATCTAATAAAATTGCCATGCGACGTGCCACCACTTCTTCCATTACAAAAGATAAACGCGCCGGATGGTCCACCACTTCAACAATTGAGTTTGCGGCGAAGTCTAGACTCTCGATTAATGGCTCTATAAGCTCGATTATCGGAATGTTCAGATAAGAATACGAAAACGCTTTATTAATAGCTAAAGGTGTAAAGCCTTCTTTCAATCGCTCTTTAAATTTAACTGATTCCTGCCCGCCTGATACCAGCTTTTCATGAATTTCCCACTCGTCATTCATAGTGAGCGGTGGCGATTCAAGCGCTTTCTTGACGATATCATATGCGGTATCACTGGGCTCGAGCGTCTTTAAATTCTCTTCTAATTTGACGAGACGTTTTTGATATGGGTCGGTCTGGTCGGACTCAGCGGACATCGAATAAATCCTTACTTTGTACATGAGAGCTACCTGTTATACTAACAAAGAATTAGTTCCCTTGGCAGCTTTACATGAAAATCATCAACGCATTAGTAGTTTCAATAATTTCAATTTGCACACCAATTGCGGTTTTTGCTGCGGAACAGGACCTGAAACCTGCCGCCGAACTTTTAAAAAACAAAGATTATCCAGGCGCAATAAAATTTTTAGACAACTTCATTAAAACTAATCCAAAGAACGAAGAAGCTTATTTCATGCGCTCTTCGGCTCTTGCTCGTAGTGGACAAAAAGAAAAGGCACAGGCTGATTTGCTCAAGCTAAAAGAACTAAATCCCAAGCTCTATGAGGCATTGGTAGGTTTTTCACACAAATTGAAGGATGCTCGCAAATCAATTTATAAAAATCCAGACAAACCAATTCCATCTGTGGATATGCGCCGCACCGCCCAAGCGGCGATAGATGCCAAAGACTACAAAAAAGCTCTGGGACTTTACGACAAAATCATCCCAATGCTAACTGGCGAGCGCGATTTATACACAGATAAGACCTATTCTTACATGGTAGAGGCTCAGTGTTACGAAAATCGGTCCAAAGTACACGAAGCACTCGGTCACAAGCCATTGGCTCAAAAAGACGCTTTAGAAGCGAAGAAGCTGATGAAAGAATGTCCTGAATCCAATATTAAAGCGCTTGCAGGGGCTAAACCTTAAACGGCGCAACGATTCCGCGCTTATAAATCTGCTCTGTGCTAAATGAAACGTAGAAAACAGTGTCCAGCACAGGAAGCTAATGGAAAAGTTTTACCCAGTTATCGACTTTCACTCGCATGTAGTAAGCCCGCAGGAGCTTGTACGACTCTGCCCAGACGACCAAAAAACCGCCTTTTTTAGGTACATCGTTCCCACCATTGAAAAGGTCGCTCATTTTAGTGAACCGGTTCACTATCGGTTTCTGCGTTATTTGGCGCTCAATTTTAATGATCGTCTCAGTTTACTGGCTTGGGGTTATTGTGGCGAGCTTGGACTAATGGAAACCCTGCGCTTGTTTAAAACTTACGACTTTAATCGACTGCTTCATATGGGTTGGGAGTCGTGGCGCAGTGCCCTTGCACTGGGACAAAAATACAATAATATAATGGTAGAGACATCGTGGCAGCCAGCGAGAACAATCAGACGAGGTGTAGACAAATTAGGCGCGCACAGAGTTTTATTCGGCTCTGACTTTCCTCTGTTCCAACAGTGGCAAGCTCTAAAAGAAGTGCGCAAAGCGCTCAGCAAAAGTGAATTCCAGCAGGTCACTTCACTAAACGCGATGCGTCTGTTACACATGAAATCAAATTTGTTAAGCCATCGCAAAATAGGATGACGAACCAAATATGCATGACCTAGAAAAGAAACAAATCATCCTGCAAAGTAATAAACACGCATGGAAAGCCGAATTTCAACAAATGTACTGTCAGCCAGGACAGCAAGATGAATTTGGTTGGAATTTAGATACACTAAAGACAGCAGAATTTTTCAGCCGGTTCTTATATGAAGACTGGTTTAAGACTGTGACCTTGGGTGTAGAAAATATTCCAACGAAAGGTCCGGTGGTGCTAGTTGGAAATCACTCGGGAGTTTTGCCCATAGATGCTTTTCTTTTTGCGACCGCAGTAATGAACTATCATCCAAGTCCAAGACGCGTTCGTTTTTTGGTACACGACTCGCTACTAACACCAAAGAGCACTGGCACATTCTTGAAAGGCATAGGAGGTGTGCCCGCAAAATATGAATCAGCGCTAAAACTTTTAAACAATAATGAGTTGACTTTCTTTTATCCAGAAGGTCCTCGAGGAACTGGAAAGAAGTTTTCAGAGCGTTATAGATTGCGACACTTCGATTCAGGTTTTGTTAAAGCTGCTATCGAAACTCGTGCGTGTATTGTTCCGGTTACCACCATCGGCGGTGACGAGATTTATCCCCTTCTGGCTGACATAAAACCAATCGCCAAACTTATGCGCCTGCCGTATTGGCCTATAACGCCTACTCACCCGCTTTTGCCATTTACAGCAAGCTGCATTCCGCTTCCAGTTCGTATGCTCATTAAGATTGGAGAGCCAATTTGTTTCAATTATCCCCTCGAAGCAGCAGATGAACACGAGGTTCGTCACGAGTTATGCAACAAAGTGCAATTCGAAATGCAAAGACAAATAAATCGGCTGCTCAAAATTCGCAAATCCCCTTTTAGTGCATGGGACCTCGACGGCTTAGTCTTAGATTGATAAAATAAGCCTTTATTTTGGGAGTGGCTTGTTTTGCGAAGAATCGCTATCTGTCTTTATTCAGCATTAATTGTGCTTTTGATTGGATTTGGTCCATGCCAAGCACAGGACTTATCTGAGCCACCAACTCAAGATATTGAACTTGAGCGCAAACTACAAGCGGTAGATCAAATGGTCATGCAAAGAATGCAAATGCTGAACATGCCTGGTTACTGTTTGGCTGTGATTAAAAATGGCAAAGTGGTCTTTCAAAAACCCTACGGATTTGCCGATGTTAATTCAAGGCGACCTGTCACTAATCAGACCGTGTTTGGTCTGGCGTCACTTACAAAAACTTTTACTGCACTGACCTTACTTTCACTTGTCGATAAGGGTCTGGTTAGCCTGGAAGACCCGCTTGCCAAATACGTCAGAGACCTCTCACCTCAATACCAGAATCTAACTATAAGACAATTGGCATCAATGACTGCAGGTGTCCCTAAAGTGGTGCCGCAAGAAGTGGAATGGAAGAATCAGATCCCCATTTTAGATAAGATGCCGCTTCAATCTGAGCCCGGATCGCAATTTCTATATTCTAATTTTAGTTACCGACTAATTGGAAGCGTCATAACCAATGTCACTAAGCGCGATTATTTAGATGTAGTGCGCGAAACCATTTTAAATCCACTCGAAATGAACAGTACCGCAACCACGGTCATCATGAGCAAATATGGAATGGTTGCCACCGCATATGGGGACAATAATGGCAAAGGACCATTGCGCCAAATTGAGTATAAAAACCCCGAAGTAAGTTTCTCCGCTGGCATGCTTGCAAGCACATCAGACGATTTGGTTCGCTATGTATTTGGTTTGATGGCAAACAAAATGATTTCACCTCAGTCCTATCAAACAATGTGGTATCAGCGCCCTCCTCTTTCTACAGGAGCTGCCTCGCCATGGGCCTTTGGTTGGAGTGTAGGCAAGAAGGAAAAAATGGGCGGACAATATGTCATTTCTATGAATGGTGGCACGCCTGGTGTTGCATCGAGTATCATAATTTTTCCCGAAAGCAACTCGGCTGTAATTTCACTAAGCAATCTGCGCAAACCGCCTGTTTATCAAATTGCTCAAAAGGCAGCAGCTATGATGTTCGCCCCTGCAAATACTCAAGTGCAAGCTGCTCCAGCTCAAGAAGAAGAGCAAGCACCAGAAAGCGGCTCAGATTAAATTTTCATCTTAATATAGACAAAGCATATATCCGTTATCGGCCATCACTTGCTTGCAAAGTTGTACGCGATAGAATGTCAGGAGAAGGAGGATTCTTCACTGATGAAATTAACAGCCGGAGTTCTTTTATACAGGGCTAAACAGAACGAAATAAAGGTTCTGCTCGTGAACAACGGCAAAAATTGGAGCATCCCCAAAGGCAGCGTGAGCCAAAAAGAAAGTCGTCGTAAAACAGCCAAACGGGAGCTGCAAGAAGAAACCAATTTACAGGCACCAAAAAAATTACACAAATTAGGTTGGGTCAAAAAAGAAAAGCGCGAACTTTTGCACTGTTATATGGGTCAACTAGAAGGTCGCCACATTCCGCGAGCCAGCAACGAAATTAGAAGCGCCCGTTTTTTTTCGATCAAGCAAGCAATGCGTCATGTGCAAAAATATCAAATCCCACTTTTAGAAATGCTATTGGAAATTGTGGTTTAGACCCAAACTTAGATTCAGACTACTAACTCGCTTCCTACAGGTGAAATAATAATCTCTTTCTCTGCAATTTCAGTATCACTTTCGGTGCCACAAGAAATCATCCAGATAACCGAAACCAATTTGCCCGAAAAACTATACGGACCAGCAGGTGCATTGAGACGAAAATGTCCTTCACCACGATTGCTACCACCAGTTGATATTACCGAAGAATCTGCCCTGTAGTCGTCTGTGGTGCCTTTACCCATTGTGGTCCAAACTAAATCCACAGTAATTTCAGACGACGGTCTATTGAGGTCGTATTTAACTGTACCTTCAATTACTTCGTAAGGTTGAAAGCGTTTTCTACCGTTTTTTAAAATTATTTCGAGCATCAAAATCCTCATCGTCATCATCTTTATCTTGATCAGATTCTTTCATAGCAAGCATCTTCATTGCATCCTGGTCGCGGTCTTTGATTGCTCTTAGATCTGAGGGAGTAACAGGAAAAATAGAAACCGGAAACTCATCTTGAACATCAGGCCATTTAGGGATTTCGCCATGAAGATGAAATGACCAGATGATTCTATTGTGTGCTGCGTCAAAACTAGGCATTGTGCCTTCTGGTATTTTCAGGCTGGCGTGTCCATTTTTAATAGTAGATCTACTCCTTGTATCGATAACAGGAATTGTCTTAAATACATTTTTGTCTGTGTATGTCGAAGTTCCTCGCGTATAGACCGCTTCTTCTCGGCCTTGCAAAGTAATTTTCAAATTATCCATTGCTTCTGCGTTGCCATGGAATTTCCATCGAACTGTCACCGTTTGTCCTGGTCTCACCATATTAGTATCCAGGCTGAGCTTAGAGCGTGGATTAAAAATAGCAAGAAAAGAGTGAAAAACTCCATACAAAATCACAAGACCAATCAGTACGAAAGGCGACAAGAACAGCATCAAGCCCCACTCTTGCTTTCCAGCCATCCAATCTCTGATTATAAAAAATACAAAAGCTGAAACGATTCCATTCCAGAACAAACAAATAAACAAACTCCCCCAGAGATTTTTTCCAGGAGTACTTACAGGCTTTAACTCTCTTTGACCAGCGCTTGCGCCCGAGCCAGTTGCCTGAGACTCAAGCAAAGGCACGCCCGACTTACTGCCTGTTATTCCAAGTGCAACCCCAGGAGAGAAACTTAAATAAATAAAAAACACACCAACAGCTACAAATGGAATTAAAAACAAAAGAATAGGCCAGCTAGGAATAGTCCCTTTTGAAAACATCGAGACAAACATCAAGATAAGAATGCCATTCCACATCAGGGCAAAAAGTCTTAGAAACCATATTGATCCCTGGTTATTCTGATCTGATTTGCCGCGTCTTTGTGCCATTTCTAAATTCTAACAAACAAGAACTATTGTCATCTCTTTATTTCGCTTACACCACCTGCCAGTAGCACTTTCTTTTTTATTTTTCGAAAGAGCCATGGTGGCTCAGGGTTTGCTTCACCCCAGAGCCCAAGTCGGCCTTGACGCGCTTTTGATTCGAGCTGATTTAATATTTCGTCGTGGGGCGAAAACTGTTTGTACCACCACGCAAATCCGCTTCTTACAAGCTCTTGATTCAAAATTCGACCATCAGGAAGAATAACATCTGCCACCAGTCGTTTGTATTTATCGCGCTTACCTGCACTTATTGTCACTTCCTTTCCAAAACACAAATTAGAAGCGAACTGTTTAGCTCGCATGCCAAATGGTTGTCGTTTCTCGGGACAGTCTATGCCTTTTAGTCGAATGGACTCGACTTTGTTCTCGTGCAAAACTTTAATAGTATCTCCATCTGCGATACCAATTACAGTGCCTGAAAATGCCGGAGAATCCAAGCAAAAACCAGGCAGAGCAAGCAACAGAAAGAACAGGCTTACGAAAAATGCCTCAATTAGATGCTTGATTCTATGCCTGCCAGTCTAGATCCTAAATCTTATGAATCAATATCCACCAAAAGCAGTTAAGAAGACAACCTACAAATAATTACAAGCCGCTCACTTCTTGCTGTCTTTTGGAATTTGCTTGCCATCTTTTGTAGCTGGTTTTGCATCTGACTCATTATAAAGAAGCTTTATGTTATTGATTCTCTCGTCCATTAGCGTTGCTTCTTCAACGCGCCCCAGCTCTTTGAGCATGGCACAATAATCTTCTAAAACATAAGCAATGCTGATATGCCTTGGGTCAAGCGCTTTTTCACGGATTAAAATACTTCGCTTAAACATCGCTTCAGCGTCTTCATATTTTTTTTGTTTTCTATAGACTTCGGCTAAATTAGCTGACACCATTGCAATATTGGGTTGGTTAGGGCTTTTCGCCTCATAAATTGCCATGGAGCGCAAGTATAGTGGCTCTGCTTGCTCCAGATGCCCTTGTTTCTTGTAGAGCGTTCCAAAATCATTTAATGCCCTTGCTACAGACAAATCATTGGGACCAAGTTTCTCCTGCATAATTGGAATGCCTTTACGATAAAGTGCAGCGGCTTCATCATAATTTTTCAGTTCCTCTAATGCTTCAGCAAGATTGACCATATTCTTTCCAATGTCACTATCATCTGCAGGCAAATTGCGCTGACGAAGGGCAAGGCTCTTGCGATAATATTCTTCGGCATCTTTGTACTTTTCGCGACGCATCAAAATATCGCAGTAATTGTCAGTTGCCACAGCCACTTTTAAATCGTTTGGACCAAAGTCGCGCTGTTGAATTAACATGGCTCGTTTATAAATTGGCTCAGCAAGAGCATATTTAGATTGCATTTTGTACATGCCAGCAAGATTGGACAGACCAACATAGAGATTGTCGTCTTTTGCAATCGATTTTCCGGCCTCTTCAATTGCCTCTAAAAACTTAGCTTCAGCATTTTTGTATCTGCCTTTTTTGTAATGTTCAATGGCTTCGTTGCTTAACTCGTTAAAAACAGCTTCTGAAGCGAAAGAAACAGAGTTCAATGTGCTTAATGAAAGAGCACTGAATAAAAGAACTGGGTAAAGAAAAGTTTTAGAACAGTTTGATTTCATAAACAGATTATCTCTCACCTATAGCAGAAAAAACAGAGTTGCCATGAGTAGTTTCTTTTACAATCTCATTGCTTTCTCTAATCCGTGAATGATACTCCAAGGATGAGGTGGACAGCCTGGGATATACACATCCACTGGAAGAATCGAATCTAAGCCATTGGCCTTAGTATAACCATGTTTGTGAATACCGCCTGAAATAGCACAAGACCCGCAAGCTATAACCAATTTAGGCTCACTCATGGCCTCATAGGTTCTAAGTAACGCTTCGTGCATCCCCACAGGACAAGGACCCGTAACTAAAAGAGCATCAGCCGCACGCGGCGAAGCGACAATGCTCAAACCAAATCTGGAGGCATCAAAAATTGGGTTAAAAGCAGCTCCGATTTCAAGATCACAGGCCGAACAGCCTGTTGCGACCACTCGCACGGCCAAAGAACGTTTAAAAATTTTTCTTCTATCATTTTGCTTCGATTCAGTCTGAATCGGCTTGCCAAGCACCAAATCATCACGATTACTGGTCGAAGTCGTAGTTAGTCGAGATGATACAAGCACACCACTAGGACAACTCTCCACACAAAGATTGCATCCAATGCAGGCTCCTAGGTCTAACTGAATATTCACCCCCTCAGAATCAATGGCTTCGATTGCATTGGTGGGACATACTCCAACACAAGCACTACACTTTGTTTGGCACTCGGTTTTGGAGGCAAGCGCAGGCAAACCCAAGGCATAATCGGGAAGATCAGCAAAAACTTTACCCTGCGTTTTGCAGCCAGCTTCAAACAAATGTTTCAAGAGTCTAATCAATTCTCAACTCTCCTACAAATCGTGGCCTGAATACGACAAAGAGAAGCTTTTATTGCAAACTGGAAAATCAGCAAGCAAATTTCCTCTTGCACATATAGCCATTGCCGTCCAGTTATTGAAACTAGGATCCTTAATTGCATAACGCTCAATAGCACCTCTTTTATCTGTTTTTAGAAGATGTATTAACTCTCCTCTAAAAGCTTCAGTGATACCAAAGGCGATTGTGTCCACTGGCAAAACATCTGGTAAAGAAACGCTTGCGGTGTTCTGCGCAGCCAAATTCTGCCCTTCTAATCTGGCAAAAGTGTCCTCTAATATGCAGAGACTATTAATCAGTTCTCTGAAGCGAATTTTTGTACGTGCAAGACAGTCTCCGTTTGTTCCATCTTCTTCAAGTGCCATTTTAAAATGACTACGAAAATATGCTGCACTTTCAAATGCCTCTCGCACATCATATGCAATACCACTGGCTCTGGCTGCGACACCGACCAGTCCAAAGTCTCCTGCTAGATTATGCGAGACTTTTCCCACTCCAGCTAATCTTTCTGAGACCTGAGCGTTTTCCAAAAACCAGTCAAAAATAAACTTGATCTCGCTAGACAATGGTTGAATTAAAGAGCGCAGATGAGCAAAATCAGGTATGTTTCCATTTTTAAATCTGGTTTGGCCAGGCGTTATAAAACCTCTTAAAAATCGAGATCCACTAAATCTTTCAGCAATACCCAGTGCATCTGCTCGCAGTCGAGAAAGCGTGCTTGCTACTCCTGCACATCCCAAATCAACTGCCAAACCGCCAAGATCAAAAATATGCATCGCGATTCTTTCAATCTCTAAAGCTGCAATGCGCAACAAGTTTTCAGAATCAGCAACTTCAATATCAATCAAACTTTCTATAGCTCTTGCATGAGCAAGTGCATTAGCGCATGCTGTGTCGCTTGCGGCAGCTTCAACTGCAAATCTAATTTTTTTCCAGGGCATTTTGACTATTGTATTTTCTACACCCCGGTGAGTATATCCAAATCTCAATTCGAGATTTTGAATATACTCACCTAGACAGCTCAAGCGAAAGTGACCAGGTTCAATGATTCCGGCATGGACAGGACCAACCGGCACTTCGTAAATTCCTTCGCCCCCTACTTTCATAAAACGAAAATTGCGGCTTCGATCTTTTGTTTGAATATCAAATTCTAATTGCGACTGAAGTGGCGCAAGTTCAGGATCAAATGCAGATTCTACAAAATTGCTCCTCAAGCGCGGATGACCAAGCGGAGTCAAATCAAATAAATCTTTGATCGAACGCTCAAACCAGTGCAATTGAGGAAATTCGTTAGAAAAAGATGAATAATTCGCACAATCCAAATCGACTATGAGAATTTGATTGCGAGAATTAGAAGGATCCAAAAGCAGGAAAAAAATTTCTTTTCCAGTAAAAGAACTCATCATCCCAATGCGACAGTTTTCCTTCTTGAGAAAGTCTTTTAGCACTGTGCGTGCCGAATGATTGTTTGCTCTCAAAATATCTGGAATCATTTTATGACTCCCAAAATCTCTGGACGAACAATAAAACAAAGCGCTACTGAAATTAGAACAAGCAAGGCAGGAATAGCACTATATTTGATACTTGTCATATTCATTTTTTCGAGTTTTACTACTTGTCCACTTCCAATTAACATTCGACCAATGTGATAAACAATGGCAATAAAGGCAATGGTGAGTGACACTATTATTAACACAGCAATAATTGCGTGATGGTTTTCCAGACTCAAAGATAAAAGCATCCACTCGCTAATAAAAGTACCAAACGGTGGCGTGCCCGTCACGGCTAATCCACCCAAAAGCAAAAGTACAGCATTTAGAGGCGAGATTTTAAGTAATCCTTGAATGTGCGAAAGTTCTTTAGTCCCACATATTTGAATTATATTTCCGGCTGTACAAAATAACGAAACCTTGACGATACTGTGATTTAGCGCCTGAAGGAAAAAGAGAGGAGCTGCACCAAGTCCAATTGCTACCATCATCAATCCGACATTTTCAATACTCGAATAAGCCCATAATCTTTTAAGACCATGTTGCTTAATTAGAAACAGCGAAGCGGCTAAAACAGTTATTACACCAGCCCACAAGCAAGCCATATAACAAGAAGGTCCACATGTAGATAAGCTAGTTATGCTCAAAACCTTAAAAATAGCAAACAAAGCACAGTTCAAAAGAGAAGCAGACAGCATGGCACTAGCTGGAGCGGGTGCTTCCGAATGTGCGTCTGGTAGCCAACTGTGAAGTGGAAATACACCAGATTTAGTACCATAGCCTACTAAACAAAAAATGAAACCTAGCTTTAGCAACAAAGGTTGAAGCATAGCTGCTCTAGCTTCAAGAGTAGCAAAACAAAGCGAACCTCCCTCAATTGCACCGTATTGACTGGAAGCAAAAATAAAAATTGTTCCAAGCAAAGCAAAAGCGATGCCAACACTACAAATTATTAGGTACTTCCAGGTCGCTTCAATTGCGTGTTTAGTTCTGGAAAAATAAACTAGCCCTGCCGACAATAAGGATGTGGCTTCGATACCAATCCAGAGAGTTCCCAAGTTTTCAGATACAAAAACCGACATCATAGAAATGAGAAATAAGAGCGAAAAAGCATAATACCAACAGATATATTTTTGGTCTGGAAGTTTGCCGTCTTTGAATTCATTTTGGAAAAAAATGTGTGACTGCGTCAATGCCAAAGCCACAACCAGAGCGGTTAAAAGTAAAAATGCTGCGGATAGTTTAGTGCACAAAATCCAACTTGAAAGACTTAGCAAGGGCTCTGTGCCTTGTAAAAATGGCACCAGCACATAAGTAAGCAGAGTAAGACATCCCCAACTGGACACAATTGCAAAAATACCACCAAGACTGCTTTTGGAAACTAAACCCGAACAAATCGCTCCAAGCAAGGGGAGTAAAAGTGCAGACCAGAAAATAGTTTCCAAACTCAAAATAATAACCTCGCGTGTCAATCTCGCAGAGAAGTCAAAAGTGTCACATCGATATGCTCAAAACTATGTTTAATTCTAAAAATAATCAGTCCAGAAATCATCACAGCAACTAAGACGTCCAAAAATATTCCCATCTCAATCAATAGTGGCATTCCACTTGCTTGGGTCAGAGCAAAAAGAAAAATACCGTTTTCCATAGTTAGAAAACCAAGAACTTGACTGATAGCAAGTCTGCGAGTCAGCATAAAAAGAATTCCGGTAAAAATCAAAGAAATGCCAGCCGCTCCCCCAACTGAAAGAAATTCCAGTTTGTTCAAATGAGGCAACTGGCAAGATAGAATCTGAGCAAAGATCAAAAGCACCACACTCAGGTGCATTGCCAGTGGATGAGGCAAAAAAGTTCCGGCATCACGAAAGGTTCCAATTCGTTTGGTTAACCACAATAGAAATGCAGAAAGACCAATTGTTTTGATAATGAAAATAGCAAGAGCAACAATATAGTGTTTGTGCTCGTTTTCTACATAAGCACACAAGCAAGTAGTGAGAGCAATCAACAAAGTCTGAAAAGCATAAAAAATGATATTGGATCTGACCTTGCCCGATCCCACCATAAGAATAGCCATGATGGCAGAAGAAAGAACTAGAAGGGTAATAATCATGTTCGTCCTCCCAATGCCACTATGCATGCAAACATAGCCATGGTGAGTGCATAGGCAATAAAATCAGGACACTTAGTCCATTTCAGCCTAATTAAGACGGTTTCAAGCAAAGCCAAAATTATGGCAAGAAAAAATAGTCCCAACACACTCAATACAAGTATCAACCATTCATTCGATGGCAGCCAGTTCCCCAGGGCGTGCAATCCGCATTGGACACTAAGACCAAAGAAAAGTGTAAGTTTGAGTGCGTAAGCATACTCAGTCAGGGCTAGATTTCGTCCCGAAGCTTCGATGATCATTGCCTCGTGCACCATAGTCAATTCAAGATGAGTTACTGGATCATCAACTGGCATGCGTGAAAGCTCAACTAATGCAACCAGAAATAAACCAAGACAAGCAAATATCCAAACGGGTGGATTATCTGGAATTCTCGCTTGAAAAGAAAACACATCACTCAAAATATTTGAACTGGCAAGCAAACAAGGAGCCAAAAGACAAAGCACCATCGAAGGTTCTACCAAAAACGACAGAGCCGCTTCACGACTTCCACTAAATGTGCCAAAGGGTGAGCCTGTATCCAGCGCACTTAATATGTTCACAAATCGAGCGGCTGCAAGCAGGTATACAAACAAAAATAAATCCGTCTCCGCAATAACTGGAGATAAATTCAACCAAGGCACTGATAAAATCAAGTAAACTACAACACAAAAATTGATCACAATGCCAAATCGAAATAGATAGCTTGCATCTTCGCTCAGGACTTGGGTCTTATTCCATAATTTGAAAAAATTGAAAAATGGCTGCAACAGAGGCGGACCGATTCTATTTTGCAGTTTGGCCTTAATATTTTGCAAGAACCCAATTAACAAAAAGGGCACCAACAAAACTAATAGTGAATAAACGAAGTATCTCACCACACTAACTCCAGACATATAAGTGCAATTAAAGTCAAAAGCAAGTAAGACAAATAAATGTGTATGCTCCCAGCCTGCAAACGATTAATATGTCGACCAAGAGCCGAAACGAAAATTACAACAGGTGTATAAACCTTAGCTTCTAGCACAGACTGAGTGCTTTGTTCTGTTTTAACCTTTTCTGGAAAATGTCTGCGGTCTTTTCCAGTAATTTCTGCCACTATTTTGTATCTTAAAAGCGGGCTGAAAAATACTGCAATCGGCTGCGAAAAGCTCTCAGAAGTCTGTTGCATGCGGCTAGATAAGCTTCCAAAACCGCATTCCCACGCTGAATATATTTTTTGTTTTTTGCTTTGCTTCAGAGTTAGAGTATATAAAACCAGTGCAAAAATTAAGCTCATCCACAAAAATTTAGTAGGCGTAAAAAACAATCCAACAAGAACACACAAAACAGCAAGTATTCCTTGAGATAAGTTAATTGCAAAGTCGCACTCGGATGCTTGTCCCGACAATTTGGTACGCGACCGTCCTGAAAATACAATAGATATGGTTTTTGATATTGTGGCTAAAGAAAGAGTGCCAGCAATAATTAAAACCACAATAAGCATCAATGCGATAACCGTAAGAGCATCATCTTTTTGAATGGCTAGATTGAATAGACCTTCGTAAATCATCCACTTACTGCAAAAGCCATTCAACGGTGGAAGCGCACAAAGTGCAGCGCCACCAATTAAGAAGAAAAGAAATGTAGCTGGCATTTTTTTAGACAAACCGCCCAGGTCGTTGATATTGCTTGTGTGCGTTTGTTTGTAAATCGCACCAGCACCAAAAAAAAGTAAAGACTTAAAAATGGCATGATTGAAAATATGAAAGATAGAAGCAGCAACTAAAATAGACGCCGCGGTATCCAGTGCATAAAATTTGCAAAGCTCGCTAACTCCCAGCGAGAGCGTAATAAACCCTATGTTTTCCATACTAGAATAAGCCAGGATTTTCTTTAAATCGTTCTGCACCAGTGCGAAAATCACACCCCATAAGGAAGTAATTGCACCAAGAACAATTAACACTGAGGACACCGTCACACTGTGACATTCTTGACCAATTAAAAATTGGATAATAACTATTATTGGAATTTTGCTCATCACTCCGCTCATCAAGGCTGTGATCTGAGCTGGCGCTGCGGCATAAGCGTAAGGCAACCAGAGGTGAAAGGGCCAAATGCCTGATTTAATCAGACAACCCACAATGATCAAAAGTTCAGCCACAAAACCATTAGCGCCACCAAAATGCCAATCAGAAAAGTTCCAGCTTTTAAACGAATAATACGCGGCTAGAAATCCACCGGCAATTAAAGCAGTTGCAACTCGCGTGGCGGACAAATATATCAATGCGGCCTTTGCCGTGTTCCGCGTTAGTACTTCACTTGCCACCAAAGCCGCAGAACTGAGTGACGCTATTTCCCAAAGTATCAAAAACAAAATTGCATTTTTAGAAAAAAGCACCAAACCCATCGCAAGCACAAAGGAGCAAGAGACAAGCCAAAAGAATCGGCTCTCTAAAGAGTGTTTATCTTTTATGTAAGACTGACTATAGAGTGCAAAAGGGAAAAGCAGAAAGCAAATAAGCAGACAAAATGCGCTGCTGAGCAGATTACTTTTAAATGCTACTGGCGCTAAGCCAAGAAAGAATGGCGGCTGAAGTGCAACACTCAGTGGCTGACTAAAAGAAAATATTGCAAACACCATAGCAATAAGAGCTGACGAACAAAAAAACACCGGCGTAGTAAGCCTATATCTACTGGGCAAGAAAACAGACATTGCGGTCAGTATAAAACTGACGATAGTTGCAAGCGCTAAGTTTTCAGTCCATGTTGTCATCTATTAGCCTAGTTGCTAAAGTATGCAATTAGCATTATACGCAATTAGGCAACAACCCGCCATTAAAGCCGTTAAGATTTAAACAGGGACAAAGAGGGTCAAAAAAGTGCGCGAAAAGGTTCTCCAGTTCAAAGCAGAGTTCTTCAAAGCCTTAGCTAATCCGTTGAGAATCCGAATATTGGACGAACTGCGCGAAAAAGAACTTACCGTTACAGAGATCAAAGAAAGACTAGAAGTAGAGTTACCACATGTTTCGCAACAACTGAGAATTCTAAAATCCAAAAACTTGGTCACAGCTCGAAAACAAGGCAATAACATCTATTATTCATGCAGCGATCAAGCCATTTTCGAGCTTTTAGACGTAGCCAAGAAGATTTTCAATAATCACTTGGTGGACATTCAGTCAACTCTGCAGCAACTTTGAGGGGCAAACAAAGGGATTTCCACATATAATTTGTACAATCATTATATGACCGGAGATCCCCAATGAAAGAACTTATAAAAGGCATTCACCAGTTTAAAACAGAGGTGTTCGCTTCCAAAAAAGACTTGTTCGAAAAACTTTCTAAAGGTCAGGAGCCCCAAGCTCTTTTTATCACTTGTTCTGATTCTCGCATCAATCCAAACCTGATAACTCAAACTGAGCCTGGTGAGCTATTTATTATACGTAACGCCGGAAACATCATTCCTGCTCATGGTGCTGCAAATGGTGGCGAAGGCGCCACAATCGAATTTGCCGTAGCCGGTCTTGGTATTAGCGAAATTATAGTCTGCGGCCACACCGATTGCGGTGCGATGAAAGGACTATTGCATCCAGAAAAAATCAAAGGCATGCCTACATTGGTGAACTGGCTGAATCACGCAGAAGCAACCAGGCGAATAGTTGCGGAAAACTATCCTTATGAATCAGACGCAGATAGATTAAACATTGCAATGCAGGAAAATGTTCTAGTACAGCTAGAATCACTCAAAACTCACCCCTCTGTTGCGGCCAAACTTGGTAGAGGACAGCTCAGTCTGCATGGTTGGACATACAAATTCGAAACCGGCGAAGTTTTTGCATATAGCGAAGATTCAGGTCAATTCGAAATCCTAATCGATGCACCAAAAATGGTGACAAGACCAGGTCCGAAAAAACTTTCAGCTCACTCTATATAAAATTGATGAGAGCGCCATTTCAAATGAACAATGATGCCTGATGCGGCGTCGAGGACTTCATTATCTATCCGGATAAACGCTCTCAAACCCCAAGCGATCTAACATGTAGATCAGTGGTGGGCTGACTAGGACCAAAATAAATATTATTATTGCAATTGTGTCCAGCATTTCTCAAAGCCCACCTTTTCACTTTGAATATACAACTCAGGCACAACCGTATCTTCATCCTAAAGGATGATAGCTAACAAGCTGTGATTTTATTCACCATCAGTCTTTCGAAGGAGGGAGAAAGCCCACAGGCTCTGTCATATTATGACAATCTGATGGAGAAAATTGCTGATGGAAATGTTTTGTTATCAGTGCGAACAGACTGCGCACACCACTGGCTGCACCACGCTTGGAGTTTGCGGCAAATCACCTGAAACCGCAGCTCTGCAAGATATAATCGTCTGTTTATGCAAACAAATCGCCTCATATACGCACAAGGCTCGACAGCTCGAATGCACCAATATGTCGCTTGATTCTCTTTTAATCAAAATGCTTTTTGTCACACTGACCAATGTCAACTTCGACACTGACGAACACATTGAATATATCAAAAAGCTCAGCACTGCATGTGACAATGCAAGAGCTCTGTATGTCTCAGCTTGCAAAAGAAATGAGATAGAAGCTAGTTTGATTTCATTCGAGCCTAAATGGAATAACTCAACTAAGCTTGCTGATTTATTTGAATTTGCTGCTAAATTGAACATTTCAAATCGCATGAAAACAGAGGATCCTGCTCTTGTTGGAACGCAAGAACTGTTGACTTATGGCTTAAAAGGACTTGCAGCTTACGCTCATCATGCTTATTTACTTGGATACTGGGATGAGCGCATATTCTCTTATATAAGCGAGGCCCTTGCTTATTTAGCTGAATCCAAGCACGAAAAATCAGAGTTGATGAGTTTAGTAATTCGCTGTGGTGAAGTAAATTTTCTAGCAATGGAACTACTCGATAAAGCGCACAACAATTCCTTTGGCCATCCAGAGCCTACCAATGTTCGAATCACGCCTGTTGAAGGCAAATGTATTCTGGTATCAGGGCATGATTTAGAATCTCTAAAAGAAGTTCTTGTTCAAACCCAGGACCAAAACGTAAACGTCTACACTCACGGTGAGTTGCTACCTGCAAACAGTTATCCCGGGCTGAAAAAATTCAAGCATCTGGTGGGAAATTATGGCGGAGCGTGGCAAAATCAGACTAAAGAATTTGAAGAATTTCCAGGTTCAATTTTGCTTACGACCAATTGTCTAAAGCCGCCTCTGGATACATACAAAGATAGATTATTCACAATCGACACAGTTGGATTTGCTGGCGTACAAAAAATAAAAGAATATGATTTTGCGCCATTAATTACAGCGGCTAAACAAGAAAAAGGTTTCACTGCCTCAGAGGAAGAAAAATCGATTTTAATTGGTTTTGGACATGATGCTGTAATGTCTGTTGCAGACAAAGTGATCGACTCTATCAAAGCAAAAAAAATTCGACACATTTTCCTGGTAGGGGGATGCGACGGTGCTGAACTCAATCGCAACTATTATTCCGACCTGGCAGCCGAAATCCCTGGCGATTGCTTGATTCTCACTCTGGGATGCGGAAAATTCAGATTCAACAAAGAAGAATTTGGTGATATTGAAGGAATTCCACGCCTGCTTGATATGGGTCAATGCAATGATGCCTATTCAGCCATCAAAGTGGCAAGCGCATTGGCAGAAGCTTTCGATACCGAAATAAACAAATTGCCACTATCAATGGTGTTATCATGGTTCGAACAGAAAGCGGTAGCAGTTCTGCTCACCCTTTTATATTTAAAGGTGGAAAATATTCACATAGGGCCTAATTTGCCTGCCTTTATTGGTCCTGAATTACTTGGAGATTTGGTAACACAGTTTAAGCTCAAACCAATAGGGACGCCTAAAAAAGACCTGGCCGAGATGTTGGCTTGACTTAAGTCGAAGCAGATAACTTGCTTAAGCATTCCTCAGCAATGGAAAGATCCTCCTTCGACTGGATAACCAGTACATTCGCTGAGGACTGCTTCGACGAAATAAAACAATCCGCTTTAGCCACTTGATTTAAATTTGAGTCCAGTTTTAATCCAGTAAATGCAAGTCTTTTACACGCCATCTCGCGGATGTCCACAGAATTTTCTCCTATTCCGCCAGTGAAAACCAGAGCGTCAACCCGCTCCAGGAATGAATACACATACGCAATGGTACCAGCTAACTTCTGAGTATAAACATCAATCGCCAGTTTTGCTCTCTCATCACCTGCAAGCGCCATTCGTTCGGCTTCTTGCATATCAGAAACTTTGCAAATACCCTTTAAACCCGAGTCTTCATTTAGGGCTGTTTCTATTTGGTCGATAGTCAATTTTTTGCTTTTTAACAGATAAGTTAAAATTCCCGGATCGATAGAACCGCTTCTTGTGCCCATCGCTATTCCATCCATTGGAGTGAAACCCATGGTAGTAAAGACACTTTTACCGCCGCTTATCGCACATAACGAAGCTCCATTTCCCAAATGACAAACAACCATATTGAGCATGTCTAACGGTTTTTCAAGCAACAAAGCAGCTTGTTTAGCACCATATTGATGACTGATACCATGAAAACCAAAGCGATGAATTTTGAATTTTTGATACCACTCATAAGGAAGTGGATATACTTTTGATGCCTCAGGCATGGTGGCATGAAAAGCAGTGTCGAACACAGCAATTTGCTTTGCATCTTTGAATATTTCAGTTGCGCATTCGATTGCAATTATGCTCACAGGCTCGTGCAGAGGCGCTAACTCTTTTAGTTCATTCAAATCGTCTATTACATCATGGTCGACTACCACAGGCTCAAAATATTTGTCGCCACCATGCACAATGCGATGTCCTACCACATCAATTTTATAGTTTAAGCACTTAAGTAATTCAGAGATTTGATGCTTACATGAGTCCAGATTCGATCTTTGCCAAGTAATTTTGTCATGCCACACTGGCTCTGTATTTTTTAAACGTCCGTTGTCAACTTCGAATATTGACGCTTTTAAATTGCTCGAACCGGCATTTAAAACTAATACGGCCATTTCCACTCTCTGATTTCGGGCATATCTTGCCCGAATTGAGTGATGTACTCTTTGTGATCGACTAATTTATCTCTCAAATGTTGTTTAATCCGGGCCGCTTTATATTCTAAGCGAGGAACACGATCCAGCACATCTTTTGCCAAATTGAATCTATCCAATTGATTCATCACAACCATATCAAAAGGTGTAGTGGTAGTGCCTTCTTCCTTGTAGCCACGCACGTGCAGATTATCATGTCCGTGGCGTTTATATGTCAATCTATGAATGAGCCAAGGATAGCCATGATAAGCAAAAATAATGGGCTTATCTTTTGTAAAAATAGAATCAAATTCTTTATCGCTCAACCCATGCGGGTGTTCACTCGATGGTTGCAACGTCATTAGATCGACTATATTTACTACTCGTATTTTCAAGTCAGGCACTTGTTGTCTCAAAATATCCACTGCAGCTAGGGTTTCAAGCGTCGGAACATCACCGGCGCAAGCCATTACAACATCGGGCTCGCCGTCTTCATCGTTGCTTGCCCACTGCCATATACTCAATCCAGTTGAGCAATGCTTGACTGCCTGATCCATGTCGAGCCATTGCGGTGCGGGCTGTTTTCCTGCCACAATGATGTTTATATAATTGCGACTTCTAAGACAATGATCAGTTACAGCAAGCAGGGTATTTGCATCGGGTGGCAAATATACACGAATAACATCGGCTTTTTTATTTACAGCATGATCTATAAAACCCGGGTCCTGATGGCTGAATCCATTGTGGTCCTGGCGCCAGACGTGTGAAGTCAATAAATAATTCAAACTTGCAATTGGTCTACGCCATGGAATATCTCGCGTGGTCTTAAGCCATTTGGCATGCTGATTAAACATTGAATCAATAATGTGGATAAAAGCTTCGTAACAAGAAAAGAAACCGTGACGTCCGGTCAGAAGATATCCTTCAAGCCAGCCCTGACACATATGTTCGCTCAAGATTTCCATCACTCGACCATCAGGTGAGACATGATCATCCTGCTTGATAATTTCTCCAGTAAAGGCGCGGTTTGTCACCTCGAAAACGGCTTGCAATCGGTTTGAAGCCGTTTCATCTGGTCCCATTAATCTGAAGTTGTCTACATTCGATTTCATCACATCGCGAATCATTTTGCCCATAACCGCAGTGGATTCTGCGTTCACCTGGCCGGGCTTAGGCACCGAAACTGCGTAGTCGAGAAAATTCGGCATGATCAAATCTTTCAGTAACAGACCGCCATTTGCGTGAGGATTGGCTCCCATTCGGTATTGCCCTTGTGGTGCAAGGTCTGCAAATTCGTGTCTGAAGGTCCCGTTTTGATCAAATAATTCTTCTGGTTTATAGCTCTTCATCCATTGCTCAAGCATGGTGATATGCTCGGGTTTTTCAGCCAGTTGAGCAAGGGGAACCTGGTGTGCACGAAAAGTGCCTTCTATTTGAATTCCATCTACCATGCCTGGTCCCGTCCAACCTTTAGGCGATCTCAAAATAACCATAGGCCAACGTGGTTTCTTACTAAAACCATTTTTTTCGGCATCTTCTCTTATTGATTTTATCTTGGCAAAAATGGTATCAAATGTGGAGGCCATAATTTGATGCATTTTTTGTGGATCGTCCCCTTCCACAAAGTAAGGTTCATATCCATAACCTCTGAATAAATCAACCAACTCTTGGTGTTCAAGTCGTGCCAATACCGTGGGACCTGCGATTTTATAGCCGTTTAAATTCAAGATTGGAAGCACTACACCATCGCGTACAGGATTTATAAACTTATTGGAGTGCCAACTGGTGGCAAGAGGCCCTGTCTCGGCTTCGCCATCACCTACAACACAACAAACAACTAGATCTGGATTATCCATCACCGCACCAAACGCATGAACGAGCGCATAGCCAAGCTCGCCACCTTCGTGAATAGAGCCAGGCGTTTCTGGAGCGGCATGACTTGGTATGCCACCAGGGAACGAAAATTGTTTGAACAGTTTTTTCATTCCATCTTCATTTTGACCAATAGCTGGATAGAATTCAGAATAAGTGCCTTCCAAATAGGTGTTCGCTACTACAGCAGGTCCACCATGTCCTGGTCCGGCGATGAAAATGGCATTAATACCATCGCGCTTGATTACGCGATTCATATGTGCATAAATAAAATTCAAAGCAGGGGTCGTTCCCCAGTGCCCGAGCAAACGTGGCTTTATATGCTCAATTTTAAGAGGTTCTTTTAAAAGGGGATTATCCATAAGATAAATCTGCCCTACGCTAAGATAATTCGCCGCTTGAAAGTAAGCATGCAAACATCTCAACTCTTCTTTGCTTAAAACGTCACAATCAAGCAAAGAAGTTTCCCCTTTAGAAGATAGAGCCATTGGAAATAGTCTCCTTTTGAGTTGATATAGCTTGTATGAGAGTCTCAATGTCTTGGGCTTGCGGGTCTATTGTAATAGTTTTCAAATAGCTTGCCACAGTCATTTTTTTCAATTCCTGACATAGTGCCTTCAACGCTTGATCCTCCAAACTGGCTTGGCTAGAATCGTCATAAACCACATATAATTTCATGTCATGCCTCCCCGGCTCAAAGAGCATTTTAACCATTAAACTTGATGGAAGACTGTTTTTCCTCACCCCATCAAGGTATTCGCCCTCATCCTTTAGAAGGACCACTCTAAAGAGCGCTCTAATAGCGGACAATCAGTCTATTGAAGGAAGGAAGGCAAACCAAACTCATTCATACTTGTAACAACGAGTGTTGCAATTGAGGTTAAAAATGGAAATAACAGCATACGGTGCCGCACTGGATGTGACAGGTTCCTGTTATCTCATAGACACCGGTTCGAGCCGAATACTAGTAGATTGCGGAATGTTTCAAGGAAGCAAAAGAATAGAGCGAAAGAACTATATTCCACGCTCAATCGACCCCCACAATATAGATGCAGTGATTCTAACCCATGGGCATCTCGATCATTGTGGACGCTTGCCACTTCTCACTAAAGCTGGCTACACCGGTCCCATTTTCATGACCGAGTGTACAGCAGACATCGCTCAGTTGATTTTGAAAGATTCAGCGCATATTCAAGAAGAAGAAATTGCAAGAGAAAATCAACATCGCGCACTTTATGCTATGCCACCACTAGAGCCACTATATACTATTGAAGACGTGGCTAAAGTTTGTCAATTGTTCTATCCTCTTTCATACAACCACTGGAAAGAAATTGCCCCCGGTTTCAAATTCCAATTAGTGGAAGCCGGTCACATACTAGGCTCAGCTTGCGTCGAAATCGTAGTCAATCAATATGGCAGCAAAAGACATCTAGTTTTTTCTGGCGATCTTGGCCAGTGGGACGTTCCCATAGTTCGCGATCCAGCCACCATCACCACTGCTGATACCATTTTTATGGAATCGACCTACGGCGACAGGAAACATGATTCATACGAAATGACGGTGAATGAATTTGAAGAATTGATTAAGGGTGCCGTCGAAAAAAACATGAAAATCATCATTCCTACTTTTGCTGTGGCGCGGGCCCAACAAATTCTCTATCAATTGGCGCGAATGATTAGAACTAAAGTTATTAGGTCATTTCCTATTTATTTAGACAGTCCGATGGCAATTGCCGCCACCAAAATTCAGTCGAAACATTTAAATGATATGGACGAAGAAGCCAAAGGATTGGAGCAATCTGGTCAGTTAGCAAAAGACTTGTCCTGTCTCAAGCTGTGCCAAACTGCAGATGAGTCAAAAGCACTTAATTTTGCCCAGGGACCATGCATAATTCTCGCTGGCGCAGGCATGTGCAATGCAGGTCGTATTATGCATCACTTATTGAATAATTTAAATAATTCTGACTCCCTGATCATTATTGTGGGATTTCAGGCAAGAGGCTCTGTGGGAAGACTTTTGGTAGAAGGGGCCAAAGAAGTGAAAATTTTTGGTGAAACTGTACGTGTTCGCGCCACCATAAAAAATCTTCAAGGCTTTAGTGCGCATGCCGATCAAAACGACCTATTGCGTTGGTTAGCTCCAATGATAAAAAACAAACCAAGAGTGTTTCTTACTCATGGTGAAACTAATGCGATAAACGAACTGGCATTCAAACTCGAAAAAGAATTCAATTTCAAAGCTGAAATTCCAAGATACGGAGAAACAATTCAAATCTAATTATCGAAGCCAAGAAATTTTCCAGCTTTCTTTTTCCAAATTGGCTCTAAAATCGGGGTGAGCCACTTCTATTAAGGCTTTGGCACGGTCACGCAAATTTTTACCATGCAACTGAGCCACACCATATTCGGTTACAACATAGTGCACATCGGCGCGAGAAGTAACAACGCCTCCTCCTTGCGAAAGAAATGGAGTAATTCTTGATAAAGAATCGTCTTTTGCAGTAGAAGGCAAGGCAATAATTGGCTTGCCACCTTTAGAACGCGCCGCACCACGAATGAAATCTACCTGTCCGCCAAAACCACTGTATAATCTGGTGCCCAAAGAGTCAGCGCAAACTTGCCCACTTAAATCTATTTGTAAGGCAGAATTTATTGCCACCACTTTGTCGTTTTGGGCAATAATAAACGGGTCATTTATAAAATCGCTCGTTTGAAATTCCACTGATGGATTATTATCAACAAAATCATAGAGACGCTTACTTCCCATCACAAAAGATGTTGCAGTTTTACCAGTGAGAATCTTTTTGCAATCATTTGTGACCACGCCAAGTTCGACCAGTTCTAGTATGCCATCAGAAAACATTTCTGTATGAACACCAAGATTCTTCTTGCTTTTCAACAAATGCAATACCGCATCTGGAATAGTTCCTATTCCCATTTGTAGGGTAGAGCCGTCTTCGACTAATCCGGCAACATTTTCTGCAATAGCCAGATCAACGTCGTCAGACGGCTCTATTTTCAATTCAGGCAGAGGTCTATTTGTTTCAATGATATAGTCAAGCTTACTGTAATGAACGAATGAGCGTCCCAAAGTACGAGGCATTTGCTCGTTTACTTCAGCTATCACAAGCTTGGCTGCGCGTCTTGCAGCCACTACACAATCAACTCCGACACCAAAACTGCAGTAACCATGAGCATCCGGCGGAGACACCTGGACAAGACAAACATCAAGCGGGATCTGACCACTCGCAATCAGAAAAGGTATTTCACTCAAAAAAACCGGAATATAGTCGCCGCGCCCAGTATTGATTGCATCTCTTACGTTTGAACCAATAAAGAGCGAATGAACGCGAAAAGAATCTCTAAATTCCTCGCGTGCATAAGGCGCTTCACCCAAACATAACAGTTCAAAAATTTCTACTTGGCGCAATTCATCCGCTCTTCTAGTTAATGCCTCCACAAGCGGAAGGGGATTTGCGGCGTTTGCATGAATAAAAATTTTGTCTTTCGATTTGATGTGCTTTATAGCTTCTTCAGCAGAAACACACTTGTTTCTGTACGCTTGGGACTCACGCACAGTCGAGCTAATTGTTTGCATCATAATTTTTATCGACACCAAATCAAAACTGGAACAATACAATTATGCTCTTTTGCCCTTAGCCGTAACTCCCCCAGAAGGATGAAAGCTATAATTGGCGTAGTTTGATGGAAGTGCAAATGACAAATACAAGGTTTCGCTTGAATATAACGGGTGTGATACAGGGAGTGGGTTTCCGCCCGTTTATCTATACCCTGGCACACAAACACAAACTCACTGGTTTCGTTTGCAATAGCTCATTGGGAGTAGAGATAGAAATACAATCGAACTCAATTTATGACTTGGATCAATTTTGTCATTCTATTGAAAGTGAGTTGCCGCCGCTTGCTTGCATAAACTCTCTGAATAAATTGCAAATTGAGGCGCTCACAGAAGAAAACAGCTTCCTTATAGTGGAAAGTTTAACGGACAATGAAACTCCAGAAACTTTTCCTATCATTCCTCCGGCTGATTCGTCTATTTGTAATGATTGTCTTAGCGAACTTTTTGACCCAAAAGATAGACGCTATCGATTTCCTTTTATAAACTGCACCAATTGTGGACCTCGTTTTACTATCATAAACAATTTACCTTATGACAGAAGCAATACGAGCATGCAAAAATTCGCTCTGTGTTTGTCTTGCGCCAGCGAATACAGCAATCCCCAAGATAGAAGATTTCATGCACAGCCAAACGCATGTTTTGATTGTGGCCCGCAACTGACCTTCGAGCCTGGTAATTACAAAGGCGAAGAAGCGCTTGCAAAAGCGATCCAAAGCCTGAAGAAGGGTGAGATTGTGGCACTAAAAGGCTTAGGTGGATTTCAATTATTTTGCGATGCCACAAATTCTAGCGCCGTGGCAAAACTTAGACTAAGAAAACATCGTCCTACAAAACCACTAGCATTGATGATCCAAGATATCGACGAAGCAAAAAAATACTGTGATATCGACACGTCTAGCCATGAGCTTTTAAGCAAATCTAAACGACCAATTGTAATCGTGAAAAAGAAAGACAAATTTGCTCTGGCTGACAATTTATCGATAAACAGCAATCAAATTGGAATAATGCTACCCTACACTGGTTTGCACTATATCCTGATCAAAGACTTTAGCGGTCCGTTAGTCGCGACCAGCGGAAATCTAAGCGAAGAGCCAATTGCCTGCACCAATAATGAGGCTATGCAAGATTTAAAGCACATAGCAGACTCTTTCTTAATGCATAACCGCGATATCGTCTTGCGTTATGATGATTCTGTAGCTCACTGTGTAAATCAAAAACCTGTTCTTTTACGCAAAGCTCGCGGCTATGCACCCGATGCCATTAACCTTCATTTTGTTTGCAAAAAAAATATTCTGGCTCTAGGAGGACATTTAAAAAGTACTTTCTGCATAGCCAAAGGAAAACAAGCGATCACTAGTCAACATCTGGGCGATCTAGATGATGTTAAGGCAATCGACAACTATCATGACGTACTTAAACAGTACCAAAACATGTTCAAGTTCAAACCAGATCTTTTGGCTCGAGATCTACATCCAGATTATGCCTCCTCTCTTTTGGCAGAACAAATGGCAAAAGAGTTTGGTTTGGACTGTATTTTAATCCAACACCATCATGCCCATATTGCCTCATGCATGACCGAACATCAATTAACTGGTCCTGTCATTGGTGTAGCGCTAGACGGGCTTGGAATGGGAAGTGACGAGACTTTATGGGGAGGAGAATTTTTATTGTGCAATTTTAACTCTTTTAAGAGACTTGCGCATTTAGCTCCAGTGGCGATGCCTGGTGGGACACTTGCCATCAAAGAACCCTGGCGAATGATGCTAGGTTTCATAGATAGCTTTGAAGAAGAGAGCAAAAATAGATTTGAACCCTTTTTTGAGCGCTTAAAACAAAATGAGAAAGAAGCCAAAATTGCTTTAGTCCAAAAACAAATAGACTCTTCACTCAATACCCCACTTACATCAAGCATGGGTCGCGTTTTTGACGCGGTGGCGGCATTGCTTGGTGTTTGCACTCGTCAGCTACATGAAGGTCAGGCACCAGCAGAGCTTGAATCACTAGCCCGACCTCATTCTGATTTGCAAATTCAATCATATGACTTTGATTTGATTGAAACAGATGGAATCACACAGATAAACACCCAAGCAATTTTTACCGCTATTACATCCGACATCAAATCTGGACTATCAAACGGACTCATTTCTTTCAAATTCCATCAAACAGTTAAAAAAATAATATCAAAGGCATGTCACAAAATAAGACTCGCCACTGGCTGCTCAGTCGTATGTTTATCTGGAGGAGTCTTTCAGAATCGTCTTTTGCTTGAATTAGTCGAGAAAGAATTGACCATATCTAACTTCAAAGTTTATTTTCCAAAGGCTGTTCCTTGCAACGATGCTGGACTATCATTGGGGCAAGCGGCGGTAGCAGCTCACTCGAGGTAAAGGAAATGTGCCTAGCCATCCCTGGTCTAGTAGAATCAACTTACAGTGAAAATGACATGTTTTTAGCAACAGTCAATTTCAATGGGGTGAAGCGACGCATTTGTCTAACCTATACTCCAGAGGCAAAGCCTGGCGATTATGTCCTTGTACACGTCGGTTTTGCATTGACCGTGGTAGATGAAAAAGAAGCAGAAGAAACTTTGAAGGCACTGTCTTTGATGGGCGATCTAGAGTAATTGTTCAAATGAAACATTTATACGAATATAGAGACGCTAAAATAGCCGCTCAGCTATTAAATAAAATCGAAAAATCGACCACAACCAATTGGACTATTATGGAAGTATGCGGTGGTCAAACCCACACCATTTGTCAATATGGCATCGCAGAATTATTGCCACCATCAATAAACCTGGTTCACGGTCCCGGGTGTCCTGTATGCGTAACACCACTTGAACAGATAGATAAAAGTATTGCTATTGCAAAAAATGCAAACGTAATTTTATGCAGTTTTGGCGATATGCTTCGAGTACCAGGCAGCCAATGCGATTTACTGGAGGCAAGAGCCAATGGAGCGGATGTGCGCATTGTATACTCACCTCTAGATTGTCTGAAAATATGTCATGAAAATCCAGGAAAAGACGTAGTCTTCTTTGCGGTCGGTTTTGAAACGACTGCTCCAGCCAATGCCATGGTGGCATGGCAAGCTGCCAAACAAAACATTGACAATTTTTTCATGCTAGTTTCGCACGTAACGGTGCCACCAGTACTGGAGGCAGTATTGAGCAATAAAAACAATCAAGTCCAGGCATTTCTAGCTCCCGGACATGTTTGTACAATTATGGGAACGGCTGAATATGAGCGCTTAAGCAACAAACATAAAGTCCCAATAGTTGTTACTGGTTTTGAACCTTTAGATTTGCTTGAAGGCATAAGTATGTGCATAGAGCAGCTAGAAAACAAAGTGACCGAATTACAAAATCAGTACACAAGAATGGTAAGCCGAAAGGGAAATATACATGCTCGCCAAATTGTGGAATCGGTTTTTGAACCGACAGATAGACTTTGGCGCGGCCTTGGAACAATTGCCATGAGTGGATATAAACTGTCTAAAGAATTTAGTCGTTTTGATGCTGAATCAAAGTTTGTCACTGAAAAAATCAATTCGCAAGAATCACAAATTTGTATAAGCGGTGAAATTTTACTGGGACAAAAAAAACCAAAAGATTGCCCAGCTTTTGGTAATGAATGTACGCCTCAAAATCCACTTGGAGCAACAATGGTGTCAAGTGAAGGCACTTGCGCTGCATACTACAAATATCAGAGGGTTTAAAATTGACACAAGAAGATAGTTTCGCCTTGAGTTGTCCTCTTGCCGTGCAAAATGGAGCAGTTATTCGTCTGGGTCATGGCAGTGGCGGCAGAATGTCACATGAATTATTAGAGAGTATAATTTTGCCAGCCTTTGATAATGCAATTTTATCCCAATGCCAGGATGCAGCCATCATCAACCTGGACACTCAAAATGTTGCTGTAACCACCGATTCGTATGTGGTCAATCCTATCTTTTTTCCAGGTGGAAATATCGGTTCTCTAGCAGTACACGGCACAGTCAATGATCTTTGTATGCGCGGGGCAAAGCCATTGTATATGACAGCCTCATTTATAATTGAAGAAGGTTTTGCTATCGCTCAATTACAAGAAATTGTCACTTCGATGTCTCAAGCGGCGCAACAGGCAAAAATACAAATCATCGCCGGTGATACCAAAGTAGTAAATCGCGGTGCTTGCGACAAGATATTTATTAATACCACAGGCATTGGCAAAGCGCCATCAAACACTGCGCCCGGAGCAACAAGAGCGGCATGGCAAGATTCTATAATCGTAAGTGGTGATCTTGGTCGTCATGGTATGGCAATCATGTGCGCCCGCAATAATTTCGAGCTCGAATCAAAACTCGAAAGCGATAGCGCATCGCTAAGCGAAGTAGTTTTAGAATTGCTTGATGCCGGAATTGAAGTTCATTGCATGCGAGATATTACCCGAGGCGGTCTTGCCACCTGCCTAAAAGAGATTGCAACAGCTTCGCATGTCGAGCTTGAAATAGACCAATCCACTATCCCACTAATAGCACCAGTTCAAGGTGCTTGCGAAATACTCGGTCTAGATCCCTTGTTTGTCGCCTGCGAAGGAAGATTTATTGCCATCGTACCTCAAGCATCTACAAAATCGGTTTTGGATATAATGCGCCGCCATGAAATCTGCAAGTATTCATGCAAAATTGGCGAAGTGACAGATGGCAAACCCGGACGAGTAACTTTGAAAACAAGTATCGGCAGCAGACGAAATCTCGATATGCTTACAGGCGAGCAGCTTCCACGAATTTGCTAAATCTGTTTTTACTGCTCGCTTGGAACTTTTATTATCACAACAGAACATGGCGCGTGCGATAAAACAGCCAGTGAAACACTGCCCAGAAAAAATCTTTCAATAGAGCCTTTGCCGTGTGAACCCATTATGACAAAGTCTGGCTTCCAGTTTTTTATCATATCCAATATTACATATTTAGGGTCGCCTTCTTTTAAAAGTTCCTCGATTTTGCAAGAAGGAAATTTTAAACGCAGTTTTGTGCCCAAATCCATCATTAAGCTACGTCCCATCGATTGCGAAAGTTCGGTTGCCTCTTCCAGTTGTTGAATAGCAAGAGGAGAGACCACTTCTTGAAGTAGAACAGATTCAAATACATTAAGAATGCGAAACTCAACATCGCTAGGCCAGGAATGATTGCAGATAAATTCAGTGATGAGCGAGGCGAACTGCTTGTCTTCTACAGGGATAAGAACTTTCATTATGTACCTATAAGTCGAGAAAGGGGCACATTTACAGGTTACCCGATCCAGGCAAGTAATCACATCCCTCCCGAGAATGAGAAAAACTACCTCCTGCGGCCGAGGGATTCCTTGGCATTTAGAGCTAAATTAGTATTGTCAAACCCTGCAAGGCGTTTAATCTATATGAGCTTATTTGAGAATAGAACAGAAGCCGGAAAACAACTGGCAGACAAATTATTTCTTTATTTGAAACGCGAACTTAAACAATTTCAGCAAGGTGAAATAACTGTGGTTGGCTTACCGCGAGGTGGAGCAATCGTCGCTCTGGAAGTAGCCAGAAAATTTGGATGCCGTTTAGAAATTTTGGTTTCAAAAAAAATTCCCCACCCAAGCGATGGAGAATATGCAATTGGTGCTGTGACAGCAGACTCTGAAGTGGTCTTAAATCCTGACATTGCCGAAAATGAGAGTTGGCAGCACTATATAGAGGAACAAAGACAGCGACTATTGCATCAAACCAAAGAAATGGAAGAAGCTTTCTATGATCAATCAGGTTATATTCCTGAAAGTTTCGATAACAAAATAGTGATCGTAGTGGACGATGGAATTGCAACCGGAATGACCGCTGTAGCCGCACTGGAAACAGCACGAATGCGCAAAGCAAAAATGATTATTATGGCTGCACCAGTAATGAGTCCTGAGAGTCATCACTCAATAACTAAATTCTGCCACCATGTAGTAGCAAGTCATGTCCCGTCTGATTTCTTAGCAGTAGGACAGTACTATAGAGATTTTAAACCGACTAATTTTGAAGAAGTGATAGAGGCAATGAAAGAGAGTCGTCACTTTGCTCCACCACCCGATGTGAGCTTCCTTTTGCAATATCCAAACAAAAGACTGAAATGAACAACGAACTTGAATTAACTACAAAAGCAATCTTGCATCATGGCAATTATAAAGCAAGATTTACCAAGCTCTATGCGGACCAAACAGATCCCTATGGCTTTAACTGTGACACCCTATTTAAATTCGAAATCTTTACTCGTTACTTGTACGAAGAATATTTTCAGGTTCAAACAGTAGGTATTGAAAACATCCCATCAAACGGTAGAGCGATTTTAATAGGAAACCACTCAGGTGTTATCCCTATCGATGCTTTCCTAATCTATACAGCCTTCCTAAACTTACACCAGTCTCCGCGTCGAATGCGTTTTCTTGTGCATAAGTGGCTACTTTCAACACCCGGAGCAAGTGAAATAATCAAAGGAAGTGGAGGAGTTCCAGCAACATACAAAACAGCTAAAGAACTGCTGGAAAAGGATGAAATAGTCTTTTTCTACCCTGAGGGTGCCAAAGGAACAGGCAAACCTTTTTCGATGCGCTATAGATTAGACGATTTCGATCCAGGATTTGTTAAGGCGGCAATTGAAACACAAACACCTATTATTCCAATAACCACTATTGGTGGAGACGAAATTTTCCCGCTTCTAGGTAATTTGAAAAGTGTCGCTCGCGTGATGGGAACGCCCTATTGGCCTATTACTCCCACGCATCCCTGGCTGCCTTTTACAACAAGCTGCATGCCACTACCAGTGAAACTACTAATAAAGATAAATAAACCAATTTATTTAAATTATCCAAGAGACAAATGCAGCGATCGCCAATTGCGCAAAGAAATTGCGCATAGTATTCAGTATGGTATCCAACGTCAGTTAAATCAATTGCTGAAAATTCGCAAATCGCCGTTTGCAAAGTGGGATTTGGAAACAATTAATCGTATAGGAGAAAATGATCAATGAAAACTAAACTAAAAGAAAAAAGCCTCACGGACAAATTACCCGGTGACAACGTAGAAAACGGAAGAAATACCCAGATTATGCACACTGAGATTGCTTTGCGAGCCTATCAAATCTGGTGCGAGCGCGGCTGTACACATGGCTTTGATCACCAGGATTGGCTACAAGCAGAACAGGAGTTGATTTTCAAATCCACCTAACAAATAGACTATACTTTGTGAACCCAATTGAGAGAATAAAAAATGAAAATACTAATTGCAGTTGAAGACGAAGTATACGGCATGGCGGCTATTGATTTCGTTCATCGTAGTGGCTGGACAAAGAATTGCGATTTCAAACTGTTCCACGCCATAGAACCGCTTTTAGTAGACAATTATATGAGTTTTGTACCAGCTCCGATTCTGAGCGACATAACAGAAGAGCACTCTAAATGGGCTAAGGCTCTGCTCGATAAGCTCGAAACGAAATTGAAAGCGGGTTTAGAAGGCGGCACGATTGAAAAATTAGTGTTGCAAGACTTTTCTAAAAGCGCCATTCTGGAAGAATCTAAAAAATGGAACGCCGATCTTATCATTTTGGGATCGCACGGTCGCAAAGGCATGAACAAATTTCTACTTGGCAGTGTATCGCAAACAGTTGCGGAGCACTCTGACGTTCCTGTACTGATTGTAAGAATACCTAAAAAGCCAGAATCGAAAGAAAGCACTGACAAAACATAGAGATTAACAACCGCCTCCATTGTCCCTCCAGTTAATTTTTAAGCTGATTGAACCGAAAACTTTTTTCACTCTCAATCGCTTCTGCTGTTTTAGGCATCGTTACCTTTAGAACGCCATCTTTACATGTGGCATTCACTGCATCACGATCTATGGAGCATGGAAGCGGAATAAGCCTCTAGAAGGCTCCATAAGACCTTTCCATTTTGTAGTATCTACGATCTTTTTCTTGTTTTTGTATATTCTTCTTGCCACTAATAGCGATACCATTATTTTTCATAGTTACGAGCTACAGCACCTTTCATTGTCATTACCTTCATGAAAGTAGAATAGGTTTCGCCCTTAAATTTTCCGAGATCTGCCTATCTGTCTTCATCCTCAATTAGGATGATCAATCAAATTCACTTATCTATACCTGAGAATGATGCGCCAAATCTCCATCCTGCACGACAATAGTCAAAAGTGGAAACCAGCCAGGAAAGGACTTTGAGATGAGGATTTTAGTAGCAATAGACGGTTCAAAAATCTCACAAGAGGCTGTTCACTCGCTTGCAACAAGACTCTGGCATCCAGATACTAAGTTCTTACTGGTTCATGTGCTAGAGCCCGTCACAAGTGAATATTCAAGCATGTATATGACTTATTCCACTGACTATGGACGAATAGTGGCAGAGCGATTGAGTGATGCCGAAAAACTGGTGAAGGAAAATGCCGATTTTCTCAAAAGCAAACTACCAACAGCAAAAGTGGAAAGCTCTGTACTCGAGGGTCCAGTAAAAGAATGTCTAATCGAAAAAGCGAAAGACTGGCATGCCGATTTCATTATCATGGGATCACATGGCCGAAAAGGATTGAGTAAGTTTGTCTTAGGTAGCGTGGCAGAATCGGTACTAAGCGAATCGCCCTGTTCTGTAGAAATCATCAAGACTGCCTGAATTCTGCAATTTTAAATAACAATCATCCCAAAGGACGACGCCCAAAGCCATGCCTTGGATTGATGTTCCATTTTGGCTTTTAAGATAGATTGAAAACACTATTGCTTCTCAAATTTAATTTTTAAAGGTCGAAATGGAAGATTTCATCAAAATCCGGCTTAGGTTTCCCAAAGCTCGCATTGAAATAAATAACTTTATGTTGGAAAACCATCAAAACTGCTCTCAGGCACTGGTTTCTGCTAGCCGCAAATACGAAATCATTCTTGATCCATCATTTGAATGTCAAACAATAGAAAATGAAACGACATGTCAGGCAGAGAAGACGGCAGAGTCAATCTTGCGAAAATATCTGGAAGAAAAGAAAATCAAGCAAAAAGCACAGCATCTAGCCTCTTTCAAAACAAATATCCATCTGTTTAAAACACTTGAATACCAGAGGTCCAAAAGTGAGCTAAAATGTCTTCGACTGACTCCTGTAATTTTCGATCTACTTTTGCAACAAATAGAATGCACCTAAAATCAAACATCATTGCCTTAGTTATTTCACTTAGCACTATAAGTGGTGCCATGGCTCAAACAGAGTCTGCTAGAGGCAAAGATTTGCTTGAACGAAATGGATGCAATTCGTGTCATTCAGTTAAAGGCAAGGGGGGTTGTCTGGCGCCGCCTTACGACGGGATTTCAAAGCGTAGAAGCAAAGATTTTATTTTATCGCGCATTACCAATTCCGCAGCTTCAGTGCGTCGCTTCGAAAAATTATATCCCGAAACAGAGCTCATGCCGCACCCTCGAATATCTCCCTCTGACGCAAAAGCAATTACAGAATATTTGCTCAAGTTGCCTGCGCCCACACAAGGATTCAAAGCTACACCGCACGTAGTAACCTCTGACATGACCAATAACGATTTGCCCGGAAACTTGAACAAGGGAAGGGCTCTATTCTTTGAAAAAGGATGCAGCTCATGCCATTCAGTTAAAGGTGTTGGCGGACAATTTGCTCCCGCCCTAGATGGCGTAGGCAAAAGAGAAGGCAGAGACTATCTCACAAAAAAAATGACCGCTGCAGAATTGCTGCTGCAGGGTGCGGGTAACGAATATGCAGAGCGAGGCACGACTATGCCGCCATCAAGCTTGAGCAAACAAAATATGGCAGACATCGCCGAGTATTTAATGACCATTCCGGCCAAATAAATCACTTTTGCAACTGGATTTTTACTTCCACCACTCCTGCGGGCAAATACTTCTTTTTAAGTGGCAAACCAAGGTGTTCAAACACTTCAAGCATATGCACATTTTCAGCTAACACATCAGCCTTAAATTGTTCTACACCTTGCTCTTGAGCGATTTGACGAAGAAAGTTGAAAAGTATAGTGCCAATTCCAAGCCCCTGGTACTCATCTATCACATCAAAAGCCACTTCCGCTACTTTATCGTTTTTATCAAAAACAATGTATCTACCACATCCTGCATGAACAAGCTTTCCTTCACCCTCTTCAACTAAAGCGACAAGACCAACATGACTGTGATAATCCACTTCGGTGAAATAGACTAACTCTTTTGCACTTAGTTCTTTTTTGGCGGTGAAATAACGATAGTACATCGAACGTGGACTCATATGATGAGCTTCGTCTATTAGCAAAGACTTGTCGCCTGGTCTAATAGCTCTGACCACGACTTTCTTTCCGTCGAGCAGTCCGGCTTGAGCGACAAAGTTTTCTGGTTCGCTATTCACAGTGCTTTTCATAAAGACTTCCTATCTCTCAATAATAGACCACAAGTCAAATAGCTGCATCAGTCTGGCGAGGGGCTCTGTTCAACCTTATGGAGGAGGTTCTAATTGATCCAATTTGAAATACTTTAAATATGCGCTCAAAGGAGTTGAACAATGAACAAACCGTCTTTCTTACTAGGTCTAAATGGCACTAAACAATCACAACTTGCAGCCGAATTGGCATTTGACCTTGCATGCAAAGCGGAGGCGCAATTGACCGCGCAACATGTTGTAGACACCACCACTACTTGGGATTTTTTACGCAACGAAGAGCCCGGATACGTGGGAAGCGGACTGTATGTCGAAACTTTTGAAATGTTGAAAAAAGCGCAATTTGAAATCGCCTCCAAATTAATAGACAAATATGAGTCAGTGGCCAAAGGCAAAAAAATAGATTCGATTGCTGTAATTGATGAGGGAGCCCCAGTAGAGGAAATATGTCGTCGAGCCCAAGATCATGATCTTGTCATTGTCGGTCACCAGTACTCCACCACCAAAATTTCTATGAAAAATCGGTGGCATCATGTTAATTACGCAGTGGCAGAAGGTCTTGCTAATCACTGTCCCAAACCACTTTTAATCGTTCAAAAAGCTGGTCCATCTTTTTGGCAAGACATGCAAATTTTGGTGTCACTTGAACATATGAATATAAGCTTCATCAGAGCCTGTTTGAGAACAGCTTTATTCTTTGGTGTCACCCCTAAAATAATCTGTCTCATGTCTGGATATCATGAAGAAAAAGCTGATACATTAATTGAAAATCTGCGCCAGACTCACAGCGACCTGAAAGAGATAGAAATACACACAAAAGTCGTACACAAAGCAAACGAGGTAGATCAAACTCATTTGGAGCTGTGGTCGCAAGATCAAGCTAAATTAGAGTTTGATTTTGAACAATTCCAAAACTCTCTTCTTTTAGTCCCGACTAGAGAAGTGGGTGGAAAAAGAATCTCTATTCTGGGAGTAGAAGCAAATGAGCTTGTAGCGCAATTGTCAATTCCGGCATTACTACTCTGGCCAGAAGAAAGCATTGGCTCGCACAAAGTGGAAGACAGAGATTTTGAAAAACTTACCGCCTGAAGGAGTATTTTAATCGCATGAGAACTAAAATTATGGTGCTAGGATCAGTTATCCTAGGTGCTTTTTTATTTTCGAGCAAAGCACTACATGTAATGGCTGATACCAAAGATTCTGCACCAAGTGAGTTTGTTGACGCGCCAAAACCAATTCGCTTACTGACCCACGACTATGTAACTGAGCCAGTCTCAGAGGAAAGCAAGAGAGGCGAAAGCATCTATAACCAGGCAAATTGTGTTCAATGTCATTCGATTAAAAATGCTGGCGGCAATTTAGGTCCGATGCTTGATGGAATTGGGTACAGACGTCCGGTTGAATTTTTATATGCTCGCCTTTGTAATAGCCGAGAAGCGCAAGAAACATATTTCAAATTGACAGGTCAAAATGCATCTGCGTATATACACCCTCGTCTTTCAAGCGAAAGCGCCAGGGCGCTTGTGTCATATTTGATGACTATACCAGAGCCAGAGGGCGGCTTTGTTTTGACACCTCATGTAATGTCTCTACCGGCAGTGAAAAGGCAAATCAATTCTAGCTACAAACCCATGGCTCAGAACGACTCAAGTAGGGCCGGGGAGAAACTTTTCAACAATAAGGGCTGTATTGCTTGTCACACAATCAACAATGTGGGTGGCTGGATGGGACCAAATCTAGACGGAGTAGGCGGCAGAATGGATCGCGCTTCAATCATCAAAAATATATCTAACCCAGCGCGAGTCAGTAAGAATCAAGTTGGAGACATTGATGTTTTGCCCCAAATGCCCAGACTAAATCTATCTGATGAAGAAATTGCAAAATTAGCCGACTATTTACTTACTTTGCCTAACTCGACAGCTAAAGACTGATTCTTATCTTCATTCCATTTGAACGAAGGCAATTCAGTAGCATTTGAATTGATCACTATTATGTTTTGATGCGCATTTTCAATTATCATTTGGGTGGTTGAGCCCGAAGATTTTTTGATACCATCAACACTTAATCCCTTTTCGCCGTGACTGCCTACCACTATCAGGTCAGCCGCCCATTGGCTAGCCTCTGAAATTATTGTAGAAGCGACTTCGCCTTCCAAACAACTGCCCTCGACATGGTTATTCTTAAGACACTTTTTTGCATCGCAAAGTGTTTCGTCAAACCACTCTCTTGCATTCAGACGAAAATTATATTTAGTAGACCAGCGCGTGCTTGAATAGGATGAGTGCAAATTTTTAGAACTTCTCAACTCAGAGCCTTGATTCACTTCTAGCACCATCACCAATTTTATACTAACGTCACTAGATAATTCCTGATCCACTAACCAATTAAGTGCCTTGAGAGAGTTTTCGGATCCATCGAGGGCAACAAGAATCTTTTTGGGAACTAAATTTTTCGCGCTTGAGGGCTTGAGGACCTCTATTGAAGAATTGAGTACATCCACCACAGAGGCGCACATGCTCTTCAACCAAATTCGTTGCTTTGAACTTCGTTCGTGCGAAGTCATCACTACATAGTCTGGTTTTAAAACGGTTGACAATTGTTTGAGACAGTATGTTACGTCTCCAGTCACTATCACGAATCGCATATTGCCTAAATGCGCTTCATTTTCAGATACAAGCTCACACAGCCAGGCATGCTGCTTTTGATGCTCTCTATTCTCTTCAGAACTGAGGTTAATCTGATGTCTCAAGGATTCGGGGGAGCCTTTGAAATTGTAAAATTCAGACTCAATTACATGGACTAAGATAAATTCTGTTCCCACAGGCCAAGTTCTTTGCTCAAGTGCAGCAATTGCCATTCTAGCGAAATTATCATTCTCCACAGCCACCATAACTTTCATCGCCGAAATCTCCCTGCCTTCCTTTGAAGCCACTACCTGATATTAAAACTATAGCGACGAAAAATAGATAACACACCCGCCTAAATAGGTATTTGCAGGAGAAGAGGAAGTATAATCGTGAGAATGAAACTCAAATATTTATCATTTCTTTTGGTCGCCATCGTGTGTACGCTGTCAATTCAGGCATCAGCCGAGAATAAGAAGACCAATTGGGACAAATCCAGCCTTCCACCTACCGGGTATGAACCTTGTGGCGACTCATTGGCGTCAAAAACGGGAAAACGGCTGTATAAAGAACGCAATTGCGCCTCCTGCCATCAGATTAAAGGTGCAGGGGGAACAATGGGGCCTCCACTCGATGGAATAGGTGGACACAGGGGCAAAGAGTTTTTAATCGCGCGCTTACAAAATCCTCTCAAACAAAGTCTTGAATTCAGTGAATTATTTGGAGGAAAATCAAGCTTGATGCCACATCCAGGTTTGAGCAAGAGGCAAGCAGGTCAGATTGCGCAGTATCTGTTGACTTTACCAGAGCCACAAGAAGGATTTGCCATTCAGGCGCACACTCAAGAACCAGAAATAGCATCAAAAACTGAAGTCAAAACCAAAATGATTGAAACACCTGGTACCAAATTAGGTGCTGAACTCTTTCTTGAGCATGGCTGTGCCGCGTGTCATACGACATTTGATGAGGATTCAAGATTTGGTCCCACTCTAAAGGGTATTTCTCAAAGAAAATCAAAAGAAGAAATTGAGCAACTTTTGAGCGGCAAATTTAAAAATAGATTGATGAAAAAACAAGCACATGTATTAGATCCACAAGAGGTCAGATGCATAACCGAATTTTTGCTTAAACTGCCTGTTGAGAGCAAGAAATAATCACAGTGTTTTGCTCAAAGCTTTGGTGGTCTTTTTTGTTACTCTCTTTTTAATTGGTCTAAAAACAAGAGTAGATGCAACTGCACGTCGAATAACCTGAGTAGCAGTCGATCCAAGCTCTCTGGTTTCTTTTTCGTTGAAACCGTACGCTCCCAGAACAAGTAGACTGTTTGTGCTTTGGGCGTACTCCAGTAAAGATTCGCTAGTTTCTCCTTCTTGCTGCAAGAAGACATTCTCACCCCAATATTCCCGCAAATATTTTTCTCCATCCTGCCCGACCACTTTTGCCAGTTTCAATTCTTGATGCGAAGGTACAACTGTTATGGCTTTCAATTTACAGTTAGTATTTTTGGCAAGGCTCTCAGCCATAAGAAGCGCTCCGCGAGAAGGTTCGCTGCCATCATATGCAACCAAAATCTGTTCAATTTCCTTCAATGGGCGAGAAGCGATTAAAACAGATTTTTTAGAATTCAAAACCACTCGCTCGGCTACTGACCCTAGCACTATATTTAGTGGCATAGTAGAATCTTCGCGACCTTTATGACCCATAACAAGTAAGTCATAGTCTTTCAATCTTCCTAATATGCATTCAACTATATAACCTTCGTCCAAATGAGTGTCGACACTGAGTCCACGCTCGTGCGCCTCTCTTACATACAAATCAAGAATTACTCTTCCCACTCGTCTTAAAGCGCTGAAAACCTTTTCTGATGTATCTACCGAACAAGCGAATCCCAATTCTTCGGCAAATTCAGGACTAATAAATAAATCAACCAAACGTGGATCTATGACATGTTGTCCTGTTAATTGAGCATCCAGATTTGAAGCCAACCAGAACGCGTATTCTGCCGCATTGCGACTGTTTGAAGAACCGTCAAGTGCCACCAAAATTTTGTCGAATAACATTAATCCATACCTCTTGAACGATAATGCAATTACATCAAAACAAGCGTCAGAGTGTAATTGATCGTCGGGATGAAAATTGAAAAAATGCACAATTTGAGTGTATCATCCTTGCGAAGGATGCAAAGTCGTTCTCTAGATTGATGTGCATTAGGGTCTATCAACTTATACTAATATCAAGAGAAACCCAAGGAGCAAATCAAAAGATGAACTCCAAGGGCAGCAGGCAACCGAGCTTACGCTCCGAACCTGAAGACGCCGGTTTATACCGGCGTCTCTTTTTTTACTGGATATAGGGAATTTATGGATATATTTTCGAATCACATTTTTATATTTTTGGTGTCATTTGTTCTTTTCTATTGCTATCACTGCCTGGGAATAACACTGGGTTATCACCGTTTGCTCTCGCACCGCTCTTTAGTCGTGCCAAAATGGCTCGAATATTTTATAGTCTCGGGAGGCTATTTATCTTTCGAAGGTTCGCCCATTTTCTGGGTTAGTACACACAGACTCCATCACCGTTATTCAGATCAAAATGGCGATCCGCATAGTCCACTCGATGGTCTGTGGCATGCATTCATCTCCTGGATGTGGCATCCAACAGTAATTATCAGCAAGGAAGAAAGTCAAAAACAGGTACCAGATCTTTATCGCGATCCTATTTATAGATTTTTGCATTGCCGCCATACAATTTGGGATGGCTGGCTTTGTCTTTTAATTGGTGTTCTTTATCGAGCAGCAATTTTTGCACTCTTTGGAGTATGGGTTTTACTGGGTAACTTAGCAGCCACAGCACTCGCTTTCTGCGGACCGTTACTGGTAAACTCAATCGCTCATTTGCGTCAGTTTGGCTACGAAACGTATCCATGTGGTGATAACAGTCGCAATGTATGGTTTGTTGCGGCTCTTTCTATGGGTGAGGGTTGGCATAACAATCATCATGCTTTTCCTCAATCAGCCAGACACGGATTAAAAACCAAAGAGATCGATCCAACCTGGCTCACCATTTGTCTTTTGGAAAAGTTGAAAATTGCCCACTCCATACGTCTTGCCAAAACAGATCACGTAGTCAATCTCAAGAAGGATGTAGAAGTGACATCAAAGCGATAGGCTTTGAATGTGAAGACTTCGTGGACTATTAAAGGAACTAATTAATGAAAGTACTACTTGCAGCAGACCATGAATCTTTTAACGATGCAATCGCCGATTTTGTGATTTCTCACTCCTGGGCTCCAAATGTTGAATTTAGAATAGTAAATGTAGTTCCTTCAATATTCGATTACGCTTTTGCTGCAGCAGTGCCCGAACTGATGATCGATTTAAAAGACGATGCAAAAAAAGCAGCCGAGATTAGAGTTCGACACATGGCTCTCAAGTTAAGAGATCATTTCCATCAAGACAATGTTCAAGAAACAATACTTGAAGGCAATCCGGCCGAAATGCTGCTTGAAGCTGCATCAGCCTGGCCTGCAGATCTAATTATAATGGGCTCGCACCAAAGAACCGGTCTTAACAAGCTTTTAATGGGAAGTGTATCCTCTGCCGTTCTTGATCACGCCACATGTTCGGTCATTATTGTTAGACCAAAAGCGACTGCAAAACATAACGACCTTTTAGAAAAAGACACCGCGGAGGCACGCGTATAATGAAAGTTTTAGTTGCAATTGACGGTTCTGAATGTTCGCAAAAAGCCTTAGAACAGATCGCTGAAATGAGCTGGAAACCTGATACCGAATTCTGCTTGTTTACTGCCATTTACCTGTGGGAAGACGACTTCAATATCATTAGAACAGCTTATGAAATGGCAAAAGAAAGAGCCAAGAAAAAAGCGATTGAACTACTTGAAGAAGACGCAAAATATTTGCGCGAAAAATTACCCGGTATCATTTTGAGCTATGATTACAATTTCGACCGTGCTCGAGAAGCCATTGTTGAAAAAGCTTTCGCCTACAAAGCTGATTTGATTATCATGGGATCTCATGGACGAAGTGGATTCAAAAAACTGCTGATGGGAAGCGTCGCCGAATACGTATCCAATGTGGCACCATGCTCGGTGCAAATAGTGAAAAGCACAAACCAATCTAGTAAAAAAGAAGTTAAGTCAGCCTGAGATAACACTGGAGTTTCATATGAAATTTATCGCCTGGTACGATCAGATCGGCCTTGGGCAAATTGAGCTGGTCGGAGGCAAGAATGCCTCACTTGGCGAACTAGTGAGCAGCCTGAAAAATGACATATTAGTCCCCCCGGGCTTTGTCATTACAAGCGATGCCTACTTAGCATTGATTGAGCAGGGTCAGACTAAAAGTAAACTGACAGAGCTGCTTCAAAATATAAACAAAGAGAATATGGACGAACTTTCAACTGCGGGCAAGCAAGCACGCAGTCTAATTAAGGAAGCGGGATTGCCTGATGCTTTAATTACACAAATAAAAGTAGCCTATAAGGAACTATGCAAGCGCGAACAAAGTGAGGTAGAAGTGGCGGTAAGATCTAGCGCAACCGCCGAAGATTTGCCAGGCGCCTCTTTTGCTGGACAACAAGAAACTTTTTTGAATGTGCGTGGAGAAATAGCACTACTTGATGCCTGTCTCAATTGTTTTGCGTCACTGTTTACAGATCGTGCCATTGCTTATCGCATAGACAAAGGCTTTGACCATATGTTAGTCCGGCTTTCTATTGGCGTACAAAAAATGGTACGCTCGGATCTTGCCTCATCTGGCGTGATATTTACTCTAGATCCAGAAACAGGTTTTAACGATGTCGTATTGGTTAGCTCATCTTATGGCTTGGGCGAAAACATAGTGGCTGGAAAAGTAGATCCAGATGAATTTCTTGTTTTTAAGCCAACACTCAAAAAAGGTTTTCGTTCGATTATCAAAAGAAAAATTGGTGCCAAGCAATATCGCATGGTTTACTCTGGTCATGGCACAAGAACTACCACTAATTTACAAACACCACCTGAAGACAGACAAGTCTTAAGCATAAGTGATGACGAAGTTTTGGAGCTAGCAAGACTTGCCTGTAAAATTGAAGACCATTATTCAAAGCGCTTCAATCGTCCCACGCCAATGGACATAGAATGGGCTAAAGACGGAAACGATGGCAAATTGTACATAGTACAAGCCCGACCAGAAACAGTTCACTCCGGCATTAAGTTGCACGAAATTGAGACCTGGAAGCTTGATGAAGAAGGCAAAGAACTATTGCGCGGTCAAGCCATCGGCGAAAAAATTGGCTCGGGTCTCGTGAGAAAAATTCGTTCACGAATGGAGCTGAATCAATTTCAAGCAGGTGATGTACTCGTAACAGATATGACCGATCCCGACTGGGAACCGGTTATGAAAAAAGCATCAGCCATCATAACCAATCGAGGCGGGCGCACCTGTCATGCAGCAATCGTGAGCCGTGAGCTTGGCGTTCCATGTGTTGTAGGAACACAAAATGCCACTTTAATATTAGATGACCAGAGCGAAGTGACAGTTAGTTGCGCGCCTCAAAGCGCAGGCAAAATTTATGCTGGGCGACTTTCATTCAGCTCCTCCAAGCTCAAACTAGACGAGTTGCCCAAAATAAAAACCAAAATCATGATGATTTTAGCCAATCCAGAACAAGCATTTTCGCTTGCGAATCTGCCTGTTGAAGGTATCGGATTGGCTCGCGAGGAATTCATAATTGCTCATCATGTAAGAGTTCATCCCCTTGCGCTCACTCGCTTTGATCAACTAAAAGACGAGAGTGTGAAAGCAGAAATCGACAAGCTAACTGCTGGCTTTAGACCCAGAGAAAACTATTTCGTCCAAAAACTGGCTGAGGGAATTGCCACTATAGCCGGTGCATTTTATCCTAAAGATGTAATTGTTCGTTTGTCTGATTTTAAGACCAATGAATACGCCAACTTACTTGGCGGAAAACAGTTCGAGCCCGTAGAAGAAAATCCCATGATTGGCTTTAGAGGTGCAAGTCGTTATTATGACGAGAGATACAAAGACGGATTTGCTCTGGAATGTTTGGCACTTAGATCTGTGCGTAAAGAAATGGGTTTGACTAATGTAAAAGTAATGGTGCCCTTTTGTCGCACACCAGATGAAGGAAAATTGGTTATAGCAGAAATGGCTAAGCATGGACTTATTCAAGGTGAAGATGGACTTGAAATTTATGTCATGTGCGAAATACCTTCAAATGTAATCGCCCTTGATCAGTTCGCTCAAATCTTTGACGGATTCTCCATAGGCTCAAACGACTTGACTCAACTAGTGCTTGGCTTAGATCGCGATTCTGAAATAGTAGCCAAATTATTTGATGAGCGAAACACTGCCGTAATGAGATTCATTAGTCAGGCAATTCAAAGCGCCAAAGCCGCTGCAAGAAAAATTGGAATTTGCGGTCAGGCGCCAAGTGATTATCCTGAATTCGCTCGCTTTTTAATTGAACAAAAAATAGACAGTATCTCGCTCAATCCAGATACAGTGGTAAAAACTCTTCTCATGCTTTCTAAGGAAGAAAAATTGGAAGAAGAAAGAAAACTAACCACAACGCACTAAAAGTGACTTAAATTGATTTTTTTGCGGTGATGCTTAATAGTAATCACCGATTCTCCATCCTCTTCTAAATCCTTAAGAGCAGGAGCGGCAAGCAAGGCAAAGAAACTTGCTTTGTGAAAATCTTGCAAATGATAATTGACTAGAGAAAGCTTTAAATAAATATATCCAGCGTATTTTTTAGGGTGAAAATTATTTCGTTTCAATGTAAGCAAAGATTGAAGCAGAGTCTTCCTTGCATTTTTGTATTGAGATTGCCTTTCATACGCCTCTTCCAACATATCCAAAGTCATCAGGGTTGTTGAGAAATCATCTTGCGCTGAAATCAAGGCTTCTTGCAACAAAATCTCGGCATCTTCATTTTCACCAGATTCCAGATGCTGCCAAGCGTTACTGTACAAATGATGCCAGTTCATTGGCAGATTGACTGTACGAGCAGATACATCAAGCGGTGCAAACCAGAAGCTTGAAGCAAAAATTAGTGACAAAAAAAATCGTATAGCTGTTTTCATATGTACAGAATAAACAGAAACTAGAGGTTAAACCTCGTACTAGAGAAGTAGTTTGCCATTCATACTTTAGATGGAGTGAGAAGTTGTTTGACAGACTGTTCTCAGTTAATAACCTAATATTCGCACCGGCAAGGAATAGCGTTTCTCTATAAGCCGACGAATTGCCTCTCGACTTTGGTCACATTCATCCATGTCTTTCTCGATTGATTGAATCTCAATTGCAAGTTCAGGGTCATGAATAGCGTCTTTCACCCAGGCTGAATAGTCTCCTCGCTTTAGATGAAAAAGCCAGGTCTCATCGTCTAAACCTTCTCCTACCTGCATGAACAGAAATAAATTCTGACATCTGATATTGAGATTGTTTTTCTTCCCTGTAAAATAGAAGCTTCTTTGTTTACCTAAATTTCCCTCTGCATACTTACGCAAATGCCTTTTGTGACGAAGCGGAGTTTCAATTAAGTTCAATTTAAGCGAAACATCCGATTGGCGTCGAAACCACGCCTCTGCTTGACCATATCTGAGTCCATCTGGATCGTTTGTAATTGAAGAAATTCCCACACTTTGAGCGAACTCTGACATAGTCTGAGCCGAGTTTGCTCCTACAGCCAACACAAGGTCTATATCTTGAAGCACCACGTTGGAAATTTCTTTAGGGTTTACCGTCACTGCAACGAATGCACCGCAATCTTGCCAAACCGGTTCCAAAATGGAATTCCAATATGGATGCAGCATGTGATGTGCCTCATCAATTACGAGCCAATGCGGTCTGCCGTTCTTGACACGCAAATTCTGTATAGCCTGAAAAATTTGCAAAAAGAATTGAGGTCTTTCACTCAAAGGCACTCCAAGTAGATTAATGACCACATTGTTTTCCGGATCAGCAAGTAAACGCAATATATCAGCCATCTCTGGAGCATAATGCTCATTTCCCACAATCACTGAATGTGGTGCATTCTCATATTCACCTTCTGGGTCAATAAGACAAAATTGATAATCCAAGTTATTAATCTGTTGAAGCACCGACATGCATGCAGTGGATTTTCCACTGTGAGATGGTCCGGCAATAAGCATTTTAAAATTGAAAGAAGGAAAATTGATCTCGTTTCCAGAACAATCATATCCAAGTAATATCTCGTGACGACGCGCATGCGTATTTTCAAATTGGTCATTCAATAAAATATCATCCAGGAATTCTCTCACACCCTGTCCGTTATCTTTACTGAGAGTAAGGTCAGCCAGTTCTTTTAAAACGGGAAGTGCGTTACCCACAGCCACTGCGTATTCGCATTTATCCATAAAAACAAAGTCATTCTCGCCGTCTCCAACACCAATAGTGTTATGGACCGAATGTCCCAATTCAGATAAAGCGGCTAACAAACCGGTACGTTTATTCATTCCGGCAGGCAAGACCATGACCGCCCCTTTGTTGAACGAAATATGCAGATCAAGACCAAATTCGTGAATTGCTTCAATGATCAAATTTTCGTTTGGGTGCCATGAGGAGACAATCACGCTGCCAATCTCCAATGGATTTACACCTTTTGCTTTTAAATGCTCCACAAATGCGCAAGGAACTGGTTCGCACAAGCGCCTGGTAATGCGAGTAGAAGGAGAATAGAGAATAGCGCCATTTTCAGCCACAACCAGATCAAATAGTTCGCATTGCGGAAAAATTAACTGCAAATCCTTTAAAATGCGTCCCGTTATAAGAATTAGATTGCGACCAGTCTTTTTCACTCGTGCCAAGCTAGCAAGCAACTCATCGCTGATTTTTCCTTCGATCGCCAAAGTTCCATCATAGTCAAAAGCCAGACAGGCAAAACGCATTATCTAATTTCCTCAAAACAGTACTTGATTCTCTATTCTTGCCTGTTTGGAGCCTATTAACATAATTCAAAGGATTGATTAGCCCCGCGCCCAGATCATCCTTAAGGCTAGATGAATCAGCCTTACTACAGATGCGTGGAGGATGCCACTTGTAGCACAATAGATGTAACCCAAAGAAGGACAAAGCGCATTTTGGACGAGAAAGAAAACAAAGAAGAGAACAAAGCAGGCAAATCTGAGCCCAGCCCACCATCGATGAACTCGATGTTTATCATTGTCACCATAATGTGGGCAATTTTCTTTTTCGGTGGACTTTTACTTGATAAAGACCAGTTGAAGATGCCCTACAGCTCTTTTGTTGAAGCAATAGAAAAAAACGAAATTACTCAAGTCAATATCAATAAAAACGAAATCAGTGGGTCTATTAAAAATCACAAAGAGAAACATTTTCGTACAGTGCGAGTTGATGATCCAGAACTGCTGAAGAGACTTGAAAATAATCATGTAAAGTACGAAGGAACAGTTGAAGACACCTTTTTTCAAAATCTCTTTCTCTGGGGAATTCTAGTTTTTTTCGGACTTAGTATTCTTAGCTCAATCGCTCGAGCAGTCATGGGAAAAGAGGGCTTTGGCGCTGGTCTTCTTTCCATAGAAAAGAACAAGTCTAAAATGTTCATGGAAGACAAAATAAAAACCACTTTTGCCGATGTTGCCGGAGTAGACGAAGCGAAAGAAGAACTACAAGAGGTTATAGGCTTTTTAAAAGATCCTCAAAAATATGGACGACTAGGAGGACACTTACCCAAAGGCATTTTACTTGTCGGTCCTCCTGGTACAGGCAAAACACTTCTAGCTAGAGCTGTCGCTGGAGAAGCAGGAGTTCCTTTCTTTTGTATAAGCGGTTCTGAGTTTGTTGAACTTTATGTTGGTGTAGGTGCTGCAAGAGTAAGAGACTTATTTGAGCAAGCGCAACAAAAGGCGCCGTGTATTCTATTTGTAGACGAATTAGACGCCCTGGGAAGAGCGCGCAGCATAAGCGGCGGAATGGGTGGGCACGATGAAAAGGAACAAACACTCAATCAACTCCTTGTAGAAATGGATGGATTTGATCCTCGCCAAGGTGTTGTGGTCTTAGCCGCAACAAATAGACCTGAAATTCTAGATGTGGCACTTTTGCGTGCAGGCAGATTCGACCGCCAGATTCTGGTGGATCGACCAGATCGTTTGGCTCGCAGTCAGATTATCGAAGTGCATCTTAAAAACAAAGTGGTTTCAAAAGCGGTGAATGTACAAGATATTGCCGCTTCTACTCCTGGCTTTACAGGTGCGGATCTTGCTAATCTGGTTAATGAAGCCGTTTTGTTGGCTACAAGAAAACAAGCTCCGTGTGTAGAACCACAAGATTTTACCCAGGCATTGGAGCGAATTGTAGCCGGTCTTGAAAAGAAAAATCGCTTATTAAATGAAAGCGAACGAAATATTGTAGCCCATCACGAAATGGGTCACGCACTGGTTGGCATGTTACTTTCGGGTTGTGACCAAGTGCAAAAGGTTTCAATAATTCCCCGAGGAATAGGCGCTCTAGGCTACACCATGCAGCGCCCAGTTGAGGATCGCTATCTTGCCTCATATGATGACTTGTGTCACAAATTAGCCGCTTTATTGGGTGGAAGAGCAGCCGAAATAATAATGTTTGGCAGTGCCTCTACTGGTTCGGCAGATGATTTAGGTAAAGCAACCGATATTGCAAGAAGCATGGCCACCCGGTTTGGTATGACCAAAGAGCTTGGACCTGTAACTTATGAAAGTGACCCACACCTTTTTCTAGGTGATCAAGCTTCGTATATTCAAAGCAAGAGATACAGCGAAGAAACGGCAAGAGAAATAGACGTTGCCGTTAAAGATATTGTAGAGCAAGCTCTTCAATCTGCCATAAATCTTTTAAAACAAAACAAAAATATTTTAGAAAAAGGCGCTTTACTCCTTTTGCAAAAAGAAACTTTGGAAAGAAGCGAACTTGAAGTGTTAATTAATACAAAACCGACTATTTATCGCGAAACAGGTAGCCTTGCCCTAAGTTAATACCAATCGACTTAAGCGCCTCAAGATCATCTTTGAATTCAATGCCTTCAGCAATAATTTCGGTGTTCACTACTCTTGCCATTTTCAAAAGACGTCGCACTGTGTTTTGTTTGCGAATATCGCGACTCAATCCAGATATAAAATGACTATCCAGCTTGATAAAAGTCGGCTCAAGAACTATAAGAGCTTCAAGCGAACTGCGACCATAACACACATCGTCTAAAGCAATTTGAATACCTTGTTCCTTCAATTCTTTTATTGGTTCAATTAAATAACCAGGCTCTGTATTTATGCGCAAAACACTTAGTTCAATGCATATTATGCGCGTTTCCATCACCTTGCCCAAAATATCAATCAACCTGTTTGCTGGAACACATTCAAGAGTGGATGGCAATAAGTTCAAATGAACCGGCAAATGATCCGCAATAGACTCACAATCACGAGTACATGTTTGGGCAAAAACCAGATCTGTTTGACTCAACCTGTTCATTTCAGAGGCCACTCTCAACAATTCAACCGGCGCATGAAGCGCTCCTTCAGGTCCTCGGATGTGTAGCTCCACTCCTTTTACAATTTGATTTTGTAGTGAATAAATCGGATCTGTAACAGTGTACAAACCGTTCGCTAAAATGTAATCCAACTCATCACTTGAGAAAGTTCGAACAGCCAGGCTGGTACTATGGGCGGAACCAACTGTTACACGATTTTTCCCACTCGACTTGCTCTTTTCAAGGGCGTTTCGCAACAACGGAAGGATCTCCTCAAGAGACTTGGAGTTAGCAGGCAATTGTACGACCCCGCAACTGACAGTTGAGATCAGTCCAGGCATAATTTCAGCCGCACTAATTTCACTTCGAACCCGCTCAGTTACCATCGCGGCTTCTTTGACATCTGTAGAAGGAAAAAGAATAATAAATTCGTCTCCACCAACTCGAGCCAAATAATCAGTCGAACGCAGGGTGCGTGTGGCTCTTCTTGCAATTTCTTTTAATACAGTGTCTCCTGCTGCGTGTCCCAATTTTTCATTGAGTGATTTCAAATTGTCCAGATCCATCATTGTCAGTGACATTTGAGTTCCATCATGACAGGCTCGCTCTGATTCTCTTTTGAGAATTGCTTCAAAACCTCGCCTGTTTAGAGCTTCAGTTAGATAATCTATCTCTGACAAACGACGCAGCTTAGAATTTGTGTCTTCTAATTCATTGAGAGCCTTTCTTAAATCACGCTCCAATTTCTTCTTCTCGGATACATCACGAATAAAAGCACTGACAAAATCACCTTCGGGTGTACAAAAAGGAGCAAATGAAATATCGGCTGAGATTTTGTCTTTATTCTTTTTGACCATTTCTAATGAAACTATTTTTCCATCAGCCTTAGAGTAAAGATCATCAAGAGCCTGTCCAACTAAGAGCGACTGAAAACTCTTACCTAATAGTTCTTCTTTGAGATAACCAAACAGTTTGATGGCAAGCGCACTTGCAAGTACGATGCGCCCCTGCTTATCAAAGGTGATAATAGCCTCAGGGGCTATTTCTATTAGCCGAGACAATAAGCCATTAGGATCCACACTTATTGGAACTATCGCGCTCTCATGTGTATCCATCATGATTTAGGGACTCCATTTTGTTTAACTTAGACGATATCTATTTTTGACTCGAATCTTTTGTTAACAGTCATATTATCAGCGCGATAAAGGCGACAAGCATCGACATTTGGCATGATAAAGCCCCAATCATTCCAAAGGATGATACCTACAGTTACGCCATTGTCTATTCTGAAAATACAGTGGAGACAGTGGATATGCCTGACGAAAAGAACAATTCCCGAAAAATGGATGTCATCTCATTTTTGGTGCCCTTCTTAATTGGGGGAACTTATTATGCTTTCATTGCAATCAACCATATTGCAAAATATCCCAATCAACCAATAGTTTTTGTTATAGCCGTCCCATTTGCCTACATAACACTGGGAACTTGTTGTGGAATCTTCTGCTTTTGCTTCTGGCGAATGGCAGAAGGTTTCCTCAAGAAGTCTAGGGCAATCCTCATCCCTAAGACTGATGTGCAAAAGCATCCTGAGTTGAGAAACTATTCGTCGCAAACTTAAATCTCAAGCTAACAAAAGACACAAAATGAAAACATACGACGAAAAAGACCACTTGCCAGACGAATACAAAGAAGCACTTATCAGCTTACTTTCTTTTCAAGCCGATTCTGAATTTGCTGGCGGCCAGCGTGTGGCAGAAAACTTAAGATTTGCACCAAGACCTGAAGAAGCATTTCGAATTTCAAAAAAACATTGCGAAGAAATAGGTCATGCCTGGTATTGTTGGAATATTTTGACACCACTTGGTGTAGACGTTGACAGTCGAGTTCGTCATTTGGCACAAAATCCAGACAACCCCGATCCCAACGTGGTTCGCGTCATTAACGGCTTTCGCAAAGAAAACTGGTCGCCTCTATTTGAAGATTGGAGCGATGTAGCGATGTTTTCTGCCGTTGTAACTCCGGCAGCCGTTGCATTTCTAGGTCAATACAGACAATCGTCCTACCTGCCTTGGAGGCGAGTGAGCGAGAGAATTTGGCAAGAAGAGAAAGGACATCTGGCATTTGGTGTTTGGGCCGCTAAAAGAGTAATTGAATTTGAAGGAGAACAAGGCAGGGCTCGCTTACAGGCAGCCATCCCCAAATTCATGAGAGTGGGACTAGGATTTGGCGGAAGACCCAGTGACGAGAGTGCAAATTTTGGTATTTATTTCGATCTTGGTTTAAAAGTGCGCACAGCATCTCAAATCCAGGACGAATATCTATCTATTTTAAGTGACAGATTGAATGAATTAAACCTAGAGATGCCAGCAAATGTGGTGCCCGACTATGATATGAAAGTCGGTTACGACCTGACTCCGGTATGAGTTCTCAAAAATGAAAATTCAGCATGTCATAAATCCTGAAAGTTGCATAGGTTGCTCAGCGTGCGAAATGGCTTGCCCACAAAAGGCTGTAACATCTATTGCTGGACGATTTTGCATCGACTTTGACTTATGCAACGATTGCGGCAAGTGCATTCTCGATTGTCCTACAGAAGCCTGCAATACTTTTGTAAAAACGCAAAAAACTTATTCAGTAGATGAGCAAAGCGAATGGCTTACACTGCCAGGAAATTGATCTAAGTCTTGGAGTTTGCGTCTGCAGACGGTGACAGATTTTTTGATATTGTAAAAGAGAAAGTGCTTCCTTTTCCCAATTCGCTTTCGCACCAGATTTGTCCTTTGTGCAGCTCTACTATTTTGCGACACAAATAAAGACCAAGACCGGTACTGGCATAATAACGCCCACTTGAGTTTGCAGCCTGCCAAAAACGCTGAAATAATTTAGGCATGTCGTCGGCAGAAATGCCTCTACCAGTATCGGTTATTTGAAGCGTCCATTTATCTTCATCACTCAAAACGGCAAGTTCTATTGTGCCACCACTGCCAGTGTACTTTAAAGCGTTATCGACCACATTTTGAATCAGTCTTCTAAACTCCTCCACATCACATAGAATCTGTCCTGCCTCCAAGGGAATATTGCGTATTAGTTCAATATTTTTTTGACTAGCAAGTGGTTTTAATTCGTCCAGAATTCTGTTCAAAAGACTGGGCAAGTCATGATAAGTAAAATGAAGATTCTTGGCTCCACTATCAAATCGATAAACGTCTAAAAGGGTAGTTACCAATTTATAAAGTGCTTCGTTGCTTTCATGAATGGTCTGCAAAATAGTTACTTGAGATTCGCTTATCGTCCCAAAATCGCCTTCCATCAAAAGCTTCACAGCCCTATTGGCGGCCAATATTGGTGTTTTTAAATCATGTGTCAACGTGGCTACAAAGTCTTCGCGCTGTTGTTGCAGTAAGACTCGCTCAGTAGCACTGCCGAACATGGCAATAATGCCTATGATTTCGCTTTTGTTATCACGAACAGGCCAAATAGCAACATCCCAATAAGTTATAACTGAGCTGTGTTCAGTGCGGCTTAGATTGAGAGCTTGAGCATCATGCCTAAATGGTTTTCCCGATTGAAGAACCTGGCGAAAAGGCTCAATGTCTAGCCTTGGAGCTATATCAAGTAAATTTCTACCCGTCACAGGTTCGCGTTTGGCTACTTCGAGCATTTCGCAAAACTCATTGTTGAATTCGATGCAATTGAGCTCTGGACTAAGACGAACGATGGCAACAGGCGATCCCTCAAGCACCGAGCGTGTTACTCTGCGCTCGGTTTCAAGCTCAGACATGATATCGCGGTGCATTTTTATAGCATCTTCGCGAGCTTTATGATAAGCCTCTATAGCAAGGGTTACATCAAAGAAAATTACTTTGATTAACGACGATACAGCCTCGACCAGACTTATTTTTTCGTTTTGACAGGTATCGTATAAATCAGGAAGCAAAAGCGAAATTACGCGGCTGTATGCGCCCAAATACCATTTTGGGTCCAGGTCTATTCTGAAATGAGTAGAGCCAACTTTAAGTCGGTCTTCAACATATTCTTTGCCATAGTTACCTTGCACCAAGCGAGAAAAATAAGCTTTCTGCGCCTGCTTGACTCTATTTAGAGTTTGCTCATCAGGAAAAAAAGAGCGAGGCTCATCCATGGATAGAAAATGGTCATATAGCTCTTCAATTACTCTGTCTATGCTTCTTTGCAGCGCTGGCTTAAACAAACTGATAATTTCTTCGTCATCATTGTTAAGGCAAAGCCATTGTTTGCGCGAATCAATTTCTTGATCCGAAAGATTTATGAATTTACTAGTTTCGGTACGTTCTTTCATTTAGAACTCGATGTCAAGCACTTGTTGGATGGGGGTTTTTCTTGTGCTGAGATATAATATTAGATCCCAGACCTTTTCGCTGTCTTGCGGGAGAAATAATGTCACTAGATTCAAATGACAATCAAGCTCGAACCATAAATGTACTTTTGGTTGAGGACCACTCCCTGACACGGCTTGGCTTAAAAGCGCTTCTTAGTCGCACCGAGGATTTAAAAGTAATCGGCGAAGCTGCCAATGGACAAGAAGCAATCGAGAAGACTCTAAGCCTGCATCCTCATATTATCCTCATGGATGTGGGTATGCCTGTTATGGACGGCATTGAAGCGGTCAAAAAAATAAAAGAACAAAAGATCGAAGTGGGCATTATCATGCTGACATCACACGATAATGAGCGAGATATTTTCGCATCATTAGCAGCAGGAGCTGGCGGCTACTGCCTTAAGGACGTGGACCCCGAAAGACTGTATACCGCTATCCGCTCAGTTCACGCTGGTGATGCCTGGCTTGATGCAGCAATTGCAGGGCAGGTCCTGAAACAATATTCAACTATGTTCACCCCCTCATCACAGAGTCAGCTAAAAGAAGAGCAAGAACAGACAAAACAAGAAAACATAAATGCCTCAGCCTCGCAAACAGAGCAAAAATACTCCAATATAGTTGATCCCTTGTCGCCTAGAGAACTCGAAGTGCTAGCTTTGATTGTTGAGGGACTATCCAATCAAGAAGTTTCCGACCGCTTATTTATTTCGCTGGCAACCACCAAAACGCATGTGCGCAATATTTTGAACAAACTAGCAGTCAACGATCGCACTCAAGCCGCTGTACAAGCCATGCGGCGCGGCTTAGTCTAGCAATTTAAAGCGAATTATCATCCTTTCGAATTATCCTGCATAGCTTGCAGGATGAGGTGGAGTCTGGCAATTGATGTCAGACTAGGTGTGTTGATATTAATTTTCAAGCCAACCTGAACTGCTAAAGAGGCACAATTAAAATGAAAGTAATAGTTTGCGTAGACGATTCTCCATTCACAGAAATTATGATTAAACAACTATTGCAACGCAGATGGCATGACGATACTCAATTCAAAATTTTAACTGTTCTTGAGCCTATCTCAATGAGTCCAGATCCAAGAATGACTGAATTCCTTATGCTCAAGCGCGAAAGAGAAGCGAAAAAGAAACTATCTGCTTGGAGAAATCTCTTTTCCAAAGAGATTCCGCGCTCAATGGTTCACATAGACATCCGCCATGGCAGCCCGGTAGATGAAATCTTAAAAGCGTCGGTGGAATGGCAGCCAAACAAAATAGTGATGGGTGCTCACAATAAAGGCATTTGTCCTCGATTCAATTTAGGAAGTGTTTCGGGAAGTGTGGTGAAACAAGCTTTTTGTACAGTAGAAGTATTGAGAGATAACGAAAAAACAGCAGTCTGCAGTTAAAATCAATGAACAAAGTACTGACTAACTTGTGCTTTGCCCTTGATACCGATCCGCTTAACGGACTAAGCAATGAAGAGGTAGAGCGCAGATTCATTCGCTTTGGTCCAAACGAAATAACATTCAAAGAAAAATTCACTTACTTAAAAATTTTCCTTAGCCAATTTCAATCAGCCGTGATCATTCTTTTATTGGTGGCGCAGGCAGTATCATTCATGGCGGGTGAAATTCTTCAAGCGGTGGCGATACTTTTTGCTTTGTTAGTTAACGCATTGATCGGGTTTGCCACCGAAGTGAGAGCAAAAATTTCAATTAAAGCACTTGAGTCTTTAATGAAACCAAATGCCCGTGTGGTTCGCCAAGGCAAAGAGGAAGCGATAGAAGCCAGACTGCTTGTGCCAGGTGACATTGTGATACTAGGTGCAGGAGATTCAGTTCCGGCAGACTTAAAATTAATTGAATCAGCCGATCTCAAAGTGGACGAATCAGCTCTCACTGGAGAGAGCGTGCCAGTATATAAGGATACTTTGCATGAAGAAGAAAATTGCGACGACGCTTTTCAAGGCACTCTGGTTCAGACCGGTCGCGCACGAGGCGTTGTTTATGCTACCGGGCTAAATACAAGAATCGGTCATCTAGGCAAACTGCTTTTCTCTGCTTCCAGCCATAAAACTCCACTTGAGCGAAATCTCGATATATTGGGATCTCAATTAAGCAAACTGATAATTGCAATATGCATCGTTTTATTTGTGGTTGGTTTAGGTCATGATGAAAGCGCTTGGAACATGATTCAAATTTGCATAGCTCTTGCAGTGGCCGCCATTCCTGAAGGTATGCCCGTTATCGCCACTTTAGCACTTGCAGCCGGTACGCGAAAAATGGCTCGCAAAGGCGCTCTGGTTAGAAAATTGCCGGCAGTCGAGACGCTTGGTTGCACCAGTGTTATATGCAGTGATAAAACAGGCACTCTAACCGAGAACCAAATGATGGTATCGGATATAGTTACATATGATGGGCATTTCAAACTAGAAGGAAGTGGTTACGAACCTTCTGGGCGTTTGTTCGACGCTGATAATCGAATAACAAGCGCTGAAATTCAAAATCTTGATTCACTAAAATTATTACTAAAAGCAGTTTCTTTATGCAATGACGCAACTCTTGAAAATCACAATGGAGAAGTGCAGTGGCATATACATGGAGATCCCACAGAAGGAGCCCTTTTGACGGCATCAGCAAAAGCAGGAATAAATCTGATTGAGCTCTATCAAAACAATACGCGTGTCTCTGAAATACCTTTTTCACTCGATCGAAAAATGATGAGTACACTTCATCTTGAATCGACCGGAAAGTACATGTTATTTGTCAAAGGTTCTCCTGAGTCAATTTTCAAAAAGTGCTCCAATAAATTTAACGCTCAAATAGAAAATCATTTCAAAGAACAAAACCACAATCTAGCGACACAAGGGCTGCGTGTACTTGCTGTGGCTTACAAACAGATTGACTCAATTGATTCTTTCAACCAGTCAAAAGATAAAGAAAACAACCTGACCTTGCTTGGACTGATTGCCATGGCTGATCAGATTAGACCACAAGTTGAAGAGGCAATTAAAAAATGCAAGCAGGCCGGAATCAAAGTAATCATGATTACAGGAGACCAGGCAACCACTGCACGAGCAATAGCAGGCAAACTTAAGCTTGGAGACTCAAAAGTTCTGAAAGGCAGAGAAATTGATCAAATGAGTGATGCCGAATTGAAAATTACTCTAGAACATTGTCATGTTCTCGCCCGGACTACGCCTGAAATAAAAATGCGCGTGGTTAAAATGCTGCAAGAATCAGGCGAAGTGGTAGCAATGACTGGAGATGGGGTAAATGATGCACCAGCTCTTAAACAAGCCGATGTGGGCATTGCCATGGGTAAAAATGGAACACATCTGGCACGAGAAGCTTGTGCTCTCGTTCTCACTGACGATAACTTTGCCACCATTACTCACGCCATCCGCGAAGGTAGAGTAATATATTCAAATATAAGAAAATCGGTAGCATATCTTTTGACAGCTAGCTTTTCCGCGGTTCTAGTCGTAGCTTTCAATGTTCTTTTTCATTGCGGTTTTTATTTGAATCCTATCCAGCTATTGTGGCTAAATTTAATAATGCATATTTTTCCTGGGCTTGCTTTGGCCCTTGAGCGAACTGACATTGGCATTATGAAACGACCTCCTCGCCCCAAGAGTGAACCACTACTTAGTTCTTCAACTTATAAACAAATTTGGTTGCGAAGCACAATAATTGCAATGTTTGTTGCATTTATAACGTACCATTTGCAGTCCCAAATGCCGAACGAAAGTCTCACCATAGGCTTTAGTGTACTTTCATTTTTATTACTCGCTCAAGCGTGGTCCTTCATTTATTGGAGCGATAAAGGTTTTGCATTGCCTTTTTCTTTGCCTCGCAAAGGTACTCTTGTATGCATGTCAGTTTCATACGGATTTTTATTTATAGCTCTCTTTATTCCTGGTCTTAACTCTATATTAAGTCTCAAACCAATCGCAGCACCATGGCTTGCAGCCGCTTTTGTGGCGGCTACAATTGCTGCTTTGTGCATCGATTTAACTGCCCTGATTTTGCAAAAAATTACTTGTAAGAAACACTGACCATATGAGTAGCACATGTGTTGCAAGGGTCATAGGCGCGCACAAGCGTCTCAAGCGACTTTTGCAAATCTACAGATTGTAAATTAAAGCATTGATCAACTGCTTCTTTGATATCCATTTCAATACGAGCAGTGTTTTGAGCTGAAGGAGTAACCATATCTGCCACCACAATGATACCTTCTTTATTAAGCTCATAGCTGTGATATAGTGTCCCGCGAGGACACTCCACAGCCCCAACAGCCGCCCCTGATTGACTCTTGATTGCGTGCTGATCAACGGACCTTGCATCATCATATCGAGAAATAATTTCTGTTAAGAGTCGAATTGAATCATCAATTGCATGCACCACTTCAATAGCCTGAGCTAGATTGTTCCAAATACTGTTATTGTCTCCCTTTGAAAGAGGGCTGCTCTTATAAATTTGAGCCGATTCACCAGCTAACAACTGATTGAACAAGTTTAACCTTGCCATAGCACCAACGAACAATGAGGACCCTTCCGTCATAGAACGTTTTGCATGACTATAATTAACAGACGTTTCGTTTAAATAATTTTTGTATTCAGCTACATCAGCCTCAAATCCAGTAGAAGACAAAACTTTATTTCCAAAATATCCGTATCTGCCATCTTCTGGAATCAATGCCATAAAAATGGGATGGCTAGTTCTTTTGAAAGGAGGTTTAAACTTCAATAGCAATTCACATGTGTTAAGGGCAAGCGGACGTGCCGCCTCAAGCTCCTTTACTAAGCTAAGAAGCTTATCTTTAGTAGGAATAGAAGACAAACCACCAACGTGCAGATTTACCGGGTGGAAAGGACGACCACCTATTATGCTTTGAATACTGGTGCCCAGATTTCGCAATTGAGTCCAGGCAGCAAATTCACTTTGAAATCTGGATGCAAAATCAAGTAAGTCAGAAGCACCCACAAAGTCAGGCAATGCAAGAGCATAAATATGTGTCGAATGAGACTCTATAAACATACCAAGATGCATAACTCGACGAAATAAATTGGTAAGTTCATCACATTTGATACCAAATATTTTCTCGATTGAAAAAGCTGCCGCAAGTACATGTCCAGTGGAACAAATGGCACACACTCGCGATGTAATATGAGGAATTTCCTCGTAATTATGACCAAGCACAATTTTTTCAAAAAACCTTGTCCCTTCAAAAACATCGAGCATAACATTTTGGACTTTGCCACCAGCAATATCTATCTGAACAGCAGAATGTCCTTCAACTCTTGTTATTTCAGGAATTTCTATTCTATGTTTTTGTATTTCGTTTTTATCGTCTGTCATTCAAATTAGATAAAACTGTCTCAGGTATGCCAAAAGTTCCCAATCGCACAAGAACATCGGACAAATTATATCCCTTCTCTTGCAAAATGAGTGCCATTGCATCAAGTTGAGGGTCTTTACAGGGACCAAAGCAACCATAACAAGCAGCGTCGAAGCTGGGGCACAAGGCGCCGCATCCTGCGGCTGTAACAGGTCCCAAACATGGTAAGTTCTTTTCTATTAATACACAGCCGTTCTCTTTCATTTTGCACTCAAGACAAACTGGTCGCTCAATAATATAGGGCAAGTGATCTTTTAAAAGACTGGCAAGTACAGCCAAAAATTGATTCTTGTTAATGGGGCAGCCAGAAAGACTGACATCCACTTCAACATAACTTGAAAGCGGCTTGGCTTCGAGCGCTTTAATTGTCGAATCTTTACCATAAACTGACTCGACCATTTCCTCGGGAGTATATTTGGCGCAAGTGGAGCTCTGCACACAACCATGCACCGCACAGTTTCCTACAGCTACAAGCCATTTGGAATGCAAGCGAATTTTATTCAACACTTCAATATCGTGATCCTGACTGACACTACCTTCTACAAAGGCTATATCAACGTCTTTGATTTCGTTTTTGCTCTGAGCAAAAGGAAAACTTGCCACCTGAACATACGGTAAGACTGTGCCCAAATTTTCCAGAATTACAAGCAGCTCTCCAGCACATCCGGTAAGTCCGTGCACAGCAATTTTTGGCAGTGTTCCATCACTTTTCATAAAGTCGGTCCATTGCACTCAACTACTTCTTGCATAAAATTCAGTTGATCAAGACTAAACACTGGACCTTCAATACAAGCAAAATGTCCTCCAATAGAACAATGTCCGCATTTACCCATGCCGCATTTCATATGTCTTTCTAAAGACATAAAAATATTCTGATCGCGTAAACCTCGTTTCTTAAGCTCCGCAACCACGAACCTGTACATCACAGGTGGACCACAAAGTGCCGCTACATAATCTTGATTAAAATGAACCAGACTCAGTAAGTCAGTCACTCTACCTATCTGAAAATCGAGCGACGCAATAGAAGGACCATTTATGTCCTCGGCAGCTACATAGACTTCCATGTCATGGCGTTGAATTAGCTGTCTGAACTCGTTTCTAAAAAGCAGGTCTTGACTGTGCTTCATGCCATAAATCAAAACAATTTTTGCGAATTTCGCTCTATTATCCAAAATAGAATGCCAGAGCGAACGCAGTGGTGCTACCCCCAGTCCACCTGCCACCATGATAATATTTTTGCCTTCCATTTTCTCAAGCGGAAATCCATTTCCAAATGGACCTCTAAGTCCTATCCAATCACCGGGTTTAGTTTGAAATAAAGCACTTGTGACTCGACCGATTTTACGTACACAAAATTCAAGACAATTTTGTCGACTCAAAGCAGAAATAGAAATGGGTGCTTCACCCGAACCCGGCACATACACTTGAAAAAACTGTCCTGCTTTGCACTTGGCTAGCATCTCTTGGTTGTCTAATTGAACTTCGAAAAGATAATTGTCCTGAGCCAATTTGGTTATGGTCCGAATTATGCACTTTTGGGGTAAAAATGGTGAAGCACCGCATCTGGTAGCATCGAGATCAATCATTTGACTGTATCCTTCATATTTGTTTTTTGCAAGAGTGTAAGTACTACACCTGGAAGATCGTCGATACCTGCCGGACATGACACGGTACAGCGACCACAACCAACACAAGATGGTATTTCGATAGCATCATCAAAACCATGCAATTTGTGGCGATACCAAAATTTAAGTCGATCTATGGGACCGGGTCTAAAGTTTTCACCACCGGCAACAGCAGCAAAGCCATTGAATTGACAGCTATCCCAGACCCGATCTCTTTTTGCCTGCATCTTTTGCGTATTAAACATGGCAACATCGACCATATCGAAGCAATAACAAGTCGGACACACAGGTGTGCAATTGCCGCAACTCAAGCAGCGCTCAGCCAGTTGGTCCCAAATGGGATCGTTGCATCCCATATCCATTAAATTAGGTAATTTGGACGAATCAAAAGTACGCTCGAACAGCTTGTCGCGCTCACTCCAGAAGTCTTTATATGTATCGTTATCGTCGTCGTTGACTGGCTCTACGAATGTCGAGCTAGCATGTAATAATTCAAGTCCAGCTTGGCTTTTAACTTGAATGTAATACTCTTCGCCCAGATCAGTTAAAAAGAGATCGTAACCTTTGTTTGGTGTATCGGTGCCCATCGAACGACAAAAGCAATATTTGTCTGGAAGGCAGGATAATCCCACAATAATAGCCGCTCTTCTGCGTCTTTGATAATGACTATCCGATGGTTGCGAAAGAAAGATTTTATCAAGAGCTACAAGACCAGCAAGATCACAGGGGTGCACTCCAAAAACGACAAATGGAGCAGGTATTTCCACCACTTCGCTCATCTGGTCCCCATCGCATACTACGATTGTTTCTTCTTGAGGATAAAAAAACTTTTTGGGCGGCAAAATTGTTCTGAGCGCTTCAAATGCAATTTCACTCTGCGCCTCTACCTGTTTAAATGAATATGAAAGCTCCGAAACTTTGACCGGAGCATACACCTTTCCGGACGTTTGCATAACCGAAAAGAAGTCGCAGAATCTTTCTTTTTTAAATTTAAAACACTGGTTCATGCATGTATTTCATCATGCCTGGACCTCATACCGCATCAACCCTCAGATGCAAGGGACTAGTCCGTCTGGACTATTTTTGAAAAGATTTTCTCTTTTGCGAAAGCCACAAGACAAATTGGTCAAATTGGTTACCTGGATAGGGTCGCATGCCAGCCACCACCTCAAAAACAGCCGCATCTGGGTTCAAATCTTTCAAGAAAGATTTTGCTCTTTCTATGCTGAAATCGACGTGTGGCAACAAATCGCATTTAGTCAAAACCACAGCGTCACACTTTTGAAATATAACCGGGTATTTAAAAGGCTTATCGTCACCTTCGCTCACAGACAAAAGAACAACATTGACATGCTCGCCTAGAGCGAATTCGGCAGGACAAACAAGATTGCCTACATTTTCCAAAAACAAAATGTCAGTTCCATCAAAACTTTGCTCGTGCAACAAACGTGCCACCATGGACGCATCCAGATGACATGCTTTACCTGTTGATATTTGGAAAGCATCTATATCGGCATCTTTCATTCGCTTTGTATCCAGCTCGCCGACCATGTCGCCTTCGATTACAGCACACTTGAATTTGTCTTTCAGTGCTTTGATCAATTCAATAATCAAAGTGGTTTTTCCAGCGCCAGGCGCGCTCATAAAGTTGAAGGCGGTGATGCCCTCTTCATCAAAATGTTCGCGATTATGCAAAGCGAGTTGATCATTGTCCTCTAAAATTTTTTGGGTCAAATGAATGTCCAAAGTATTATGCATAACTGCACTCCTGTGTCTCCAACAGTATTTTTTGAATTTCTAGTTCTTTACCTGACTGCAAAGACCCTACTCCACTTCCGCATTTTGGGCAAGCAAAATTCTTTTGCAAGTCAACGACATAATCATGTCCATTGGCTTTGCACAAAGCTATTGGCTCAATTTCACGCACTTCTAAAACAGACTCTATTAACAATGGAAAATCTTCTTTAAGTGCATTAAAAGCAAATTGCAAACTTTCAACATCGACGTTGCGAAATTTTCCTAATGCTAATTCTATTTTTTGCACTTTCAGTATATTTTGACATGAGGATGCCTGAAGTGCTGTTTTTTGCAAAATGAGAGAGGCAATTTTAGCTTCGTGCATTCTAAAGCCCGATTTGTATGAAAATAGATTTGAGAAATTGCTCGAGCCTCTTTGTTAACTCTTCTTTTTTCGTCTCTAATTCCATACTCAGTCCTTGTCCCCAATCGGTATTTTCTGCCTCAATTCCAAAAAAATACAATTTATCAGGTAGAAAATTTTGGTCACGGGCCATTTTGAGCTCATCCATAAAGGATAGCCCATGACAGGATTTTAGATCGAAATTATTTTTATGCTCCATTGTCGCCGTCAGATCTAGAATGGTCAACTCTCCAGCTTTTCCCTTTTCACCAGTTGCATCCATTATCACGCCAACCTGATGGTAGACCAAACAATCCATCAAAAATTGACTGTAAGTCTCCAAATCAAAACGACAAAGCTCCTCTTTCACATCAAGACTTAGTCCATCTGCCACTATAGAAGCGATTCCATCATCCATTCTCAGTGGATTTCCAATTGTGACTAATGCAATGCCAGAGCGTTGTTTTTCAACCTGATGCGGACACAAAGTAGTTTTTGACAAAGCTAGATTGGGCATAATTCCCACCGGATTTCACACAGATTAATAGATTCTGTCTCCTTCTAACATATCAAATAGAATCGATGACTCAAATCACTCTTAAGGATGAAATACGGCTTGTTCAATGCACTTGTATTATTGAAGCAATACACTTCTTTCGGCTCTCAGAGCCAATCGGCACCGTAACAGTCAAAATGCCATTGCTGAATTCGGCTTGAGCCCTTTCACTTAAAACTTCCGGTGAAAAGCTAATCGTTCGATGAAATGACATGCGCAATGACTTCTTTTTAGCCCTTTTTTGCATCCCTTTCACATCTAATTCTTGATCCGTAATTTTCAATTTCAAATCTTCAGCCGCGATTCCAGGCAACTCCATGGAAACTTTTACATTCTCTTCGTCTTGATTGAATTCTATTTTGGGAATGACCAGCTCTTCTGTTTTGTGCTGTTTCAAATATTGGTGGCAAGAAATATAATCCACACAGGAGCGCGCCTGTGCGTGCATCATCATGGACGCACTGACATAAAAGACAAGTGAGAGCTCTGACATTGAATTAATCAAACCATCCATAATCATTGCTCCATAGTAATATTGTCTGTTTTGGGCAATATAGCATGGATTCAAAATTGCAAATGTCAGGGAATTCACATATTCTTTTTGGGCAGAATTACAGTCAACACGCCGTCTTTAACAGTCGCACTAATTTTGTCCGCATCAACTTTAGCGGGCAACTTAACTGACTGTTCAAACGACTGTTCAATCATTTGAAAACGTCCGTTATCTTTTTCTTCTTGTACCTTTTGTACCTTGCGGCCCTTTATGGTGACCACGTCTTCATTAGCCTCGACTTTAACGTCTTCGCTATTCAAATTTGGAACCTGAGCTATTATTCTCAGTTCTTTGGCTCCATCAACTGTTTGCACCCGCTTTGTCTCAGGAGCAAATTTGATTAAATCAAAAAGTGGCGAGGTCGCCACCTCCGACCGCTCAGGAATTAAATATGGGTCCAAGAAAATGTCCCACAAGTCGTTTTTAATCAATCGATTATATGACTGGCGGTTCCCCAGATTCCATTCGCCTAAGGGATTAATCATCGATTCTGGCGCAATAATTGGTGCATTGGCCATGGCGTTGTGATTTAAAAATCCGCTGCTGACTAATCCAGTTATCACCCCAATTGAAAACAAAAACGCTCCGCGAAGCTCTTTTACACTTTTAAAACTAATTTTCATAAGTGCTCCTTACCTCACTTAACTAGCCATATCAAAGTTGGTTAGAATTTCTAGAGTTTTGTATGCTTCACCCCTTACCCACCCGTTTTCATCGGATGCAAGTTTTTGTAAGACAGCAATTGGAGTATTAATATCTTGAGCCATTCCATGACGAAGACATCTTTGTCGCATTTGTTTTCTGATAGCGATTCCAGAATTTGAAAATCCGTATCAATCTAACCAGCCAAAATGTACTGCCTGACGATAACTTCATTTAATTTGACAACTTCCATAAATGCTCACCCCCGAAAACTTAGCAAAGGTGTTTATAAATGATTGTTGTTAAAAGGAGGGCTGTAGCGTTGATTTCGAGCCCCAGTTTTTATTTACCAAATTTCTTTTCGGCTGTCATTATCCTCAAATAAAATTTTATCTTTGGGGCAAGAGAACAAAACTAAATGACTCTTTCACTAAGTTCTCTTTATTTAGCGGCCTTCAACTCGTAGGTTCCATAAGGTTTTAAATACGTAGGGGCTTGAGCATTCAACCATGCTTTTGCCTCCTCATCACCTTTCAAATAAGCATCAAGAAAACGAAGCGATGTAAGCTTGACTATTTCCTGATGTTTACTATCTAACGGGATCACTTTGCCACGCGCCCTGCCACCAAAAACCATATGATCAGCACCATCCAAAATTATCAAATACTGATCGCTCTTTGAAATATTATCGAATGCTATTCGTCTGTCTTCTGCTTTGGTACTATTCACTGGAGAGTTGTCCTTGGTACCAGTAAAATGTAAGCCTGGGATTTGAATTTTGCCATAAACCATGGCTGGATCTGCTCCTTTTCTTGGAGGAGTAGGACTTAAATAAATAGCTGCTTTCAATCTTTTGTCGGGACTGGAAATTTCACGCCCTGTTTTCGTGACCAATCGCTGTCCACTTGCCGTCAAGGCAGTCCAGGAGCCATAAGAATGTCCTGCTATAGCCATTTTACTTAAATCTATTTTTCCATGCAAAAGTGGGTCTGATTTATTTATAGTCTCAAGCATATCAATAACAAAATGCACGTCTTGAGCGCGATGAACAGCATGCATGGGATTTGCAACTGTTGTTTTAAATTTCTGCATCAACTGCGCGCGGTCTATTTTACCGCCTTGTTTCTCAATTTCTGGTCTCCAGAAAGATTCATCACTGCCCGGGTGCTGAATAAAGACACCCAGATATCCATTTCGGCACAGATAGTCACCCAAATAAACAGCAGCCTCTCTTGAGCCCCCCAATCCATGCGAAAAAATAACGACCGGATAAGGCTTGCTTGAATGCGCATCGTCCTTAGGAATGTAAAACTTAACCGGAATGCTTCTATTTCGTTTTTTGTCTTGCCACTCTGAATACTTTGCAGTAACAACCGGCTCAGCCTGTCCGCCTTCTGTCACTATAAGGCTTAACACCCAAAATATCGCAAAAGAGATACCTACTATTCTAATAGCTGTTTTCATCAGCGATTCTCCATGCACTCGTCCACCTGCAACTAGTAAGACGACATTTTTGTGCAAAAAGTTCAATTTGGAAAAATTAAATTTATCCGCCGCGATTATTGAGAATGTTGACCTTTCCTACGTTACTCTGCTTCCAAATGGCTCTGGCATTGTTAGCAAAATCATTATTTTCAATGGTGACTTCATGCACGCCACCATTAGAATTGCTTCCGCCACCAAGACTAATGCCGGCTAAATTGTTTGATTCAAGTCTGTTGCGACGAACTTGGATTCGTTCTGTTTTCCATCCTCTGCGCTCAGAGGCAAGTTCAATTCCATAATTTGCATTCTTTACGACGTTATCTTCGATTACAACATCCGAGCCGCCATCCACATAAATACCTGCAGCACATGCGCTTCTATAGGTCGGATTTCTTCGAGAGTCTACATTTGTAATTTCATTTCCAGAAATCAATCCATTTCGAGCTTTATCTATACCAGCTCTTCCTACACCTTCACCGCCGATGATATCAATTGCTATATTGTCAGAATTATAAATTTTGTTTTTAAGTATTTTGAAACCATCAACATTTCCATTTAAAACCACGGCTTCACTTTGCCCTAGTTTCAAATCATGCACCTTGTTGCCAGCGATGACCACATTTTGAATTGCAGTACTTTTAGTTCCAAAAACTCCTATAGCATGAGCATTGCTAGAGCTTTCTACATGATGTATATCATTGTTCACTATAAATATGTTTCGACTCGCTCCGTCTACACGAATAGCAGTAGGAGTTGAGCCACCTCGAATGTTTCTTATTTCAAAACCTTCAATACGTACATTTTGTCTGTCACTAATTTGAATTGCACCACCCGAAACATTGGTGCCACCATAATCTAAAATGGCTCCATTTACACCCTGCAAGGTAATGTTATCTCTTGTAATTTTTATTTTTTCTCGATAAGTTCCAGCCATCACTCGAACTATCGCCCCTGGCGGTGCTTTGTCTAGAGCCGCCTGAATGCTTTCCCCTTGTCGCACCTGAATTATTGTTTTGCCTTGATCACTTTCTTTATGAGTGTAATTATCATTGCCATCTCTTGGCACTTGCGGCTGGGGAAATTCCCGATTTTGAGTGGGCACAACTCTATGGTTTCTTTGTGGTTCAAAACGCTCTTGAGGACGTTGAGGTTCATAATCAAAAGAAAACTGAGATTGCCGTGGATAATTTTGCCTAGACTGAAAACTGGGTCGGTCATTGCCAAAGTAAGCGCTCCAATAACGATCCCAATTGAAATTCTGCATACTCCGATATGGCATTACCTGTTGATAATGAGTACATGCTGGTGTCCAATTCCGATTACTAAATTCAAAAGTGCCACGAGGATCGTAGCCGTACAGCGAAAACTGAATCTGAGTATTTGGCAAAAATCTGCTGGCAAGATCATCTGGCCTAGACTGTTGAGGCATTTGAAATTGATGTGACCCAAAGTCAGCAAAGTGACTTTGATGGTTATAGGCGACGTCTTGACGCTCCGCAGAATAATTGATTTGTGGCTGAAACGCTTCCATATGTCTCTTATAATTCTCACGCCAAATAGCTTTTGCCCACAAAAACCAACGCGGTTTTGTATTGATTAGCAACTAAATTAAGAACTTGAAGCACTAAAAACGCTAGTTCCTCATTGTAGTCTTTTTCGGAGATTTGCCCACCGTAATTCCCACAATGAACTTGCTCACGCAAGTCTAAATCGCCTAAGCATTTTCTTTGTTTTTCGCACAAAAGAGTGAGATTTCTTGATGCGATGATACGACAAGATTAGTTAGTCTTTCTTGCTCAATCACAAAGCCGCCAGATATCACGCGCTCTTTCAACTCATCGACCTGATAATAAGTAGTGTACGTGACTACCTCAGAGCCGCCAAAGCTATGCTTAATGAGACCGTCACCTTCGCCTTCAAGCATCATGAGCAGAAATTTGCCACCCGGCTTTAGCAGTCGATGAACTTGTTTTAGTACACGAGGCAAATATTCTTTGTTTGCATAAAGCATAGAAGTGATACTAAGAACACAATCAAAGGTGCCTTCGCCAAGCTCTTCCATAGCATGCATGTCCATTAGGAACAATCGCTCTTCGGGAACCACTTTTTTTGCTTCTTCAAGCATGGTAAGCGAAATGTCTATGCCGATTGCATCATGACCTAGCTTCAAGAAATAGGAAACGTAAGCTCCATTGCCACAACCAATATCTAAGATTCGACTCTTAGCAGGAACTCGCCCTAAAAAATCGTCGAGCAGCCCTTTAAATTTGGACAAGTCGTCTGGAAAGGTTTTGATATAGGCTATGCCATAGTCGTCGTGGTCCGCTTTTCTGGCAAGCGCAGCTTCATCTGTCTCAGTCATAAAAATCTTGCAATAGGACGAACTGCTTATTGTCCTAAGAAATAGCCAAAAGGTAAAGACGACAAGACCTTTGACAGCCGTCTAAAAGCTTAAGTGTTTCACAGTTTTATTCCATGCAAAAAAAGTTCGAAGCTTTTTTTCAGTTCGCCAAGGAGCATTCCGCTTTTGCGCCCCGAGCGTATCCACTTGTTTTGTTCGCACATAATAGTCAAATCAAGCAGGCGTGCCACTTGAAAGGTATCGAAGTCAGAGCGAAAAACCTGAGTCTCTTGTCCGCGACGCAAAATTGCTTCGATGCACATTATCATTGGCTCAACTTTCTCATCGGGCTTTTGTTCTGGTTTCATGAGAGGAGCAAGTCGCTGGTCGCAAAAAACATCGAGTAAACGCCAGTTATTTTCGGTCCACAAAGACACGTCCTTAACGAAGGCGTCTATCATCTGAAGCGCCGTTAAGTTCTTTTTGCGTTGGTCTTCTATATAAGCAACCGACTCTTCTAGGCACTGACGCCTGATTTCCAGAGTGACCTCTTCTTTAGACTTAAAATGATAGTAAAAGGTAACCTTGGCCACGTCTGCATGCGCGACAATATCGTCTATAGTGGTGCCTGCGTAACCCTTCTGGCTAAACAGATGTTTAGCTGAGTCAACAAGACTTTGACGCCGCAACGCCTTTTTACGCTCTGAACGATTTATGGAGACCTGGTTCATTTGACAAGCATATCACAGTATGAAATCATACTAGAGTACGGTTTGAGAAAATGACCCAAAGAATCACACTTTTGGCGTTTTTAATGGGCATCTTTGCTGTGTCCGTGCTTTCGTCGTGCTCACATGCGCCCGCCGCAGTGCCGCAAATGCCGCCGACTTCGGTCCAGACCCAGACTATTCACCTATCTGATATCAAAGAACAGTCTGACTATCAAGCCACTTTGAAGTCTAGAAAATCTGTCACCCTGCATCCTAATGTCGAAGGTTATATAACCCTCATCCGAGTGCATTCCGGTCAACTGGTCAAGGCTGGAGAAAAAATAATACAAATAGATTCGCGCATGCAGACAGCTCAGACAGCCGCCTCGGCTGAGGGCGCCGATTCAATTAAGTCGGATCTAGCCTCATCAGAAGCGACTTTGGCTTCGTTTGAAAGCACTCTCAAAAGCAAATATGCAAATCTGGAATACACCAAGGCTCAATTTCAAAGATATAACAATCTGCAAAAAGAAGGGGCGATTTCGCTTTCAGATTTGGATGCACGCAAGAACAGTTATATTGCTGCTCAGGCAGATGTAGATGCCACCATACAGCAGATTCAAGCGCAAAAAATGATAGTGGAAAAGTATAAACGCACTTACAAGCAAGCGCTTTCCAGTCTCAAAATGGAAACCGAACATCTCAAATATTTCGAAATAAAAGCTCCATTTACAGGCATAATTGGTGACATACCTGCAAAAGTTGGCGACCACGTAACTACAGAAACAGAGTTGACCAAGCTTACAGAAAATCATCCACTGGAATTGTATGTTGCCATTCCAGCGGAGATGGCCAGCCAATTAGAGATAGGTGACAAAATAAGTCTCACATCAAGTTCTGGTACCGCATATGGTGACAGTAAAGTTATTTTTATCGCCCCAACTGTCGATTCGGAAAGTCAAACGGTCCTAGTCAAAGCCCTTTTCGACAATGCCAGAAGCACTTTGCGTGCAGACCAGCAAGTAACAGCACGTATAGTTTGGGACGCCCATCCAGGCATCCTGGTGCCGACTAAGGCGGTTAGTCAAGTTGCTGGCAAATCATTTGTATTTATCGTACAAGAAAATAGCAAAAGTCAAAGCGTAGCCAAACAAGCCGAAATTGAAGTTGCTGGAATTGAAGGAAATAGCTATCAAGTCAAAAGCGGTTTGAAAGCAGGCGACAAATTAATCACAACTGGAATTCAAAGACTGGCAGACGGCGCTCCCATTGCGCTTGAACCTAAAATGAGCGCTTCTTCAAATGTTCGTTAATTTCTTTATTGACCGTCCAATTTTCGCTTCGGTCTGCTCTCTAATAATTGTTATAGCAGGACTCGTCTCTATTCCAAACCTGTCTATTGCTCAGTACCCAGCCATCGTTCCGCCTCAAGTAAAAATTACATCTGCCTATACAGGAGCTGGTGCAGAGGCGGTTGAGGCAAGCGTCACCAATGTGCTCGAACAGCAAATTAACGGCGTCAAAGGAATGAAATATATTACCTCGACAAGCGGTAATGACGGCACCAGTACCATCAACGTTACATTCGATTTAGAGCGCGATATCGATGCTGCAGCAGTCGATGTACAAAACAGAGTAGGTGCAGTACAAGGCAGATTGCCTGATGAAGTGAAGCGAACTGGTGTTGTAGTAGACAAAGTTTCGACCACAATTATTTTTGCATCAGCACTATCTTCTGATCGTCACGATGCTCTGTACTTAAGCAATTATGCAGACCTCTATATAAAGGACGCATTGAAGCGTGTGCGCGGCGTTGGGGATGTAACCATATTTGGTGAGCGCAAATACTCTATGCGTATTTGGCTCGACCCAACCAAAATGACAAATCGCAAAATAACCACATCAGACGTAGTCGCGGCCCTTGCCGATCAAAACGTACAGGTAGCTAGCGGCTCTATTGGTAAGGCTCCTTACGTCGATGGACAAGCATTCGAGACCAACATTCGCGTGCGCGGTCGTCTCACCCGTCCTGAAGAATTTGCAAATGTAATAATCAAAAGAGGACCCAACGGATCAGTTGTAAAAGTAAAAGACATTGGCAGAGTCGAATTAGGAGCCGAAAACTACGGGACCTTTTTGCGATATCGCGGACTTAACGCCGTTGGTATAGCCATATTCCAGGCGCCTGGAGCAAATGCCTTAGACGTAGCGCGCGATTGCAAAGTCGAACTTAAAAGACTGACCCAAAACTTGCCACCAGGCATGAAAAGCGAAATTGCCTTCGACACTACCCTTGCTGTAGACGAATCCATTCGCGAAGTTATTATTACTCTGGCTCAAGCTATTGGATTGGTTATCCTGGTTATATTCTTGTTCTTACAAGGATGGCGCTCCACCTTAATTCCAGCCATCACTATTCCAGTATCTCTGGTCGGGACTTTCGCTGCGATGAAGGTGCTTGATTTTTCTATTAACACACTCACTCTATTTGGTATCACTCTAGCCACAGGACTAGTTGTAGATGATGCCATTGTTGTGATTGAAAACATTTCGCGCCTAATGGAAGAGCGCAATCTAAGCCCGCTTGAAGCAGCAAGAGAAGGTATGAAAGAAGTTACAAGCGCAGTTATTGCAACTGCTCTAGTACTTGCTGCCGTGTTCATTCCAGTGGCCTTTTTCCCCGGCACGACCGGTCAGCTATATAGACAGTTCGCACTTACACTTGCCATATCAGTTGGTATATCAGCCTTCAACGCACTGACACTGACACCAGCGTTATCTGCTCGCTTACTTAAGCACGAGCACAAGAAAAACTGGTTCTTTGATCAAATAAATAAATTTCTCGACTGGTTGCGCGATACTTTCGGCTCGACACTTAGAGTCTTATTGCGCTTCAAAGCTATTGTAGTCCTGGCATTTGTAGCCACTCTTTTGCTCACTGCATTTTTATACACAAGAATGCCAACTGGATTCTTGCCAGAAGAAGATGTTGGCTATTTCATGATCGTGGTTCAAGGACCTGATGGTGTCTCGTTAGATTACACAAGCAAAGCAGTAGAAAAGGTCGAAGCGGCAGTAAAAGACGTCAAAGAAATAAGCGGTATCTTTGCTGTGGGTGGCTTCAGCTTCTCTGGCAACAATTCAAGTAACGCCATTGTCTTCTGCACACTAAAACCATGGAACGACCGCAAAGGTCATGGACAGACAGCCGACGATATAATTAATCGTCTGCGCGGACCGCTTATGGGAATTACAGACGCATTTTGTATCCCGTTCAATCCCCCTCCTATTCAGGGTCTAGGTAACTTTGGCGGCTTCGCCTTTGATCTTGAAAATACTCAGCGTCTTCCTATGAATGAATTTGCCGAAATCGCAAATACATTTATAAACGAAGCTCGCAAAAGTCCTAAACTAACTGGCATCAGCACCACATTTAGAGCCAACGCGCCACAAATCATAGTAGACGTAGACCGCGACAAAGCAGAGTCTATTGGCGTCAAAACTGGCGATGTATTCAAGACTATTCAAGCCTTCATTGGCTCACTCTACGTAAACGATTTCGATTATCTTGACCGAAGCTATCGCACTTACGTACAAGCCGAAGCACCGTATCGCAACAATCCAGACGATATCTCAAGCTTCTACGTCCAGGGCAAAGATCAACAAATGGTGCCACTGAGCAATTTGGTCAAATTGCGCAACACCACTTCTTCACCAACGATATCGCACTACAACTTGTTCAAATCTGTTGAAGTAAACGGTTCGCCAGCCCCTGGCATAAGCTCTGGACAAGCCATTCAAGAAATGGAAAGTATTGCATCCCGCGTTTTGCCTCGCGGCATGAACTTTGAGTGGACCGGCATCTCACTTGAAGAAATCGAATCTGGCAACCTTGCTATTCTTATATTTGCACTGGGTCTTTTATTCGTATTTCTAGTTCTTGCTGCCCAGTACGAGAGCTTGCTTGACCCGCTTGTGATTCTGTTTGCTGTTCCCCTTGCCATTCTAGGTGCTATCAGCGCTCAGATGATGCGCGGTTTGCAAAATGACGTGTTCTGTCAAATCGGGCTTGTGATGCTCATTGGTCTTGCTAGCAAAAACTCTATTTTGATAGTTGAGTTTGCCAATCAGTTGTATGCACGCGGAATGTCACACAAAAAAGCAATAATTGATGCGGCCTTGACTCGACTGCGTCCAATTCTTATGACCTCTCTAGCGTTTATCTTCGGTATCCTGCCCCTGTCTTTTGCCGAGGGTGCGGGCGCGCATAGTCGTCATTCACTGGGTACAAGTATTCTTGGAGGAATGGTTCTCTCGACTATTTTGAGCTTGTACGTGGTGCCTGTTCTTTATCTTGTGATAAAAGAAATCAAAATGCGTTTTTCAAAGACGCATCCGCCTGAAAAAACTCATGAACCAATCGCCGAAAATCTCCAAAACTAATAAAAGCGTATTCAACAAAATGGCAGTCTATTTTATGGTGGCATTATTTGCCGGCGTAGGCGTGATGCATTTCATCAAGACCGAGACATTCGCACATGCAATGCCAAACTATTTGCCAGAAAAAATATTATTGGTCCAAATTACAGGCGTGCTCGAAATTCTTGGCGCCGTTGGTCTATTAATTTCAAAAACACGAAGAGCCGCTGGAATTTGCATTGCGCTCTTTCTTGTGTGCGTTTTTCCGGTAAATCTCAACATGGCATTGCATCCAGAAAACTTCCATGCCGTTCCCGCCTGGATACTTTATCTCCGCCTTCCCATTCAAGGTCTTTTGATTTGGCTAGCAATGGTTGCTTCTAAATACCCCGGCAGTTGTCAAAAGCCCGAAAACAAAGATTAATCGCCCTCCCCTTCTGATAAGTGCCTGAAAGCTATGGGAATTTCGATTGTTAATGTAGACTAAGATTATGGCTCAAAACAGCATGATTGATAAACAACGAACAGCCTCTTTCGCTCAGAGGTGCCTGTTTGCAACTATGCTATGCGTGTCGGAGATAGCTTTTATAGCTCTGCGCAATCTATCTAATCCCAGGTATTTCGAAGCTTTTTATCACACCCAGTTAGGCTCAAACTTCAACAAGATGTTCCTCCTCTGGCAGATTCTTGGCATCGCTGTTTTTGTTCTTGTGCCTTTGAGCAGAAAAACTTTTGTGCGCTTGCTCCAGAACATGGTCCTTGTTGGATTCTTTTTCGTGCCACTTATTGCATGGCTAATTCTGGGTCCCGTCCTCTTCCATTACAAATCTCCAGGTGCAGTGTAAGAAATTACTATTTCTTGCTTCAGCGTGCGCTCTTCTGCTTGGCGCACACTCTTTTTCGCCAGCACAAAGCTATGAGTCGCCATATAGCGTCAAATTAACAGAGCCTAGCGAAAGCCTTTGTCAGTGTGAATCTCAAAGCCCCAGAAACGACTGGCGACTTGAATCGCAAACTCCATTTGAAGAATGGTACTCTCAAGCTATCAAAAAAAAATATCAGGCCTGGGGTCCAGAGCCAAGACATTTTCCAGCTCCAGACAATTTAAATACTAAATCTGCCGAATGGAAAAGACAGCGCTTGTTAGCCGTGGCAGTCCGCATGATTGGCTTACCCTATCAGCATCACCATATTCCAGATTGGAATCCACCAGCCGATTGGCCTTGGAAAGAAGTCAAATATGGATGCAACTCAAAGGGTCTTGATTGCAGCAATTTTACAGGCTGGTTATACAATTTCGGGCTTGGTATCAAGCTCAATACCAATATCGAAAAACAAGCAGATAGCCAATTAATAGATGCAGAAGTAATCACCACCAATGGTGTCGGCAAAGAAAATTACGAGTTGCTTGTGAAGGGCTTGAAGACCGGCGATTTGTTATATATCAAAAAGCGCAACGAGGAAAAAATCAGTCATGTTATCATGTGGGTTGGTGTCTACGGCAAAGCACCAAACGATGTTCCACTAATAATAGATTGTACTGGAGAAGGACATAAAGACTCAAACAGCAACGACATACCAGTTGGTGTTCATCTAAGACCATTCACACCAGATAGCTGGTATTTCAATCGATTCTCGCATGCACATCGAATAATCAAAGACTAGTCAATATTCGATTATGACTTAGGTTTAGCCGCTCTGTACTTTGCATAATCGTTTTCAGCTTCTTGATCATGACCCAATTTTTTGTTTGACATAAAGCGCAAGAGATACGCGCTTGCCTTGTCTTTGCGCGGCATTCCATCGATGTATTTATCAATTGACGCAATTGTATTTTGATATTCTTTAGCGAAGAAATAAGCCTGAGCAATACCAAGTTTGGCGATGACCATACGTCTATTCGCTTCTGCAACAGACTCTTCTGACGAAGCTCGCGCATCAATTGCAAGAGTAAATCCGTCTACCGCCTCGTTGTACGCTTTTTTGATATCGCTTTCATCACCTTTTGTTTCTTCGAGCAATTTTGCTTTAAACAAATTACCCTGCGCAAAAAGTAATCGAGCCGAGCTGTAATCGTGTCCAAGTTTAATGGCTTGTGCGCTGTCAGCAAGCGACAACTCAACTTCTTTCAGCGCATCTTTGTGATCCTTTTTGGTATGGGATTCGGTGGCAAGAAAATAATGCAGCAACGCTCTACTATTAAAATAGACACCATCTTTGGGGCTCAATTCAATCGACTTATCGTAATCTTTTACAGACTGTGCCACGTCGCCCTTGAGCAAGAAGCCATGCGCACGGCCAAGACGTGCTCTTGGATCTTTGGGATCAAGGCTAATTGATTTATCGTAAGATTTAATTGCTTCGTCACTACGTTGCAGCTTCAAATAAGAATCGCCAAGCAATCGATGAGCAATAGCATTACCTGGTGCCTTCTCGACTATTGCTTCCGCCTCTTTCAGGGCCGCCTCACCTTCGTCATCTCTAAGAAGCGCCTCGCATTTTTCAATTTGATTACTCACGTCTTCTGCGGCTATAGTTGCCATGTTCAGACCCAAGAGCAAACTCAATGCGACAAACCCGAAAGCAAATTTTCTTGTCATAGTAAATTGTTCCATTGCTACTTAAGTTACAGCTTATCCGGTTATAACGATCAATAATTCAAGAAAAGCTTGCTCCCAAAAGATTTAATATAATAGATTCCATTTTCGAGGTGCGGATAATCAGTTTTACCAAAAGAATTTTGACTCTGGTCCTGGGGCTGTTTGTCCTGGGCACTCCTTGTCTGGTGCCTGCACGCGCCAAAGACAAACCCGAGCCTAGCGTAACTGCAAGCAGCCAAACTAAAATTATTTACGAAAACTGGCATGACCAAAATCGCACTCGCGATTTGCCCGTAAAAATTTACCTGCCAGAATCTGCTCTAAATGCGCCAGTGGTGATTTTTTCACATGGCTTGGGAGGGTCCCGCGAAGCTGCTTTGTATCTTGGAAAATACTGGTCCGAACATGGCTATGTTTGTGTCTTTGTTCAGCATCCAGGAAGCGACGAATCAATCTGGAAGCCCAAAGTAGAGTCGCACCAAATCAAGACTTTTATGGGATTCTTAAACGCTCTCAAAGACACTCTAAAGGACCCGTCTCACGCAATAAACAGAGCAAACGATATTCCTTTTATTGTCGACCAGCTCGAACTAAAATCAAAGCCAGACTCAGGTTCGTGCCTGGCAGGAAAAATAGATATTCAGAACATTGCTATAGCTGGTCACTCCTTTGGCGCATGGACAGCCCTTACAGCTAGCGGACAAAAACTAGTCGATTCAAATGGCAGAGTCAAAACATTCACCGACCCCAGACTGAAAGTGGCTATTTATCTCAGTCCTACTTGTCCCAGAAAGACGGTCGATCCCAGCGTCGCATTTGAAGACATTGCCGTCCCCGGCTTACACATGACTGGCACCAAAGACACGTCACCCATAGGTGAGACCAAAATCGAGGATAGACGCGCAGCCTTTGACAGCATCTCGCGAGCAGATCAATATCTTGTGACCATAAAGAAGGCGGACCACATGGTTTTCAATGGTCGTCCCAGAGAGCGCAAAGGCGACAAAGCCCAACAAGAAGTTATAGCCAAAGCCTCTACCTATTTTCTAGACGCTTATCTCAAGCACAGCTCCGAAGCACTAAAGTGGCTACATGAAGCAGCTTGTCAGGATCTGGCTAAATTTGGAACTTACGAACAAAAAACTGCTAGATTATAATCCGCAATTCCTCCAAGAAAGAGTGGAAATATGACCCAAACTCCCCAAGCGTGGGCGTCAGTCGAAATAATCCTGCCCGAAGAGCAAGAAGACCTTGCCTCTTGGATTTTCATGCAAAATGGCGCACTTGGATGTGAGATTCATATCCTGCAAGACGGCACCGTAAGCATAAAAGCGTCTTTTAACGAAGATGACTTGAATGAAACCGCAATGCGCTCGATTGAGGCAGGGCTTGAAGAACACGGCATGGAAGCGGCGCTCGATTCTTTAAAATTAGTACAAATCCCGCATGAAGACTGGCTTGCTAAATGGAAAGAAAAGTATGAGCCTTTTCGCGTTGGCACTAAATTTGTCATATGTCCTGCCTGGATGGAAGACACACTCACCAAAGACATGACCGAAGGTCGCGAAATCTTGCTTATCGAGCCCGGAATGGCTTTTGGCACAGGACTTCATGCCACAACTCAGTATTGTTTGCGCGCACTTGAAGCCTATCCACCACAAAAAACCGTTCTCGACGTCGGCACAGGTTCTGGCATTCTGGCTATGGCATGCGCCAAGTTAAATCCCAAGTCAAAAATTACTGGTGTAGACACAGACCCAGTGGCCATTGACTTAGCGCGCCGCGATCTGGAATTGAACAAAGTCCCAAACATAGAGCTGATTGTAGGCTCTACCGAAAGCGTTATGGGCAGGAAGTTTGACATGCTTTTGTCTAACCTGACATGCGAAGACATCATTTCTTTGCTTGGCGATTACGTAAAACTATTAAATAAAAACGGTCGTGTCATCTGCGCTGGCATCCTCAAAGAACGCTTTCCCTTGCTCGACAAGGAAATCAAGAAATACCCGCTAATCATGGAACAGACCGAGTTTTTGGGCAATTGGGTAGGCGTGGTGTTACAGAAGCAGAAATAGTTATGCTATTTAGATATAATGTTTTTAGTGCACACTGAAAATTGAATATAGCTAGTTCAGCCGATTCCCACCAGATTAAACCAAACATGGGGGCGTTCAGATTCGACAGGGTTGTTAAGTCGTAGGCTGCAAGTCGAGGGAGCTGTTCCCGCGTTAAAAAACAAGTAAATTCAAAGATGCCAAAAATAATGTCATCACCGGCAATTTCGGTCGCGCTCTTCGCGCCGCCGCCTAACTTAAGTTAGTGTTGTCACTCTATGTACAGTTCTTTTACCGGCTCGCATAGGGTAAACCCCAGGTAATTGCTTCTTGGCGAAGTTAGCGAATAATAGCCAAGACTAAGACATAATCGCAATCCCGGATGGCTGTTCAAGCCTCTACCAGCGGGTTAGCAATAACGACTGGAAGAATTTTGAACTAAACTTGTAGATGCATGCTTCGGGGCTTCTTTGGACGCGAGTGCAATTCTCGCCGCCTCCACCATTTTTTATTTACGAGCTGACTTTATTTACGGTCTAGAAACTTAGTTTCCAGGCTTGGATTTCGGTGCGAAAATCCCACAATAAAATGATGGTGTCTTTTTGATCTGTGTTCTGCAAAAAGGTAATATTTACCCCTTTTCTAACAACACTTTTCTAATCATCTAAACCATCGACTGAAAGGTGTCATCATCGAATCGTAATACACTTCGTGAGTGAGAGTACAAGTTTGGTTTAGGGCCGCCTTCTTTAATATACGACCATGCCAGTCTATAAAAGCACTCGGTCCGCTACTTGTGCCAAAGACAAAATATCGGTGATTCTCAGCCGCTCTCATGGCGCATACAGCAAGAGATTGCTCTCCCAGCAGCTTGGTCTGAAACCACATAGTGTTACTGCAATCAACAAGTATTTCGCCACCTTTTCTAACACCACTGCAAGAAAGTTCGGGAGCTATAAGCTCGCAGCATATCAACGGAACTATCTTATTATTACTAGATTCGAAGACCGCAGCTTCGTGTCCCGTAGAAAAGCCTTTACGTCGTGGAGTCAGGGTGCCACACAAAGAACCCATTGGAGAATTGAGAAGCCAGCTCGGGCTGTGTTCTCCAAAGGGAACTAAGTATTGCTTGTGATAAGTTTCGGGTTTTGCTTTGGCAGATTTTCCAAGCAAACACGCCGCATTATAATCGTTGCCAGTCTTGTCGCTATCTACCGCTCCGACAACCCAATCTTGATTATTCTTTTTAGCTAATGCGTCCATCCCCTGAACAATGCGCATGTTCTCGCTTATAGAAACAGGCATCGACCATTCAGGCCAAACACAGACCCCGGCAGGACTTGCATTAGCTAGTGACAAGTAACATTTCCAATGTTTGCTTGGATTTATTTCGTTCAGCCCGAAAAGAATATTGCCTTGCAAGATTGAAAAAACTTCTTTGTTTTTATGCGCACTACATATGGTGCCAGTTTTTAGATGCGCGCTACCATAAAAGATACAACCGAAAATCACACACATCATAAATGACGTGGTGACAATCATGGATACGCGCCCTGGAAAGGCTAACGGCTTCAAGTCAAGCCTTTTAGTAACAGTGATCGTAGCAATAAGACTTACTACAACTACATTTGTCGCCACAATCAAGAAAGAAATTCCAATGCCACCAAATAAAGATGCACATTGCATCAATTCGCTCTGCCTGTACTGAGAATATTCAATTAGGGACCAAGGCATAGCGACCGATGAAAGGTCATTTCCTAGCTTGTTAAATATCATTATCCACAGCAGTGGCACAATCAAAAATGCAAATAGCCTCCACTTTTCAGAACGCAAGGGCAACCAGTTTACGATAAAGCAGAATGTGCCGCAGAGCGCGGCTTGCTGTAATGAATACAACAGCCAAACCACTGAATTTGCGACAGGCGTAAATGGTCTTAGATTTTCTGGCCAAACTGCGGCGCTAAAACTCAAAATAAAGAGTGACCATACTAAATTGTATGCATAGCCAAAAAATACTCCTCGGTAAAAAGCCTGGGGAGGGTTCTTGCTCAAACTGGTAAAAATCAGTAATGGCGCCATGCCAAACCAAGCCAAGTACCACTGTTCGAAACCAGGTGCAATCAATCCAAAGACACAACCGCAAAGAGCCAGAGCCAGCCAAATTTTTGCCTCATGCTTGTAATATGTTTCATCTCTGATTATGCCGTCCTTAGAGTTATTTTCGGCTTGTGCTGATGATTGAAGAAGAGCAACTCTCCTATTCAAAAATTTGGCTGAAACAAACAAGACAATAAAAGCTATTAGATTGGTATAACCTGGAAACTTATGCAAGTTGTCTGGATACGCAAACACGCTTGAAGCAGCAATAATGGCGCCCAAGAGGAAAGAGCGTATCAATGAAAGTCCAGTCCTGTTGGACATTCTTT
>JACCDG011057250.1_pt1 | contig 91966 bp, 78 predicted proteins | sample 7442471 | NCBI WGS metagenome assembly JACCDG01 (sample SAMN15323444, study PRJNA562643) | freshwater metagenome | isolation source: river surface water | place: USA:Blue River Watershed | collected 2017-08-17 | reverse complement strand
TTCCGGGGAATGTTCGGGAACTTGAAAGAATTATTGAGCGGGCAACCTTAGAACTCAAAGGTCATATCATCATCGAGGAGAACCTCAAATTTGATGATGCGGACCTCAAGGGCCAGCTTCCTTTTGCCATTCCGGTAGAAGATGGTTGGAGCAAACTTGATTTGCTCAAGGAAAATCTAGAAAGAGAACTGATCGGCCGGGCCCTCAAGAAGTTTCCGGAGCAATCCAATACTCAAATTGCAGAGATTTTGGGGACCACTCGAAGAATTCTTGAGCTTCGGATGAAGCTGTATAAAATTCGAGAAGGTTTTGACGAATGAAGATTTTTACACGATTGATCGTATTGAGTTTTTGGATGATTTCTCAGGTGAGTTTTGCGCAAGAACTCACTCCCCCGAGTGAATCAGAACTGTCTCCACTCGAGGAGCCCTCGACAGCTCCGGCTCCAGAGGAACCCAATTTGCAAAAGGGTTTTGAAGATCCTTTTGGAGGGTCGAGTACGCCTGCGACGGAACCGGCTCCTGCCGTCAATCCGAGTTCGCCTGAATCTTCCCCGATTTTGCAGCCGCCTCCCGAAGAGGATCTTCCCGAATTTAAGCCTTCTGAGGAGATGCCGAGCGCAGCGCCCACCGAAGCGCCCAGCGTGACGCCTCCGTCCGAAACCACTCCGCCCGCCCCCGAAATTCAGCAGCCAGAGCCGATCAAATCTTTTGAGTTTCCCGGACCAGGTCCCTCTCAGGATGCGATTTCGGAGGAAGTGAGAGACCGACAGCAAAATGAATCGGCAACGGTGCGTGGAGCGTGGAGCCTTCAAACGGGCTTGGGATATGCCTTCAATCTCAATAAGTCTCGCAATCAAGTGAATCTAGACTTGAGTGGTTTTTATCGGATCCGGCCCGAATGGGATATCGGTTTGGTTTCGTACTTGAGGTTTGTAGGTCCAAAACTTTTGGGCTTCGTTGCGATTGCGGAGCGTTATTGGAGAATCTCTGAGGCGACCGCACGTCGAATTGATTGGGGATTGGGCGGCGGACTCGGATGGACGTTTAGAGCCCCGAGATCTTCATTCAATCAAGGGCAACTTCCTCTACGTGTTCAGTCGGATCTGCACTTTTATGCAACCCCGAGTTTTGGACTTTGGATGGGGCTTTCGATGGAAATGTTTTTGGTTCGAGCGGCGAATAATAAACTCAATAATCTCGTCAAAAGTGGAGGCCCACCCACGCAAGGATCAGGCAGTGTGGGTTTGAGATTTGTATTTTAGAGACTGATCTTCTGAAGCGCGAATCATTGTCCAAGCGAGTTCGATGATTTCTCGACGCTGAAAGGGTTTGGCCACGACGAGAAACCAGGGATCCTTTTTGAGGCTTTCCATTTCTGGTGTGTCGCCATAGGCCGTATAAAACATAATCGGAAACTGAGGATGAGTCTTTCGGATCTCGTGATAGACCTCTATGCCAGTCATTTCGGGCATACTGACATCGAGGATCGCAAGCTTAAGGCTATCGGCATGTTCATAAAATATCTGAAGAGCTTCGCGACCATTTTCTGCCGCGAGCACAACGGCTTCTTCGGATTCAAAAATATCACGAGTGACCTCTCTCAGGAGATAGTCATCGTCTGCCAACAAAATCAACCGTCCGTCAAACTCTGGAGCTGTTGCCATCCGTCCTAAATCAAACTGGAGAGGTTTGAGTTCGACGGCGTCCTCGGGTTGAGCCATCGGAAAATAAAGAGTGAACACACTGCCGAGGTGGGGAGCGGAGTACAGAGTCACATGACCCCCATGATTCTGCATGATCGAATAAACTGTCGAGAGCCCAAGCCCTGCACTCGTCGTCCCCGTCTTCGTTGTAAAAAATGGATCGAAGATTCTCTCTTGGACGTCTTTAGGAATTCCTGAGCCCGTGTCACTGAGTCGAATGCACGCATAGCGTCCCGGCCGAAGGCCCGGCATGGTCTTGGCTTGTGCCTCGGAGATTTCGAGATTTTCGGTTTCGATCAGAATCTGTCCGCCATTCGCCATCGCGTCTCGAGCGTTGACTCCCAGATTGACGATGGCCTGAATAATTTGATCCGCAGTTCCATCGATGGGCCAGAGTTTGGCACTCGTCGAAGTACGAACCTTGTGGCTGCCGCCAAAGGATTTTGAGAGAAGTTCCTGAACATCAAAAACAATTTTGTTGAGTTCGAGAGTTTCTTTTCGACTATCGCTTCGACGGGCGAGTCCTAAGAGCTTTTGGACGACTTCAGTGGCTCGCACAATACTCATCGAAAGATGGGAAAGCCGTCTCATCGATTCGGGCTGATTTTTAAGGTCGTGTTCTAATGCTTCTAAGACAGCAGAAAGAGAAGCGATCACTGCCTTAAAGTCTCGGGACACTCCGCCCGCGAGAGCCGAAAGCGCTTCAAACTTTTGACTTTGAATCAAATGAGTTTGAGCCTTCTCAAGAGACATCGTGAGTTCTTTGGATTCAATCAGTTTGAGATGGAGCTCCTTTTGACTTTCGTCGAGACGTTGCAGCGCTGATTGGATCGCTCGATAAAAGGCAAAGCCAAAAATGAGACCCGCAACAGTGAGAAAAAAGAAAAGAATGAAGGTCGTATTTTGAGCCTCTTTGGTGATGGGTCGGCCAAATGTGGCGGCGAGTGTCCAGTGGTGACGATTCAAAAGATCCGTCCAAACGAGTTGAGCAGTGACACTCTCGCTCGAGTTCCAAATCACTCGTGAGGATTTGGCAGGTACATTGAGTGCTCCGTTCTCCCAGCGAAGGGGTGCTCCGACTTTCTTGGAAAGATCGCTCACCAGAGCTTCGTCAAATTCTCGGACAAAAACCAAGCTGCCTCGAATCGGTCCCCTTTTGACACTCGTCAAAATGGGCAAAGCGACAAAAAGAGCGGGCCGACCTGCGAGTGAAATGAGTCCCTTCTGGACATGATCGGTTCGCGGCTGCGCCCAGAGGATGAGATTCTCTTTAAGAGTGGATCTGAGTTCTTCCGGCAAAGGTGTGGATTTTTTGAGATCTCGATTAAAGGAGCGAGAGATGAGGATTCGCCCCTTTTTGTTCATAATCAAAATATGGTGGATCTTAAAATCAATGAGTGAGGCGTCTTGCAGATTGGATCGAACAAAGGGGGTGTTTTGATCCACGGCGAATTGATACATATCATCCCAATACGCCCAAGTGACGGCATTGGTTTCGAGAGCATCGAGTTCGGCTTCAATGACTTGGCGAATCTGCTCCGTACGCTCTTCGAGGGCTTCTTCTTCGACTCTAAAAAATCCTTGCTGAACAAAAGTCGCCGAAATGAACCAGAAAGAAACAAGAAGCCCCAACCACAGAAGAGAAAATGCAATCAGCACCTTGCGCCTGAGACCCACGTCTCATTCTAGCGCTTTCTCCTCTAGGCTGGGGCCTCAGAGAATCAATATTTGCTCCGCGTTATAAATTAGAACGCAGCAGCAACGGTCATCCCGCCAGAAAACACGTCTCGGTCAATACCAGCCAATTTGGCGCCATCACGAAGATCAGAATTGATGATCGACGCATAAGCCACATAGGGTCGGAACGACAAAACGGGAGTCGCTTGCCAGTTGATTCCTGTGGTCGTATTGAGCGACAAAAGTCCCATTTTATTGACGCTCAAAAGAGCGTCGTTGAATTTTTTAGCGCTTACAGCCAAGTCCATCGCGGCATCCATCGAGACTTTGTCCGAAAAAGCGTATTCCACGCCCGGTCCAAAAGTTCCGATCCATGCGCCTTTGTTTTCCTTCACATCGACGCGACCATCCGCATGCAAATTAAAGTACTCAGCAAACGCAAACTCAGCACCAAAAGTCACCTCGGCGGTACTGCTGTCTGTCGAATTGGGGAAGAAATAATGAACATATCCCGCGTGAGTGGAAATGCCGAGATCCTCAAAGGAATAGGTCAAATCGGCGTTCCAATCCACTTCGGTAAACTCGCCATCCGAAGCCGTGCCGGTTTCATTGGTATTGAAGTTGGACCAGAGGCCAGTGCTGAACATTTTGTATGTCATTCCGGCAGCAGGTTGCAAGGTGGGCTCATCGCCAGTAGCAACGCCATCAGCCATGTATCGAGAAGTAAAAGTATTCTCGAGGTTAAAATCCACATCCTTCATCCAATTGGGCGAAACAGATGAAGACATCGTTTCGGCCGCTTGAGTTGAAGAGATAAGACCCAATAATGCAAAAGAAGAAATGAAGTATTTTGTTTTCATATGCGCAAAATTCTAAGGAGGATAAATCGCCGTGTCACGTATTTATTGGGAGCGCGGATTTTTGGATTCAATCATGAGATGGAGTCACAAGGAGCTCGCGCCCCTTGCCGCCAGATTGGGGGGCGGAGACGATTCCTTCTCTCTCCATTCGCTCGACGAGACGTGCGGCGCGATTGTAGCCAATCCTCAGTCTTCTTTGCAGCATACTGGCTGAAGGGGCTTTGGTTTCAAACACCACATTGAGTGCCTGATCGTAGAGGGCATCGTCAATATCGTCGTCCATTCCATCGTTCATCACCCCTTCGGCATCAGGAGCTTCTTCGAGGTTGATGTCTGAGGAATAATCAGGAGCGGCTTGAGTTTTGAGATGCCGGACCACGCGGGCAATCTCGTCTTCGGAAATAAAAGGTCCGTGAAGTCGTTCGAGTCGACTTGTTCCCGGTGGCAAAAAGAGCATGTCTCCTTCGCCGATGAGATTCTCTGCACCACTGGTATCGATGATTGTTCTTGAATCCACTTTAGAAGCCACCTGAAACGCGCATCGTGTGGGCAAGTTGGCCTTGATGACTCCCGTAATGACGTCGACCGAAGGACGCTGAGTAGCGATGATCAAATGAATCCCTGCGGCTCGCGCCATTTGAGCGAGGCGAGCTATGCTCTCTTCGACATCTCGGGCGGCGACCATAATAAGATCGGCGAGTTCATCGATCACGATCACAATGTTGGGAAGTTTGACATACTTATCAAGACCGGCTTCTTGAAGAGCGGCTTCTTGAGCTTCTTTGTTTGCGGACTCTGCATCTTCCATCAGCGCGCTCATGGTGTCTTCATGATGCTTCGCGCGTTCCATTTCTTTTTTGAGTTCGTCTTGAGAGAGGCGAGCGACTTTTTCGTTAAAGGATTTGAGGTTTCGAGCGCCCAAAGAGGAGATGAGTTTGTAGCGTCGTTCCATTTCTTTGACGGCCCAGGCCAATGCTCGCGCGGCCTTCTTGGGATCTGTAACAACGGGCAGTAAGAGATGCGGAATCCCTTCGTAGACCGAAAGTTCGAGCATCTTAGGATCGATCATGATGAATTTGAGTTCTTCGGGGCTGGCTTTATAGAGCATGCTGACGACAATGCCATTGAGTCCGACGGACTTTCCTGATCCTGTCGCTCCCGCAATCAAGAGGTGAGGCATCTTCGAAAGATCCGTGACATAGGGATCTCCAGAAGTTGTTTTGCCCATTCCCATGGTGAGAGGCGCGGGCGAATTTTGAAACAGCGGCGACTGCAAAATTTCTCTTAAGTAAACTGTTTGACGTCGAGGATTTGGAATCTCAATGCCCACAGCGGCTTTGCCCGGAATCGGGGCGAGAATTCGAATGCTGACGGACTTCATGGCGAGTTTGAGATCGTCCGTCAGATTGGTGATGTTTTTTACTTTTACACCGGGTGCGGGTTCAAATTCATAGAGAGTAATGATGGGACCGGGCCGAATATTGGTGACATGACCCTGAATTCCAAAGTCCATGAGCTTTTGTTCGAGCGCACGAGAGTTGGCGATAAGTTCATCCTTAGAAATCTCAAATCCAGATTCTTGCGCCAAATCCAAAAGCTGAAACGAAGGAAACTCGTAAGGAGAGTTCTCGCGCTCGGCCTTTTTTCGAGCGGTCACTTCTCTCAAGAATGGTACTTTTTTGGAAGCGACTTCGACCTTAGGCTCCGAGCGATTGAAGAGTCCGAGCTGCGGCTTGGCCTGTGCGGGAGATGAGGTCTCCTCGACGGACTGCGTTTTGGATTCTGATTCTTCTAAGTGAGGAGAAGGTTGTGCAGACGCTTTGGCAAGAGTGGTCTCAGGATTCTCCAAACTTTTGGATGCACGGGATTTAAAAAGATCTTCAAGCCTCTTTTGCACCGTAGGCTTGAGTTGATTCATATGGACTGAGGGTTCCTTTTTTTGAAACGGTGATTTGAATTCAGAAACTTGAGCCAGAATAAATATTTTTAGTTTATTAAAGAGCTCTTGAGTCGGGGCGACGACAGAAAATCCCACGCGACCAGTGAGCAAATAAAATCCTGCCCATAGTCCGCCCACAAAAAAGAGAGTCGCGCCCACTGTGCTAAAACAAAACGTCGCCGCTTTGGAGAGCCAAAATCCGAGGGCTCCGCCGAGAGAGGTTTGAGAGTAAATTTTAAAGGGGATCAGTGAGAGGAGTCCTGCAAGGGAAAGCACAAGGAGAGCGAGAGAGGTGGGAAGTTGCCATTTGGATTTGAGATTTTGTTTGGCACTTTCGAGAAGCAGAACACTGCGAGGATTTAAAAATTTGATTCCCGCAAAAATCGCAGCAATCGTCGCGAAGTATCCGACAATTCCGAGGAGTTGCAAAACGGCATCGGCCAGATAACTCCCGACAACCCCGCCCCAATTGCGTAAGGCTTCGAGATCGTTTGCAGAATACGAAAATGAGGGATCGGTTCGGGAATAGGAGAGGAGACTTAAGGCCGTATAAAGTCCTCCGATCAATAAACTGATTCCCAAAAGTGGTTTTGCTGGACGCTGTGTTTTAATCGCGGTTTGCATGAATTATAGATTTCCCCTTCACAGTTTACCGAAAAAGGGCGTAATAATTGAGAAATTTCAATGACTTGATGCGTCGGAGAAACGGGGGGTTTCTGGAACGCAAAGTCGGTTAGAATGAGGTCAGTATGTTTGGACTCGGTGTGACAGAACTTTTGATTCTTTTGGCGATCGTGCTTTTGATTTTTGGTTCGGCCAAGTTGCCTCAGCTCGGTGCCGGCCTCGGCCAAAGCATCCGAAACTTTAAAAAATCTCTCAAAGAGCCTGACGCCATCGATGTGACTCCCAAAAAAGACGAAAAAGACCAAGCGCCCAAGGCGTGAGGTTGCTCAGTCGTTTAATTTTGCGTCGGTATTTCCTTTTTGGGAATCAAGGCGCATTATTCTTAGCGTCTATCCAAAAGTCAGTTCGGTTTGAGCTTTTTCAAAGAGAATCTGAATCGAGGACTTTTCCCATTCACGGGCTCTTTCGTAGTCGGGATGAAGACGTTCGAAGGCCTTAAACTTTGGAGTATGCATTCGATGATCATCTCGAGGAAACACAGCGTGGAGCATCTCATGAAACAAAATATGCTCTACAAAATAAAGAGGCACACGTGGATTATCGAGGCGCTTTGACATGCGAATGACTTGATGTTCGGCATAGTAAGCACCCAGCAGGACTCGTCGCCGAGCTCTCGAAGGGGATCGCCCGGACCACTCCACGCTGATTTGAAGTTTGTTGTCAAAATAGAGTCGATTGAGACGATCAAAAAGGGACTGCAAATCATAGCAGCGGCCAGAGCCTTTGACTGGTAAGGCGGGATGACTCACGCGAGGCACCCCGCAAAAAGGACTCCATTCATCGTCATGTTTGTGCAGACTTCCATTCAAACAGAGGCAGTCGCTCTCTTTTTTGTGGAGGCTTTTGACTTTCGAATTCACTGAGTTTGCGCTCCGCGCGAACCAAAATATCTTCAGGGATTTGAGCGAGTCTGGCGACTTGGATGCCGTAGCTTCGCGATGCCAGGCCACTCATGAGTTTTCGAGTAAAAACCAACTGACCTGATCTTTCTTCGACTCCTAAATGAAAAGATTTGAGATGCGCGCAAGATTTTTCGAGTTCGGCGAGTTCTAAATAATGAGTGGCAATCAGACTGAGAGGCCCTGCTTGGTGCACACTCTCTGCGATACTCCAAGCGAGACTCATGCCGTCATACGTCGACGTGCCGCGACCGATTTCATCAAAAATCAGCAAACTCTTTGACGTCGCGCCGCTTAGCATTTGCGCGACTTCTTTCATCTCTACAAAAAATGTGGACTGACCGGTGATCACGTCGTCCTGTGCGCCCATACGGCACATGATTCGATCAAATAGTCCCGACTCAAATTCCTTAGCGGGTACATCGGATCCGATCTGATGCAGGAGTGCCAAAAGAGCAGCGACTCTGAGCACGGTGGATTTGCCGGCCATATTGGGTCCCGTCAAAAGGAGTACTTGAGTGGACTTTTGAGATAAGTCCAAACTCAGAGGTACGAATCCGGCAATCAACGGATGCTTTACGTCTTGTGCGCGAAGTTCGGGTGAAGTGGCGAGGCGCGGAGTCGTCCAGCCCAAGTCTACGGAGACTTCGGCAAGCGCTTGCGCGACATCGATGAGAGAGAGGCTCGAAACAAAGTTTATAATCTCTTCAGAGCTTTGAGCGACTTCTCGATAGAGTCGCTCAATCTCAGCCCGCTCGGCTTCACGAATTCGCTCAGTGACGCTGAGGAGTTTTTCTTCAAGACTCTCGAGTTCCTGTGTCTTAAATCTCTCCGAGTTTGCCAGGCTCTGCACCCGACGCACCGTGGAGGGAATCTTGTCCTTGTGCACACTGGTCGCCTCAAAAACATAGCCGAGGATTTGGTGATACTTAATTTTGAGACTACCAATCTTAGTTTCGTCTTTGAGCTTTTGTTCGAGCTGCGAAAGGAGCTGCTCGGAGTGGCTCTGAAGATGGCGGAGTTCATCGAGCTGCGGCAAAACCCCGCTTCGAATCCAGCCCACCTCTGAAGAGTCGCTCATCACGAGGGATTTTTCGAGGTTCTCGGTGAGAGCGTGAAGTGTTTCTGCGCGCTGCCGAGTCACCGCAAAGAGTTTGTTCTCGGGAGGCAAGAGTTGCGCACTCTCCAAAGAAGATCGCAGACTGACCGATAACTTAAGCAGATCTTGAGGGCCTCTTTGCTTTCGGATCAATCGATGGATATCCAAAATCGCATTCATCCGCTCACGAATTTGTTTGCGAATAAAAGTTTGGCTCTTAAAAAACCGAATCCATGTCTGACGCTCCTCGAGCGTGTCACGATTTTGCGTGGGCTCTGAGAGAATTCGTTTGAGTTCGCGCCGTCCAAAAGCCGTGCATGTGCGATCGAGGATACTAAAAATATTTTTGCTCTCGGGTTCAAAGAGATTGAGGTTGCGTCGAGTAGCCGCTGACATTTGTACAGCGTCGCTTTCGGGGAGTGATGCAAAAAACTTCAAGCGATCCTGAGGGTGAGCATCTGCCAAGATTTGCAAAAGACTGCCGAGTGCCACGCGCGCATTTTTGGAGGGAGCTTGAGCATCTTCAATCTCAGAAAGATTCATGAATTTCAAAATGGCTTGATCGGCGTCCGCTAAGACCAGGGGATTGGCCGGACGATGAAAGTGGATTCTTAATCCTTCGGGTTTTGGACTCAGCCATCTCAAATCCTGAATGGGTCCTCGATCGATGAGTTCTTGCAGATCTTCGAGAGATCGTCCTTCGGTCACAAACGCATGGCCCGTATTGACGTCGGCTGCTGCGACAGACCAGGCGTTTAAGTCGCCCAAAAAAGTCGCGGCATAGTGAGGGCGTTCGTCATTTGGTAAAAGTCGGATTCCGGGAGTGAGCCACTGGATGATCTCTCGGCGCACAAGAGTTTTTCCTGGCGTTGGTTCTTCCATTTGCTCGGCGAGCGCAACCGAATATCCACGATCTAAAAGTTTGCCGATATAGTTATCAAACTGATGCAGGGGGATCCCGCACAGTGCGGGCGCATTCTCGTCCTTTTTGTTGCGACTTGTCACAACGATTCCCAAAATCGGTCCTGCGATTTCGGCATCTGTGCCAAAGAGTTCATAAAAATCCCCCAGCCTAAAAAACAAGAGCGAGTCACTCGCCAATGCCTTGAGAGCGCTCCACTGCTTCATCATGGGAGTCTGGTTCAACAAAGGGATTTGAGGTGCCGCCTCCGACATTCCTTGTGTTCTAAAGAAAACCCTGGGCCCTAGCCAAGTCTTCTTGTTATCCTTCCTAGCGGGGGACTTTGATGGGGACAGCAATTAAATGGATTGTCTTTTGGGCTGCCTTTTTGGGGCTCCCTCAGTCAGCATCTGCCGGTGAACCTGTAGATCCTGGAGAGCTCTTTTTGGAGTCCTTTGGGGCTTCCTGCGGCTCTCGCGGTGTTTTTACCCAGCGTGCGCTCAATGATACAGCCGCGCTCAAGCGCATCATGGAGACGATCAAGGACGATCCAGCCTGCCAGGGACTGGTTCCGCTTTTTGCTCAGATTGTTTCGGTTCAAAATCAATTCGAGTTTTACCAAAGAGGCTTAGCGGGGGATCGAGCGAGTGAGCTTGCGGCTTATGCCGAACGTCTATCTTATGCGATCAGTCAGGAGTCGGATCCTCAAGTTCAAGCGGCCTTGGCTGGGGAGCTGGCGGATGTGCGAGTGAGCGCGATGCGCGAAGGATATGCCGATGATGTGCTGAGATATGAGCAACGGGCTCAAGCGGTTCAGGAACTCACGACCTATATGGAGATCGTGAGCAGTAGTTATCCCGATCAAATCAATTGTTTTGAAAAACACAAATCATTGCCGATCCAATTGGCAGGGCAGCTGCTTTCGATTGCGGGCGGATTTTTTGATCCCACTCTCAATCTCGCGCTGGGATTGGCGGGCCGATTGGTATCGAGTTTCTTTTCGTTCTTTGACAATCTCAAGCTCAGCAAGCGAATCCAAGATTATCGCAAAACCACCATGCAGGCGGGACTCACGTGTGCGATGGAAGCTCTCGAGCAAACTCTGTGTGATATCGAAAACCGGCGCAACCTCGTCGATAAGATTCAGGACTTTCGAGATCAAATCCAAATTCCTCAGGAGTGGCTCGGGTATGAACTTCTCACTCGAGAGTACGCGACGTTTCAAAAGTTTTTGAGACGAGTGGAGGCGGGATCCCCTGCGGGGAGTGAGGAACAAGGAAACCAAAAGGCGAAGTTTAGAGAGCGCGAAGGCAAGTTCTATGCGCAGCTCGAACGAATATCTGGCACCATCGGGCAAGCCAAGATCGAACTCAGTCAATACGGTGACAATATTGAGGGCCGAAAACAGCGCATGCGAAAGCTCACAGACTCAATTGCGACACTCATGGCGGGAAATATGTATGAGGGCGGAAGCTCGGGCCCTCTCGATGATGTTCTCATAGGCGGGAGCTATTTTCGTGCTCAGCTTTGGATTCGATTGGGGAGCCAGCAGATTACTGAAAATGATACTCAGGGAGATCCCTTGTCTCCCGAATCAATCGTCAGTCGCTTGGATAATGGAACAGCCTCTCATGCGTTGATGGATCTCGATGTTGTCAACACGCTCGATATTGTCACTTTGGAGTCAAACGTTCAGCGGATCATCGATGCGGCCAGACGACTTTTGGATGTGGAGCGCCAGGTGAGTGTCATTGCCGATGATCAAGGGACTCTCGCGTTTTGGACCATGCGAGATTTTCAGGGATTTACTCCGGAGCGGATTGGCTCAAAGATTGTGACTTATCTCAATCGATTGATTGCCGAATGGGAGCGTCATCCGGAGTGGTTTGATGAGGCGTATCTTCAGCAGCAGACGCTGGCATTGGCCAAAAATACTCGTGATCGTTTTCAAACCGTCAATCAAATGATGCGCGACGAGGAAGTCCTCGACCCTTGGAAGAACGACGGGAGCTTTGTCGCTCCAGATCTTCGCAATGCCGCACGATTGCGAATTATCTATGACACGATGGTACTCAAAGAAAAGGATCAGGTCATCACTGAGCGCTTTAGTCAGGTTGTCGAGACCGATTTACAAAAGCGATTGCAGCAAGGATTGCTCGCAACGCCACAGAGTTTGGATACGGTGGTTCGATTGGCTGAACGGGATTTGCGTTTTGCATTGCAGCCCGGAGTGACCAAACGCCTTGAGCCACTCAAAGAGGATCTCGATGAAGCCGAACCCGTCGCGCGCGACAATCTTTATCATTTCTTTAAGCATTTTCAGGAGCCCATCGTGGACTCGATCAAACATCTCGTAAATCTCGCTCAGATTTATCAAGAAGGCCCCTACGGAGTGTCACGGCGTAAGGCTTCCAAACTTTGTATTTTGGCGCTCAATGATCCTGCCGTGTTGCAAAATTCAGAATTGCTTCAGATTTGCGAAGGCGCCGCCGTCGGTGTGGACTCAAAGGGGGATGTGCTGCGAAATTATCAGGGCGCTCCCATACAAGTCGTGTTTCAAAAGGCTACAATCCAGCGAACGCCCGCCGAAAAGCGACTCTGTACCTATCGCCGCTACCGAAACGAAAAGGAACTCCATGAAGATGTTTTGCGCCATCGTCCCCCGCGCTGGAGTCCTGCGATCGGGGATGAAGTAGGCTTTTTGAAGTCCTTGCAATTCATTGCAGAGCACGACTAGTTTGTGGCCGTGATTTACGGTGAAAAAGTTTACGAAGGCAAAGCGAAGGTTGTCTATCGCGCCGAGGGCGGAAACCTCATTCATTATTTTAAGGATTCTGCGACAGCATTTAATGCTCAAAAAAAGGCGGAGTTTTCGGGCAAAGGTGAGCTCAACGCCACGATGACGTGCTTGATTTTTGAACACCTGAATCAGCAAAAGATTCCGACTCACTTTATCAAGAAAGTGGATGAGCGAGCGATTGAGAGTTTACCGCTTAAAATGCTTCCAGTTGAGGTTGTCGTGCGCAATCGAATGGCGGGCTCGCTTGCGAAGAGATTGCAAGAAAAGGAAGGGGCCGTCCTCACTCCAGCGCTTGTCGAATGGTATCTCAAGGATGACGCGAAGGGCGATCCGCAAGTTTCTGAGGATCTGCTGACGAGTTTCTATCACGTCGAGCCTCAGGACCTCAAACGAGCGAAGGAAATCGCTCTTCGTGTGAATTCACTACTGAGCCCTCTCTTTGATCAAGTGGGTTTGATTCTGGCGGATTTTAAATTGGAATTTGGAAAGACCGCTCAAGGAGAGCTGGTGCTGGCAGATGAGTTTTCTCCCGATACATCGAGACTTTGGGATTCAAAAACGCTCGAGAAATTTGATAAGGATCGCTTTCGTTTTGATCTCGGAGATCTCATGACGGGCTACCGCCAAGTCTTGAGCCGGCTGCAGAAATCCATCGCAGCGCGCTAACGCTTTGCTCTTCCAATATCATTTTGGAGTTCTTAAACTCTCACTTATCATGGTTCTCTTAAGGGAGGGATCATGAGATCAATTTTGTCTTTAGCATTTTTGTCTTTGGGATTTATTCAGATGGGATGTGGAAGTAGCTCAGGAGTGGCGGTGTCACTCAAAGGCTCCTCGAGCACATCGGCTCTTGCAGCTGTCGATGCGACTTTGTTTAAACTCAAAGTCTACAAAGCAGCGGTTTCAACGAGCGCTCTCTGTACCAATTTGCAAGTCATCTATACCAATTCGAATCCTGACTATTCAACCTTTGATGGCTCAGCAATTGGCTCAGCATCGATTGCTCCAGGGACGTATCCTTGTATCGCCTTTGAAGTCTCTGACACGATCAAATTTACTCCATCAGCAGATGTGGGTGATGGTTCCGTTTGTGCGGGTGGAACTGAGTACACTCGTGAAGTTTGTCGGGACGGTTCAATATCAGGTGAGCTCCTCGATGGAACGGACTTTACTTGCGCGTCAGGCGAGCAGCGAATGGCCATCTATTTGAGCACGGCTTCGAGCTCTTCAGGTGGAGGCGATGCCTCCAATCCGTTTTTGCCTCCTTTGACAGCAGGGGATGCGTCGGATGCGACTCGAGGCATGAAGCTGAGTGGGAGTTTTACGGTGACGGCGACATCAACCGCGACTTTTGTTGTGGGGGGCAATGAAATTGTGGATGTCGATGGGAGCACCTGCGATATGCAGCCACCGCAGTGGGGATTTGAATAAATAGTTTTTGAATTTTTTGTAATCGAAGAATGGGGAGTTCTATGAACTCCCTATTTTTTTGTGTGTGCAGGCATGATGTTTACGTTGAGGGCAGGAATCTGAGTCTTCAATTCTAAAAATACGAAGGCCAAATCCTTTAGTTTTCGCTTCAAATTGCGATAGTATTTTTTCATACCTATGGGTGCTTTCTATTTGGTTCTACTCGCCTCGATTTTTATCGCGACGATTTTTGGAGCTCTTTATGTCTGGGCCGTAAAGTCTGGTCAGTGGGACGATTTATCAACACCCGCACATCGTGTCATGACGGAGGATCTAGATGAACAGCGCAAATAATAATGGAAATATGGAACGCTTTGCCTACGACGACAAAATCAGCAGAGCCTTTTTGTGGGCGACAATGATTTGGGGTGTCGTGGGAATGCTGGTGGGATTGATTCTGGCGATTCAACTCATGGACTGGAGATTTAATTTTAATATTCCATGGCTGACATTTGGTCGTCTGCGTCCGTTGCATACCAACGCGGTGATTTTTGCGTTTGCAGGAAACGCGTTTTTTCTCGCGATCTATTATTCGAGTCAGAGACTTTTAAAGACTCGAATGTTTTCGGATGCGATGAGTTGGTTTCACTTTTGGGGATGGCAGCTCATCATTGTTCTCGCGGCGATTTCTCTCCCGCTGGGCATCAGTCAGGGGCGAGAGTACGGCGAACTCGAATGGCCTATTGATATTTTGATCGCAGTTGTCTGGGTCGTCTTTGCAGTCAATTTTGTCATGACTCTCAAAATTCGGCGCGAAAAGCATATGTATGTCGCGCTTTGGTTTTATTTGGCGTCAATCATTGCCATCACGATGCTGCATGTCGTGGAGAGTCTGCATTTGCCCTTCTCGATGCTCCATTCTTATACGGTTTTTGCGGGAGCACAGGATGCTTTGGTTCAGTGGTGGTATGGCCACAATGCCGTTGGATTCTTTTTGACCACACCCTTTTTGGGATTGATGTACTATTTTATGCCGAAGGCCGCGGGTCGCCCGGTTTTTTCTTATCGGCTTTCGATCGTTCATTTTTGGAGTTTGGTTTTTATCTATATATGGACGGGGCCCCATCACCTTTTGTATTCGGCATTGCCTGAGTGGCTTCAGACGCTCGGAATGATTTTTAGTATTATGCTCATCGCTCCTTCATGGGGTGGGATGCTCAACGGACTCTATACTCTCAGGGGTGCTTGGCATCGCGTTCGAGAAGAGCCCGTTCTTAAATTCTTTTTATGGGGCGTGACGGCCTACGGTATGGCCACCTTTGAAGGCCCTATGATGTCCATTAAGACCGTCAACAAGATCTCACATTTTACGGATTGGACGATTGCTCATGTCCATGTCGGTGCTTTGGGTTGGGTGGGATTTGTGACGTTTGGGATGATTTATTATTTGATTCCCAAACTCTATGGTCGCGAAGTTTATTCCAAAAAAATGGCAAATGTTCATTTTTGGATCGCATCGATCGGAATTGTTTTGTACGCCGTGCCACTTTGGTGGGGTGGAATCACACAAAGCTTAATGTGGTTTGCCACAAAGGCCGATGGAGTTTTGCTCTATCCGGATTTTATGGAGACAGTGATCGCGATTAAGCCGGCCTATGCCATGCGTGCGATCGGCGGAACGCTCTATCTCGTGGGTGTTCTTTTGATGATTTACAATGTCGTTCGATCGATTGCTGGTGTCAAAGATCTCAAAGATCCTGTTGTCGAGGCACCTCGTCTTCTTGCTTCAACACCCGAATCCGAAGTTCAAGCACTTGTTTCAGAGCCCATGGGCTTCAAAAAGCTCTTTGCCAAATTTCATGCGGCACTGGAAGGCTGGCCTTTGGTGTTTGCAGCGCTCGCGGCGATCATGGTGAGCGTTGGTGGACTCGTGCAGCTCGTCCCGATGATGATCGTGACCGCACAGGCTCCAGTCGGAAAGGTCGTCAAACCTTATACGCCCCTCGAACTCGAAGGGCGCGCGATTTATGTTCGCGAAGGTTGTTACAATTGTCATTCACAGCAGGTGCGGCCCATTCCTGAAGAAGTCAAACGCTATGGCTCGGTGTCGAGAGCCTATGAATATATGTATGACAAGCCGTTTCAATGGGGATCCAAGCGAACGGGGCCTGATCTCCATCGCATCGGCGGAAAGTATCCTGATCTCTGGCACTTTCGACATTTGCAAGATCCGCGCACGACGACCCCTAATTCGTTGATGCCGAGTTATGATTGGCTGCTCAAAGCCAAACTCGACACTGTGGATACTAAGGCTCGTCTCAAGGCCCTTCGCAAACTTGGCGTGCCCTATTCTCAAGAAGAAGTGGACCAAGCCGAGAAGCTTCTGAAGGAGCAAGCGGCCGAAGTCGCCGCGCGCCTCAAATCTCAAGGTCAGATCGAAGGAGTGGAGGATCGAGAGATTATTGCAATGATTGCATATCTACAGCGACTCGGGACGGATCGAATGACCGAAGCTGAGATTCTGCAGAAGGGAGCAGAGTAATGAGACAGCTGATTGAAGCCTTTCCACTCCCGATTTTTTCGGTGATTTCCACGCTCATTTTTGTCGGGATGTTTTTGGGAATCATCTATTGGACATTCAACGTTCAGAGCCGCGAAGCCATGGACGAGCGAGCGCGACTTCCCTTTAAGGATTCAGAAGAACTTGCTTCAAAACCAGGAGTTCAAAAATGAAAGAAGACGAGAAAGAAACAAAAGATGTTCTTAAGCCTCATCAATTTGATGGAATCCAGGAGTATGACAATCAGCTTCCCAAGTGGTGGTTGAATGGTTTTTATCTCTCCATTCTTTTTGCGATCGTTTATTTTGCCATTTATCAACTGGGCAGTGGGCCGAGTCTTTTGGATTCCTATCGAAACGAAAGAAGATCCGAACTCCAAGCTCAGGCTGCAACCTCCTCTGAAAAGAAGTCAAAGTCCGAGGAAGAGCTTTTGGCTCTGGCCACCAATCCCGAAGTTCTTAAGCTGGGTAAAGCCCAGTTTGAAACCAAATGTGCGAGCTGTCATTTGAATGATGGCGGAGGACTCGTCGGTCCCAACTTGACGGATGATTACTGGATTCACGGCAATAGAATGACGGATATGTTAGGTGTCATTACGAACGGAGTTCTTGCGAAGGGGATGCCGACCTGGTCAGCCATGATGAGCGAGGATGAAATGATCGCCTCTGCTGCGTACATTAGAAGTTTGCACGGGACAAAGCCCGCCAATCCCAAGGCCTCTGAGGGGCAATTGATGAAATGACGACTGGTCCACTTCATACGGATTTATCGACGGCGGATTCCGAGGGTCGTCGACGGTGGATCTTTCCGATTCCTGCCTTTGGAAAATGGCATAGACTTCGCAAATTCGTCGCTTGGGCGCTGATTGCCTGGCTCCTTGCCGCACCTTGGTTCAAGGTCGGAGGGCACCAAGCCGTTTTCTTTGATCTTATTCATCGAAAGATTCATTTTTTGGGATTCACATTTTGGGTGAACGAGATGGTCATCTTTATGTTTTTTACATTGGCCGTCCTCGTCGCCATTGTTTTTTTGACCGTTGTTTTGGGCCGAGTGTTTTGTGGATGGGCCTGCCCTTTGACGGTGTTCATGGAGTTTGTGTTTCGGCCGATAGAGAGAATGATCGAAGGTTTTGGGTCGGCTCAAAAAAAGTTCAAAAGTACGCCACTCAGTGAGCGAGTGATTCCCTTAATCGTCAAATGGGGACTGTTTGCGGGGGTGTCGTTTATTTTGGCCAATACATTTGTGGCCTATTTGATGGGATCCCATCGAATGCTTGAATTGGTGCAAGAGGGGCCTTCCCTTCATTGGGGTCCCTTTGTCTTTATGCTCATTTCGTTCGGCATCATTTTGTTTCAGTACGGGTGGTTTCGAGAGCAAATCTGTCTTTTTGTTTGTCCCTACGGCCGATTGCAATCTGTGCTTTTGGATCGAGACTCGCTCATTGTGGCGTATGACAAAAAGAGGGGTGAGCCGCGAGGCAAAAAAGGATCCACGACGGGGGACTGCATTGATTGCAAACTCTGTGTCAATGTTTGCCCCACGGGAATCGACATTCGCCAAGGGCTGCAACTCGAATGCATTCATTGCACTCAGTGCGTCGATGCGTGCGACTCGATCATGAAGAAAATCGATCGGCCGCCAGGACTGATTCGCTATCAGACCGAAGCGCAAGTCGAGCATCTTCCATCCCGATTTTGGAGACCGCGGCTTGCGATCTATTCAATTGTACTTGCCGCCGTGACGTCTGTTCTCGTGGGATTTGCGGCCAACCGATCTCTCTTTAAGGCAACACTGCATCGAGATGCGACGCGTATTGTGTTTTCGATTGATCCCACGGATCAAAAAGTCATCAATCCTGTTCATTTGCAAATCACGAGTCGATCCGAAACAGATTTGAAGATTCGATTTGAGCCGGTATCGCCTTCGACATTAGAAGTCGTGGCCCCCGAAGGTGTGATGAATCTTAAGGCGATGGAAAAGGGTACAGCCTATTTGATTGTGAAACTTCCGAGAGGGGAGTTTAAAGAAAATTTTGGTCTCAAAGATGTGGTCTTTAGAGCGGTAACGGATGAGGGGGCTGAGCAGATTCTGGAGCTCAGAGTGATGGGGCCGGCGAGTTAAAATGTAATGGATCACTCACCTTGTCATGATTTGGCTTCTGGCGGCGTTGGCTCTCCCTTTTTGCAACTAATGAGTTTGGGATTTGTTTGGGTCTTTTTGCACTGCGCTCCTATGTGCGGGCCGATTGTCACAGGGCTCAATTTGAACAAGGACTTGCATCCCTTTGCGGCAATTGGGTTTTACCAGCTCGGACGAGCCACGATTTATGGATTGGTGGGAGCCGTGGCCGCCACTTTTAGTTTGTCGGTTCAGTTTTCTCAAGCTCTGGGCTGGGTCATTGTTTTTGTGATGGGAGGGTTGCTTTGCTATCAGGCGTTCCCTCAGTTTTTTGGAAACACTGACAAAATCCCGACCGTTTTGATGAAAGTGTCTTCGTGGGCTTCGCAGTTTGTGGGATGGAAGCGCGCCTTTTTGTTTGGCCTTCTCTTTGCATTTTTGCCTTGTATGCTCACCGCTTGGGCGCTCACTTTGGCCGCGAGCACTCAGTCCCCGATGGAGGGGGCGGCTCTTATGCTCTTGCTGATTGTGATGACGACGATTCCTCTTCTCAGTGTGTCTTGGGGGGTGTCCAAGATTTTTCGCGGAAAGCAAAAGCAAATCAGCGTGGGTCTTTTGGCGATTTCATTTGTCTGGACCCTTTTGGTGACGCTCGCTGCCAATGAGATGATTTCTCATTTTCATTTGCAGTTTCAAGTTTTCGGCCACGACTATAAGCTCATGTTCTGGTGAGAAGAGTTTTGTGATGAATCAAGCCTGTCTGCACTGTGGTGAAGCATCGGACGGTCAGGAATTTTGCTGCCTGGGGTGCCGGACCGCTTACCACTTGATTCGCGGGGCGGGGCTTGCAGCCGTCTATCAACAAGCAGATCGAAAATGGAAGCCCCCCCAGACTCCTCAGGGCTCTCCGTTTGATGTCTTTGAAAATCCAGACTACCTCAATCGCCGCGCGCCGCTGGGGCCGGATGGTTTGAGAAGAATCGAACTCCCTTTGCGTGGATTGATGTGTTCCTCTTGTATTTGGATCGTCGAGAGGCTTTCTCATTTTGTGCCTCAAGTGGTGGAGGCGCGAGTGGATTATGGATCGTCTCGCGTGAGTCTTCGCTTTAAAGACGAGCCTCAGGTGCTCTCGCGTACCGCCGAAGTTCTCTCTCAGCTTGGATACACCCTTGAAGCCAGCGAGCTCGATCTGAGTGCCGCACGAATTCCTAAGGAAGAATGGGTTCGCCTGGGTATCACAGGACTGAGCGCTGCCGGCGCGATGCACATTGGACTCGTTCTCCTTGGTGCGCATCAGACGGATATGGATTCTGACAATGCTCGTCTGGTCGGCTTGTTTGCTGGATTTGCCGCATTACCCGCTCTCACCTATGGCGCGTGGCCGTTTTTTCGCTCGGCGATTCAGGGTCTCAAGTTAAAGACTCTACCTTCGGATATTTTAGTTTCGCTCGCCGTGGTCGTCGGAGCGGGGGCGAGTTTTTATAATGCGATCCTCGGAAGGATTGAATCGTATTTCGATGCGCTCTCGATGGTGGTGTTTTTACTTTTGGCGGGGCGAATTCTGGTGCGGCTTTCGACACTCACTGTGGTTTCGCGCGCCGTATGGTGGGTCCGCAAAGGACAGTCCAAGATTCCCGCAGATAGTCTTTCGGTCGGAGATAGTTTTTGCGTTGAGGAAAATGAAATCATCGCACTCGATGGAGAGCTGATGTCCGAAAGTGGATGGTTTGATTTGAGTAGCTTGAGCGGGGAGAGTGCTCCTGTTCAAATATTCAAAGGGCAAAAGTTACTGCAGGGTTCCATCGCACGATCTCGAGTGGAGCTCAGAGTCTCAAACACCGTGAAGCAATCTTACCTCGAGGTCCTTTCTCAATCTTTGGCCAATAATTCCTGGCAGATTCTCCCTCCTCGATATGAGTCGTGCTTTACGGGCTTCATTTTAGTTCTTTCGATTTTTATTTTTTTTGCTCTAGGGCAGGCAGGAGCCACAAAGGCCTTGGCTCTTTTGATCGTCACGTGTCCGTGTGCGCTGCAACTCGCTTATCCGCTCGCTGTCACAGCGTTTCGGCGTGAGGCGCATCAGCGAGGGATTTTGATTTTGAATCCTCGTCGCGCGCTCGCATGGAAGAAAGTTCGTGATGTTTACTTTGATAAGACAGGAACTCTCACCGAAGGCACTCCTCGCTTGATCCATGTGGAGTCGTTCGGAGAGAAGACGCTTGATGAACAAGACCTCAATGCGCTTGTTTTTGGACTAGCGAGCCCATCACCCCACCCTCTGGCAAAAACTTTGGCTTCTGCGTTTGCTGGAAAACCCAAATCAAATCTAAGTTTGCAAAATGTTCGGGAGGTGGTGGGAGTGGGAGTCCAAGGCCAATGGAAGGGGACCTCGTATTCCTTGAGGAGAGCCGAAGGTTTGAGAGGGATGGCCTCGAGTTTGTTTGTTCAAGATGAAGAGCGATTGAGATTTTTATTTGAAGATTCACCTCGCAGAGGGGCCTCTTCAGTCCTCCATTCTCTTCAATCGAATGGACTGGGAATTCATTTGTTGTCGGGAGATCATTTCGCCGAATGCGAACGCTTTGTCTCCGAAGTAAAAGTGAAATTTGATTCTGTGCGCGGACACTGCGGCCCAAAAGAAAAACCACAATTTCAGAATTCTCGCACCGCTTTTGTGGGGGATGGGCTCAATGATGCTCTTGCGATGCGAGCAGCTGGAGTGAGTCTTGGATTTTCGGGTTCGGCCGAAGCAAATTTGCAGGCGGCGGATGCTTATCTTTTGGATCGGGACTTGAACCTTGTTTCTCAATTGCGTCTTTTGGCGATTGAGTTTTCTGATCGCATTCGAATCAATCTGGGGGTGTCATTCCTATATAATGTGGGAGGGATTGGCTTAGTTTTGGCGGGGTATCTCGGCCCTATTGTTTGCGCCATCTTTATGCCCTTAAGCTCTTTGACTGTCCTTTTAATTGCCTTTCGACCCTTGCCAGGGGGGTGGGACCCCTCTAAAGTCCGTTTTAGAGGCTTCAGCAACGAATGAAATCTTTTAGCGTTCAAATTCGGGTCCGTTTTAAAGAGGGAATCTTGGACCCTCAGTCAGAGGCCATTACCACGGCGCTCAAACGTCTCGAATTCTCAGGCGTCCAAAATATCCGGCAGGAAAAGGTTTTTGTGGCCACAGTGAGTGCGGAGTCCGAAAGCCAAGCCGTTCAGTTGGGCAAAGACATGGCCAATAAACTTTTGGCGAATGTCGTCATGGAAAACTTTTCTGTCGAGATTTTGAGTCCATGAGTCTCCGGGCAGCGGTCATACGCTTTCCGGGATCCAATTGTGATCATGATGCTCTTCGAGCGCTCTCAGAAACATCCGGCGTGAGCGCTGAATATCATTGGCACGAAGATGAAGTTCCCAAAAATCGTTATCAACTGATTGTGATTCCAGGGGGATTTAGCTTTGGAGATTATTTGCGCGCGGGTGCCATTGCAAAACTTTCAAAGGCCATGCTCAGTTTGCCCGAAGCCGTGGATGCAGGCGCTCACGTGCTTGGTATTTGCAATGGATTTCAGATTTTATTAGAGGCGCGATTATTGCCGGGATATTTGCAGGTCAATTCTCATTTGAGATTCGTCAGTCGACAAACAGAGCTTCGAATTGAGAAGAAGGCGTTTCCCTGGATTGGACAAAAGGATCTCGGCAAAACTTTGAGGGTTCCAATCGCTCATCGATTTGGAAACTTTCAGGTCGGTAAGATGGATTTGCCTGAACTCGATGTTGTTTTTAAATATACTCAAAATCCAAACGGAAGCTTTCAGGATATTGCCGGAATCTATCGGCCTGTAGGTCAGGGAAGTATTATGGGCATGATGCCTCATCCGGAGCGGGCGAGCTTTCCGGCTCTTGGTCTCGCGGATGGTCGAATGCTTTGGAAGAACGCGGTGGAGGCTCTTTCGTGAGTTGGATCGAAGCCGATGAAAACATGGCCGAGCGTGTAGGCCTGTCTCACAACGAGTGGAAGTTTTTGAACGATCAACTCGGTCGCCGTCCCTCGGAGACCGAGCTTCAGATGATTGGAGTGATGTGGAGTGAGCACTGCTCTTACAAAAGCTCCAAGAGATTTTTAAAGCAGCTCAACACGACGGGCAAAGTGGTGCTTCAAGGGCCGGGCGAGAATGCAGGGCTCATCGACTATGACGCCAAGCGGGCTATTGCGTTTAAAGTAGAGTCACACAATCATCCGAGTTATGTGGAGCCCTTTCAAGGAGCAGCGACAGGGGTAGGCGGAATTTTACGTGATATTTTTACGATGGGAGCTCGTCCCGTGGCGGTGGGCAACTACTTGAGATTTGGGGATCTCAAAAATTCCAAGCAGGCATTTTTGCTCGACGGCGTTGTTTCTGGAATCGCGTTTTACGGAAACTGCATTGGAGTTCCTACTCTCGCAGGAGAAGTCCGCACCGATGATTGTTACCAAGGCAATATTCTGGTGAATGTGTTTGCGCTTGGAGTTGTCGAAAAGGATAAGATTTTTAAAGCGGCATCAGCACAGCCCGGTGCTTTGGTAATGATGTGGGGTGCGAAGACGGGTCGAGATGGAATTCATGGAGCCTCATTGCTCGCTTCGAGCGATTTTTCGGAAAGCAACTCAGGAGACGGCCAAAAAATTCGTGTGCAAGTGGGCGATCCCTTCAAAGAGAAGTGTCTGATGGAGGCCACGCTTGATTGCATGCGCGAATTGTCGGCGGATTTGATAGCGATTCAAGATATGGGTGCTGCTGGCCTGACGTGCTCAACGATGGAAATCGCTTTTAAATCCAATGTCGGAATGTTGATTGAGCTCGATAAAGTTCCCACTCGCGAGCCCGAGATGAAACCCTTTGAATTGCTCCTGTCAGAATCTCAGGAGCGGATGCTCGCGATCGTGAACCCAGGATCCGAAAATCGGTTTAAAGAAATCCTTGAAAAGTGGAATTGCTCAGCCGAGGTCATAGGGCGAACGATCGAAGGTGATTGCCTCAAAATGACTTTTGAAGGGGATACAGTCGTTGATCTGCCCGTTCAAAAAGTGATGGACCCTCCACCGATCGAAGCATTGCCGGCACGATGGGTCGCACCTCATTTTGAAATCGAGTTTCCGAAGTCATTTAATGAGTGGGATTCTTTAAAAGCTCTTTTAGCTCTGCCTTCGATCGCGTCAAAGCGAGGAATTTTTGAGAGGTATGACTCGACGGTGGGGGGAGCTACTTTGCTCGGCCCTGGCCACGATGCGGCTGTACTCTGGTTGGGCGAAAACAACGAGAGTTTTGAAGGCATTGCCTTTAAAGGAATTTGCAATGAGCAGTGGGCGGCCATTGATCCTCAGGCCGCGATGGAACTTTCGATGGCCACGAGTATCCGTGCGCTGGCGAGTGTAGGAGCGAAGGCTCAGGCGTATACAGACGGAATTAATTTAGGGAATCCCAAAGAGATCCAGACGCTCGGAGCACTTGAGCTCTCCGTACAAGGGATGAATCAAGTGGCAAAAGTTTTTGGCACGCCTTGTATTTCGGGGAACGTCTCTTTGTACAATCAAACCAGTGTAGACGGAAAATCCCAGTCGATCTTTCCGACAATTTTTGCGGTTGTGGTGGGAAAGATCAAAGACGTTCGAAAAGTGAGACCCTCTGTGTTTCAAAAGGCCGGCAACGAAGTCTGGCTCCTCGAAGCCATGCCTCCCGAACCGACTGCTGCGCCGACGGGATCTGCGTTTTTGAGACTTTTTGGAAATCGATACTCTGGACTTCCTGTTTATGATCTCGAAGCAGAAAAGAAATTGCAAACGGCGCTTCTTTTGGCGCATGAGCTCGAAATTTTTGAGAGCATTCGTACGATTTCCGAAGGCGGCCTCGCGGTTGCGATTGCCAAGTCTTGTTTTGGAGCCAATGGAAGTCCCGGTCCTTTTGGATTTGAAGGTGATTTTTTAAAAAACCAGCAACGCCGAGACGCGCTTTTGTTTGCCGAAAACGGCGGGCGGGTCCTGGTAGAAATCAGCCCCCAAAAAAGAGCTGATTTGATGAAGCTTTCTTTTGAAACAAAAATTGCGGCCAAGCGACTGGGAACAGTAACGGATAATGGCATTTTTGAAATGAAGCCCATTTTGTCAGGAAAGGTATCAGAGCTCTTTGAAGCGTGGACAAAATGGTTTCCGGAGGCCAAGTGCTAAAAGAAAAATGCGGAATTGTCGCTGCCTGGGATGTGGATGAAGCTGCGCATCTCTCTTATCTCGGTCTTTTTGCCCTTCAGCATCGTGGGCAAGAGGGCGCGGGCATTATTTGCTTTGATGGAAAGCGGATGAAGGGTGTTCGAGGCCAGGGCTTGGTCAGTCAGGTTTTTACGCGTGATCAGATTGCAGAACTCAAAGGACGCGCGGCCATTGGTCATGTTCGATATTCGACGGCAGGCGGATCACTCGCCAAAAACTTGCAGCCCATTTGGGTCGAGGCTTTGGATTCGGAGATTGCGATCGCTCACAACGGTAATCTCACCAATGCGGTTGGATTGAGACGTCGCTTGGAGGCTGAGGGCTCAGTGTTTCAGACCTCATCCGACACCGAAGTAATCTTGCATTTGATTTCGCGAGCCAAAGGGAACTTTGAAGCTCGCTTGCAGGCGGCTCTCGATGAAGTCGAAGGGGCCTATTCGCTTTCGATAATGCTCAGAGAAAAGCAAAGCCTTCGGGTCTTTGTGGTCAAAGATCCTCATGGGTTTAGACCTCTGGTCGTTGGCAAATTGGGGACCGGATTTTTTGCGGCGAGCGAGACCTGCGCCTTTGATCTCGTCGGAGCGGAATATTTGAGAGAAGTCGATCCCGGTGAAGTTGTCGAATTTGGCCCGGACGGCCTAAAGACTTGGAAGCTCAAAAAGAAGGCAAAGACTGCGCCTTGCGTGTTTGAATGGATCTATTTTTCGAGGCCTGACTCCCTCGTCTTTGGTGAAAGTGTCTACGAAGTCCGAAAGAAGCTCGGCGAGCTTTTGGCGGCTGCGGATAAGAAGGCAGGATTTAAGCCTGATCTCGTCATGGGAGTTCCTGATTCAGGAATTCCAGCGGCGATTGGCTATGCTCAGGCTGCGGGCGTGCCTTTTGAGATGGGATTGATTCGCAATCATTATATTGGCCGGACATTTATTGAGCCGCATCAGAGCATTCGCGATTTTGGCGTGAGAATTAAGCAAAATCCTCTCAAGCACAGTCTACAAGGCAAGCGCGTGGTGGTTGTCGATGATTCGCTCGTGCGCGGAACAACCTCCAAAAAAATTAATCAGATTTTGCGTGAGGCGGGGGTCAAAGAAATTCATATGCGAATCTCTGCGCCTCCCACGATTTCGCCTTGTTATTACGGGATCGATACGCCCAAAGAAGCAGAGCTGATTGCAGCAAACAAGAATCTCTCGCAGATTCGGGATTTTGTGGTGGCAGACTCGCTTGAGTATTTGACGGTTGAGGAAATCTATCAGTACGTAAAACCTAAGACGCCCATGTGTGATGCGTGCTTTACCAAAAATTACCCTGTAGTGCCGGAAGTCATTGGAGCCGAATGATCACCTACGAAGTCAATTTGACGATTGATCCCGAGATTGCCGAAGACTACGAGCACTGGCTCAAGTCGCATATTTTACAAGTCCTGGATTCGCCAGGATTTAAGGATGCCAAAGTTTTTGAAGTTCAGGCGATGAAGGGTGTGGATCCCACGGCAGCTAAACAAAAGCAGCTTGTTGTTCAATATAGAGTAGAAACCAAAGATGATTTGGAAAGTTATTTGATGGAGAGAGCTCCTCGTTTGAGAGAAGAAGCCTTGGACGAGTTTGGGGATCAGTTTTCAGCCACACGAAGAGTTTTGCAGTTTCAATATCAATCAGAACAAAGGAGATAGATGTGAAGGGATTCATCGGTTTTTTAAAGCACTATGGAGTGATCGGTTTGGCCATTGCGGTGATCATTGGAGGCAAACTCAATGAGCTAGTGACTTCGATGGTCAATGATTTGCTAATGCCTCTGGTGTTTCAGCCCATGCTTCAGGCAGCTCAAGTCGATGATATTCGTAAACTGCAGTGGAATGGGATTTTGTACGGCAAAGTCGTGGGATCTGCGATCGACTTTTTGGTGGTGGCGCTCGTGATTTATGTTTTTGCCAAAGTTGTTCTCAAAGAAGAATCCGTGAGCAAAAAATAAGGGGCGCTAGGGATCGAGACTAGGGTCGGACTTGAGATACTCGGCGTATTTGGCTCTTAAGAAGATTACCTTTGGGTCGGTTTCGGGCATTGAGGCGATATAAGACATCAATGTCCTTTGCGTGCCGGGTTCGGTGAGCCAAAAGGGATCAGCCTGTCGCATAAACCAAGCTTCTAAGTCGTTCACATCTCCGTGCTTAAGGATCGCATGAGCTTTTTGAAGTGGATGCATGCGAGTGGCATTGAGTTTGGACAAATGCATTTCGATGCCCAATCGGCTGCGAGATTCGGGGAGCATTGAGCGCTCTCGGATTCGAGCGAGTGCTCTTTTGGCGCGGTCCAAAAACAATTCTGGATCTCTCAATTTGTGGAGTTGCTGGAGGCGAAAGGTCACCTGCACCGCGCGTTCGACAAGTCGTGAATCTTGACTCATCAGCGCTGCGATGAGTTCTGGAAACTCGAGTCTTGCGTCGATGAAGGCCCCAATTTGTGATGGGCTCAAATCCGTGAGGGGATCCACGGGATTTGCACCGAGCGTAAACAAATAGGCCTCAGCTTTGCGTGGATCCTTGAAGACTGGATTGATGACGGGGGCTTGAAGGCCTGTATGCTGTGCAGCGGCCTGAAAGTCCTTTTCGATCATTTCGGCGCGAACTTCCACGGCAAGAAAAAGGAGGCTCTCAAATTTGGATTGATGCTTGCTGCGAAACTGCTCTGCGGTTTTTGGGTTTCTTTCATGAAAGGCCTCAGTCTGAAAGGCAAGCCTCGGCAAATTGGATGCGAGCTGGCTTCTCAGCTCGGCAGAAGCAGAAGAAGTAAGCAGGAGTTCAAACGCATCGAGAGCCTCTTCGGTCCAGTCGGGATCCATCAAGAGTTCAGAAAGTCTCTCTACATACCAGTGGGGTGGGCGAGTGGAGCGAGGTTCAATCGCTTCGCGAAGTAGGAATTTAAAATTTCGAGACCGCATTCTTGAAATCTCGAGCCTTAAACTCTCAATGGCTTTCAATACGGACGCCCCATTCGCTCGGCCTGAGGTCAAAGGCATGAGGTCCTGCAAGTGGTTGTCGATGAGATTGAGTTCACGAATACTCACCCAGTTTTGAGATAATTCTGTAATCCATTGGCTGAGAAGGAAGAGGGGGTCTTTGACTTTCCAAAAAACATCTTTATTGAATTGTGTGAGAGCCATCGTGACAAAGCCTTCAGGAGCAAATCGAATCTGCTCGAGTTCTCGAGCTGCTAAAATGCTGCGGCAATTAAAAAAATCACGAGGGATCCATCGTGTCGCCGCGGCCTCTGAATTGGCTGTGAGTAAATAGAGACTCAGTATCCACATCGCTAATTCCTTGCCCTCGTAAAGGTCGCTGCAATCTCCATGCCTTAAATCGTGTTTGAGAATCTTCGGCCCGAAGATTCCTTAGGAAGGTATTTATCGAATATCATTGCGATATTTCTCACCAGGATTTGGCCGCGATCAATGACTTGGATCTTGGAGTCGCTGAGAGTGAGGAGGCCATCTCCCTCTAAAATCTTCAGTTCATTCAGCTCAGTTGCAAAATGGTGAGCGAAATCGATTTTGTATTTGGATTCAAAATACCCGAGATCCAAATGATACTGGCACATGAGCTTGTGGATGAGTTCTCGTCTCAACAAATCATCGTCCGAAAGCTCAAATCCCACAGAAGTTGCGAGTCCCTTAGAAGAAACCTTATCGACATAGCGGCTCAGGATTTTATCGTTTTGCGCATACAAGCCTGCAAAATCCGAAATGGCAGAGACTCCAAACCCCACTAAATCCAAGTCAGGCTTTGTCGTATAACCCATAAAATTGCGATGGAGGCTTTGGGCTCGATGGGCAACGGCGAGTTCATCATGGGGGAGAGCAAAGTGATCCATTCCGATCGCTTCATAGCCGGCGTCTTCAAGCGCTACTCGAGCATCCAAATAGAGGTTCACTTTATCGAGACCTTCGGGGAGCTCTTCGTCTTTAAACCGTCGCTGAAAGGGCTCCTTCCAGGGCACTTTGGCAAAAGAATAGAGCGCAATGCGATCGGGTTTGAGGCCGATCACTTTTTTGATGGTGTCTGCAACAGTTTCTCGAGTTTGTTTAGGCAGTCCGTAGACGAGGTCGAGGTTCAAGCTCGAAAATCCCAAGCGGCGCGACTCTTGGGCCAGATCGGCTGTCTTTTCGTACGTCTGAAAGCGATTGATTTTGTCCTGAACCAGAGGGTCAAAATCCTGAACTCCAAATGAGATGCGATTGAATCCCATTTCCTTCAGCGCCTGAAGATGCTCATGCGAAGTCACATTGGGATGAACTTCAATACTCACTTCGGCGTCTGCATTGAGATCAAAATATTTTTTAAATTGAGCAAAGAGACTTTGAAGTTTGCCGACGGGCAAAAAGGTGGGTGTACCCCCGCCCCAGTGAAACTGACCGACGCGACGACGAGTTCCTAATCTTGAGGCGACTACTTCGATTTCGTAGTGAAGAGCTTCGAGATAAGTGTCTTCAAACTTTCTTTGCGGATCAATGACTCGATTGCAGGCGCAGAAGTGGCAGAGCTTTTCACAAAAGGGGAGGTGAGTATAAAGCGAGAGACTCTCACTCACTTTTCCATGTGTCAGGCGCCATTCATAGTCTGCCACCCGAATCTTCTCGGACCAGTTGGGATAAGTGGGATAGCTCGTGTACCGAGGGCCGGGACTAGAGTATCTGACGATATCCTCTTGAGTGACTTTCATGGGCTCCCAAATCAAGCCACTTTAAGGGGTTTGTATTTGATCGGCTTCGGCGTCACATCTTTGCCCAAACGCTTTTTGCGATCCTCTTCGTAGTCTGAGTAATTTCCCTCGAAATACACGACTTTGGAGTCTCCCTCAAAAGCCAGTATCGACGTGGCAATTCGATCCAAAAACCATCGGTCGTGACTGATCACAACGGCGCAACCGGCAAAGGAGTTCATGGCTTCTTCAAGAGCTCGAAGCGTATTCACATCCAAATCGTTGGAAGGTTCGTCAAGGAGCAGAAGGTTTCCACCGGAGCGAAGCATCTTTGCAAGCTGAACGCGATTGCGCTCTCCCCCTGAAAGCTGTCCCACTTTCTTTTGCTGATCGCCTCCCGAAAAATTAAATCGTGCAACATAGGCGCGAGCGTTCACTTCTTTTTTTCCAAGAGTGATGATGTCATCTCCGCCTGAGATTTCGTCATAGACCGTCTTGTTGGGATCCAGGTCCTTTCGGGTTTGATCCCCGTAGATGAATTTGACGGTTTCACCCACAACAATAGAACCTGATCGGGGCTTTTCTTCGCCGACGATGAGTCTAAAGAGTGTGGTTTTACCGGCTCCATTCGGGCCGATCACGCCGACAATGCCCCCTCGTGGCAGACTAAACGTCAAATTGTCATAAAGGAGTTTGTCGCCATAAGCCATGGAGACGTCCTTGAAATCCACGACGGTGCTGCCCAATCGAGGGCCGGGTGGAATATAAATCTCGAGATCATCGATTTGATCATTGCCCCCTTCGGCCACCATTTTTTCGTAGGCCGCGATACGGCTTTTGGATTTTGCGCGTCGAGCGGCGGGAGTTTGATTGATCCACTCGAGTTCTCGCTCGAGTGTTTTAGCTCGATCTTGCTCTTCTTTTTTCTCTTGTCGTAAGCGCTCTTCTTTCTGCTTCAGCCATGACGAATAATTTCCTTTAAACGGAATTCCCTCGCCTCGATCGAGTTCCAAAATCCATCCAGCGACGTGATCCAAAAAGTATCGATCGTGAGTGACGGCAATCACGGTGCCCTTGTACTCCTGCAAATAGCGCTCAAGCCATGCCACGCTCTCCGCATCCAAGTGGTTGGTGGGTTCATCGAGCAGCAAAATATCGGGAGCTTCGAGAAGGAGTCGACAAAGAGCAACGCGACGGCGTTCTCCTCCCGAGAGAGTGGTGACCTTTGAATCAAGCGGGGGCAGGCGCAGTGCTTGGCTTGCGACCTCGAGCATTCGCTCCATTTCCCAGCCATTGACGGCATCAATCTTCTCTTGGACGCTTGCTTGTCGGGCAATGAGCTTTTCCATGTCTTCGGGGCTCATCTCTTCGGCAAATTTGGCGTTGATCGCCTGGAATTCCTGCAAAAGAGCTCCGATTTCCTTAAGTCCGAGAGCCACGTTTTCGCCGACGGTTTTGGTTTCATCGAGAGGGGGCTCTTGCAAAAGGATTCCTACCGAGAAGCCATCACTCTTTAAAACGTCTCCATCAAAATCTTTGTCCAGACCCGCGATGATCTTGAGCAGGGTCGATTTTCCTGCACCATTGAGTCCGAGCACGCCGATCTTCGCTCCGTAGTAAAACGAAAGGTAGATATCCTTAAGGATATGGCGTTTGGGGGGGACGATTTTGTTAATCTTTTTGAGAGTAAAAATGATCTTTTCAGACATAGTCCGGGACACCTTAATCTCGCTCCGCCCCAGGTGCAAAAGGATTATAGGGCCTAACAGGGGCTAATGCTTGCCAAGCGGGCGTGGATGCTGCTTATCTGACGCTGTCTAGGGGGAATAAGGGTGATGGGGTTTTGTGTTTCAAGTCTTTTGGCAATCAGTGCCGCGGCGGCGACAGCCAGCGGAGCAATCAATTTTGAGTCTCATAAGATCCAAGATTCTTGGCCTTATACGCAGGCAAGCTATTTGGTGACCAGCACTCGGCCTGCGTCGTCACTCATGGATCTTGTGGATTTGGCGCACACTCGCTACGAAGATTTGGTTTTTTTTGAGGGGCCGCTGGCCGTGTATGATCCGAAGGAGTTTAGAGCGGATCAGTTTTTGTTGCAGAATGGGGGGCCCATTTGGGTAAGTACTTCAGGGCATTGGAATTCCGTCACAATCGATGCCCCCGCCGAAATGCCTATCGGTATAAACTTTGGGACTCAGACCATATACGATCCCACTCCTCATACGCCCAATCTCTATCAATTCACCGAAATTAATTGGAGTCAGTTTCCGTTCAAGATCACCGTGACTCATCGAGCGTGGATTTTGATTGATCCTTATTCGTTTCGATTGAATCAATACGCTCACGGATGGGAATCATCCACGATTCCTGAACCGGGAGCCATGGCGCTCATGGCGGCCGCAGGACTCCTGGGGACTTATCGCCCCCGTCGCAATCAGTGAAGGCCTCGAGTGCGCCTGGATTGCGCAGATTTGAGAATCTTTGAGTCGGTACGCTTCTTGCTTTCTTAGGTCAGTGCGAGAGGTTGCGTATGTATAAACACAGTGCGTTTATTATTTTTTTGAGTTTGTTACAGGCCTGTTCTTTAGGAAATCGAACAGAGTCGCCCGAGCAATCCGCTCGATCCATCCAAAACATCCCTCAGATTTCTGCACCAGAAATTGCCGGCAATAGCGCTGATCAGAATGAAGGGGGCTCCAGTGAACCTTCGACGGTAGAGGGCAAAAAGGAATCAGGGTCGCAACTGACGATTGGTGGACAAAAGTTTGAAGGCGACGAAGTCGGTCCGGTCATTGCGGGAGGGGTACTTCTTGGAATAGGAGCCATCGTCGGCGTCGTCTGTTTGACGGGAGCAGAATATGGTCCTTGCCCTGATTCAGCACCTGGTCACTCTGAGGCCAAAGTCTTAAGTCCGGTGCCCCAATGTGCTCCCGGATCTCAAGCGGTGACAGATGATTCGCAAGCTCTCCTCAGCAACACCGCACCTTGAGAGCTCTACTCGTAGTTCATCAGATCTATTGATTCAAAGATCTCGTCAGCAGATTCGAATGTCCCCGAATCAATCGAGATCTTTAGAACCTCGGCTTTGGGCCGAGTGTATCGCCGATCTTCAAAACACTCGCCAACAGGCGGAAACAAAATCTCAATTTCTTCACACGATGATTTTGGCATTTTACGAATCGGAAAAATTCTTTGAGGCCCCTGGGGAGGATTCTGTAATTGCCTTTCTCTCTCTTTGCGGCGCAAGCACTCGAGGATCTCTGGGGTCATATAGTCATTTTCATTTGCTGGAAGAGGTGTCCCTGGCTTGTAATGATAAAAATGATAGTTTCCTTTGCAGTAGGCTTCTTTCTCTGCGTTTGTTTTGCCCTGAAACTCTCCCCATACAGAATCAGCACAGGCCTTGATTCGCTGCCAGTTGCGGTCTGCTGATTTGCCTTCGGGCTCCACTTTCATATTTGGTGGGCATTTACATTCAATCTGTCCAGGCTTTAACCCTGGGGGGTACTTCCAATCTCGACAGACCACAGAGATCGCATGCATGCGGCACATCTCTTGCCATTTTGGATCGACGGGATATTCGGGATCTGTTGAGCAGGGATTGACGGGGTTGTCTGGATTGTTAGGATCTGGTTGCGGAATTTCGGACTGAAACAAACTGATTTCGCCCCATAGGATGCAGTAAGCGGTTTCTTTCTTGATGGGCTTCGTGCCGCGACCATCGCAATAATTGTCCTTCACTTTGACCTCGGCGCATTTAATTTTTGTGCCGGGTTCCAGTTTTTCTCCAAAACTCATCATGAGGTTTTCGTAATAAGTCGTATCCTCCTCACAGTTGACGGGATCTGTTCCCAGATCAGGATCTCCCCCTCCCGTGGTCGATGATACAGCAGCGAAAATAAGACTCTGCGAAACAGCAGAAATCAGATGTGATAGTCCGAGCATTGTGAACCCCCTCCAATGACTTTGGTGAACTGGATTCACTATTATAAGTGAGGATCTAGCGCTTTCGATAACTTCTCAATTTTCCAGTAAATTTGGACGTCTGGGCGACTGGCTTAAGAGACAGGAATTGACATCTGTGGGGTTACGGATTTCAACTACTTGCAATGAGTTGGATCAATGATCTCAAGGCCCCGGGGATTCAAACGAAGCCGACACCGGCAACCGAATCCAAGGCTCCAGAGAACCTTTGGACCAAATGCGTGGATTGCGGCGCTATTCTTTACCGAGTGGAGATCGAGCGTTCGCGCTATGTCTGCCCCAAATGTGATTATCACTTTACGATGCCTGCACGGGATCGAATTGATCTGCTTTGCGATGCAGGAAGCTTTAAGGAAATGGATATCAACCTTCAGGCGACCGATCCCCTGCATTGGACGGATTTGAGCGCTTACAAAGATCGCTATCGATCGGCCCAAAAAAAGTCTGGCGAACACGATGCCGCGATTTGGGGCGAAGGACTCTGCGACGGAAAGCCTGTGAGCATCGCTGTTTTTGTTTTTGAATTTATGGCCGGAAGTATGGGCTCAGTCGTCGGTGAAAAGGTTACTCGCTGCTTTGAGCATGCGCTCGAAAAAAAGATCCCGGCGATTGTGGTTTCGGCCTCCGGGGGGGCCCGAATGCAAGAAGGAATTTTTTCGCTCATGCAGATGGTTAAAACCTGTGCCGCTCTCAAGCGAATGAAAATGGAGGGCATTCCTTTTGTTTCGCTGCTCGCTCACCCAACAACGGGAGGAGTGGCGGCGAGTTTTGCGAGTCTCGGAGATGTGGCGATTGCAGAGCCTCAAGCCCTGATCGGATTTGCAGGACCGAGAGTGATCGAGCAAACGATTCGTCAAAAACTTCCTGAGGGATTTCAGCGCGCCGCATTTTTGTTTGATCATGGCATGGTTGATCAAGTGGTCGCTCGCAAGGATCAAAAAAAGACAATCTCTCGTATCTTTAAGCTCTTGTATTGGACTCCCAAAGAAACATCCTGATTCACATGAAAAACACACGACCTGATCCCAAGGTCTTTGAGATTCCGAGTCGTGATACTTATAAGCTTGAGAATATTCGCCGCGTCGCTGCGGAGCTCAACAATCCTGAGCGAGGGCGTACGTGCGTTTTGGTGGCTGGGACAAATGGTAAGGGGAGCATCTGCGCATTTTTGACCGCGCTTTTGATCCAAAAGGGCCTAAAGGTCGGAACGTTTTCGTCGCCGCATATTGTGCATCCCGAAGAGAGAATCCGAATTCAAGGCCGACCGATTTCGCGCACACTTCTTAGGCGGTATGAGTCGAAGTATCGCAAAGATCTTCAGGATCTCACCTTTTTTGAGCGCTGGACGATGCTCGCTTTTTTGATTTTTAGAGATCAAAAAGTCGACATTCAATTATTGGAGGTGGGAATGGGCGGCCGCCTTGACGCCACCAATATTTCGGAGCCAGATTTGAGTTTGATTGCCACCATTGGCTATGATCACCAAGAAGTTCTTGGGAATAGTCTGACGGAGATCGCAGCTGAGAAAGCGGGAATCATGCGACTCAAAAGGCCCGTGGTGATTCTTCCTCAAGTGCCGGAGGCCAAAAAGGCTCTCAAAGAGTCGGCGCTGAAGACAAAGACTTCGATGACTCGGTTTATCAAAGTGGGAGATCGCAACCGCACAGAGGAAAATATATTAAAGTCGGTACGCCGAAGTCTTGGGCTAGAACAGTCGTTGAATGCGCGACTCTGTTTGCATGCGCTCGATTTATTGAATCTTAGAGGTCCAAAGCTTTCGTCTCACAAAATAAAACGCGTTTTTTGTGCCCGCAATTTGTGGCCTGCACGACTTCAGTGGGTGCATCAAAAGCCCGTATTTTTTTTGGATGGGGCCCACAACGAAAACTCAGCCAAAACTCTTTCCAAATATTTGAGGCAAAAATTTAAAGGCAAAAAATTCAGTCTCATCTTTGGATCAATGCGAGACAAAGAAATCTCGGCTGTGATCTCGGCGTTAAGGCCTTTTGTCCGAGAGGTGATTGCCCCTCATTTTTATCTCGAGCGCCAAATGGATCCTCAGACCAATCTCAACCATTGGAGAGCCGCGGGCATTAAAGACCTCCGTGCGGTCAATTCGGTCGCTTTAGCCCTTAAGATTCTTTGGCCCCGAGGCCACAAACCCGTCAAAGACTGCCTCGTAGCGGGTTCTTTTTACTTGGCTGGGTCGGTCTTGAAGGCGCTTGAGAATCGAGGCGAAAAGTTGAAAGATCAACGTCAATGAAGCGCCCGTTGACCATGGTCACTTGCTATGATTCGAGCTTTGCTCGTATTTGTGCGGACATCGAAGGCTTAGATTTTTTGCTCGTCGGGGACTCGGCCGGGATGGTGATTGCAGGTGATTCGACAACGACACATGTGAGTTTAGAGCAAATGCTTTACCATACGCGCTCGGTCGCACGCGGTCGCCTCCTCGGAAAGAATTCAAAAATTTCGGTGATCGGAGATCTTCCGATTGGCACGTATCAAAACGCTTCTCAAGCACTCGAGACGGCTCGGGCTTTTGCTTCTGCTGGAGCAGATTGGATTAAACTCGAGGGCGGCGTTTTTGAACAAGTCAGTCATCTCTCGCAAAACAACTTTCGTGTTTGCGCGCATATTGGATTTACCCCTCAGTCGATCGTGAACCCTAAAGTTCAGGGCAAGTCTGAGAGCGAGGCGGCGCGACTCAAAGAGGAAGCTCTCAGACTTGAGCACGCTGGAGCTCAAATGATTGTCCTTGAGCTCGTCCCTTCAAAGTTAGCACAAGAGATTACGAAGTCTCTCTCGATTCCAACCATTGGGATCGGAGCGGGCGCCGCATGTTCGGGGCAAGTATTGGTGCTCTATGATTTGTTGGGACTCAATCCGGACTTCAATCCTAAGTTTTTAAAAAAATATCTGAATGGTTATCAAGTGGTGGGGGAGGCGCTTCGCCACTATGTGAAGGATGTCGCTTCAGGATCCTTTCCGACCTCGGAGAATTCGTTTTCATGAAGATCTTAAGAACTCGCTCTGCCCTGATCAAATGGAGAGCGGAGCAGACTCAGTCTGTGGGGTTTGTGCCAACCATGGGAGCTCTGCATGAAGGTCATTTGTCACTTGTGCGTCGAGCGAAGAGAGCTCATCCGATTGTCGTCGCGAGTATTTTTGTCAATCCCACCCAGTTTGGACCGAGCGAAGATTTCAAAAAGTATCCGAGGCATGAATCTGCAGATTTAAAGTTGCTGAAGTCAGCAGGATGCTCCGCTGTCTTTTTGCCTCGATCGGTCTCGGAAGTTTATTCGGATATTCACGAAACAAGCATCAAGGCTCGACCGTCTTTGAGTTCGATTTTGTGTGGGCGGTTTAGGCCGGGGCATTTTGATGGAGTCGTGACAGTTGTCTATAAACTCTTTCGATGGGTGAAGCCGGCGAGCGCCTTCTTTGGGGAGAAGGACTATCAGCAGCTTCAGATCATTAAAGCGATGGTCTCAGATTTAGGGGTGGGAGTGCGAGTTGTGCCCTGTCCTATTGTGCGTGAGAGCTCAGGTCTTGCCATGAGTTCGCGCAATGCCTATTTGGATTCAAAAAGTCGCTTAGCTGCTGCAGAGATCTATCGCATTCTCAAAACTTCTCAGACACTGACCGAGGCGAGAAGGGGGCTCAAGCGTGCTCAGTTTCGAGTCCAGTATTTGGAAGCTTGGTCCAAAGATTTGACGCACCCCGTCGATCGCAAAGGGCGGTGGCTAGTCGCCGTCCTCTATCGAGGTGTGCGCTTGATCGACAATCTCAACAAAAATTAAAAAGCCGCGCTCTCCCTGAGGAAAGCGCGGCTTAGTGAAAGACGGTAACGTCTTAAACGTCAGCGAGCTTGAGCGGACTCGAGCTGAGCGATGCGATTCTTAAGGGTCTGAATAGCATTCGCTGTGATTTGGCCTCGGTCTTGAAGGGCTCTCTCGACTCGTAAGTCTAGTGTGCGATCAAAAGCATCGATGTCTCTTAACTGATCTTGCAGTCTAAAAGAGTCGTCAGCGGTAAGAAGCTTTTGACGAACCAGCTGACTCAAGACTTGATGAACTTGAGTTTCACTTGTTGGTGCAATGCCATGGCTTACTGCCGTTGCAATTGAAAAGAGATCCTTAAGAGTCTGCTCACGCTCAGTGACCATTTGTTGCGCCCCTGTCGATCCCAATGTCGTGATTTGATTCACGATTTTCCCCCCTCATCCTATTACACAGAGGGATAACAAGAGGAGTCAAACAAAATTGATTTGCCCCGTAATTTCTTTTTCGATCTGACGCAGGAGGTCGAGAGCAAAATCTTTTTGTGAAGGAGAGGCGAGCACAAGAAGGAGAGATCGATCGTTCTCATGGCGCTCAGTTCGAATTCTTCCCACGCCTTCGTAAGCATCAAAGATCGCTTGAATGAAAGCGACTTCGGATCGAGGCGCCCAAACGTAGAGGCGATGCGTGTCAGCAGTCAGTGCGGTGGAATCCGCATTCAGACTGCTTTCGAGAGAAGTTTGAGGTTGTGAATTTTGCATCTTTTTTTGCCTTCTACGCAAATGTCTTCATAGAAGATGCGCTCAAGTCTGTCTACTCACTCTTGGGGCGGTGCATCATAGAAATTGTAAACTTTATTTTCCGTCTTCAAATAGAACGGCGAATTCAGTGGCTTACGCACTCAGGTCTTTGTGCCCACTTTTGTTGCAACGCCGCTGGCACCAAGGTTGCGATCTCTTGACCCATCGGTCGACACCGCCGGGGTGGTGTCAGTCGGCCGAAACTCTTTGTGAAACGAGAGTGGGGAGAACGTAAACATGAAATCAATCGTACTGGTTCCGACACTTTTGACAGCAGCATTACTGTCAACAGGTTGTGGCGATATGGCTTTGGGTGACAAGGTTCAATTGAATTTGGATGTCGAACAGCAAACAGCGCAGTTGAGTATCGAAATGAGTGATGGCTTGCAGATCAATATGCTCAATGGAAGCTATCCCATCGGTAATGGCATGGGGCAACTCGTCTTTACTCCGGCAACTCAGACTGAAAACGCTCGAATTGGAGTCGAAGTGAGTTTGCAAGCTTTAGTGGCAGGACAGCTCGGAAACATTGGCACCGTGGCGACTTTGCCTAACGGAAGTCCTCTCCCTGTGGCTATCCAAGCTCCGCTTTTGAGCATTCCTGTTTATAAGGCAAATGGCTTTGATGTGGATGCACTCCTCAGCATCACCCCTGAGCTTCAGATTGCCACCACGGTGGGCATTCCTCAGATGAACTCTCAATATGTTCCTGCAGGATTAGCTGTTTGTCAGAATTTTAGAAATGAGCAGAACTTGGCTTTTGCCGCGATCTGTTTGTACGGACCGGGCAGCGGCAAAAATGGAGGGATTTTCGTCGGAGCTAATCTGGGCGATGTCTTTGACTTTGCTACACCCGCTCCTCAACCCAATATGGCGATGGCGATGTCATTTGCCTCTGCACCTGAAGCAAGTTTCTTAAGAGCGATGCAGTCTGTCTCGATTTCGTCGAGCGACTGGAGTGAAGAATTGCACAATCCTCGAAAAGTTTCGAACCGCAATTTGCTGACGGCAAAAAGGAACGTCGCAAAGATCCTCGCGGCAAAGCGTTAGACAACAAACAACGAACGAACAACAACCGAATGATCTGAACTACACGCACAGGGCCCGGTGACTACCGGGCCCTGCTTTTTTATGCCGCCGGCATTCGTTCGAGAACTTGCTTTAAGCGCTCTTCAGGCACTGTGAGCGACATGCGAAAATAGCCTTCACCCACTTTTCCAAATCCATGTCCTGGCGTGACGACCACTCCCTTATCCATCAATTGAGAGGCAATCTCTTGTGAGGACATCTTGCTCGGATTTTTGATCCATAAATAGAATGTCGCTCCTCCATCAAAAACTTCGTAGCCCTTGGCCTTGAGACCCTCGACCATCAGCTTTCGGCGATAGTGATAAACCTCTTTGGAAGGAGTAATGAGTTCTTCGTCCGCTCCTTTGAGTGCTGCCATTGCAGCGCGCTGGATGGGCATAAAAATTCCCGTATCAAGCGTGGCTTTGATTTCATGGAGTGCGCCGACGAGCTGAGCTTGTCCGACGGCAAATCCCACTCGCCAACCGGTCATATTGTACGTCTTACTGAGACTAAAGAACTCGACCGCCACATCCTTGGCTCCGGGAACCTGCAATAAGCATGGCGGCAGATCTCCATAGCCTTGCTCGCAGTAGGGCGAATCCGAAACAATCATAAACTTATAGTGCTTCGCTCGTTCGACGAGTTCGGCATAGGTGTTGAGCGATATTGTCGCTCCCGTTGGATTGTGCGGATAATTAATAAAAATCAATTTGATCGAACGCCAAACCTCGTCGCCAATTTTTGACCAGTCGGGTTTAAAATCATTTTCCCAAAGCAAAGGATAATAGAGAGGTGTCCCTCCAGCCAAAATCGTAGCGTTCGTATACACGGGATAGCCTGGATCCGGGCTCAATGTATAATCACCAGGATTCACAAAGCACTCTGTAAAATGTGACAGTCCTTCTTTGCTGCCAATCACTTGGCAAACTTCTGTGTCAGGATTGACCGAGACAGAAAACCGACGATCCATCCACTCAGCGATCGTTTTGCGAAACTCTGGTAAGCCAGCGTATGAAGAGTATCGATGGTTTTTGGGTTCCGTCGCCGTTTCTTGCAAGACCTTCACAATCGCGGGAGGGGTGGGCAAGTCGCAATCGCCCATTCCAAGATCAATCAGATCCTTGCCTTCGGCTAAGAGCCGAGCCTTTTTTTTGTTCACTTCGGCAAACACATAGGGGGGCAATTTTTGAAGTCGCAGGGCCTTTTGAAAACTCATTTTAAAACATCTCTCATCGTATAAAAGCCTTTCGATTTTTTTTGGAGCCACTCCATGGCCGAGAGCGCACCCTCAGCAAAAATATTTCGGGAACGAGCCTCATGGGTCAAGGTGAGGTTTTCGTCTTTGAGTTTGAAGGTCACCGAGTGAATTCCAAAGACCTCTCCCTCTCGCTTAGACACAATTTCGATCGTCTGTTGGGGCGAAGCTTGCAAAATTCGACTTTGAATTTTGAGGGCCGTTCCGCTGGGCGAGTCCTTTTTGTGGATATGATGGATGTCGAGAATTTCGACGGGCGCCTTTGGATGATCGCCGGCCATACGCTCGGCCCACTGGCAGAGCCGCTCCACACCCAGAGAAAAATTCGAATCCCATAAAAACGGAATCTGATTTCCAATTTCCTTTAAGCGCGCATCGACTGCCTTCATATTCTTAAAACCCGTGCTCCCACAGACCCATGGAATTTGGGCCTCCAAAGTCTTTTGAGCAATTTCTTCAAACGCCTCTGGGGATGAAAAGTCTACAACCCCGCCGCATCCTCTAAAGCTCTGAAGAGGTTGCTGACGGGAATGAATTTTAAAACTCTGTCCGCGCGATTTTAACTGTTCTTGAAGAGCAAGACTCATGCGCCCTTGAGCTCCAATCAAAATGATGTCGGTCATAGCCAGCTTTTGAGTTCCTGTAAGAGAGGGGCCTTAAACTTTTCGTCGAGCGAAACAAGCGGAAGACGTGGCAACAGGTCCTTCTTCAGGATCGAGCCTACAGCAAACTTTGTGGGAATCGGATTGGATTCCGAGAATAAAAGCTGAGTGATTCTTGAAAGCTTGAGATGCAGTGTTCGAGCCGACTCCATCTTGCCTTGGTTCCAGAGCGACCAGAGTTCGGCTACTTTTTCGGGCAATACGTTTGAAAGCACGCTGACGGTCCCTTGACCTCCAAGAGCCCAAACCGAAAGATTGAGAGGATCATCTCCACTCAAAAGTACTTTGCCTTGAGGAATTTCACCGAGAACGGATTGAATTTGCTCTATTGAGCCCGAAGATTCTTTGACGGCCAAAATATGCGGAATCGCCCAAAGGGTTTTAAGACTCTCAGGCAACAAATTCACACTCGATCGACCGGGAATATTATACACAATGAGGGGAGTTGAGGCGCGAGCCGCGATGGCTTCAAAGTGTGCGACGAGTCCTCTTTGAGGAGGTTTGTTGTACGCAGGATTAGAAACCAAAACTGCGTCGACACCCGTCTGGGAAATCCAATGATAACGATCAGCCGTCGCTTGGGTGCCGCTCATCCCGCAGGCGCCGATCACTTGAATTTTGCCTTTATGCTCAAGAGCCACTTTGAGAAGAGTTTCGAGTTCACTCATTTCAAGCGTCTGGCCCTCACCCGTGGATCCTCCGAGAACAATGCCCTGGATGCCGGCCGCAATCTGTCTTTGAATGAGATCCCTAAGGACGCTTTCGTCTATCCCGCGACCGTTGGCTTTAAAAGGCGTAATCAGGGCGGTATAAACCCCCTTAATGATATTGGGCATAGTCTTTAAAGGTTTACGATAAAGAGACTCGTCTCGCAAGAAGGCTCGAGGCCTTGAGGTAAGTGGGGACTTTTTCGTTTCGGATGAGGTCCTCAGGGGTCTCTCGCTCACGAATCACATGAAATCGTCCATCATGAATGAGGACCTCGGCCGCACGGGGCCGCGAGTTATATTGGCTCGACATGCTCGCTCCATAGGCTCCAGCACTCATGACCGCAAGAAGATCGCCGGATTGAAAGTTTTGAATTCGGCGAGTTTTAGTCAGAATATCGCCACTCTCACAATTGGGTCCTACGACCGCAGCTTTGATCTTTTTGTATCGTCGATAATGCACGGGCAATATCGCGTGATAAGAACCATAGAGAGCGGGGCGAATCAAATCGTTCATGCCGGTGTCTGTGATCACATAGTTGTTGGTCTCACCGCGTTTGGAATAAATCACATGAGTTAAAAGCACTCCGGCATTGCCCACAAGTGATCGACCAGGTTCCAAAATGAGGGTGAATTTTCGATCTTTGACTTCGCGCAGGATCGATTGAGCCCAGGCCCCTAGAGCCGGTGGCTTTTCGTTGTTATAGACAATTCCCAAACCTCCGCCGACGTCAAAGTGAGTGAGGTCGGCCTTTAATTTGAGCGCTTCATCAAAAAGTTTAAGCATTCGTTTGAACGAATCCACATAGGGACTGATCTGAGTAATCTGACTTCCTATATGGCAGCCGAGTCCCACGAGATTGACGTTCTTGAGTTTGAGCGCCTGGCGAATCAGCGCGGGCGCCTCACGATAAGGAATCCCAAATTTGGATTCGCGCAAACCCGTGGCCACATAGGGGTGCGTTTTGGGGTCCACATCGGGATTAACTCGAATCAAAACATTCGCGACTTTTTTAAGAGTTTTAGCGACAAAATCAATGGCCACAAGCTCAGGCTCGCTCTCGACATTAAAGGCCAATATTTTTTTGCGAATACCAAAATCAATCTCGTCCTTTGTTTTGCCTACACCCGAAAAGACAATTTTCTCATTGGGGACTTCGGCTTCGAGAGCTCGGTAAAGTTCGCCCCCAGAGACAATATCGGCCCCACATCCCTGTTGAGCGAGGGTTCGAATAATCGCCAAATTAGAGTTGGCCTTAATCGCATAACAAACAATATGCGGAATCGGCTCAAGCGCTCGATCGAGCTCTTGATAAGCCTCTGTGATCAATTCGCTCACATAAACATAGGTGGGAGTCCCCACTTTTTCGGCGATCTCACGCAATGAGACGCCCGCGGCCGAGAGGATATGATCTTGATACTTAAAGCCGTTGAAGATGGTTCCCATGAAGCCCGCTGTCCTTGTTCAACTAAAAAGTCGCCGTAATGCCCCCGCGCATCAAGATCACAGAATGCCCACTCGAAATTCTTTCATAAGCTTTGTTGGGGATAAAATGTCCCCAGTCCAAATAGGCCGACCAATATTTATCCATGGGCCAAGTAGTCATGATGTCATATTCGACACCGTACCAGCGCCCCGCCATCTCGTTTGTTTTGGTGGCGGCAACAGGCATGACCACATTGATCGAGGGCTTAAAGAAAGAAGTCGCATCATAATCCAGTCGAAGCCGGCCATAAAACGCATTGGCAATCGCTCCGGCGTGAGGAGATGTCGCTGTCGCAGATGATGTCACCGTTCCAGTAGAATCTTTCGTATAAAGTCCTCCAGGAAGAGCTTCTTCAAACACGAGGAGCGAAACATTGTAATCTCGATTAAAAGCCATCGACTTGATGTCGCCCGCGGCCAGATCACTTTCCGAGGTCCCGCTCGAATATCCAGGCTCAATCATAAATTTAGTTTTGGGGCTCAGTGTGAATTCGGCTCGAGCGGCCGAGTTGATCGCCATGATATTTTTGCCAGCGTATTTGCCGCTGACGAGGAGAATTTCAGCCTGCAGATTGACGGGTTCAAACTTCTGCTGAACATAAAAATCAAAGGCCCAGTAAGACGACTTCAAATTGGCGGCATCTGCCGATGTGGTGTCTGCGCTCCCACCTTCCGTCGTTGAGGTGGATTTGTTCTGAGAATTATAAGAGAGGTAGAGCCCTACTTCCTGAACATCCGTCATCCGACCAAAATGAAAAAAGTACTCTATATAATCGTCTCCTCCGTTATCCAGGGAGCCCTCGCTCCTCCAGCTCAAACCCGGGCGGACGTAATAGGGGCCAAACGAAGTATCAAACATGATTCGATCTCGAGTCGTGCCCACTTCTTGATGAGTCTCATCGCCTGCATTGGCATAAATCCCCATGCCGAGATGAACGGGCATTCGACCCACTTTGATTGTCCCGTAGGGCAAGTCAAATTCTCCCCAAATGCGACGAAGCTGAAGGGGAGTGAGATCCGATGTATCGGAGTAGCCTTCTGGCGCTGCTACCCCTCCCATGGAGGTGCGCGTGTTGATTCCGCCGCCGACGACGGCATTGTTTTCATCTGAATCGATCAAGCGGTTCTGGGTTGTGGCAGGATTGCCATACGTTGTCGCTCGAAAAGGATTGTCGCCTAAGACCCCGTCAAAAAAATTGAGAGAAGTTCGGACTCGAACTTTGTCCGAAACAAAAAAAGTAGGATTGAGGCGGAATCTCAGATCGTTAAACTGGCGCAGCTTAGGCGTCGCATCTCGATCCAAATCAATGTTGTAAAAGAGATTGTAGCGCGTTCTAAAATAACCTTCCCAAGCGACGTCCGCACCGAAGGTCGGCAAAATCGAAGAGGTCAAAATAAAAGCAGAAAGAAGGGCGACTCTGTTCAGAAACAGACAAGACTTCATGGCCCTCAGGTTTAGGAAAAGAGATCTTTCTTGTCATCGAAAAACGTTAAAAACTCGAACCCAACTGAAAGTAAAATTCATCTTGCCTTTCTTTGGCGAGGTTATCTCCCTGTCGAAACAAGAGGTAGGCGTAACCGAGGCGATACTGAAGCGGAGGCGCATACGTCACGCTGATATCAGACCTCAATTCGACACCCACGCTGGCACTCGGGCGTGCGTCTTTGAGATCACGAACAGTGCCCGGTCCGACCACACGTTGGCCGAGTGAATACGAATAGGAGTTTGTGGTCGGATTAAATGCATAGTTTTCAGAAGCCATGCTGACGTCCTGAATCTGAAACGTCTCGCCGATGTCCGTAAAGACGGCAGAATGCAGATTCTTAAACCAAAGCGGCGCGGTTCCAAAGCCGGGCATCGACTTGAGAAGCGGGAAGCGATACTCCAAAGAGGCCAAGAACAATCCCTCACCCTTAAGATTGGACTGAGGCAATCCACGAAGCGAATAACTCCTTCGGTTCATGCTCGAAAATGGATTTTCTCCCAAGCTTCCGCCGAGCAAAAAGCTGCGCTGATATTGAGGATCAAGCCACTGAAGTCCTCCCACGAGTTTTGTGGCAAAAGCATGGTCTCCTCCTAAATGGAAAAAATTCTTTGCAGACAGGATCGTTGTCAAAGTCTGAAAGTCGCTGCCCGCCACCTGAGGCGTGTATTCGGTTGAAAGGCTCACCGCGTGTCCTTGATGAGGGCCAATTCCATCGACATAGGCCTCGTAATCGCTGGCCCATCCAAGATTGAAGCGACCTCCCCATTGAGTTCCCATTTCGGGACTGAGTTGAACGCCATTACTTTTGCCCGTCAAAAGACCCGCAGGCTGCGAATGCAAGTTTGTGCGATACTCATAAAACCCGGCGAGGGAAAGATTCCATCCTGTCGGTCCATTCTGAGTGCGAATCTGATGAGCCACTCCGGCCTGGCCGCCATAAATGCGTTCATAGTAATCATCCGCATCGAGAGTGTAAGTGTTGGCGGTTCCGCTCGGCACCCACATCACGCGTCCGTAGTTGTAGATTCCGGCATAACCTCCGGCAAAAAATGTAAAATCACTGATGCCCTTGTAACTATAAGAAAGCGCAGCACCTGGGCTTCCGGCTCCAAAAAGATAAAATCCAAACAAAGTCCACTGATGAAACCCTAAAGGATCTCGCGCGCCAGTCTGAGCTCCGAGCAGCGAATCACTCTCTGTATATAAAAAGAGAGGGGCCAAAAAGCGTGGAGCGAGAGCACTGCCAAATTGATATCCGCCGGCAGGGGTCGGAGCTTTGGCTGGGTAAGTCTTGGCTTCGCCATAAATCTTGCCCGAAGCGCTTTGTGCGCCAAGGCTCTGAAGTGACGAAACGAGTTTTAAGACATAACCGCGTGGACTGAGTTCACCCACAGCGAGGCGAGAACCCATCAGAGTGGGGAGCGAACAAGCGGTCACACACTCTGTCAACGCTTGGGTCTCTCGAGTCTGAATATCAATGCGATAAATATTCGAAATCTGCTCCTTGGAGTTTTTGAAGAAAGCATCCGTCGCGTAGATGATTTGTTCATCGTTCAAAAACACAGGATGATAATCATCGTAGTCATCGTTGGTCAGTGCTGAGACAGAACGAGACTGCAAATCCAAAAGATAGAGATCTCTATTTTTGTTTTCACGCTTCATCGAAAAGGCCAGCAATCGGCCGTTGGGAGACAGACTCGGTTTGGCTAAGGAGTTTAATCCCTCGGCATTGTAAAGAACTTCGAGATCTGACTTTGCAGACAACGGCTCCTCAGTAGAAATAACACCTTCGATTTTGGCCCAAGGAATCCGAACGAGAGAGCTTTCAAACTGATCGGTCCGTACGGCATAAAGAGCATCGGCTCCAATGACGCCATCTCTCAGTCTTAAGTGCCTCGTGAGTCGGATTTCCTTTTCTTTGGCGAGGTCATACAAAAAAAGATCATGGTATGACGAATAGGAATCTTTGGATTGAGGCGAGGCATAGAGAAGATAGCCCTTTCCAGAATGAACCCTTCCTGCGGTGCCTGACTTAATTTTTTTGGAAGAAGTGATCTTGCCAAGCTCATCAAATTGAAATGCCATGATTTGGTAATCTCGATCCGCCTTAACGGGCGCATAGAGAGTTTTGGTGGACTCATCCCAGCTGCCAAGCCCTGATAGATTAAAATCCTGGCCATCCACTTGAAGAGGCAAAGTACGAAACGATGTGGGGTAAGACTCAGCAAAGGTCTTCCATTTTGACTGTTGTTCACTCTTCCATTCTTCCCAGAGTCGATGAAAGCTTTTGCCAAAGACGGCATCGGTCTTAAAATTCATGAATCCGGGAATCGGATTGCTGGCTGTGGAGTGAGTCCAATCAATGACTTTTTGTTCACCGTAGGTGCGATCTAAATATTCAAAAAATCCAATTCCGTACCAATAGGCGGCGTTGCCGTAGGGATAGGTGTCATTCCAATAGGTCGCGCGATCAATACCCGCAAACTCATTCTGGAGACTGACGGTTCTCAAAAAGGCAGAGATCATACTGGATCGGCCACGGCCTCGAGTCGTCTGTTTGGTTTCGTAAAATATCGCAATGCCTTCATGCGCCCACTGCTGTTGAGGAGCATTGGGGAGCCAAAATCGCCCAAAAATCCATCTCAAGGGTTTGTTGATTCCGCGAGCCATATCCAAATGGATCGTGTGTGTAAACTCATGCGCAAAGAGAGTCGCAAACCAATCATCGTAATCATCGAGCGCTGTTTCATCGAGAGGAGGGGAGCCGTAGAGATAAATCGTATTGTACGGCAACGGAATCGCGAGACCATTCGGCGAGTCCGAAGGATCGCTCAAAACGACATGAATGGGCTGGTCTGGCTCCCAGCGAAACGTTTTAGTTTTGGTTTCGTAGAGATCCTCAGCTCTGACGGCGATTCGCTGACCATATTTTTCGAGAATCGTAGGATAGTGAATATAAAAATGCTCGGTTTTGAGAGTTTTCCAAGTCAAGTCTGGGTCCATCGTGGGAGCGCCGACTTGTTGCGTTAAAATCCACGAGGCCAAAAGCTTTGTGATCATGAACATAGTTCACTATCTCACCATGAGCAGGGCCTGTTCCAAAACTCTTATTTTGAGGGGCAGAAATCCCCAGGTGTTGCCGTCAAAATCTACTTTGACTCGACGACCAGAACTCGGAGCTCTCACTTCGACTTCGCGGCACGCACCGACTCGAATAAATGAGGATCGATGCAAGAGTCCGGCAAAAAGTGGAAAGACCGCCAAAAAATAGCGATACCCAAAAGTCTTTAAGACAAAGGTATGCTCAAGCCGTCCGTCAAAAGGCGAAGATTGCGGTGAAAGATCGAGTCCATGCCCTGCGTAACGTCCGTTATGAACCAAACCCAAAAGCAGACTTTGATGATTCAAAAAATCTCGGCCATCGACTCGGATGTCGACCACGGGATGTTTATAAAAGAGCACATTTCGAGCAAAAATTTTGAGAAAATTCCATCGATTGCGGGGCATTCTAAAATCTTGAGAAAGTTTTTCGACCAGGACCGAGCTAAATCCAAATCCAGCGCAGTTGAGAAACACCCGTCGAATTCGCTGTCCGTATTCTCCTGCAAATTCAATCTCCGCAAGATCCACTGCGTCTTGAATGGCTTCGCCCTTTAAAAAATCACTAATCAGGCTTACAAAATCTTTGCGCATCTGAAGACTGCGCACCGTATCTCCCGCATGGAGCTCAGGGTGGAGCGCGAGTCGAGGCACAGGCCGATTGCCTTGCGATGCGCGATAGATCCCATTGACGATCTCGCTGAGAGTCGAATCTCCCGCCACGCTGACAATGAGTTCTGCTCCTTCATCCACCGCTTGGCGGGCAAGGATCTCGCCGTGGAGTTTGCCGCGAATAATATGAACTTTAAAGTCTTTGGTGAGTTCCTGAATTTTGAGCTCTTCATACGGCCACTTGAGTCCGATCGAGGGCCTCTGAGGATTGACGATAAAATGAATTCGCGCCACTGAGCTAATCTTAGACCACTGTCTTAGGTCTCTCGAGAACTTTTAAGTGAAGGTCACTCCATTGTTCTTTAGTGATCTGAGAGGGGGCTTTGGTCATCAGGCACTGGCCTTTTTGAGTCTTTGGAAACGCAATCACATCACGCAAGGACTCTCCCCCCGCAATAACCATGGCAAATCGATCGATTCCAAAGGCAATACCTCCGTGAGGAGGGGCTCCAAAGGCGAGACCGTCCAAAAGAAACCCAAACTTTTCCTTCATCTCGTCATCGGACAAATTGAGCAGCGAGAAGACGCGCTTTTGGACATCACTACGATGAATCCGAATCGAGCCACTGCCCATTTCCATGCCGTTGAGTACGAGATCATAGCAATCGGCGAGGGCTTCGCCGGGAACTTGATCAAAATTCTCTCGGTAATCCACGCGAGGACTCGTGAAGGGATGATGCTCGGCTACCCAACGCTTTTCTTTGTCGTCATATTGGAACATCGGAAAGTCGATGACCCACAAGAACTTCCAATCGGCGTCGTTGATCGCATTGAGTTTTCGGCCCAGGTGCAATCGAATATTGCCAAGACTGTCGGCGACGATCTTTTTGGTGTCTGCACAAAACACAAGGAGGTCGCCTGCTTTGGCTTCGGTGAGTTTGAGGAGTGCTTTTTTCTCATCTGCACTCAAAAACTTAGCAATCGGTGACTGCCAGCCTGCATCAAAGTCATCCGGATTATTGAGTTTGATCCACGCAATACCTTTGGCTCCGTAAGTTTTGGCAAAGGGAGTGAGGTCATCAAGATCTTTGCGGCTCAAGCTTTCGCCGCCAGGGACTTTGAGTACTTGGATGAGGTTCTTTTTTTCGGCCACCTCTCGAAAAACCTTAAAATCTGACTTCGCAAAAATATCTGTGGCTGTTTTGAGTTCCCAAGACAGCCTCAAGTCGGGCTTATCCGATCCAAATCGCTCCACAGCCTCGCGGTACGGCATGCGCTGAAAGGGCGTAGCAATATCGATGTTCAAAAATTCTTTCCAAACCTTTTTCCAGAGGCCTTCCATCATCGCGAAGATGTCTTCTTGCGTAACAAAAGACATTTCGAGATCGAGCTGAGTAAACTCGGGCTGTCGATCGGATCTCAAATCTTCGTCGCGAAAGCAGCGAACGATCTGAAAATATCTCTCGAAGCCGCAGACCATATAGAGTTGCTTAAAAAGCTGCGGACTCTGCGGCAGAGCATAGGCCTGCCCATCATAAAGACGAGAGGGAACCAAAAAATCTCGCGCACCTTCGGGAGTACTCTTTGTCAGATTGGGGGTCTCGAGTTCGTAAAACCCTCGGTCATAAAAATAATTTCGAATGACCTTGTTGAGATGGGAGCGCATCAGCAGCGGAGCCTTGGCCTTGGGTCGACGCAGATCCAAATAGCGATACTCGAGGCGTACCATTTCGTTGGTGGTGATTTCATCCTCAATTGGAAAGGGAGTCGCCGGCGAACTACTAAAGATCTCAATCTGATCGACCATCACTTCGATCTCGCCAGTTTTGAGCTTGGAGTTTCGCATTCCTTCTGGACGCAATCCCACCTTTCCCTTGATGCCCAAACAAAACTCGAGTCGAAGGGCCTCAGCCGCTTGGTGACACTGAGCGTGCACGGTCGGGTTAAAGACAATTTGAGTCAGGCCCTCAATATCTCTCAGATCAATGAATATCACTCCGCCATGATCGCGACGATTCTGTACCCATCCAAAAAGGACGACTTCTTTGCCGACATCTTTGGCCGTCAATTCGTTGTTGTGATGAGTTCGCTTGAGATCAAATAAAAACCGCTTTTGCACCCCAAAGATATAACCGAAGCAGAGGCTATCGGCAAACGTTCATGAGGCAACGCGGACCCCCATGAAGACGATAAGGATAAAACGAATCGTATCCATGTATCTTGTACCCAAGCCCTCTGTAGATTTCGGCGGCCGCCGAATCCAAGACTTTGAGGCCTGTTTGAGGAATGATCGCTCGCTCCGAATCAAGCACGACGTTTGTATAACTATAGAGTGAGGTCAGTAATGGATGGTGCATTCTGATCTTTCTTTCGACTCGGGGTGGTAAGTAAAAACCTGGCACAGAGATGACCTCGTAACCGGCGGCCTCTAAGTCTTCCTGGATCAGTTCGATTTGAATCCGAAGATCGCGATAGAATTTGGATTCATTTTTAAAAATATCAAGAAGGGACTGGGCAGCTGGGTAGTCATCTTGCTCGGGCCTCACGGAGCGTAACGCTCGCACCGCTTGAGTCGTCGATGAGAGAACGATGACTTCTTTACTTCGTAAATGATCCCACACAACAGCCATGACCACGTCGAGATGAAACAGCGCTTGTGAGACTTCGTGCGCACGGGTGTTGGCTGTGATGACCGCGAAACCGGGCTTATGAGCAATGGCTTCGATCTCTCTGAGAATTGACGCCTTAGAATTCCCGGGAAGACGATGAAAATTTCGATGACTAATCGAATTATGCAGCGAGCGTGATCCAATAAACACATGGCGATCTCCCACAATGAGATCTCCACCCTCAAAGGCAAAACTCCCTTCGACAATATCAATTGTCTGATGATTCTGAAGTGCCTCAATGGCATTCTTATAAACAGGGGCATTCTCTTTTTGATTGTAAGGAACCAGGACTCGATTGCTGTCCAAAAATGGTTTCGAATCATCCTGTGCCCAAAGATAGACTTCGTGAGGTGTGGTCAGAATTTGAATATCAGGCACAATTGAAGAAGCTCCCCAGACACGACCGATCTCTCTGCTGAGATCGGCCATTGAATGTTGAGTTTGTGTCGCGATAATTTGAAACACGACGTCGGGTCTTTCTTCAAAGAATGGTTTTAAAATCTCAATCGCGGATTGGTTTCCGAGCCGATCTTGAGGTCGATGCATGCGAATTTTTTTGATGGGCCACCGGCCGTTTTCGATCGCGAGAGTCTGTGCCAGGACATCTGGACACGGTGCAGACCCCTTTGCAGAGGTGCTTACTAACAAGAGGCTCAATAGGCTGGCCGAAAGAGACATAAAGTGACACTTGCTCTATATAAAAGACCTAGCCTGTCAACCTCGCTGCCTATAAATTGGGCCCTCATGCGGTTTGGATTGAGTATTTGCCTCTGGGTATCGATGTGTCTAACGGGCTGTTCGCTCAAATCAAAGGCCCCTGCCTATGGCACACCCGAAGAAACCTTTAAAACCTGGCAGAACGCAGCGGAAACTCTCAATCTCGAAGTGCTTTTGAGCTGCTATGTTTTGGACGCCCAAGCGGAGCTCAGAAAAGAATTTTCTGAGAGTTCATCGGCTCAACTTAAAGCCATGCAGGCCGAAACTCGCGACACAAGATTCAGAGTCGAAAAAGTTCTCTTTGATGGTCCACGCGCCTTTTTGAGAGTGCGTCGCAGTCGAGGCAGCGACGTTGATGTCGAAGTCGTCAATATGGTTCTCGAAAGAGGAGCTTGGAAGCTCTTGCCTTAGGGCATTCGCTTCAATTGTTGGAATTTCACTACACCTGCACCCTCTGTAAATTCGTTTAATTCAAATTGTTTTTGGCACGCGTCTTGCTGTGAGCAAGAGCGGCATTTGTTTGCCGTGGCTGGGAACGAATGAGAACAAAAAAATTTTGAATTGGAATGAGGAGGATTGAGGTAATGGAAATAAACAAAACGAAAACAGGACTCAGTTGGCGACCGGGAGTTTGGACTCTCGTGATGGCCATGGCGCTCAGCCCGAGTCTCTGGGGTCAATCAAAAGGGAAGGGCAAAGAGGAAGACTCCAAATCACCCCGTCCCCCGATGAGTCGACCAGCACCATCCAAACCCGCGCCGAGTAAGCCGGCACCGTCGAGACCCTATCCGCCGAGTAGGCCCGCACCCAGTAAGCCGATGGAGCGACCAAAAATTCCGGAGAGCAAACCCGCTCCGAGTAAGCCCTTTCCACCGAGTAAGCCCGTCGAGCGACCGAGCAAACCTGTGGAACGGCCAAGCAAACCTGTGGATCGTCCGAAAGTTCCGGAGAGTAGACCTGCTCCCAGTAAGCCAGTGGACCGACCCAAGATTCCTGAGAGCAAACCGGCTCCAAGTAAGCCGGCACCGTCTAGACCTTATCCGCCGAGCAGACCTGTGGAGCGACCGAAAGCACCAGTGAACAAGCCATCCATGCCGAGCAAACATGCGCCGGATTCGGATGCCGAACTCGAGCGAAACTCTTGGATGCGCCAGCGCTGGGATAGCGGTCGTGATCGAATGCGCCATGTGCGTGATGATCGATCGTGCCGTGAGCGAGTGGTTCACTATCAAGATGATTTTAGGCGAGTCTATTTGGATCGGATCCGTGTTCGCCATGATGTCTACGTTCAGCATCATCATGATTGCCATGATTGGTACCGCTCGTATCGCCGTCATGGATTCTATGGGGGATTCTACTTTGGATATCGTCCCGTCGTGGATGTGACGATTTACTTTTGGAATCCTCTTTGGAGTTGGTTCTATTTGGATAGAGTGGACGATGCGCACTATCAGGTTTGGTATGGATCTCATGTTCACTACCGACCGATCAGTGTCTTCAGACATCGCCGCGTTTATCATCCGACGGTTGAGTTTAGAAATCTCGTCATCGGAATTTCTGATCTCGACTACGAAACGCAAGGGCGCTTTCGAGAGGGGATGGAGAATCTCACGTCGCAGCTTGGCCAAAAGGTTGCGAACTTGACGCAATCAACAGTCGCTCTTGATCAAGACGATGTGGTTGTAAACAACTACCAAGTTCTTGAAGACAGGGCTGTCGTTGTGGAGGGCTATGTGTGGAAACTTGGAACCAAGTTTGCCTTTAAAGGATTCATCAATCTTCGAGATCCTTCGGATGTGATGCTCTTTGTTCCTGGCAATCCTTATGGCGAGCCAACGTGGGATGAAATTGATCTGCTCCAGCAGATGAACGATCGAATCCTCGATTTGGGAGGCACGGTCGAGAGAGAATAAAAGTCACTTAATCAGGCATGCAAGACGGGGCCGCTTTCGAGCGCCCCGTTTTGCTTTGCGCGCTTCGTCTGCGCACGAACTTGCTTTGCGCGCTTCGCCTTCGCGCAAATCGGGCCCACCCCGACTCGAACGGGGAACAGAAGTTTAGGAAACTCCCGTTTTATCCAGTTAAACTATGGGCCCTTGATAAAACTAGACCGATAGCTAACTCAAAGGCTGGTTCACAATCAATTTGGATTCTACTGGGGAGGAATTCGTTCAAAGACAAAGGTCTGAGAGGATCCTTCGTGAATCTGAAGCTGCGATCCATTCTTTAGTTCGTAGGCTGCGCCCTCACTCAAAAGACCTTCGAGATCATTTTGAGGACCTGGGCCGAGATTCACAAAACATCTAAAATTCTCTTTCTGAGCGCGGACTCGATAAAGTTCATTGTCTCGAACCTCAAAGAGCATGACGGCTTCAGGGCATGGATCTTCAATTGCGGCTTGAATTTGATCCTCGGAGGCAAAGCTCATTTGAAATGAATCCTCAATCGCAATGGTCTGATCGCCGACTGCTTTGAGTTCCCACTGACCTTGAAGGGCGATTGATTGAGCTGAATAACTGAAGGGGGCATTGGATTGAGATCCACAGCCGGCAAAAAACGCTGCACTCCACACACTGAGAATTAAAATTGAAACACAGCGTCGATTCATTTTTTTACTTTCTACCCGAGAAAGGAGCAAAAATAATGCCTCAAAAAATTCGTGTAAAATCAAATACTTAGTGCATGGATTGGCTTTGTTTGGCCGACAATAACGGGCCTCTACGCAAAAAGTCTCAATGACGCATTGCCCATCACTTGTTCGATCCGCGAACTGAGCTAAACTATCATTATCATGAACAAATCTGAACTTATTGATCGCGTCGCTGCGAAGTTGAATATGCCCCGAAAAAGAGCCGAAGCCGTCGTCAATGTGATCTTTGGCGCCATGGCCGATACGCTAGCCGAAGGGGGCCGAATTGAGATTCGCGGATTTGGAAGTTTTGTCAGTCGTTTCTACGAAGAGTATCGCGGCCGAAATCCTCGCACAGGCGAGCCCATTTATGTGGCACCCAAGAGACTGCCGTTTTTCAAAGTGGGCAAAGAGCTGCGTGACTTAGTCAATGCAGACGAACCTGCTGGCGCTTAGTTTCTATTTTTTTTCTTCGATCAAAGCTTGAGAGCAAACATCGATAGCGGGAGAGGCCATCAAGGCCCCACCCGCAAGGATCCATACCAGCGCCCCAAGTCCACTTGATCTCAAAGGTCGAACCCTTCTCCACACCTGACAATCGTCTTAGCAGATTGCATGTTAAAGCGGCGCTAAGATTTGCGAAGGATCTAAAATATTCCAAAGGGATCAAAGATGGATTTGGATTCTGGTTTGGGCCGAGGAATAAACCCATCATAAAGATAGGGTTTGGTCTGACAGGGCAGACCCTGAGATTTGATCTCGTGATGATAAAGGACTGCAGCCCAACCCAAAATGAGTGATTCTTCCTCCGCATCGACCCATTCTTCCATAGGCTTATCTGCATGGATGAAGGCTTGAGCCCAAGCACTTGTCCCATTTTCAGGAAAAATCATGGCGGAGTGTTTGAGAAACAATCGAAAGGACCAAGATCGGAGTTCTTGAACGCGGCGATTCTCGAGTTCATTTTGGTAGTCGAGCTGGATATCGTAAAATCCAGGAAAATCAAAATTTAACACCACTCCGATTCTAAAATCCCGGATACCGCTCACTTCAGTGCTGAGATCCGTATCAAAAGGAAAGATCGAACGCTTTCCCCCGGGCTTTAGACTGTCTTTGTATTGAGTCAAAAGACTTTCCCAGCCGGTCTCCGAAATTTTCTTATGAATCTGCTTCCAATCTCCTTTCAAAGAGATTTTTTTGTCCCATTCTATTTTTTGCGGAGAGACTCCGAGCTGAGTCGCTAGGCTCATCGAGAGTTCTTCGAGAGCTTTTTGTCGGGAGTTGGCCAAAAACTCTGCTGCTTGCTTTTTGGAATTCTCGTCCTTGGCAGTAAAGAGTTCGGATCTTGCAATCACCTGTGATTGAAGCTTCTGAATCACTTTGGCCAATTCGGCAGGGAATATCTGCTCGAGTTTTTCTTCAAGTGCGGCACCTTCAAACGGAATTTTGAGGGAAGTGAGTTCGATCGCCATGGGTCGATCTTCGGGAGGACCCTTCTGTTTGAACTCAAAATCTTCTTGGGCCATTCTAAAGTCGACTTCTTTAAACCGATGGGGATCCACTCGAGAAGCATGCGCATAAACTACGACGCTGCCTTTGAACATATCATTGAGATAAACAAGATTGAGGGATTCAAAAATTTGATCCATCAGCTCCAACTCATCCTTTGGTGGTTGAGGAATGGGGATAAAAACATTTCCCCAGCCTTTGAGGTCTTTGTCGTGATACTTGTCCCAGAGATAGCCATGGGGGAGGTGGTCAAAATCAACGGCAAATCCTTTGAAGCGCTTGAGATAAAACCAGATCGCTTCAAAAGGCTCGGGATAGATTTCCTTTAGTCGATCTTCAAAATTTGATTTGGCGGATTGATAGAGCAATTCGAGGAGCTTGTCTGGAGCCGTCTGAGGGTCACATTTCCATTTTCGAATTTGGACAGCGGTGGGAGGCTGATTCTTTAAAAACGGATAAGGTAAAAAGTCTTCGCGCTCAAATTGCCAGTCCAAAGTGAGAGTAAAAGTTCGTTCCGTCGGAAGAAATTGGCACAAGTGCTCAGAGGTCAACGACTCGGTGGCAGGAAGGTGACGAGATTCTCTAATAGTTTGAACGAGCCAACGTAAAAAAAACTGAGCTCTGGCTTCAGAAACAATCAGATCGCGAGTTTCTCTTTTGTAGATCATGTCATACAAAAGGTCCTTGGCGTATTGCATGCGGATCTGTCGCACTTTTGGAAATTTGTCTCCCGCGAGCATTTGCTGAGGAATTGTTTGTGAAAGCACATAGGCAAGAAACACTTTTCTTCTCACCTCCGGCGTGAGCTCGCCTAGTCCCAAAGTTTTGGCGGCATCCTCCAGAGCGAGAGTGTCGATGGGCCCTGATCGATGTCTGGGGGTGAGACGATAGGCCGGATACTTGAGGGGGGAGTCTCCATAAAGAATGTCCCATGTTCTTTGCTCTGATTTTTCGTGAGCTTCAAACTCCTCTTTGAGGGAGGGTTCGACTTGTGCCCCAAAATGAAACTGTCCTACGCGCTCAATAGAATAGATGCGGACAGGTTCGCCTACTGGAACTTGTGCCAACAAAATCAATGGAGCAAATTGAATAATAAAAAAACTCAACATCCCTTATTTAACCCCACATGCGTTTAGCTCGTTTCGTACAAAAAAAGAAGGGGGCCATTGGCCCCCCCCTCTTTGGTTTTTATGCACTCCCGCTCTTAGTTTTTCTCTGAGCGAGTATCTTTGGCCAATACTGGGGCCAAATCCGCACCTACTTTAAATCCAAGTAGGAAATTTTCTTGTGTCTCGCCTGTGTTAGGATCCACATGCTGCCACATCACTTGAGCCACGAGATTGGAGAAGATCGCCCAATCCACGCCCAAGGAATAAATCATGTCTGTTCCGCTTCCTTCGTCGACCATTTCGATTCCCGCTTTGGGAGTCAGTTTGCCGAGTTGGTAAGAAGTGATGACAGCGAGCCCGTATCGATCATCAAGACTCGAATTGTCTGGCTGTTCAACATAGCCTTCGGCAGCGATTGTAAACTTGTCCCAGTTCAATCGGGCACCGCCACCATAGGTGTTGTTGGCTCCTGGCTGGTTGCCTGCAAGAGCTCTGGTGTAAGTGATGCCTTCAGCGACATCCGCATAAGAAAAATAGATTTCGAGCGAAGTCTTATCGCCAAAAATCTTATCAAACTTGTGCTTTACGTTGATGGCAAAGGAATCTCCTCCTTCTTCAGTAATATCCTGAAGAGGATCCACGCTATAACCCAACCAATCGTAACCAAAGTTTACGACTTCAATGATTGTGTTTTCGTAGAAGCGCGCACTGACTTTGATTTGATCGAGTTGTGTGAGCTGTCGATCTTCCAAAATGGAAATCGCCTGCCAGCCTTCCATCACATAGGTGCCGAGCGGGGTCGCCGCATCACGACCCACAGTGAAGGCGATGGCGACAACTTCTTTGCCTTCGGCGTTCACATATCGAAAAGGGGTGAGAGTCACCACACCGCGCTCGATCACGTCTTGAACATTCACCGTGGTCACTCCGTTGGTGAAGGTTCCATCGTAGTCGTTATCAATCGCTTTCGATACGAGATCCGAAGCATTGAGTCTCAAGGCAGCCGCCAGAGGTCCGATTTCATAACCCACATTCACAGCCAAAGAAGCCCGTGCTTGGTCTTTTCCTTGGTCCATGAACTGTTGAGTCATTCCACCGTCCACGCCGATTGAGAATCGGTGTCCGGCATCAGGGAGAAACTCAGCTCCAGGTTTGTTTTTGGATTGATCGCGTTTGCGAATCGTATACGCCACACCTGTCGGAATGGATGAATCGAATCCAATTTTGTTGAGAGCCGATTCGTCCTGGATGGCTTCGGGGTCTTGTTTGGTTTGTTCCGTATAGACCGCAGGGCCATTGGCGGTGACGGGTTCGGTTGATTCATTGTCTCCTGCGTGAGCAGAAGCCCATCCTAGACTGACTAAGATGGCGGTCACTTTTAAGGTCTGACCGAAGAGTCTTTGTGCATTCATTCACAGTCCTCCATTTTCATTGTCCTTCCCTCCGTTTTGGAGCCGTTGATGGCTCCAAAATTCAATTTCTTCTGGTCTTCGGTTCCCCTATGGAGCCGTTGACCGGGAGTGCTGTGCAAAAAAACCTTCACCAAAGTGGACCCTGTAAATAGGACTCGCCGCGAGATACTTCAAATTAAGTTTTTCAAGGCTCTGTTAAGGCTTTGCGAAGGTCCTCGAATTTGGAGAGTACACGGCGGCTCCGCACAGAATTCCGAACGTAAAATTTTTTTTATTCACAAAAAAAATCTAAAAAATTACCTCAGAGAGGATTAGCGTCGCCGCATGAAAACAATTGAACCCGTGGTCGACGAAGCATTAAAAATTTGGGCGCGCAAAGAACTCGAAACTCTCGTGCGCATTCCCTCAATTAGTTTTCCGCATTTTGATCCGCGCGAAGTCGAGCGCTCCGCAGAGGCGACTGCCGATCTCTTGAAGCGATCCGGATTCAAAAATGTCGACGTGCTGAGAGTGGATGGCTGTTTTCCTTATGTGGTGGGTGAGCAGATCGTCGATCCCAAGCTGCCGACTTTGCTTTTGTATGCGCATCATGATGTTCAACCTCCGGGACGAGAAGAGCTCTGGAAGACACCTCCATTTGAGCCCACAGAGATCAATGGGCGACTTTATGGGCGAGGAACTGCCGACGACAAAGCGGGCATCTTAGTTCATGCAGCAGCGAGTAAATATTATGTAAACTCGTCAAGTCGACTTCCGGTAAACCTCAAAGTGCTCATCGAAGGCGAAGAAGAAATCGGCAGTTCTCATCTGCTCAAGTTTTTGAAGCAAAATAAGGAGCGCTTGAGCGCGGATATGATCGTTGTGACGGATACGGCCAATATTGCGACAGGCGTCCCATCGATGACGACGAGTCTCAGGGGGCTCATTGTCGTCGAAGTCGAAGTGAAGAGTCTTCGTGCTCCTCTGCATTCGGGACTCTGGGGTGGGGGAGTCGTAGATCCTGTTTTAGCTCTGGTCAAAATGCTCGCCGCTTTGACGGACAAGGAGGGATGGCCTCTTCTCAAAAGTATCAAAAGAGGAAAGCGAAAAGTTGCCGCCAATCTTCCCGTCTCGCGGGCAGAGTTTGCCAATCAAGCGGGTGTGCTCAAAACAAATTCGGTTCCTGCCGATTTTTGGAGTCGAATTTTTTATCACCCCAGCTTGAGCATCAATGCGATTCAAGCGAGTAGCGAAAAGCTCGCCAACAATATTATCTGTGATCGCGCCTATGCGAGAGTGGGAATCCGCCTCACTGCTGAGGAAAACGCCAAGCGCGTGCAAGCCGAGCTCGTCGCAAAACTCAAATCTCTGGCTCCTAAAACTCTCGAAGTGAGAATCCATCCTCATTCTCCTACGGATGCGTGGTCGATTGACCCCAAATCCAAAAAAAATAGGTGGGCTTTTGAGGCTGCCGAAAAAGCGCTCGAAGCGGGATACGGAAGAAAGTCTGTTTATATAGGATGTGGGGCGACGATCCCGTTTATTGGCCCCTTTGAAAAGGCGCTCGGGGCCCCTGTGATTACTTTAGGTGTGGAGGATCCCTTTACGCTCGCACACTCCGAAAACGAAAGTCTCCCTCTGGGAGACTTTTATAAAACTATCGAGTCCGAGATCCGGCTCTTTGGGTTGGCGTCCCATCAAAATTAATATTGATAATCATTATCAATAAAGTTAACACGGCAAACAGAAGGAGATGACCTGATGTTTGCTGCAAAAATAACTTTAAAAACTTTTGGAATGGTTTCGATCTTAGGGGCGTTGCCTGTGCAGGGAAGCCCATTGACGGAGACTGAAACAAATTTTGTTCGACAAAGAGCGGGATGCTTTGATGTGACGTATCGGTTTTTTGATCCGGCTGTTTCTCAGAGCGACATGATCGCTTCAGCCAAAGAATATATTGATATTGAATGGGTGTCTGACACTCACGCTGTTTTGCAACACGTGAGCATTGGCCCGGACCCTGACAATCCCGAAGGGGCAGCCGACGAAGTGGCAATCCACTGGCGCGAAGAGTGGTCGCGAGAAAACAGCGCGCTCTGGGACTACGAAGGACAACTCAAGTGGGCAAAGGGCCAAAGACAGCCCAAAGAGAATGAACTCATCTACTCGGTCTTTCAGATAGATGGAAGTTTGAGAGCTCAGTATCCCGCATCCATCAGCCTTCAGGAGGGTGCAATGGTGTTTAAGGGAGAGGCCATGGCTCCACTTCCGCGCCGTGAAACAAAAGCCGCAAGACCTGAGGACAAAAAATATGACGTGATGAAGCGATTCATGACGATCGTGGCTCAGCCGGAGACGGGTTATGAGGAACTTTTGCTGGCGACCAAACTCAAAGCAGGGATCTCTATTGGGCAGGAAGTGGGCTCTACTCGTTTTGATCGAATCGCGGATGGCGAATGCCAAAAGGCCGCAGAACTTTGGAAGGAGCAAAAGGGCTTTTGGCAGCAAGTGCGAGAAGGCTGGAACAAAGTCTATGCAAAAAACTCTGCTGTAAAACTCAAAGGCTATCGCCAAATTGGAACACTCATGACTTTGGCGGAGACGGCGAAGACGGATTCAAAAGCGCTGGAGCAAATTGATCCGATTATTCAGAGCTCAATTGTAGTTACACCCTAAAGAAGCGTAAACGCAGGCTCACCGAAACACTTGCGATGCAGAGTTTCGGTGAGCCTGTTGATTTAGTTTCCAGAGCAGAATGAAATTAATGCCAAAGTGGACAGCGCATACAAAAATTAGGGACTGAGAATTTTTAAAGAGAATTCCAAACAAAAGACCCAGACAAAGTGACAAGATGGCCCAAAGCCAGATCTGCGGGACGGCAATAAAATGGGCGAGGCCATAGACGAAGGCCGTAAAAAACAAACCAAATCGATACTGAAGAATTCCTCGAAAAAACCATTCTTCGACGAGGGCGCCTACCAGAGCGAGTAGGGCCATCTGAAAATAAGAAAACGGGGTCAGAATCTGCTGGAGCACGCGTTCGAGGTCCATCGCCGATCGCCAAGTAGCCGTGGTGGCGTAGAGCATTATGGCAAACCCACAAAAAATAGCAGCTGCAAGACTCCAAGAAGGACTGGATGCATTGGCTGCGAGGCGCCAGGAAGCCCAAAGATCTCCTCGCTGAGACCAGTCCGAAACCAGCGCAATGAGAGCCATGGTCAAGTAGACAAAAAAGAAAGATTTGGTTTCGAGAGCCTTGGCGGGTCGCATTGAACTCAAAGTTTACTCGACGGCCTTGTAAAAACGAAACTAAGATTTGCGGTGCGATGTTGAGAAGTCGGTGGGCTCAGATTTTTGTGACCTGTGGTGGCTTAGGCTATCTTCCCAAAGGCAGTGGGACTTTAGCTTCAGCGGTGGCCCTGATTTTTTGGTGGGTCCTTAGAGCTCAGCAAGTCCCACTTGTTTGGATGGTGGGGCTTATTGTCGTTTTGACAGTGATGGGTGTTTGGGGTGTTCGGATTTATGAAGGATCGACGGGGGCCCATGATTCGAGCGAGATCGTCATTGATGAGTGGGTAGGTATGGGCATTGCATTTTTGGCGGCAGGGCCCACTTGGCAAGGGGCTCTAGGCGCTTTTGTGCTCTTTAGATTCTTCGACATTGCAAAACCTCTCGGAATCCGATTTTTTGATCAGAATTATTTGAAGGGTTGGGGAGTAATGATGGACGATGTGGTGGCGGGTCTCTACGCCGCCGCTCTCTTAGGAGTATGGCAGTGGTGGATCTCCCCAGTTTTGAATCTCGGATAGAAGTAATCGCAACAGGCAATGAACTCCTCGATGGGACGATTGCGGATACCAATACGCAGCGCTTGGCCCTCAAGCTCAAGCCGCTGGGTTTGAGAATCGATCGAAGTTCTGTGATCGCGGATGATCCGCAAACGATTTCCCGAGCTTTGGTGGAAGCCGCGTCACGATCACAAATTATCATTGTCTCCGGGGGATTGGGGCCCACCACTGATGATCTGACTCTCGATGTTGCCGCACAGACTTTTGGAGTCCCACTGATTCAAAGTCAGGTGGCACTTCAGAATGTTTTAAGGCGACTCAAAAAATTTGGTCGCAAGGCCAATGCAGGAAATCTGAAACAATCTTATGTGCCCGAGGGTTCTCGCGTCTTGCAAAATGACGAAGGCACAGCTCCAGGAATCGAATGGAAAATCGGCGATCGAGTTTTCTATTTTTTGCCGGGGGTTCCCCGAGAAATGACTCATCTGGTCGATCGTCATGTTCTTCCTTCTCTTCAGAAACGTCGATCAGTGGCGGGAAAATTTCTTTTTACAGTTAAAATTTACGGAATGCCCGAGAGTGAGCTAAGCGCTTGGGTTCAGAAACTCAAACGACCACGTGGTGTCGAAGTGGGATTTAGAACTCATCTTCCCGAAAACCACATCAAGTTTGATGTGACGGCTCCCTCCGAAAAAGCAGCGCTCAAAATTGTGCAGCCCCTTCTCAAAAAGTGTCGGCAGAAGTTTGGATCCAAATTCTTTGGTCTCGATCAAGTCTCCTTTGCGCAAGCTTTGGTCGAAGAGTTTAAGAAGGCAAAAAAGACGCTCGTTTTGGCCGAATCTTGTACGGGAGGATTGACGAGTTCGATGGTGACTTCGGTGGCGGGATCATCCGCTGTGTTTTTGCAGGGGTATATTACTTATTCCTACGAAGCCAAAACTCAGCTCCTTGAGGTGAGCAAAGAGTCTCTGACTAAGTTTGGAGCGGTGAGTGAAGCCGTGGCCCGAGAGATGGCTTTGGGAGCGCGACGTCAGTCTGGTGCGGATGTGGCAGTGAGTATTACAGGGATTGCGGGACCGGGAGGAGGGACTCCTCAAAAGCCGGTGGGCACAGTTTGGCTCGCCGTCTCGACCGCTCGCTCCACAAAAACCAAGCTACTCAGGCTGAGCTACAATCGAGAGCTCAATCAGAGAGCTTCGGCGTACGCAGCTCTTCAGCTCGCGCGCGATGCCATTTGAAGTTTGAGATAAGGCAAAAGAGGTTTGGGGATGATTTTGCAACCGAGCTGAAGGGCTCGACGCTGGATTTCTGAACTTTCAAAATCACTCGTCATGAGAGTCGCTCGTCCAGAGATATAAAATTTTTGAATCAAGTCGAGTCCCGTAGGACCTTGCGAAGAAAGATTATTATCCATCAAAAAATAAGACTGAGAATCTGAGGACGTTCGCTGAAGGACGGAGAGATAATCATCCTGACAATGTTCCTGAGGTACCTGCGCAAATCGAGCGCGAATCAATTCATGAATGCTCGGATCATCGTCAACAATAATGAGATGAGTCTGAGTCCCCATATCTAAGACACCACAAAACCAAGCTGGTGCCGGGATGGGTTTGAGAAGAATTCGAAGACTTGTTCCTTGGCCTTCTGTGGATTCGATTTCGAGACGGCCCCCCCCTGATTCGATGGTCGTTCGTGCATGAAAAATTCCCAAACCTGTTCCGCCTGTTTTATTGAATGTTCCACCCTTCGTTCCAATTTTGGGGAGCAAAACCTTGGGGATTCCTCGTCCGTTGTCGCGGATCATCAGTTGGACCAGCTGGGGATTGTTTGAGTCTCTGGCAATCGACAGGTTGACGATCTTGCTGGAAGCCTCCGGCAAAAAAGCCTCAAAGCAATTGTCGATCAAATTAGAAAGGACTCGAGCGAAGGTATGAGAGTCGATTCCTATAAAAGTGTCGGCGGCACTCGAATCGAGCTGTGCGTCGATCTGAATGTTTTTTTCAAGTGCCAAAAGTCTCTTTTCAGAGAGGATTCGATCGAGCACCGACAAAAGAAATGTCGGAGTTCCGAGCAATGAGTGAGAGAGAGATTTTTGAGGGCTTTTGTATCGATGGAGTAAATCATCTGTAATATGGCGAATGCGTGCCGTGGCGGATTCGAGGAGGCGACGCTCCGTCTCGGGGATCGCCTCGACGTGGCGACCAATCATCGCCAGGACCGAAATAGGGCTGCGAATGTCGTGCGCCACCTGTGCGGCCACCTCTCCGAGCGCGGCCTGGATTTTTCGATTTTCAAATTGATGAATGAGCTCTTGAACCTGCTGGGAGAGTACACGCATTTCTTCAAGTCTAAAGACATCAGGAATCGTCGTACTCGTGCCATCTAAAACGGGACCCAGGTGAGTTTTGAGATTCATGAGGGGACGGCGAATGTGTCTTTCGACAAAAATGAGGATCAATCCCAAAAGCAGCAAGAAGGAAAGCGCAATCGATCCCAAAAGAATCCCGAGAGTTTTAAAGAGTTCTCCCTCGAGCCCCATCTTTCCAAGAGATTTAACTTTTACCAGATAGCCAATCGTATCTTCAGGAAGTCCGACTTCGGTAATAACAGCAACTTCGGCCTGAAGTGTATCGATGCATATTCTGATCCTGGGATTTGTCTCAAAGGTCTCACAACTTCCCCAATCCCTTTGATCGAGTTCTTGGAGATTTCGAACTTCAATCCGATCGAGTGCTTCCTCTGTTTTCATTTGGAGGAGTTGGTCGGGAATCGACGCGGATTCCTCAGCCACCAAGAGGCCAGGCAAGATCTGATCCGCTTGGGACTCTGCATTGGTCTGTAATCGAGCGCCAACGACTTTGAGATTTTGCGTGATAGCAATTTTGCGATTTAAAAAGTAAGCGACACCCACTCCAAGACTCGTCACAAGAAAGGCCCCCACGAGGTAGAGAATGATCTGTGACTTGAGGCTGGAATTAAACTTCATGGATGTGATTTGGCTCCCAAAAGTCGATCCGTGGTGAGACGGCCCTCAGTCATTTTGACCAGTACCGCGGTTTTTTGAGGAGTGCGACTGCCAGGAGGATAACGAATGAGACCTGTTGCCCCTTCAAAGGAATCTAGCTTTTCGATTTCTGTCAGAAGCGCCTCTCGTGTGAAGGATTTTGTTTTTAAGAGAGCTTCAAAAACTATCTGAGCGGCATCATAGGTCAAAGCGGCTGTATCATTAGGTTCCAATTGATATCGGTCTCTAAAACTACGATCAAAACTTTGTGAGGATTTGGATTTGACCTCAGGACGCCAGTGCGCAATCGCATAGCCTTTATAAGCTCTGCGTCCTATGGAGCGATGAAAGAGCTGCAGCGTCGATCCCCATCCGTCACCTGCGAGCCAAACGCGAGGACTCACTCCTGCGTCGATGAGCGCTGGCAAAAGGCGAGCCGCGGTGCGCTCATAATTGGGGACAAAAATCGCATCGAGTTTTTCGGCTTTTAGTTTTTGAGCGAGAGCTTCAAAGTTCGTATCCGAAGAAAGAATGACTTCGTCCGCGATGACGCGACCTCCGAGACTCAAATATCTTTCTCTAAAATTCTGTCGCAAGCTCTGACAATACGCACAATCTGAGACGCTAATAATGGCGATTCGCTTTGCCTTTTGATCGCCCCACGCAAACTCTGCCATCAGTCTCCCTTGAAAGGCGTCATCAAAGCAAATGCGTCTGACATAGCGTCCCAGTTGATCGACACGATCCGCGGTGGCAGAGGGCGCTAAAAATGGCACACCTGCTTTGTTCAAAATGGGTCCGGCAAGAAGAGTGTTTGAAGAGTTGGTGTATCCGATCACGGCCAAAGCGGAGGACTTGGAGATCGCCTGAGCTGTTTTGAGAGTTTGGATTTTGTCATCTTTGTAATCAAACTCCTCAAAAGTGACTTCGATATTCTTGGCTTTGAGCTGAGCCGAGTATTTTTGGAGTGCAAGCTCGGCCGATTTGCGAGGGTAGTTGATGCTCGGGTCATTGACGCTATCCACGACGGCCGAAAAATTACCTGCAATCGCTATCGTTACTTTTTCGGCCCAAAGAGTGGACTCACCACAAAGAGCAAAAAGGACTGCAATAAAAATACGCATCTGTTTCAATTTTATATTCCCTTAGCGGGCTTCTTTTGAAGGATCCACTCCGTCAACGCCAAAAACAGTGTTGAGGCCAAAAAGACGAGATGAATAATAATTTGCCATTTCACGGATTCGATAGGGCGGTTATCGATATTGATGAATGTTTTGAGAAGGTGAATTCCCGAGACACCGACGAGCGATCCCGCCATTTTTACTTTGATGGTGCCCGCGTCGACTTTTTGGAGCCAATCCGGTCGATCTTCGTGCGACTCGAGGTTGAGTCGACTGACGAAGGTGGCATAGCCCCCAATGATGACCATGACCAATAGATTGGCAACCATTGTGATATCGACCAATGTCAAAACAGCGAGCATCAAATGTTCTTCAGAGAGGCTCGTCGCTGTCTGTGCGATATGCACAAGCTCAATCAAAAACTTAACTGCATAAATGACACCGGCCACAATAAGCCCGGCATACATGGGAGCTTGAAACCATCGACTTGCAAAAATGAGTTTTTCTAAGGCGACTTCCCAACGACGCGTTGCTGTTTTCATGAGTTACTTTTTTCACGAGATTCAGAGATGTTTCAAGATCTCTTTACAGCTTCGCAGGCCTCGGCCCAGATAGTCTTCTACCAGCTTCTTGGTCGACAAAATTCCGTGAGGGGGGATCAGGAGTTTCTGACGGAGATCCAATCCTGTTTTTCCTCGAGATTCTGCGCTTTCAAGTTCCACTGCCAAGAGGCTGTCCCAAAAGTAGATCCAAAAGGTGGAATCGTAATCTTGCAAATGAGAAAAGCTCGAATAGTGATCAACTCCCTGAGGCAGTGAAAAATAATACTCCTTGTAGAGAGATTGAGCCTTATACTCTGGCCGAGCTTGATGGACTCGCAAATCAATGATCGACTGCAAAATTCTTTCGCGATTCCAAAACGCTGAGGGCATTTGAGAGAGAGCTTCAATGATGTGTTCGGGCAGGGGCTCACCCGATTGAAAGTGGCGAGCGAGCTGTCTCAAAGTATCCGGACGAGCGGCATAGCGCTCAAAATACGTCGAAAATACTTCGGCTGCGTCGATGGACGAGTGTGAGCCTGCAAAGAATGAATACCGGCTCTCCGTGAGAAGTTCTTCGAGCGCATGGCCGAGTTCGTGCCAGATCGTTGTGACTTCCTCGAGGTTAAGAAGAGTCTTTTGTCCTTGGGGTGCTTTGACAAAGACACCAGAAACATAAGCGACGGGGGCTTGGTACTTTGTGTCACTGATGAGGCGCCTCGGTGCCATCGCAGAGCTAAAAAACCACTTGTCTTTGTCCGGTCTCGGAAACAAATCCAAGTAGACAAGTCCTAGAGCCTTCTGAGTTCTTTGATCTCTTACTTCATAGACTTGAATATCTGGATCCCAGCGATCGATGTCTTTGCGTTCGACGAATTCAATGGAGAGGTGTGACGCCAAGAGATTGAAAGTCGTTTGAAGAGTGTGATTGAGTTCAAAATACTCTCGAAGGCCGCTCATGGGCATCTTCATTTGTCGCTCGAGCTGGATTCGTTCTATGTAGGCCAGATCCCAGATTTCAAGACGAGCTTTTGGATTGCCAGTGATCTCACGTTTGAGAGCCGTCATTTCTTTGCGATGCTGTCTAAAAGACTGAGTGGAATCTTTGAGAGCGGCATTTAAAAACTGATTGAGCTTTCGAGGTGTCGAAAACTCCGTATCTTCTAATTTTCGAGCCGCCCAAGAAATATACTCAGATTTTTTTGCAATCTTTTGGCGAAGTCTGATGATGGCTTTGACGAGATCGAGGCTTTCGGGAGTCTGTGCTCGACTGCGCCAGAGATGTTCTGCCTTTTGTCGAGTCAGGTCGGACTGGGCGTATGTGCGCAAAAGATCGTACACCCACCATTCTTTGAGATCGAGGACATAGGTCCCTTGGGGAAGTCTAAACTCAGCAAAGCTCTCGAGAGGTATGCCTTTAAGTTCTTCTTCTCGAAGCAAAAGAAAGCTCGGGGTTTTGACAAAATTCTCTGCCAATTTTTGAATCAACTTATTGAGTTTAGATTCGTAGGCTTCGAGCTCTTCTTGAGTTTCACTTTTGAGATCCACTCCTGCCTCATCAAAACGAGAGAGAATCTCTCGAACGAGGGCTTGGGGTTCTTGTTCTGCGGGGGGATGAGTGACGGATTGCTCTTTAAGAATCTTGAAAACATTGGGATCCCTCCAAAACTCCGCCCACCAATCCGCAAGTTTGATTTGAATGCGAGAGGAGGCGCTTCGAATCTCCTCGGAGGGGTGAGTGGCGATGAGGATGGCGACCCAGTTTTCTATTTTCCACGAATCTGCATAAAGCGCTTCGATGGATTCAAAAGTATTTTCAAAAGTATGTTCGGCCGCGGGAGTTTTGAGGAACCTTTCGAGTCTATCCCGGGATCGTCTTTGAAAGAGTTCCCATTCTCGTTCGACCGAAGCCGAATTTTCAGGAACGCTGAGAGGCTCGACGATAGGAATCAAGTCGCTGGGCTGCGCAATCGCCAGGTAGAATCCCAAAGCCCCCAGTCCCAAGTTCATACTTTGGATTCTTGAGAATCCGAGTCCGTGTTTCAAGGATAATTTTTAGGCGCTGAGGCGACGAATCAGATGCTCAATCGCGTCGGAAGCATCGAGGGGAAGTTCGACAAATTTAATCCCCGTACCGGCCTGGGGGTCTTGATAGATTTTTTGTCCCAGCCCGGTCACGCCATTACAGCCTTTGACGTTGAGGACGAAATAAAATGATTCGGGAACATCAAGAGTTTTGACTAGACAGCCCCCCGCAGAGAGACTCGACAAGGGAAGAGCCAAAAACGAATTGGTGGCAAAATCCTGAATCTGCAGACTGCCTTCGATGCGCGCTCGTCGGTGACGTCGGTGAAACTTCTTCACCTTGGCCATGACTTCGGTCTTTGCAGCAAAACCGGGATTGCTGACAGGGTTTGGAAATCGATTGAGACGCTGACAGACTTGATCAAAATATTTATTGATCACAGAGCTCGACGGTTTGATTTTTCGTGCCTGAAAAAAGAAATTATAGGCTTCGGGATACTGATCCATTTTCATGCAGATGATGCCCTTGAGTGAAAGAGCGTTAGGTTCAAAGGGATTGGCAATCAAAATTGTTTTGGCATACTCATCGGCACGACCCAATTGTCCCGAGTAAAGCGCAGCTGTAGCAGCACACAAAAGAATGTTGGGGTCCTTGAGGCCTTCTCGAATTCCCTTCTCAAAGGCGGAGAGGGCTTCTTTGTAGCAGCGCTGCTCAAAGAGTTTTCGTCCCATATTGACCCATTCCTGCGCCTCGGTCCCTCCCGAAGCGACATGCATCTGCAGCACACGTTTGACTTGCGTAAGGCTGACAAAGGCCTGCTCGACTTCGTGAACTTTTTTGGCGAGCTCCGTCGGAGCCTGATCAAATTTTTGAATGAGCTTTGAATGAATCTGGGTTCTCAATGGCTCGCAAGAAGCGTCCAAGTCTTCGTCCGACGCGCGCAAGATCTTCTGTAAGGCTTCAATGACCTCTTGGCGCTTGAGTTTGTCGTCGTTTCTTGAATCCACTGCCTGCCACTCCCCATCCTTTATATATTCAAGGTTGGTGCCATGCCGTAGGAACAAAAGTTGACGGTGTTATTCGGGGGCTGAGGGGTCGTCGATTGCGGGTTTAGGCCCCAATTGAGGCTTTAAGAGCCCCTCTTTGTCGAATTCCAAAATGAGGGTTTTGAGCTCATTCTCACCCATTTTCTTCAATTGGTGGACACGGGCACGACCGATTCCGAGGTCCTGAGCTATTTCTTCGAGAGTTTTGCGAGGCACCGTAATGCCTTCTTTGGAGAAGCCGTAATAATCTCTCAAGATCTTTTGGATTCGAGCATCCTCGAGCGCATCGATGAATTGATTGAGAAGTGTCGCTCGTTCTCTGGCGAGGGCTTCTTCCTCTTTTTTGCTCTTCACTTGGGGCGCAGCAATTGAAGCGACGACACTTTTCTCTTTGGCACCTCTAATGGGCGCGTTCAGTGGGATTGTTCCATTTTCAAGTGAAACAATTAAGAGGGCAGTCTTTCGAGGAACCTTAAATTCTTTCATGAGATCTTCCAGCGTGAGCTTCTCTCCTCGCTCAAGCCAAGCGCTACTCTTTAACTGTCTCCATCGAGAGAGCATTTGGAATGTCTCTTCACTATGCTCTCCGGAAAGAAGGTCTCCCATCTCTCGATGGAGAGCATTTTTAATCGTACGAACAGCGTAAACCGAGAATTGAAATCCTCTCTCTGGATCAAAGCCACGGACCGCATTCCAGAGACCGATCGTCGCAGGTCCTTCGAGATCATCCCAAAAATCATGTTTGTAGGAGATCAGGGGTCTGACAATGAGTCGAATGTTTCGATTAAAGTATTCAGAGGTGAGTACCTCCCAGTCCTTGATGGCGCTCTCGAGCTCCTGCGAGATCTGATGGTCTTTCTTTTTGAGTGCCTCTTGAGTGGGGAGAATATGCTCGCTCCAAAACGTCGATCTCTTTGAGCTCTGAGGTGCAGGCTGATTCAGAAGTCGGGCGATGGTGGCTTCGGCTTCGCGAATTTTTGCCATATGCGCGCTCTGAAGTTTGCGGGATTCGAATGGGGGCCAGAGTTCTCTCACACTCATTGAAAGGGGAACAGGAGTGAGCGTTCTTTCTTTCGGAGTCTTGATTTTTGGCTGAGGAGTTTTTTTCGGCAGTATGGGCATTGGCACTTGGCTCAATATCTTTTTTCTCCTAGGCGCGATCTCTACGAGTGACCACGGCTGCTGAAGCTCCGCAAGCTCTTTGCGGAGAACATCAATCGCCTGAGAGACTTGAGCTTGATACGTCTGATCAAAATCCTTTGGATCTCCCTTGAGTGCGTAAACTCTTTTTCTGAGGGCCGTCGAAAGCCCGCTTGGACCTGAGAGTACCTGATCCATAAAGGCAAGTTGGGAGGGGCCAAGCTCTTTGAGTAGCGGCTCAAAACCAGTGCGCTGATTCTCATAGAGGCGAGAGTTGATACTCAAGTGCGGCTTCAAGAATTCAAGGACATGTGCAAATTCACTCGGAGATCCAGTGTAACGAGGAACTTGTTGTCCAAGGCGCTGTGCTTCTAGATCGAGAGCCTGCATCCATAAAGTTCGGACGCCTCTCCCACCACTCAATCTCGAAAGGAGATTTTGGAGAGCAATTTTTCGATCCGGGCCAGACCGCAAGGGGCTTGCGTCCAATAGTTTTTCTACAAAATGAACAAAGTGCGGCAAAAAGTTTTCAGAAATTTCGGCCAGTCGGGGATTTTGGATTTGGAATTCTCCAAGGAGGTTTGTTCGATATAATTTTTTGAGCATCTTTTGGGAGCTGGGGGCACTTTCTTTGAGCGGCCTTGGAAGAACTTGATCGAGAAGCTCAAACTCAAGTTGCTGGTAGTCACGAATTGCCGTGGGCCGCTCATTTCTAAACTCAATGGCCTGTGCACTAGTCAGGATCTTTTGCTTCAGTTCGGCATAGGTTGATTCGGGAGTCTCAGAGATGGCTCTGATTTCTGCCGCAAGCGCGCGAGACCAGTGTTCGTGGAGCTGTCCTTTTTTTGAAAGTCGATTGAGATCAAGCAAGATGCGCTCCTGAAGAGGGTCTGCTTCTGCGTCCACGGTATCTACAAATCGAAAATGCAAACTAACTTGTTTATTGAGGGCGATGGGCGATGCAGGAGAGTCAGTGTTCATTTCACGCGCCAAAAGTGGGAGTATTCTTTGCGCGAGATCGTTAAAATTTTCTCTCGGTGAATGGGCTGCAATAAATCGCGCGACCTCGAGAGTGGCGGTTCGCGCCCATGTGCGATGAATGTGCTCTGCGGGAATCTTAGCGACGAAGTCTTGAAGCGCAGGAAATAGCAGTGCGAACTCAATGGACGAGAGAGGAATTCGCTTTGAAATCGCGTGAGAGATCAAATTGACCTGAAGAGATTCTGAGGCTGATATTTTGGCTTCAATATAACTATTGAGGAGCTGCGAAATCGTCGGCGTGAGTTCTGTGATCGCAAAATCTATTTGGGACTTTGAGAGTCCATTTTCTTTGAGTCGAGTTTCAAGTCGACGCTCGATTTTTTTATTCGCGGCTTGAATGACGATCTTAGAGTCTGGATCCAATGGCGAAGACAGATGCACCATCAGCGTGGGGCAAAACAAATTTTCCTTGTCAGCATACAGAGTGGAGGCGCCAAAGCCGAAGGCGGCCGCCACCAAAAGAAATCGAAACACTGACCTCCAAGCACACACAGCCATAAAAAGATGCAATCTGAGGGCCAGGAGCTCAAAATGGGTAGTTAAGATTGGTTAAGGATTACAATAAGTTGGAATGCCAAGACGTGGGGATACAGGCCGCTGGAAGGGGACAGATGGGGCGCCAACGCCCGCTTATGAATCGATGAAGAATGGAGTTACTATCGCCCGAGAAGTTCGATGAAGTGCCGAATCAGCTGATCGTCAAACTCGCCCTTCATCTCTGTGACCATAATGCGAAGTGCTTCATACGGTGTACACGCTTGCCGGTAGGGCCGCTCCGAAATCAGTGAGCCAAAGACATCTGCGATCGAGACGATCTTCGAAAACAAATGGGTATTTTTGATTCCTCGAGGATAGCCTTTGCCATTGGCTCTCTCATGATGTTCGAGGACAATTTTTTTGGAGAGGACGGGAACAATTGATTTGTTGTCCAAAATCTTCTCACCCATTTCGGGGTGTTGCCGCATGATTTCCCACTCACCAGGGCTGAGTTCTCCAGGCTTATTGAGAATTTCTTCATCGATCGAAGATTTTCCGATGTCATGAAAGAGCGCTCCGAGCCCAATTGTATGAAGCTCTCGCTGAGAGCCATAACCCGAAATCTTTGCAAGAGCCACGGCATAAGCCGAAGTGTGCAAGGAGTGGCCAAATTCATCCAGCGCCTTGCTGCTCAACTCAACGATCGACGGGAGACCCCCTCTTTCATTCAAAAATGTAATGCAGTTTTTGACGTAATCCGCTGCGCCTTGAATCGATTCTGTGGAGGCTTGAGTTTTATAGACACCTCCCAAAATAGGAGTCGCAATATCTTGCAGCGCGGAGGCCTTTTCTTGCAAGGGCACGTTTGGATTGGTGAGGATCTTACTCGTACGTCGACTCAAAAAGTTTTGAAATTGCGTGTAATTGGCGTATCGAAGAAAAATCTTATCGATTCCTAGTTCTGGGAGGCGAACATCATCCTTGCCCCAGGTGCCGCCGCGACTCTTGTGCAGCACATAGTTTCCCATATGGTAGGTATAAATATCTTCTTCGACTTTATCCTGAAGCCTAAAAATATTGACGGGAATCTCATAGTAATCGAGACGCGCTTCAACTTCCTTTTTTTTATCGTCCGTCTGGTCTGGCACTGACTTAATTGCCCTCAGAAGTGGCTTCGGATTTTTTGCCAAAGACAGCAAATCTAAAGTCGGGAAACCCCGCGTAACTCGCGTTATAAATAATTTTTTTGACGACCTGAAATTGCAAACGACGATCCGCAGAAATATTTACCTTTTGCTCGATGGCAATGGGTTGATCTGCAGGAAGAGTCTGACCTTCAGCCAGCGCTTTCGCTTTTACTTCTTCTTCGAGTTTGACTTTGTATTCTTTGAGAGCGTCTTGAAGTGCAGGAATTGCCCAACCTTCTTGTGTAGCAACATCAGGAGTGGAAGCGACCACTTTGCCTTCAAACTCCACTTTTTCACGAGAGACCGTGAGCACAGGGGCTTTTTGGAGTACGCCGGTGTTTTTGGCTTCGGGGAGTTCGAGTCCTTTTGGCAAAACGATGAGTTCTCCCTCAGCCGAAAAACTCTGCAGCAAAAAAATGACCATAATGGCAAACATGTCCACCATGGACGTCAAGTAGAGACCCGCCATGACGGATTTGCGTGAGCCACTTCCTGATTTGCGCTTGAGTGTCGTGTTGATGCGACGATCGGGTGCGTAAATGGGCATCTTAGAGCCCTCCCACAGTGATGTTCGTCCAGTTTCGAGTAAACACGAGGTCCAAAACATAAATCACGTCGTCATAGACCACTTCATCGGCGGCTCGCAGACTGATTTTGGGATTGAGATCGGCAGCAGTCTTGGCCTTGAGTTCATCGAGCTTGCCTTCGAGTTGCGCCAAATCAAACTGCCCGAGGCTTTTGCCATCTTGTTTGATTTCTACGCCGGTAGGGCGAATCAAAAAATCATAGTCTCGCTCTTCTTTGGCCTGATTGATCGAAGAAACTTCGGAGTGAGAGATGGTGGCTTCGCCGCTGGGTTGGCTGAACGCGGACATCTTTGAAATCTGAACCCAGACGGCTGTCATCAACAAAAAGAGAATACAAACCGAGAGCAAGTCGATGAAGGGGACGAGATTGAGTTCGACATCAACGCCTTTTCGGCCGCCGCGACCACCACCAGAATCTACACTTACTCCCATGAAGCCTTCTCCTTAATCCGAGACTATTTTTTGAGTGGCAGCAGAGTCTTGACTGTGAATGCCACTTCTTTGAGTTCGTCGATAAGACTTTGAGTCTTGCCTTGCAAAAGGGCGTAGACCAAAAGTCCAATGATCGCGACGACGAGTCCGTAGGCCGTACAATTCATGGCCTCCGAAATCCCCGAAGCCAAAAGTTCTGCCTTCTGCGTGGGATCACTCTTTGCTGCTGCTCCGAAAGACATGATGAGACCCGAAATTGTGCCGAGAAGTCCGAGCAAAGTGGCGATGTTGGCCAGCATGGAGAGATAGGATGTTCGTCTCTCAATGGGATGGCTTTCTCGAGCCAAAGACGCTTCGATCATCGCATCGATGTCTTCGCTTTCACCCTTGGCGAGTGCGCGAATCAAAAGACTTTTAGTGACGCGAGCTCCGGGTGTGGGCAATGAATCACAAAACTGCATGGCCGATTGCAAATCGCCACGCGCAATCGTGGGACTCAGTTGCTGCAAAAAGTTTTTGACGTTCATCGAGGCCTTAAAATAAAGCACGTAAATTCTCTCGATCGAAATCGCAAGAGTAAGGACGGCGATCAAGTGAATCGGGTAGATAAACACACCGCCGGCTTCCCAGGCATGTCCGACCTTGGCGAGCAATTCCATCATGGTTTTATCCCTCGCCCTTCGAAGACGATTTGAGTTTGTCTTTGTGGGTGACCACAAAATTCATGGACTCCAAAACCACTTCGTTCACATCATCGATGATTCGCTGACTGCGACCCTGCAAAAACGCAAAGGCGAGCAAGCATGGAATCGCCACGCAGAGTCCAAAGGCGGTACAGTTCATCGCCTCAGAAATCCCCGAAGCCAAAAGGGTAGCCTTTTGTGAAGGATCGGCATTGGCCGCTCCCGCAAAAGAAACAATCAATCCTGAGATGGTTCCTAAGAGTCCAAGAAGCGTGCAGGTGTTGGCGATCATCGGCAAAAAGCTCGTACGCTTTTCGATATCGGGAAAGTGCTTGGTGGCAGCCGCGTCGATGGCCATTTGGACTTCGGAATCCTTGGCGGAGCGTTCAAAGGCCTGAAAGCCGGATTGAATGATCTGGTGGATCATCGTCTGACCCATCAAAACCAGCCGACCCGAGTAAATGGCATTGCGAACTTCGGAGAGGATCGCTCCTTTGTCGAACTTCGTTCTCAAATAGAGCGCATTAAAGCGATCAAAGATGATGAGAAGGGCAATGATCCCCAGCAAAGCGATCGGATGCATAAAAAAGCCACCCGATTCGTATCGTTGCCATAAAGTCATGCTCTCCATAGGAATCTGAGCGATTTGCTCGGTTGTTTCCGCGGCGGTCTGTGCAAAGACGTCTGAACCAAAAAACATAGTCCCCTCCCAAAATTAATTGTCAAAGTCACCAGCCTCAAATGCAAGGAATTTCTAGACTTTTAGCCTCTGGATCAGCACGATGACATTTTGCGGCGGGACCCATGAGTATCAGCGATTCAGCCTATATTCGACGATTCTTCTCGCTCTATTCCCAAGAGGAAAAGGATAAAGTGCGCGGTTTGGCGTTCTATTCGACGGACTACCTGAGCGCCCTTTTGCCCGAGGGCATCGCTTATGTGGGTGTTATTCGAAGTCCGCATGCAGGAGCGAGCTTCTCGGCGATTCAGTCGAGTGAAGCTCTTAAGATCTCCGGCGTCCTTAAGGTGATTACGGCCAAAGACGTCCCGCACAATCTTCCGTACGGCAAGCGCTCTAAGCGCGTTCAACTCCTCCTCGCCGAATCCCAAGTGCGCTATGTGGGAGAACCCGTGGCGATTGTGGTGGCCGAAACCAAAGAAGCTCTTCGCCAGGCGCTGTCCAAAGTAGCGATTGATTGGAAAGTGGACGCCAAACGTGAGCCCGAAGTCACCGCAACGATTCATCATCGAATCGGAACACCCGTTCGTGCCAACTTGAAGGAAGTAAAGTCGCCCTTTAAATTTCCGAGTCTCAAGGCGCGCTATCTCGAAGCGGAATGTGGTTGGGTCGACTTCAAAAAAGAAAAGCTCATTTTTCATGTCGGATCCCTTTTGTCCGAGTCGCAGCGCCAGTGGATCTCACAAGTTTTGGAGATTCCTTTTGATTCGGTTCTTGCAAACGAATCTCCACTCGGCGGTCAGTTTGGGGGACGACAGCAGCGTGAACTCATCGCATTTTTGGCGCTTTCTTCATGGCTCACCAAGCGCTCCACTTGTTTGATTTTTGAACCCAACGAGCAAGACACCGGGTCTTATGGCTATGAGGGTGAGCTCTGTATTCGCTTTGACGAAGAGTCCAAGCAGATGAAGGAACTCAAAGGCCGATTGACGGTGGATGCGGGATCCTACGAAGGCAATGCGCAGTTTGTTTTGCAAAAGGCACTCGAACACATCACAGGCATTTACGATTTTCAGTATGTGGATATCGAGGGCCAAGTCATTTGTACGCCCACCCATCCGCGTCGAGCGCTCAGAGGCGAGGGGCTTGCAGCTGTAACCTGGGTGACCGAGCAACTCGTCGAACAAGTGGCCAAACTCTTAGATCAAAAGCCGATGGAGTTTCGAACTCAAAACTGTCGACTCGATGCCGACAAGGTTTCGAGTGTTTTGACCGAAATGGAAAAACTAGAAAGGCCGTTTCGGCTCGTGCCCATTGATCGCTCAAAGCCTGTTTGGGACGAAAAGCCCATCGTCGGGCGAGGAATGGCGTTTCAGTATTTTAGGCCGGCGGTCGATAAAGAGTTTGATCTCTCTGAAGTTTCGATTGAGCTTCAAAATTCGGGATCCTTTGTCATCAAGACCTCCAACCTTACGCTCGATTTGCATGCCAAACAGGCACTCTGCGAAGTCGCGGCGGCGGTCCTCAAAACTCATCCCAAAGCCTTTGTGGTCGAGGGCAATATGAGAATCCAAGTCGATAAGGCCGCACGTCGAGAGACTTACCCTGAGTTTTATTATCTCGCTCAGACCACTTGGCATGCGGCTGCGGCATTAAGAGACAAAATCCAAGAAGCCGGTAAAAAGATTTTTCAAAGTCAGACGGTGATTCTCAAAGACGGAGCCATCACGGAGACGAGTCTCAATCGTAAGATGGGATATCGCGAAGTGGCCTTTACCGAAGGCGGCCAAGATCTTAAGGCGTCCTATATTTTGCAAAACGTCGAGAAGCCTCATGGGTGTTCGGCGGGCGCGGTTTCGCGCGTGGCCTTTCATCCTTTGACAGGTGAGCTGCGCGTCGAGAGCGTCAAAGTGGTTTTGGATGCGGGTCCTGTGCTTTATCAAAAGGGGCTCGAGATCCAAGTCGAGTCGTCTATTTCGTGGGCGATGGCCGCGCTTTTTTCGAGTGAGCTCGAATCCGATCAGCCAATTCCAACAACGCTCGATGGTCCTGAGGAATCGACTCTGGTGACCCTCGAATATCCGATTCGGGATTTGGCCGAAAAACCACTCGATTATTTTGGAAGTCGGGGGAATTCTGACACGATTATGTCCGTGATTTTGGCGAGTTTGGTGAATGCGATTTACGAAGCCAAAGATATTCCACTGGATGAAATTCCGATGTCGACGGAGTTTATGTACCCTAAGCGTCGACAGCAGACGGTCCTCAATTTTCCGTTGAAGAGGTTTTAAGCGAAATGATTATCGAATGGTCACTCAATGGTCGCCCGCTACGTTCTGAGACAAGTCCGTTTCGTCGACTTTTGGATTACCTTCGAATGGACCTCAAGCTCCTCGGGACAAAAGAAGGATGCCGTGAGGGTAAATGTGGAGCATGTACGGTTTGGCTCGACGGCAAGCCGGCCAATGCGTGTTTGGTTTTGATGGGGCAGCTCGATGGCAAGGATGTGTCCACCATCGAAGGACTCAATGAGCGAGATAAGTTTACACCTTTGCAGGAAAGTTTTTTGACTCAAACTGCGATCGAATGCGGATTTTGTATTCCGGGGATGGTCATGTCTTCGACGGCTCTTCTCGAGCAAAATACCAATCCTACGCGACTCGAAATTCGCGAGCAGCTCAAAGGACATCTTTGTGCGTGCACGGGGTATCAAAAGATTTTGGATGCCATCGAAGGGGTGGGATTGCCACCTGTTTCTGAAGGTCGTGCGCGAGCGAGGGCCAAACGCTAGTGGAATTCTTGAGCCCCAAATATTTGTCCGAAGCCTATGAGATTCTCGATAAGCAAGGCGATCAGCTCAAGGTTTGCGGCGGAATGACCCATCTGCTGAGATTTTACAAAAATTTTCCGACCGAACTCGGCGATCGTTTTAAAGGATTTTTGCATGTCGGGGATCTTGAAGGTCTTTCGGAGTGTCAGGAAGAAAACGGACGATTTGTTTTGGGATCAACAGCGCGGATATCAAGTCTCGCCGAAGATCCCTATCTCGCGCGTTATGCGTACGCTGTTTTAGAAGCCGCTCGAGTGACAAGTACTCCTCAGATTCGAAATCGCCGAACTCTGGGTGGAGAGTTAGCTTGGGGATCCTATCATAGCCCGCTCATTGCGGCGCTCTTAGCACTCGAAGCCAAAGTCAAAATTCGAAGCCGAGGCAAGGGTGGTGCCGTTGGGCGCGAGGAGATTTTGTCTCTAGAAGATCTGTACATCGGCGAGACCGAACGTCAGGCAGTCGATGGAGGAGAGAACCTCGTCACGCGAAAGGTAAAAACTGAGTCTCAAGATTTGATTTTGAGAGTTGTTTTGCCCAATCATCAGCCGGGCGCTTTTAGTTTTTTTAGAGCTTTGAGTCCCAAAATTCAGACCGAAAACTCTGGAGTGGTTGTTGCCGTATCCGGAGCGGCGCAAAACGGAACAATTTTGCATGCGCGAATGGTGGCCTCAGGAATTTGGATGAAGACCATGCAAGAAGTTTTGCCTCTCGATGGAACCCGGATGAGTGATACTCATATTTACGAGCGGCTCTATACGTTTTGTGATCGATTTGCTTTTGATAAGTTGCGACGTTCGGGCCCTCCCGGAAACCAACTGGGCCTGATTGTTTTTGGATTGCTCAAAGAGGGTTTTTCGCATCTGCTAGGTCGGTAGCGCAAGTTGTCTGGCTTGCTGCGGTGTAAGGAGAAAATAAAATGAAGAATTTTTTTGGAATCGTCTCACTCGCAATTTTAGCCATGTTAATTTGCGGGCAAGAAGTAAATGCGGGTGTGGAGTCCGCCACCAAAAAGCCGTTTGCAGTTGGGTTTATGCTAGGAGAGCCGACGGGGCTGACGGCCAAGTATCGAATGGGCCAAGATGTGGGACTCGATTTTGGATTTGGTTATGCGTTTTCAGAATATTTTGTGATGTACGGAGATATGCTCTGGCATTTTGGAAACTATTTTGAAAATCGAGACGATCTTCCGGGATCCCTGACTCCTTATGTGGGTGCGGGCGGCGGACTCGAGATCGCTACCAAGGATGGACGCCGTCATGATACGTGGACCTTTATTCGCGTGCCTGTGGGCGCGGAGTGGCTTGTTCCAAAGCCTTCACTGAGTGTATTCGCAGAAATTGCTCCCGGCATCGAAGTCCTCCCTGAGACCGAGGCCGTCGTTCAAGGAGCGGTCGGCGCACGATTTAGATTCTAAAATTTCACCGCCGCTACGGCAGTGAGAAAGAGGCCCAGCACAGATTTTGCCAATCATGTCTGCCCTTGCGATTTCCTGAGGAGCGCAGGGACCGCCAAAAGATCTCTTCTCAACTTTTACGTTTCGTTTGTCTCCTTTAAACGCGCTCAAAAATCCCTGCACCCCTCAGGAATTCACACGGTCAGACATCAGTAAAGTTTGGCTGCGCAGATCTTTCACTGCCGTTACGGCAGTGAGACTCAAAAAACAAGGTCGGCTTTATCAGCTTTTGAGCTTCTTCCAGTCCTCGAGGAATTTGGCGATGCCTTTGTCTGTGAGGGGATGCTGAAAGAGCATCTTCAAAACCGAAAGTGGCATGGTCGCGACATCGGCTCCAGCGAGTGCCGAGTTTACAACATGCATCGGATGACGAATGCTCGCCGCGAGAATTTTGGTTTGAAATCCATAGTTGTCGTAAATCGTACGAATATCTTCGATGAGCTTCATGCCATCTTCAGAAACATCATCCAGTCGTCCAATAAAAGGCGAGATATAGGTAGCGCCCGACTTTGCAGCGAGCAGTGCTTGAGCTGCCGAAAAACACAAAGTCACATTCACCTTAATGTTGTCCTTTCGGAAGGCCTGACAAGCTCGCAAACCATCCACGGTCAGTGGTACCTTGATTGTCACATTGCTGTGAATCTTAGCGAGTTCACGACCTTCTTTGAGCATTCCCTCATAATCCGTGGCGATGACCTCGGCACTAATGGGGCCATTGACGATCGCGCAGATGTCTTTGACCACCTCGGAGAAGGCCCGACCTTCTTTTGAGATAAGGCTCGGATTTGTTGTGACTCCGTTAATGAGCCCCGTGAGGGCCGCATCTTTGATTTCTTGAATATTGGCAGTATCCAGGAAGAATTCCATATGTGCTAAAAATTATCGCAATTCCCATCAAAGTCCACGATTATAAGGGCTGTGAGGGTTGTTCTTGCGATTGGCTTTTTTGGGGTTCTGGGTGTCTTTATTGCTTCTCAGTTGACTCCTGTTAGGGCCGAGCGTGTTTCGGATTCATATGACTTTCATCTGAACGAAGGACTCAAGTCCGAGGCTCTCAAAAACTGGCCGGATGCTGTCGCCGCGTATATGCGCGCAATCGAAAAAGACCCGCGAGCCGCTCTTCCTCGTGAGAGAATCGTCTCGATCTTCAAATCCCTCAAATCCAAAAGAGAGTCGACTCAGGCGATTGAACTTCTCATTAACGTCGAAATCAAAAATGAATTGGTCTTGGCGGGCGTCTTCCAGCCGGTCGAAGCAGATCAGAGTTCGCTAACCGTCATGAGCTATGTCTTTTGGGGCTCGGCATTCATTGTTTTGCTCATTGTCGCCATTAGTCTCGGCATGATGTTTCGCAAAAAGCAGGCGGAGTTTGATGCCGAAAAAGAAAAACTCTATGAGCGCACCACGGGCGGACATCGCCGTTCTACCGTTCAGCCCAAAGCCGATCGACCCGATGTCCCTCGGCTCAAAAAAGATGTCAAAGTGACCGACCAGACCAAATCCGAAATGACGGATCTCATCTCGAACGTCAAAACTCTCACGGGGACGCAAGCTCGTCCCGATTGGACCGAAGCGCCAGCTGTCCAGCAGGAGCAAATCAAGGCACTCGAGAGTTCCGAAGTCCTGCAAGCTCTGGCTCAGACGATGCTTTCCGAAGTGACTACGGAGAACGCTCCCGAAGGCAAATTTTCCAAACTCAGTTTGGATGCCTCGCTTGTTTTTGACGAGACCGATACTCCGCCCGATCTCGAACAGGTCAAACAAGAAAACCCCAAAGATCCGAGTGTCGAAGAATATCTCGCTCGACTCGCTCAAAAAGAAGCCTCGAAAGGAAAAAAATCATGAAGCTCAATCTTGCTATTTTATCAGCGCGTCGCACTCCCGTCGGAACTTTTCTCGGCTCACTCAAGCATTTAAGTCCCACGGATATGGGTGTTCATGCCAGCAAGGAGGCGATCAAAGACTCCGGCCTTAAGCCCGAAGATTTTGTGCACTCGGTCTTTGGAAATGTCTGCTGTTTTTCGTCTCCCGATGGAGCGTATCTTTCGAGACATATCGCACTCAAATCAGGACTACCCTTGCATGTGGGGAGTCTCACGCTCAATCGCTTGTGCGGCAGTGGATTTGAGGCTCTTGTTCAGGCGGAGCGGTATGTGGACGAAGGTGCTTGTTTGGTTGGGGGAGCGGAGTCGATGTCACTGGCTCCACTGATTTTGCGAGGAGTGCGTGAAGGTTTCAAGTTCTCTAAGCCACCCCAGTCAGTGGATTCTCTCTGGGAGTCGCTTAGCGATCAATACGCAGGAATGGCCATGGGAGAAACGGCCGAACTTTTGGCCAAAGAAAACGAGATCACGAGAGAAGACTGCGATCGCTGGGCGCTCATGAGCCACCAGCGAGCCATGAAAGAAGAAGCCACCGGCTCCCTCGCCAAAGAAATCGTCCCCTTTGATTGGGGTGGAGGAAAAGTCTTTGCTCAGGACGAACATATTCGGCGGGATTCGAGCCTCGAAAAACTCACCAAACTCAAACCTGCTTTTGGAGGCGTCACGACTGCTGGAAACGCGAGCGGGATGAACGACGCAGCGGCAAGTCTTGTCGTAGTTTCGGGTGCGTCTACTCCAAAGCAAAAGCCCATGGCTCGAGTCGTGGGAGCGGTAGCGATTGGCTGTGATCCCAAGCGGATGGGCATTGGTCCTGTCGCTGCGATCGAGAAGTTACTCAAAGAGCTTCAGTGGAAAATGTCTGATGTGGATTACCTCGAAGTCAACGAAGCATTTGCGGCTCAGGTCCTCGCCGTCAAAAAACTTCTCAAGCTTTCGGATGAACAACTCAATCCTCACGGCAGTGGAATTTCTCTCGGGCATCCGTTAGGAGCGACAGGAGCACGGATAAGCTGTCATATTGCTCATTTGATTTCTTCGGGCAGAGCCAAGCGCGCCATAGGGAGCGCTTGTATCGGTGGCGGACAAGGAATTGCCGTAGCTTTCGAAAAATTTTAACGATAAAATCAACCCAAGGTGGATTACACGCGCTTAGATTGGGATCGGCTTGAGAGACTGAGGGCTCCAGGCTCGCTTTCTGTTGCACTGAGTCATTTGGGAGTTTTCCGGATCGAACTCATTCGCAAAGAGATGCGATCCGAAACCGAGCGTTCCTGGATTAGTCTACCTCTTTGGCTCAAAGGCACTCATCCGTTTATTGAACTTCTCGAAGGGAATGAGGTGGGCTCTGAGATTTTACGAAAGTTTAGAGAAGAACTCAGAGACGAGGCCTACAAACTTCAGGACACCGTGATCAAACAAAGTCAGTTCGGAATGTGCGAAGCCATGGTTCCTTTGGTATTGCGCGGAGACCGCCTCGGATTTTTGCGGATTTCGAGTTTTGTGACCGAATCTCCTGTGCCAGGCGATGTGGTTTTGGAGGAGAGATTTAAGGTCCTGATGCTTGATGACGCTCGCCGAATAAAGGCGCTCGAAGCTTGGCGCGCGCTTCCGTATTTTACTCCCGACAAGCGAGTAATTGTATTTCAGATGGTTCAGTTACTCGCTCGCGAAGTCATTCAGTTTTTTGAAGAAACCATTGCGAGCAAAGAGCGCGAAGAAGCCGTCAATCGCAATACGTTCAATCAAATTGTCACTCAAAACCAGTTGCTGCGAGGGCTGCTTCGAAAAATTCCTCAGATCGCGACGAGCAATTCTTCGGTTTTGGTCTACGGAGAGCAGGGCACGGGTCGAGAACTTCTCGCACGAATGGTGCATGAACGCTCTCAGCGCGCCGAAAGAGAATTTCGGACACTTCAGTGTTCTTCTGTCGCCGAGAATTTGCTCGAGGCCGAACTTTTGGGATACGAAAAGGGCGCTTTTGTCGGCGCCTATGCACAAAAGCCTGGTCTCTTTGAAGTCTGCCGAGGCGGCACACTTTATCTCAACGAAATTGGTGATTTGAGTATGGCGATGCAGCTCAAAATTGTGCGCCTGATTCAAGATAAAACTTTTACCCGATTGGGAGGCACTCAAGTTTTGAGTTCGGATGTGCGCATCATTGCCTCCACGCAACGAAACCTTCGAAAGCTTATTCAGATGGGAGCCTTTAGAGAGGATTTGTATTTTCAGCTCGCTGTCGTCGAAGTCGAAATGCCCCCCTTGCGACAGCGCAAAGAGGACATTCCCTTATTGGCCGAGTTCTTTTTGCAGGACTTTATGCGCCTCATGACCAAAGAGGGGATTCAGTGGAAAGAAGAGTCTCTTGCCAAACTGACGTCGCATAGCTTTCCGGGCAATGTTCGAGAGCTGCGCAATGAGGTCGAACGACTCGTGGCCATGAAGGAGTCCCATAGCTTTATTGATGTCGGAGATCTGAGCACCAAAATGATGGAGGCCATGTCCCCCGTCGAGGAAATCGAAAAGGGTAAGACTCTCAAGGATATGGTGGATGAGTACGAAAGACGCATTATTTCGGACGCGCTCCACAAGTACCATTGGAACAAGTCCCGGGTCGCCGAGCTCTTTCAAATCACCCGCCAAGGGCTTTTAAAGAAGATCACCAAATTCAAGCTCGATAAGCGCAAAAAGATCTAACGAATAGGGTTTGACCCCTTAAAGGCGTTTTTTTACATTCCCTGGGTTACTCCAGCGAGCTGGAGCAAAATGTGAGGTTGGGTAGCTCAGACGGTTAGAGCGAGGGATTCATAACCCCTAGGTCGGCGGTTCGACTCCGCCCCCAACCACCAAATCTTCGCCTTTTTCCTACCAGCAGCGTTCTCACTCCTTGCGACTTCAGTGGCGTATATTACGATACGCGCCTTCGTCTCAGTCGTTCGTGCCTTGCTGGCAGAAAAAATTCTCGGTTTGGTCGGAAGGTGCAGAACCCCATGAGGTCGGCGGCTTGACTCCGCCCCCCAACCACCAAATCTTCGCCTTTTTCCTGCTTATTGAGGGCGCCGCCAGTAAGGCCCGGTGTATTGATCATAGCGCCTGAATTCAAAACGCAATCGCCCATCCTTGCCGAGAGGGGTTTCATACTTTTCGTAGTAACCCCAAGAGTCAAAGCCCTTTCGAGTATTCCACTGAGGCTCACTCAGATACTTAGTCAAATCGCTGGGTGCCGTGAGATCCACAAAATAATTGATAGGCCTTTCACTCAAGAGATCTGGGCGGTCAAAATCAGCAGCCGCAACAGCCTTTAACTCTTCAGGAAGCGGCTGCGTCTCATCCTCTCTCAAAACAATCGAAGCAAAAGCCGGCAGCGTTGAGTCCAGTTGATCGATTTCGGCATTGAGCGCGAAGGCACAGACGACTTCTTTAAAAAAAGGATTCGATTTAAAAATAAACTTAACTTGTTGATGAGATTCTTTGGAGGTCAGCTCGAGCTTCTCGATCAAAAGGGCTCTTGCGCTGATCATATGCGGAGGAAACGAAACCAGTTGAACATCTGAATAGCTAAACTCGCAAATCGCCGGATCGAGCTCGTTAAAGGCTTTCCATTCTAGGTCTGTCCACTCCTCTAAAGGCTTGGTCGATTGGATTTCGTTGCCTCGGCTAAACCAAAACCGAACATGGTCCGATCGCTCGGGAACCAGGATGGATTCTTTCAAAAAAAGAACCAGAGGTTTGGCATCTTCTTTGACCAGATCTGAGGGGAGAGTTCCGATAGGGATTCTTCGAAGTCCCCAATCCTTGAGTTCCAAACTCAAGCTCGATTTGAGTGTCTGGATGGGCTGTACTTTCTTGGGCTCTTCGGCCTCTGCCTGACTGACCAAAAAAATCAATGCACTCAAGATCATAAAATTCAAAAGCCGGTCCTTATCGAGCGCGCGATGCTTGTCTGGGCTGCGAACTGCGACGAGATGATGATTGGCGAGGCGAGAATCTTTGACCCTCACCCGATCTTTGTCCGCCTTGTGACCAGCGTCCACCACCTTGATTGCTTCCACCGGACCACTGGCCAGGGCCGCGACTTTGGCTATTGTCGCCGCGCGAAGAATTCGAAAATCGGCTTCTGCCGCCACCATTACGCCCGCGAGAATTTGAACGCGGTCCTTGGCTGACATGATAAGTCGATTTCTTTTCCCCTTGTTTGTGGGGGGACTTTTCGCCGCTCAAATATCGCCAGTGTTTGGTTTCTTCGGGGGTGACAAAACTAACAGCTTCTCCGCTTTCACCTGCTCGAGCTGTTCGGCCAATGCGGTGAATATAATCTTCACTGGTTTGGGGAAGATCAAAATTGATGACAGTTTGAATATGCGGCACATCAAGGCCTCGAGCCGCCACATCCGTCGCGACGAGAACAGGATATTTTAACGAACGAAATCCCGCGAGGGCCTCGTTACGTTGAGATTGAGTTCGTCCACCATGAATCGCCGCAACACTCATGCCATGACCTTGCAAAAATCTCGCAAGTTTTTCGGTTCGGATTTGTGTTCGAGCAAAAACAAGTACTGAGCCATAGGTACGCTTGGTGAGTTCTTCCAAAATCTTGTCGTTCTTGTCACCACCATGCACTTGAATATGGCTTTGTTTGATTTTTTCGGCCGCGCGATTGACTTCGCCGACTGTGATTCGCTCAGGATTTGTTTGGTATTTTTGAGCGAGTTTTAAAATCTCTTTGGGCAATGTGGCCGAAAACAAAATCGTCTGACGCTTTTGCGGAACAAACTCAAAAATTTCCTCAATTTGAGGAGCAAAACCCATATCGAGCATTCGATCGGCTTCGTCCAAAACCACTTGTGTGACTTGCGAGAGATCTGCATTGCCTCGGCGAATGTGATCCATCAGTCGTCCGGGAGTCGCCACAATAATCGAAGGGCGTCTCAGCAGCGAATTGCGTTGACCGCCCATCCCTGCGCCACCCATCAAAAGTGCGAGACGAATTTGGGGCATGAATTTGGTCAAATTTCTAAAAACTTCGACAATCTGAGTCGCGAGTTCGCGAGTGGGCGTGAGAACAAGGGCCGTGGATTGCGGCTGTTTGATCGCCTGAACGATCAAAGGAATAGCAAACGCGACGGTTTTGCCGCTACCGGTTTGGGCAGTGGCAAGTAAGTCTCTTCCGGCAAGGCCCATAGGAATAGCCTGGGCTTGAATCGGGGTAGGAGTTTGGAACTTAAGGGCCTCAATTGCTTTACGGAGGCTTTCCGGCATGGGGATTTCATTAAAGGACTGCATAATTAAACGGGATTCACTTTCTGGTCTGGATTGGATTTCTTGAATTGGTGTTACTGAATAGAGGCGTTCTTAACAGACTCAATCCGTTAATTCTAAGGTTTTCTTGGAAATCGACTAGACCGGGTTCAAAAAAGCCTCGCGCTGAGTCTAGCACCCTCTATAAAATGCCAACATGATGTTTAACATACTGAAAGTGCGGGTCTTTCTGGCGATCTCTTTGGTGGTTTTATTGAGCGGTTGTTGGAGCAAAAACTTTGATGAACCCGGCATGATTGAGGTTCAAGCGCGACCCACCGAAGCGGTATTGGCGGGGGCTTTTGCGCGGGTATGGGCCGCCACTCAAACCGTGATGGGGAAGTTTACCGTCGTGCAGCGGGATTTGGATGCCAATAGTCAAAGAGCTTACCTGGTGACGGACTGGACTCGTGGAAAATCCGATCGTCTCTATCATGGTTTTGATGCGAATCGGATACCTTACAACATTCGCTATCGTCTCTATCTCTATGTGATTGGAGAAGGTGCAGGGACTCGAGTGACGATCCGAAACGAAGAACAGTATCTCGATGATACGGTGACGGCGGGAGTGGATTTTAATGGAAGTGTGCAGCGTTGGATTACAACCGAGACTTCTACAATCAAAGAAAACGCACTCCTCGTGGAGATCGACAAACTTGTGAGAGATCCCAAGTTTACCGTCGAAGGCGCTCAGTAGAGAGTTTTGGATTCGGGATTTGCCAGGTCTTTGACTTCGACCTGAAAGCGTCCCGAAAAACTAAACACCTCTGGGTGCTGAATATTGCACACCGGATTGAAACTTCGCGTAGTGGCTTCGACTTTGTTCGTTTTGTTCAAAATGGCTTGAGCGATTTTGATGAGGGAAGAGGTTTGTCTCTCTTGGTTGAGAGAATCGATGATTTTGGTGGTCGACTGGCCGCGGACCACGCGCTCAATCACATCCACTGGATACTGGAGGTGCCCAAGGATTGTAGCGGGATTGTTCGTATCAAATCCTCGGCTCGCGGCCAAAATAGTCGGGACGTCAATTGCCTCTTGAGGATTGCGCTTAAAGGTTTTTGTGTCGGAATCCACAAAGGTGTTTCGGTAGGCCATCATCCAGGAGTCGATTGTTTCTTCTGAATCACAAGAAATATTCATGACAAATAATCCATCGGGAGTGCGGCGCGCACAAAAGATCTCTTCAAGTTCTTCTGAAGACAGCATGACGACAGGATTTTCTTGTGAAGCATTCATATCAGGCAAATAGACATCAAAGTTTATTTTGAGCTCTTCTTCAGGGCGCTGAGGATGTGGAATGGATTTTTCAAATTTCATTCTCCGGGCTTTTTGAGTTCCAACAACAAAAATATTGAGATTCATGGCGTGGCTCGAAGGAATAAACATTTGAGTATCCTTGAGATCATTTATAAGGGTGGGCTTAAAGTCCTCGATTTTTTCTGTAGTCACGAGTCGATAGCCCTGAGTCGCCAAAAACGCTGCCGCTCCGAGAGCGACGCGTTGATCAGTTTCTCCAGGAAGGGCATAGGCCCCCGTGATTTTGATCTCATTTCCCTTGAGAGCTTGTTGCAGGAGCGGATCTACTGGCAGCGGCAATTGGCCTTCGAGTTTTTCGGCGTTTACTTTGACATCAAAGACTTTGTTGCCACAAAGGACTTGAGCGGATTCGGTTCCGGACCAAGCCGCAAACTCTTTGGCCTTGCTGCTTTCATTTTGCAAGTCTGAGCCCCAGCGAAGATCGGACGATGATTGACTATTCACTAATGGAGACATCTGAACGAAAGAAATCCCCCAAGAACCAATGGAACTCGATCCGATATTCATGCGATGTGCAGAATCGTTGATGATTCTGAGATTGGGTTCGCTGCAAAGCAAGGTGAATCCTGTGCCCAGCCTCTCCTTGATTACGATCAACTTGGGCTCTGTAGAAGGGTCTGCGACTTCGCGATAAGCGGTCCTAAAAAAATCACTGAGCAGTACAGGCTTTGCCGTTGGAATTGGAGCATCATCATCAGCAGCAAGTGCAATGAGGGGGAGTTGCTCCTTCATGGCCTGCACAATCAGGTCCATGACTTCGACGCGACTTTCACCCATCGCTGTATTGGTGTCTTTGAGAGCTTCTTGGCGTTCGTCTTCGGTGAGAGAGTTGAGAGCTCGTCGCATTTCTTCGGGAGCTTGCAAGGCAGCCATTGAAAGGAAGTAGACTTCTTGCTCAAGGACTCGATCTTGATACACATGCTTTTGTGCGGCTCCATCATAAATCGCATTTCGCTGAATCGAAACGACATGCTTGAGAATCTTTTCAATGAGGTCTGCTTTCATCAGTCCCTTTTGGCCGACGTTAAAGAGAGTCTCACCGAGGGTGACGGTCTTAAACACGTCCATTCTATTGGTAATGCTGTAGCTGATCAATTCTTGGCGTTTTTCCAAAGGCAATTGTCCAATGAGGGCGTTCCAAGAATGAGTCTTGGATTCGCTATCCAAATCATCCCATGGATTAAGCTGAGTGAGAGTGATGATTTCCTTGAGATTGGTGTTAGAAATTTTATTTACATCAATGGAGCCTTCCCCAAATACAAGCTCTAGAGGACTTTTGAGATGAGAAAAAAACAGCTCTAAGGCTTGTGTACGGATGTTTTCAATCACCAAATGTTTCAAGGCTGGAAACTCCCGGATCGGTCCTCTAAAACGCGGCATCTCTGAGTGATTGAGGGCTTCTGTTTTAAGTTCGTTCTTGGTTTTGTTCAGCAACGTCTCTCTGGATTGAGCATCGAGCGCCTCCCAGGCGCTCAAAAATTCGCGTCGCCTCATGGCCGAGGCCTCACGATAAAATGAAAGCTTCTGATGGTTGCTTACAACTTCCAAATCAATAAGTGGATGGCGATAGGATTCGCCTGTGGTGGTCTTAAAAAACCGAGCGATCTCCTCGCGCTTTTGTTCTGAATGCTTTGAGTAGTCATCAAGATCTGTGTCGAGATTTTGGAGAGTCCATTGTAGCGCCCACTTAAAATCTTGGACTGAGGGCTGTGGGGCTTGCCGCGTCAGAAACATCACAGGTCTTAAGTGTTTATTGGAGTCAAAAACGGACAAATCAAGCAGGGCAGATTTTTTTTGGTCACTGATATTTTTGAATTCTTCTAGATTGCTCTGCCAATAGTCACCATGCCCAACATAAATGGCATCAAGAATGCGCAAGTAACGATTAAAGAGAGGGTCCGTAGATGACCAAATTTGTGCGCCCTCAGGAGTCTGAGTGGGTGACGCGGAGAGAGTCTCGTTATGTTCTAAAACAAACTCCAAATAATCTTTGCTGATTGAACGAAGCAGGCCAGTGCTTGCGACGTGTTGAAGGCGAATATTGTCGCTATGAGCACCATAAAAACTTTCGTAGAGCTTGAGGCGATCCTCGAGAGGGAGGCCTTGAATCATTTTAAAGATCTCAGTTTGGATGGCGGTATCAGAAGCTTTGACCGATGGACGAGAAGGATGCTGAGTCAACTTCTTGGGTTCTTTGAGCCAGAACGTATCAGTAAGACGCTCAGCAGTCTTAATGTCTTTGGCTTCAAATGCGGCTGCTAAATCTTGAAAGGGAAACCCGTTCAGAGTGGGTGGATCTAACATCACGCTGATTGGCCGAAAGCCTCCCGTAGCAGCATCTATAAAATCGAGTTTCAAAAATTCTTCGCGTTCATTGGGAGAAAGATTGAGATCATAGGCAATGTCAAAAGCGTCCTCTCCCAAATAGCTCGACACTCTTTTGGAAAGTTCCACGACCTCAGAAGGGGGCTGCGACCAAACGAATTTGGGAGACTCCTTTGGAGTGGCGTGTTGCCATTCTCCCCGAAGACTCATTTTTTGATTATTTTGAATGAGCCAACGCAAAAGGGGTGTCATCTCCTTTGCCTTAAAAAAGGCAGAAGCATGAGACCAGAGGCTTGGCGAAAGTGTAGACCACTGTGCGGTGACCGCTTGCTGTTGCTCGGCAGTGAGGAGAGCAAAAGCAGAGTGGAGGATGCGAATCTGATTTTGAGAGATTTCGGAGTCTTTAGAAATCGATGCTGAGAGGTCCCAAGATGCTTTGTATTTGCTGAGGTGTTCTTCGATTTTTTTGCTCTGATCGTCACCCGGGGGGATTTGCGTGAAGACAATCAAGTCATTGGCAAGTTCCTGGGGAGTCGGAGGCTCATTGGCCAGTAAGCAATGAG